>Ga0190269_10000094_pt1 | contig 41785 bp, 38 predicted proteins | sample Popmic249IS_FD_133749 | JGI IMG/M metagenome (GOLD analysis project Ga0190269, IMG submission 133749) | Populus adjacent soil microbial communities from riparian zone of Blue River, Arizona, USA - 249 IS | ecosystem: Environmental > Terrestrial > Soil > Riparian zone | place: USA: Arizona... | reverse complement strand
GGTGCTGGGCGACCGCGCGGCGGCCGAGCAGCTGACCGGCGGCGGATACGCCGACCTGGTCGGCCGCGTGCCCGCGGACCTGCTGCGGACCGCCTACGCCGACGGTCTGGACCGCGTGTTCCTGATCGGTGCGGTCGTGGCGGTGCTCGGTGGCCTGGCGGTACTCGCCCTGCTGCGTACCCCCGCCGCGGAGCACGAGCCGGGCCGCGCACCGGAGCCGCTCGACGCCAGGGCGTGAGCGTGTCGCTCGGCGGCGGAGAAAAATGTCCGCCGCCGAGCGAATGGATCCGGTCCAGCTTGGTAACCCGCGTCCGTGGCCATCATCGCCGACGAGAACCGCGAGCGACTGCGCTCGGCGGGCCTGCGCGTCACCACACCGCGGCTCGCCGTGCTCACGCTGCTGGCTCAGGGCGGCCACCACACGGTCGACGAGCTGTCCGACGCCGTCCGCACGCGGATCGGCGCGGTGTCGACCCAGGCGGTCTACGACGTGCTCGCGGCCTTGGTCGACGCGAAGCTGGCCCGGGTGATCGAGCCGGCCGGGAGCGCCCGCCGGTACGAGGCCCGGGTGGCCGACAACCACCACCACCTCGTGTGCCGGGTGTGCGGCCGGATCGAGGACGTCGACTGCGCGATCGGGGAAGCGCCCTGCCTGGCGCCCTCGGACACGTACGGCTACCGGCTGGACGAGGCCGAGGTCACCTGGTGGGGGCTCTGCCCCTCCTGCGCTCCCCGGCCGGCCACGGACGGCTCGGCGCCGGACGTCCACGACGGCTGAGCGCCTCGGCGGCTCAGCAGGGCGCCAGCGACGCGCTGGACCGCCAGAGATCACGCAGCGACGTGTCCAGGGACCGCTTCGGCGCCCAGCCGAGCGTCCGCCCGGCGCACGTCACGTCCACGCACTGCCACGGCACCGCCGTGTCGCGGGGGGCGGCGCGCCCGTCGGTCCGCAGCCCGCCGGTGAACCCGGCGACCGTGAGCAGCGCGTTCACCATCTCGCGGGTCGGCGTCGCGGTGCCGCTGCCCACGTTGAGCACCGCGGGCAGCGCCCCTCCACCGGCCGGGCGCAGTGCCGCCGCCACCACCGCGTCCGCCACGTCGCGGACGTCGACGAAGTCGCGGACGTCGTCCAGCGGACCGGTCGTCACGCCGCCGCCCTCCACCCCGCTCCGCCGTAGCTGCGCGACCAGCCGCCCGGCGAGGCTCGACGTCGGCGCCTCCGGGCCGATCGGTGTGGTCACCCGCAGCGCGACCGCGTCCAGGCCGGCCGCGGCCGCGGTCCGGACCAGGCGGGTCGCCGCGAGCTTCGACAGCCCGTACGGCGTCACCGGCCGCTCGGCGGTGTCCTCGGGCGCCGCGGTGCCTGCCGGGACGCGCCCGTACTCCGCCGCCGACCCCAGGTGCACCAGCCGCAGCCGACGCCCGGCCGTGAGCATCGCGTCGATCGTGTTCGCGACCGCCACCAGGTTGCTCGCGGCCAGCGACGCCGGGTCGCCGGTCGCCGAACCGGCGCAGTTGACCACGGTGTCGGGTGCGACGTCCCGGATCGCGTGCGCGACCGCGACCGCGCTCTCGGTCAGGTCGAGCTGCAGGTCGGCGTGGACGTCCCCGCGCCGGGCCACGGTGGTGACCGCCACCTCCGGCGCGGCGGCGAGCCGCGCGTTCACGTGATGCCCGACGAATCCGTCGGCGCCCAGCAGCATCACCCGCACTGAGTTCTTCTCGACCGACCCCTGCGGACGGTGTTCGGCCTGCGGAAGCGCGTGAGGTGGAAAAGAGCTCACTGTCACGAGTAGTGAATGCCCTCAAAACGGCATCAAAAGCATGCATTGGCCCGCATGAGTGACTTGTGCCGCAGCGCGGAGCGGTTCGCGCTCGCCCCGGTGGGGCACCCTGACGGAGGTACCGAACCTGGAGGACGAACCGGACGACGGTGAAGCTTCGATGTGTTGCCGGAAATTTACAGGCTCCTCACGGCTCAGGTACCCAAGCCGGAAACCATCGGGGTTCGCTGGTCCAGCCGCTGAAGGCGGCACGCGCGAAGGCGGTGGGTAGGTGGGCGGAGAGCGTGCGGCCATGACGGGTGCGCAGACCCCGGGAGCACGACAGTTGGCGGAGGCGGCCGCGATCCCGGCATCCGAGCCGCTGACGCTCGGCGTCGAGGAGGAGTTCCACGTCGTCGACCTGGACAGCCGGGAACTCGTTCCGCGGGCTCCGGACATCCTCGACCACCTGCCGGCGGCCTCGTTCTCACCGGAGCTGCACCGCTCCGTGGTCGAGACGAACACGAAGGTGCACACCGGCCTCGAGCGTCTGCGCGACGAGCTGGTCGCGCTGCGTCGGCAAGCCTGCGAGGTCGCCGACGCGCTGGGCCTGGGCGTGGTCGCCGCAGGCACCGTCCCGCTGGTGGACGTCGAGGAGCTGGCCGTCACCCCGAACGCCCGGTTCGAGCGCATGCTCGACGACTACCAGCTGCTCGCCCGCGAGCAGCTGATCTGCGGCGCTCAGGTGCACGTCGGCATGCCCGACCGGGACGTCGCGGTCGCGGTCGCCCAGCGGGTCTCCCAGTACCTGCCGGCGTTGCTCGCCATCTCCTCGAGCTCACCGTTCTGGATGGGGGAGGACACCGGCTACGCGAGCATCCGGTCGCTGCTCTGGCAGCGCTGGCCAACCGCGGGCGCGAGCGGCCTGGTCGAGACGGCCGAGGACCACGACTCGCTGGTAGCGGAGCTGATCGCGTCCGGCACGATCACCGACCCCGGAATGATCTACTTCGACGTCCGGCCGTCGGCGCACGTCCCCACGATCGAGCTGCGGGTCACCGACGCGTGCCCGGCCGTCGACGACGTCGTCCTGCTGGCCGGGCTGTTCCGTGCCCTGGTCCGGCGGGAGCGCGACGCGGTGGCCAACCACTACCCGCTGCCCCGTATCCGCGGACCCCTCCAGCGGGCCGCGATGTGGCGGGCGGCCCGCTCCGGACTGGAGGGCGACCTGGTCGACCTCTCCGGCTTCGCGCGCCCGGTACCCGCCGGGGAGGCCGTCCGCGACCTGGTCGAGTCGCTGCGGCCCCAGCTCGAGGTCGCCGGCGACTGGGAGTACGTGTCGGCGCTGGCCAACCAGGCGCTGGCCCGCGGTAGCGCCGCCGACCGGCAGCGCCGCGCGTTCGCCAGGCGCGGCCGGCTGGCCGACGTCGTCGACACGCTGCTGGCCGAGACACGGGCCGGTGGCGCGGTCACCGTCGGCGGCTTCGGCGGCCAGGAGGCGCTGCTCGCCGGGTACCTGAAGGGCGACACGCTGGCGCGCCCCGACGGCGACGAGGTCATCACCGAGGACGGCAGCGTCGTGCCGGCCTACGAGCCGATGCTCCAGCTGCTGGAGCGGCTGGGCTCCGGCGGCATCCGCGACCGCGAGAAGGAACGGGACGCCGAGCAGCGCTCCCACCGGATGACGTTCCGGGTGGCCGGCGAGACCACCGCGCGGCTCTTCCCGTTCGACGTGATCCCGCGCATCGTCTCCGGGGAGGACTGGGAGACGCTCGGCCGCGGCCTGGTCCAGCGGGTACGAGCCCTGGACGCGTTCCTCAAGGACGTCTACTCCGAGCGCGAGGTCGTGAACGACGGTGTCGTTCCCGGCTGGGTGGTCGACGGCGCGCCAGGCCTGCTGCCGCTCGCCGCGCTGATCCGCCAACCGGTACGGGCGCACATCGCCGGGATGGACCTCGTCCACGACGCTTCGGGCCACTGGAGCGTCCTGGAGGACAACCTGCGCGTGCCGTCCGGCCTGGGCTACGCACTGCAGAACCGCCGCCTGACCGACCACATCTGGCCCGATCTGGCGCGCCCGGCGGGGCTGCAGCCGGTCGAGACGCTGCCGGCGTTACTGCGGGCGACGCTGGAAGCCGCCGCGCCGCCCCGGATGTCCGGGCGGAGCCAGGGGCCGCAGATCGTGATCCTGAGCCAGGGGACGGTCGACTCGGCCTGGTTCGAGCACCAGCTGCTGGCCGAGGAGATGGAGGTGCCGGTCGTGCGCACCACCGATCTCGTCGTCGACGACCGCACGGTCTACCTGCACCGGCACGGCACGCGGCGGCGCGTCGACGTGATCTACCTGAGGCTGGACGAGGACACGCTGGTGCACGCCCCCGCCGGTGACGGCCGGCCGCTCGGGCCGCCGCTGCTCTCCGCGGTCGGGGCGGGCACCGTGACGCTCGCCAACGCGCCGGGCAACGGCGTCGGCGACGACAAGGCGATCTACGCGTACGTCCCCGACTTCATCGAGTACTACCTGGGTGAGAAGCCGCTGCTCGCGCACGTCCCGACGTATCTCTGCGGCGACCCCGAGCAACGTGACGAGGTGCTGCGGCGCCTGAACGAGCTGGTCGTCAAACCGGTCGACGGGTACGGCGGCCAGGGCGTCCTGATCGGCCCCCGGGCCGGCGACGAGGAGATCGACCTGGTCCGCAGGCAGATCAAGGCGGCACCGCACCGCTGGATCGCCCAGGAGACCATGCACCTGTCCACCCACCCGGTGTTCGACGGCAACCGGCTCACCCCGCGCCACGTCGACCTGCGGGCGTTCGTCTTCATGGGCGACAACCCGACGGTCGCGCCGGCTGCGTTGACGCGGGTGGCTCCGGAGGGCAGCCTGGTCGTCAATTCCTCCCGGGGCGGCGGCGCCAAGGACACCTGGATCCTCAAGGCCTGACAGCCGCTCCTGTCCGGCACACGCCCGTGTGTCGGACAGCCGTGCGGCGGACACCAATCCTGGAATGCCACGACGTCCGTGGCGTGCGAAGGAGGACGCGATGTGCGGATTCGGCGGAGAGCTTCGTCTGGACGGACGGGCCGCTGACGTCGATGCGGTTGCCCGGATGGTCCCGTGTCTGGTCAACCGAGGGCCCGACAGCGGCGGTCACTGGTCCCGGGGGCCACTCGCGCTCGCGCACCGCAGACTCCAGATCATCGACCTCTCCGAGGCGGGCGCGCAGCCGATGGTCGACGAGGAACTCGGCCTCGTCCTCGTGTTCAACGGCATCATCTACAACTACAAAGAGCTGCGCGAGGAGCTGAAGGGCGCCGGGTACCGGTTCTTCTCGACCTCCGACACCGAAGTCGTCCTGAAGGCGTACCACCGCTGGGGGCCGCGCTGCGTCGAGAAGTTCCTCGGCATGTTCGCGTTCGTGATCAGCGAGCAGGAGACCGGGCGGGTCGTCCTCGGCCGTGACCGGCTGGGCATCAAGCCGCTCTACCTCTCCGAGACGCCGGGCCGGCTGCGGTTCGCCTCGACGCTGCCCGCGCTCGTCGCCGCCGGTGACCTCGACACGTCCGTCGACCCGGTAGCGCTGCACCACTACATGTCGTTCCACTCGGTGGTGCCCGCGCCTCGCACCATCCTCAACGGCGTCCGGAAGCTGCCGCCCGCCACCGTGCGGGTGGTCGAACCCGACGGCGGGAGCGAGGAGATCCTCTACTGGAAGCCGGAGTTCACCCGGACTCTGCAGCTCACCGACGAGGAGTGGCGCGAGCGCACGCTGGCGGCGCTGCGGCTGGCCGTCGAGCGCCGGATGGTCGCCGACGTGCCGGTCGGCGTCCTGCTCTCCGGCGGGCTGGACTCCAGCTTCGTCGTCGCGCTGCTCGCCGAGTCCGGCCAGACCGGCCTGCAGACGTTCAGCATCGGCTTCGAGGACGCCGGCGGCGAGAGCGGCAACGAGTTCGTCTACTCCGACCTCGTCGCCGAACGCTTCGCGACCGACCACCACCAAATCCGGATCGAGACCCGGAACATGGTTCCGGCCGTCGAGGCCGCCATCGACGCGATGAGCGAGCCGATGGTCAGCCACGACTGCGTGGCCTTCTACCTGCTCTCCGAGCAGGTGGCCAAGCACGTCAAGGTCGTTCAGTCCGGGCAGGGCGCGGACGAGGTGTTCGCCGGCTACGACTGGTACCCGCCGTTGGCCGACGTGCCCCGCCGCGATGCACTCGACGCTTACCGCAGCGTGTTCTTCGACCGGCCGCACTCGCTCCTCAACGATCTGCTGCAGCCGGACTGGCGCCTGGCCACCGACGTCAGCAAAGCGTTCGTGCAGGCACACTTCGCGGTGCCGGGCGCGGAGGAGAGCGTGGATGCGGCGTTAAGGATCGACAGTCAGATCATGCTCGTGGACGATCCGGTCAAGCGGGTCGACAACATGACTATGGCGTGGGGGCTGGAGGCCCGGGTACCGTTTCTCGACCACGAGTTGGTGGAGCTGGCGGCGGCGTGTCCGCCCCGGCTCAAGCTCGCGGCCGGCGGCAAGGGCATCCTCAAGGCCGCGGCTCGCGGGGTCGTTCCGGACGAGGTCATCGACCGGACCAAGGGATACTTCCCGGTCCCGGCGATCCGGCACTTGTCCGGTCCGCTGCTGGAACAGGTGGCCGACGCCCTGACGTCGGACGCCGCCCGGCAGCGGGGGATCTTCGATGGTGGGCAAGTTTCCGCCCTGCTCGACAAGCCGAACGAGACCCGTACGACACTCGGGTCCAACGCGCTCTGGCAGCTGGGGCTGTTGGAGATGTGGTTGCAGAAGATGGGAGTTGGATGACCACTGGGCTCGGCACCGGTGACGGTGCGAACTGGTCCGTTCTGACCGACCCGGCTGAGCCGGTGCCCACCGAGTCGACCCCGTTCGGGGCCGATCCGGCCGCGGCGCCGGCCAGTTGGGGACCGACGCTCTCCCCGTCCGGGGACACGATCGCGTTCGTGTCCGACCGCAGTGGCGAGCCCAGGCTCTGGACCAGCTCCGTCGCCGGTGACGACGCGGTCCTGGTCGAGACCGGACCCGAGCCGGTGGAGGGTGCGCGGTGGTCGCCCGACGGCCAGTGGATCGCGGTGCTGATCGCGCCCGGGGGCTCCGACCGCACCGAGATCTGGGTCGTGCGCCCCGACGGTGCCGATCTGCACCAGATCGGCGGCTTCAACCGCACGAACGGCTGGTTCGGCCGCTGGAGCCACGACGGCACGTGGCTGACCGTCGCCGAGGCGGACGCCGCCGGGTGGAGCGCCGCGCACCTGATCGACCCGTCGACCGGGCGGCGGGTCACGGTCGGCGAGGCCGACCTGCGGGCCGCGGTGGACGTGAGCCGCGACGGGGGTACCGCGCTGGTGCGGTGCGGGCCGCGGAGCGCCCGCTGGCTCGAGGTCGTGGACGTCGAAGCGGGCACGGCCCACCAGCTCTACCCCGGTGATGGCGAGGGCTCCACCGACCTCGGTCACTTCTCCGCCGACGGCTCGCTCGTCTACGTCCGCACCGACGTCGGGCGCCGGCTGCCCGCGCTGGTCGCGGTACCGGTCGGCACCGACGGTCACGCGCGGGTGGTGGCCGAGCGCTCCGACGCCGAGCTCGAGCACTTCACGCTCAGCGAGGACGGCACGCTGGCAGCGCTGCTCTGGAACGTGCTCGGCGGCCGCAGCGAAGTCACCCTGCTGGACCTGCGTACCCGCGAGAGCCGGCCCATCCAGGACCTGCCCGGCGACGTGGTGAGCTCCCTCGACCTCTCCGGCGACGCGACGACGCTCGCGCTCACCGCCGAGGGCCCCTCGCTGCCGCCCACGATCTGGACGGTGGAGGTGGCCAGCGGCGCGGCGAAGCCGGTGACCTACCCGCCGCCGCTCCCGGCCGCGTCGATCGTCCCGGAGCTGCACCGGTTCACCGCGCACGACGGGCTGGAGCTGACCGGGTGGCTCTACCCCGGTGCCGGCGTCACCGCCCCCGGCCCCGCGGTGATCCACTTCCACGGCGGCCCGGAGGCCCAGGAGCGGCCGGTCTTCAACCCGCTCTTCCGTGAGCTGGTGGCGCGTGGGATCACGGTGTTCGCGCCGAACGTCCGCGGATCGTCCGGCTTCGGCCGGACGTTCGTCAACGCGGACAACCTGGAGAAGCGGCACGCGGGCATCGAGGACGTCCGTTCGTGCGCGAGGTACCTGTTCGACGCCGGGATCGCGGACCCCGCCCGCCTCGGCGTCTTCGGCCGCTCCTACGGGGGCTACCTGACGCTCGTCGCGCTGACCTGGTTCCCCGACCTGTTCGCGGTCGGCGTCGACACCTGCGGCATGTCCGACCTGCAGACGTTCTACGAGCGGACCGAGCCGTGGGTGGCCGCCGCGGCCGTCAGCAAGTACGGCCACCCCGATCACGACCGGGACCTGCTCCGCGACCTCTCGCCGATCCACCGCATCGACCGGCTCACCGCGCCGCTGCTCGTCGTCCACGGCGCGAACGACACGAACGTGCCGCTCTACGAGGCCGAGCAGGCGGTGGCGGCGCTGGAGGCCCGGAACGCGCCGGTGCAGTACCTGCGGTTCGAGGACGAAGGCCACGTCATCCTGCGCAAGCCGAATCGCGTGGTGTACGTGCGGATGGTCGCCGATTTCCTCACCGGTCACCTGATGCGCTGATCCGCAACGGCATCGCCCGGCGCAGACGGCGGCCGACCGCCTTCCGCGCCGGGCGCTCGGTGTAGCAGCCCCGGATCCCGCGGCACTCCGGCGAGCGCGGGCACGCTGCCTGCTCACCCGGTGCGGGGCGCGGCGCGGTGGAGCCCTCCGGGACGATCAGCAACGTCTGGATCTTCCGGTCGAGGATGCGCCGGTTCCGGCGGTAGCCGTAGGCGAACATACGGATGCCGAGCTTGGCTCCCACCGGGGCTCGCGAGAGGTCCACCGAGGTGGTGTAGGTCAGAGTCTCGTCACCGACCTCGCAGTTCTCGACGGTGTAGTACGGCAGCGGAATGATTTGCCGTAATCCGTCCGCGTCGCTGAGCGGCCCGGTGGGAAGCGCGGACTCGAAGGCCAGCTCGCAGCAGGCGAAGTCGGTGGCACCGATCGCCGCCTGTAGCCGGTTGAACGTCTCGGTCGGGTGCTCGTGCTCCGGACCGATCAACAGGCCCACGGCCGACAGACGCTTGGCCCGCGAGCTGTTGTTCTGGATGGAGGTCTGCACGATCGCCGTGTTGCGGTCGACAGCATCGGCCGTCATCGCCATCTGGAGGTAGGAGACCTTCGTCTCCCACCATTTCCAGGCGAAAGTCGCGGCCGACACCAGTAAGGCCAGCGTGGCGATGTACGACTGTGCGGTCATGCCCACCCCCCGAGGCGGCGCCGTCTACGCCCGAGTATGCGAGTTCGCGCAAGCGGGGCTCTGCCACACTGCGGCGGTGGCGCGGACGGTGAGTGCGGTGGTCACGCTCGGGGACGAGTGTCTGGGGGAGGTGGGGCCCTTCCCCGTCGAGCCTCCGTGGTGGGCCGAGGTCGCGCCGGTCGGTGACGTGGTCGAGCAGGCGCTCGGGGTGCCGGTGACCGTGCTGCGGCTGCTCTCGGTCACCGGCGGCGAGGGCGCGCGGGACGGGCACGTGACGTACCACGCCGAGGCGTCGGTGCGGCCAGGGGCGGCTCTTCGCCCTGCGGTGTTCAGCGTGGAGGACGAACCGCTGCGGCTTCCGTGGGCCACGGCGGCGGGCGTCGCGGAACTACTGGCCTGGGCGGCCGACGCCGTGCCGCTGACCGGGCGTCCGCGGCTGCACAAGTCATGGAACCTGGCGGCGCTCTTCCGGCTCCCGACCGCGAACGGCGTCGCCTGGCTCAAGGTGACGCCGCCGTTCGCGGCTGACGAGGCGGCGGCGATCGCCGTGGTCGCCTCGGTCGACCCCGGACTGGTGCCGCGCGTGCTCGCCTCGGCGCCCGGCCGGCTGATCCTCGCCGACGCGCCAGGCGACGATCTGTGGAACGCGTCCGACGCCCAGGTGACGAGCACCGTCACCCGTTTCGTAGCCGCCCAGGCGGCCCTCGCCCGCGGCGGTGCGCGGCCGCAGCTGCGGGATTGGCGGCCGGCGGTACTCGCCCAGCGGGTCGCCGCGCTGCTGGACGGGCCGGTGGCGGCCGACCTCGGTGCTGCCGAGATCGACGGCGCCCGCGCGCTGAACGAACGGTGGGCGGCGCTGGCCGACTGCGGGCTGCCGGACACGTTCGTGCACGGGGACTTCCACCCCGGCAACTGGCGCGGGGAGCCGGGGCGTCCTCCGGTCGTGATCGACTTCGCCGACGCCTGCTGGGGCAACCCCGTGCAGGACGGGCTCCGGGCGATCGACTACCTGCCCGCGCAGCGGCGCCCGACCGCACACCGCGCCTGGGTCGAGGCCTGGCGCTCGGCCGTGCCGGCCGCGGACCCGGAGAACGCGCTGCGCCTCGCCCGGCCGCTCGCCCACCTCGCCTACGCCGTGCGGTACCAGGAGTTCCTCGACGGCATCGAGGTCTCCGAGCGGATCTACCACGCCGGCGACCCAGCAGCCGCCGTCCGGCACGCGCTGGCGGCCGATGCGCGGGCTGCCCGGCGCGACGCTCCGCGCTGACGCGGCGAGGACGATACCGGCGCCGCGGGCTGCCGGAGTGGGCCCGGCGTCCGGCCGTAGGCTGCTGCCGTGGTCACGATCGAGGACGTCGCAACCGTGTTCGACCGGCTCTACCCGCCGCGGCTGGCGGAGAGCTGGGACGCGGTCGGGCTGGTGTGCGGCGATCCGTCGGCGGACGCGCACAAGGTGTACTTCTGCGTCGACGTCGTCGCCGCCACCGTCGACGAGGCGCTCGGCTGGGGCGCCGACCTGCTCGTCGCGCACCACCCGCTCCTGCTGCGCGGCGTCACCGCGATCCCCACCACCACCCCGAAGGGCCGCACCCTGCACCGGCTGATCCGCGCCGGTGCCGGGCTGTTCGTCGCCCACACCAACGCCGACTCCGCCGACCCGGGTGTCTCCGACGCGCTCGCCGACCGGCTGGGCCTGCGCGACCTGCGTCCGCTGCACCCCCGCCCGGAGGCGCCGAGCGTCGGTGTCGGACGGATCGGCACGCTGCCGGAGGCGCTCACCGCGGCCCGGCTGGCCGAGGCCGCCGCGCGGGCGCTGCCCGCCACGCCGGGCGGGATCCGCCTGGCCGGCGACCCCGACCGCATCGTGCGGACGGTGGCCGTCAGCGGTGGTGCCGGTGACAGCTACCTGGCCGACGCGACCCGCGCGGGCGTCGACGCGTTCCTCACCGCCGACCTGCGCCACCACCCGGCCTCCGAGCACACCGAGTGCGGCGGACCGGTGCTGCTCGACGCGGCGCACTGGGCCACCGAGCAGCCCTGGCTCGCGCAGGCCGCCGCGGCCCTGACCGCGGCCCTGGCGCCCGCTACGGTGGAGACCTTCGTATCCGAGCTCGTCACCGACCCGTGGACGCGTGCCGTGGTGCCGGGCTGACCGCTCGGCGCACCCGGTGAACTCTGCCCACTAGGTGAGAAGGAGAACCGTGAAGGCACCTGCCGCAGACCAGCTCCGCCTCCTCGACCTGCAGGCGGTCGACCTCTCGATCGACCAGCTCGCGCACAAGAAGCGGACGCTGCCCGAGCACGCCGAGATCGAGAAGACCGTCGCCGCGCTGGCCGGGCTCCGCGACGAGCTGGCCGGTGCCGAGTCGGCGGTGGAAGCGCTCGACACGAAGATCCGGAAGCTGGAGACCGAGGTCGAGCAGGTCCGTGCCAAGGCCGACCGCGACCGGCAGCGGATGGACTCCGGAGCGATCGCCTCGGCCAAGGAACTCGAGCGTCTGCAGCACGAGGTCGAGACGCTCGGCGCACGTCAGTCCGCCCTGGAGGACGACGAGCTGGCGCTGATGGAGGAGCGGGAGACCGCCGACGCCAGCCGGTCTGAGGTGCAGAGCCGCTTCGACGCGGCGAGCGAGGCCCTGGCCGCGCTCGAGCTCAAGCGGGACACGCTCGAAGCCGAGATCGACGCCGACATCGCCGCCCGCACCGCGGAGCGCGAGCCGCTCTCGGCCACGATCCCGGACGACCTCAAGGCGCTCTATGAGAAGCTGCGCGCCTCCAGCGGCGGCATCGGCGCGGCGGCGCTGCGGGCCCGCCGCTGCGGTGGCTGCCGGATCGAGCTCTACGGCACCGCCCTGCAGGAGGTCCGCGCCGCCGACGAGGACGAGGTGCTGCGCTGCGAGGAGTGCCGCCGGATCCTGGTGCGCACCGCGGAGTCGGGCCTGTGAGCCCTGAGCACGTGATCGTCGAGGCCGACGGCGGTTCGCGGGGCAACCCGGGAACGGCCGGGTACGGCGCCGTGGTGTTCGACGCGGCGACCGGCGCGGTACTGGCCGAGCGCGCGAAGGCGCTCGGCGTCACGACGAACAACGTCGCGGAGTACTCGGGGCTGATCGCCGGGCTCGAGGCGGCGCAGTCGCTCGGTGCCCGGCGGGTCGACGTGCGGATGGACTCCAAACTGGTCATCGAGCAGTGCTCGGGGCGCTGGCAGGTCAAGCAACCCCACCTGCGACCGCTGGTCAGTCGGGCCACCGAGTTGCTGGGCTCGTTCGCGCAGACGTCGCTCACCTGGATTCCGCGCGCCCAGAACAAGGCCGCCGACGCATTGGCGAACACCGCCATGGACGGCCGGGACGTCCACCGCGACCACGTCGGCGGCGAGCGCCCGGCGGACGCCGCGGGCGAGAGCGCACCGACGCTCTTCGAGGCCGGTGGTCCGGCGAGCAGTGAGCTCTTTTCGACCGCACACGTTTCCGCAGGCCGAACACCGTCCGCAGGGGTCGGTCGTGAAGAACTCAGTGACCCGACGGTGGTGACGGCCGTCGGGGCTTCCGGTGCCGGCCCGGCGCAGCACCGTCCTGCGGTGGCATCCGGGCACGCGTCGGCAGAGAATGCGGGGCCGGCGTGGAGGGGCGGTCCGCAACGGCGGGCCACCACGACGGTGCTGGTCCGGCACGCCTCCTCGGTGCTCTCGCCGGAGAAGCGGTTCTCCGGCCGGGGAGACGTCGAGCTGTCGCCCGAGGGTGTCGCGCAGGCCGAGCGGGTCGCTGCCCGGCTGGGCGCGCGGCCGGGGGTCGACGTGGTCGTCAGCTCGCCGCTGCGCCGGGCGCGACACACCGCGGAGCTGATCGCGAAGGCGGTCGGCGTCGACCTGGTCACCGACGACGACCTCGTGGAGACCGACTTCGGCGCTTGGGAGGGGCTGACGTTCAGCGAGGCACGGCGGGCCGATCCCGCCGCGGTCGACGCCTGGCTGGCCTCGCCCGACGTGGCGCCGCCCGGCGGGGAGAGCTTCGCGCAGGTCGCCGAGCGGGTGAACGTGGCCAGGGAGCGGCTGGTCGCCGACTACGCCGGACAGACGATCATCGTGGTCTCGCACGTGACGCCGCTCAAGACGCTGCTGCGCCTGGCACTCGAGGCGCCGCCGGCGATGCTCTACCGGCTCCAGCTGGACGTCACCGGCGTCTCCGAGGTCGACTGGTACGCCGACGGGCCGGCGAACGTGCGCCTGGTGAACGACGTACACCATCTGCGCAACTCCTACTGACCGCCGGGCGCGCCACGTGCGCCGTTGAGCGCGACGTCGGTTCCCGGTGGGGCATTTGCGGGCTAGTGTCTTGGCCTGCGCCACTGCGACTCGTCACCGCACGTGAGGGGACCGCCATGTCTACTACCGAGGAACGGCCGTCGGAACCGCCCGTCCGGTCCGACCGCAATCACTGGTATTGGCTGCTGCTGATCCCGATCATCGTTCCGCTGCTGCCGATGTTCTACAACGCCACGGACCCCACGCTCTGGGGCATTCCCCGGTTCTACTGGCTCCAGCTGCTGTTCGTGCTGCTGAGCGTCGTGGTCACGCTGGTCGTCTACCGCCAGACGCGGGGGAGGTGACCCATGGACGTCAAAGTCACCGAGCTCGTCGTCTTCGTCGTCCTGTTCGCGTTCGTCAGCGTGCTGGGCTTCGTCGCGTCCCGCTGGCGGCGACCGGAGTCCATGGAGCACCTCGACGAGTGGGGTCTCGGCGGCCGGAACTTCGGTGGCTGGATCACCTGGTTCCTGCTCGGCGGCGACCTCTACACGGCGTACACGTTCGTCGCGGTGCCCGCGCTCATGTACGGGGCCGGTGCGCTCGGGTTCTACGCGCTGCCGTACACGGTCGTGCTCTACCCGATCGTGCTGCTGCCGCTGGTGCGGCTCTGGTCGGTCTCGCACGTGCACGGGTTCGTGACGCCCGCCGACTTCGTCCGGGCCCGGTTCGGCTCGTCCACGCTGGCGCTGCTGGTGGCGATCACCGGCTTCGTCGCGACGATGCCCTACATCGCGCTCCAGCTGGTCGGTATCGAGGCCGTGCTGAAGGCGATGGGCGTCGAGGGCAAGTGGCCGATCACGATCGCGTTCCTGATCCTCGCGATCTACACGTACAACTCCGGCCTGCGCGCCCCCGCGCTGATCGCGTTCGTCAAGGACACGCTGATCTACCTCACCGTCATCGTCGCGGTCATCGTGATCCCGACGAAGCTCGGCGGGTGGGACGCGATCTTCGCGGCGGCCGGCGAGAAGTTCAGTGCCCCGGCTGCCCAGGCCGCCGGTTCGGGGCTGCTGCTGAACGCGAACAACCAGCTCAACTACGTGACGCTGGCACTCGGGTCGGCGCTGGCGCTGTTCCTCTACCCGCACTCGCTCACCGGTGTGCTGGCGGCCAGGAGCCGGGACACGGTGAAGCGGAACATGGCCGCGCTGCCGGCGTACTCGTTCGTGCTCGGGTTGCTGGCGCTGCTGGGCCTGATGGCGATCGCGGCGAAGATCGTGCCGGTCGGCGCGGACCCGGCGGCGGGTGTCGCCGGTGACCGCAACACGGTCGTGCCGCTGCTGTTCGACTGGGCGTTCCCGTCGTGGTTCACCGGCGTCGCGCACGCGGCGGTCGGCATCGGTGCGCTGGTGCCGGCGGCGGTGATGTCGATCGCGGCCGCGAACCTGTTCACCCGCAACATCTACACCGAGTACATCCGGCGCGACGCCTCGCCCGCCGAGGAGGCCCGGGTCTCGAAGCTGGTCTCCCTGGTCGTGAAGTTCGTCGCGGTGATCCTGGTGCTGGGCCTGGACACGCAGTACTCGATCGACCTGCAGCTGATCGGTGGGGTGATCATCCTGCAGACGCTGCCGGCGGTGGCGCTGGGGGTGTTCACGCGCTGGTTCCACAAGTGGGGCCTGGTCGCTGGGTGGGCCGCGGGCATGGCGTTCGGCTTCTGGATGCTCTGGACGATCCCCAACCCGACGACGAAGCGGGAGCACTTCGGCGGGTCGGCGTTCAGGCTCTCCGAGCTGGGGCTGGACACGAAGTGGACGATCTACGCCGGCTTCCTCGCGGTGGCGCTGAACCTGGTCGTCGCCGCGCTGGTGACGCTGGCGCTGCGGGCGGCGAAGGTGGCGGACGGCGAGGACAGCACGCGGCCGTCGGACTACACCGCCGAGCAGGGTGACCCCAAGGTGCACGACATCCCGGAGCTGGTCGGCGACGGCAAGTCCTCGACCTGAGGGTGTGGCCCGCCGTCCCGGTCGGCGGGCCACCCGACGGTAGTTCCGTGCGGCGCGCCCGGCGGGTGTGGCGGGTGTGGCGGGGCGTGCCCGGCGGGGTGCCGCGGGGGTGCGTCCGGTGGATTGCCGAGTTGCCGACCTGTCGATCGGTCGGGAGGGGTTGACGACTCGGCAATCCGCTGAGCGGCTCCGCTGCCCCGCCCGGGCAGCCTGCGTGGGCGTCAGGCCGGCGGGATCGGGCGGGCTCGTGCCGCCCGCACGGCCGCGCGGTAGTCGGCCGGGCGCAGGAAGCCGGCGGCCAGCGCCTTCCGAGCCGCCGCGGTGTACCGCGCGACGTACGCGCCGTGCGTCGGGTAGAGCGCACGGAGCTTCGCCGCGTCGAACGGCGTCGTCGAGCCCAGCAGGAAGCACGCCCCGGGCACGTTCCCGCCGGTGTTCGTCGGGGCGTAGGTCGCGACCGGCGCCTCGATGTCCGGCAGCCGGATGCCCCCGGCGACGTTCCCGTGTGCGTCACGGGTCTGCAGATCGATGAGCGGTGCTTTCCGCGCCGGGCGGCCGGTACGGATCCAGCGGTCGAGCGCGTGGTACGCCGCGTTGTGGACGTAGTGCGCCGGCATCGCGTTGAGCGGCTTGTCGCACCGCACCGGGTTGCCGTTGTCGATGATCTTCTCGCGGGCGTTGACCGCGTCGAGCGACTCGGTGAGGTAGGCGTCGCCGTGGGCCGTGCCGGCGACCTCCCACGTGCGCAGTTTGGCCGTGTCGGGCTGCCGCCGGGCGGCGTACCCCAGCGTGTCGGTCTCGGACTGCACCTGCAGCGTCGGCACGCCCAGATCGTCACGGATGTTCGAGGTGGCCGGGGCGGGCGTGTTGCCGAGCGGCGCGGCCCCGGAGAAGCGTCCGTGGATCAGGAAGCCGTCGAAGACGCGGTCCCTCGGCTGGACGGCGTTCGCGTAGGTGACCAACCGCCCGGCGGACTGCGAGTGCCCGGCCGCGATCAGTCTCCTGGCCTTCGTGAGCCGCTCTGCCTGCCGCCCGGCCTGCGAGAAGATGTCGTAGGACGCCGCATCGCCCGGCGTAGCCACGTCGGGGTAGCGGACCGGGTCGAACGTGCGGAGCCGGTCGATCCCGACCTGCTGCGCCGACACCCCGACGTAGGCGTACCCCTCGCGGACGAACTCCTCCCACGACTGGCCGAACTCCACGGGGATGTCCACGCCGAAGCTCACGTTCAGCCACTCCACGACGACCGTGCCGTTGAAATCGGCCTTGTCGGCGGGGCGGCGGACGACGATCCGGGTCGTGTAGGGCGCGCTGCCCGCCGGTGTGGCGCGCCAGCGCCCGTCGGTGCCGAGCGCGCCGTCGGCGGCGTAGCTGGTGGCGGTGCCGGTGAGCTTGTACTCCTCCTCCGTGTACCCGAGCGCGGGCAGGTCCTGGGTGACCCGTCCCTGGATGCCTTTGCCGAGTTCGGGAGGGATCGGAGTCGGGGCTTCCCGCGCGTGCGCCGGTGCGGCGAGCACGGTACTGACAAGAGCAACGGCCATGAGGACGCCCGGCAAGCGGCGTTTTCGCGCGGCGGACATGTCGCTCCTCGACGGTGAGGGGTCGTGGGGATCGCGACGTTAGCGGCGGCTCGCAGCGGTTCGGGGAGATAAGGCCACTTTTGTGAACGACGTGCGCGCGTACGTGCCCGCCGGCCCCGGATCCGGGGCTGGTTGTTGCGGTCCGGGCTCGGCGCCCGGCCTAACGACGCCAGATCGCCTGGTAGAGCAGCACCAGGCCGATGGCCGTGCCGAAGATGACGATCGTCCACCGCAGCGTGCGCGCCGACAGTCGCCGGGCGAGCCTCGCGCCGAGGTACCCACCCGCGACCGTGGCCGGTGCCGTCACCGCGACCCCGAGCCACGACACCGGCCCGAACAGTGCGTAGACCACGACGGTGACCACGCCCACCGTCGCCGAGAGGACGTTCTTCAACGCGTTGACGCGCTGCAGCGTCTCGTCGAGAACCAAGGCGAGAACCGCAACCAGGACGACGCCGAGCGCGGCACCGAAGTAGCCGCCGTAGGCGGCGCCGAGGAACGTGAGGAGCACCATCGTGGTCCGCCGGCGGACCTTGCCGAGCTGGGCGGGGTGGCCGACCAGGCCCCGCAGCTTCGTCTGGAAGCCCAGCACCGCCGTGGCGCTGAGTACCAGGAACGGGACGACGTACTCGAAGACGCCCGCCGGCGTGACCAGCAGCAGCGCACACCCGGCGACGCCCCCGACCAGTGCGAGCGGCGCCAGCCCCAGCGCGCGCCGCCGCTGGCCGGCGAGGTCCCGGCGGCTGCCGTAGACGCTCGAGAGGTACCCCGGCGTGACGCTCAGGGCGTTCGTCACGTTTGCCGCGACCGGGGGCAGGCCGACGGCGATGAGAGCGGGGAAACTCAGTAGCGAGCCACCGCCGGCGATAGCGTTCACCGCGCCCGCGGCCAGGCCGGCCAGGACGAGCAGTGTGATATCGGTCAGCGAGAGGTGCATCGGCATCACCGTACGGGGGCGGGGTGCGTAACATGGGCGCCGCGGCGGACGAGCCGGCCGGGCGGTCGCGTCAGTACCCAGTGGTGCTGCCGAGGAACGTCCGGGCTCCAAAGGGCAGGGTGGTTGTTAACGGCAACCCGGGGTGACCCGCGGGACAGTGCCACAGAAAACAGACCGCCGGTCGCTTCTCGCGGCCGGTAAGGGTGAAACGGTGGTGTAAGAGACCACCAGCGCCCCGGGCGACCGGGGCGGCTAGGTAAACCCCACCCGGAGCAAGGTCAAGAGGAGCGGCTCCGGCCGCTCTGCGTGAACGTTCGAGGGCTGCCCGCCCGAGTTCACGGGTAGACCGCTAGAGCCTGTCGGCAACGGCAGGCCGAGATGGATGACCGCCGGCCAGGGCAGTGCCGCGAGGCGCCCTGGCAACAGGACCCGGCGTACAGGCCGACTCGTCCACCGCCCCTCTGGTCGAGGGGCGGCTTACGCCTTTGACCTCGTGGTTCGTTGGGTGAGCGTCGGTCGACAATGGTCGGCTCTTGTCGCCGTCTGACGCCCTGGGTGCGCCCTGACGCCCTGGAGACGCCCTGGGAGTCCCCCTCCTGCATCCCGTCTGCCGTCGACCCACCGCTCGCGGGAGCGGGCCGGCAGTGGGGCCGCCGCATGTGTTGGCGTCGCGCGCTGCGCGTCGAGAGGATGGCGGCCCCGGTGACGGTCTGCTCGGCTCGTCCTGGGGCGGCGGTAGGCGGGATGCCTCATCCCCGGAGCCTGAGTGCCCGCTTGTCGCTCTGAGCGCGCCGGTACGGCGGGTGGGTCGCTAGCGGTGGTCAGCCGTCGCACGTCGTGTGCGACGCCGTGGCGGCGCGGCCGGTGACCGGCCGGAGGCCGCATGCTCCGGCCGCGAAACGCCAGCGGCGTCGACAGACGGCGGGCAGGCGCGCTGGCCGGGCCGCAGGCCCGGCCCTTGATCCTAAAGAGTGCAATTCGGCAGAGCATCCGCATTGCCCTCTACCGACAAACATGGCGAACGAGCGAGTTAAGGGTAATTGTCACACCGCCGTGCGCCTGTTCGATCGCCTAACTATGCGAAGAACCCCGTCGTTGGTGGAGTCGTCTTCTGTCGTCCACCCTTTCGGCAGATGAATTGATCGATTAAGCGATCGACTGATCGTAGCGCCTTCGAAGTCAATACGTTCATCGTATGTCGAGACGACTGGCATTCCGTCCGTGTCCTCAACTGCCAAGAAACTACCCCCAGATACCTCTGACGCTTTGATGAATAGCACATTCGTGCAGAGGAACTCTGTTTCATTGAAAAGCGCGCGACCTTCGAATTGGGTTCCAGCGAAGGTTGCGTCGCCATTGAATCTCGCCTTTTCGAACCAAGCTCCATGTCCGAATTTGGTTCCCGTGAACCAAGCATCATCTGGCCCGAACTGCGCTTCTCTGAATGACCCTGTTCTCGAAAACTGAGTTAAAGAAAACATGGCACTTCCGCTAAAGTGGGCTGCATTGAAGCTCGCGTTTCCTCGAAATCTGGCGCTCGTGAACAGCGCCTCCTTGGCAAACGTTGCCCCGTCGAAATTGGTTTCACCGGAAAATGTAGCGCGGTAGAAAATTGGGGTTTCGATTCGGCAGTCCGTGAAATCGAAATCTAGCAGTGTCGCGCCAGTAAAGTCGACCTCTATATCGGACCAATAATGCTGGGGTGCAGAAGGGCTTTTCTGTGGATACCTAAGGTGTCGAGCGAGGATTTGTTGCGCCGCGATACGGACCTCGCGCTCTTCTCGCTCATCGTTCTCTTCATTTGGATGGTTAGTCTCGGCCTCGCTTGCCGCCCAGGCGGGGGGATGTTCGGAGAGAGAGGGGGTGTAAGGCATACGAAGATATGCGCATAGGACGCTGACAATCGTCTGGCGGTGTTCTGGGTTCCCCTGACCCAACCGCTCCAGTGCATAGAGTCCGGCTAATCGGACTGCCGCCTTTTCGCTCCCGAGCTGATCGGCTGCCTTCGTGTATAGCTCGGTTACACGTCGCTCTGCGGCGTCGGCGATCTTCTCGGCTTCGATCTCCTGAGCATGCCTGTGGGCGTCTTCAGAAACCCGTTGCCTGCGGTAGGCCGTTACTAACGCGACGAGGCCACCCACGCCGGCGACTACACCAAGGCTAATTTTGACGAGGTCGAAGGTCTCGGTGATGGTTAACGGTCTGGCCGGTGGTCCAGATCCAGATGTGGTACCAATTCTGGGCGAACCTGCACTCCGCCATAAGAGCCATGCCGTTGCTGTTGCGATGGTGAGTGCGGCGCATGTAGCAATAGTGAGGTGGGTCGCTATCGACCAGAGTCGAAATTGGCGAGTTCTTGGGCGTCTGTGCGATCGGCTGGGAAACTTCATTCAGTCGCTCCGCCATATTGTCTGCTGCATTTAGGAGCGGATTAGGGATTCGCACCGAATTTCGCATCAGAGTAGAAGCCTGTTGATGCTATTCTCGAACCGGCACGATCAGGGCTGGGCTGGCTGTCGGCTCGCTCGGGATTGATGAATTTCCTAGTGCCTCGGAAAGGCGACGAGGCGTAATATAATGTGCGCCGTGTTGCCGTGCTGATTCTATTACGTCCTGGGTTTTCCGAATCCGGTCTGAGTCGGTCGCGGATGCATTCGTTTGAATTGCAGCGGCTTTGGCCCTTTCGTAGTCAAGTTCGCTTTTTCTGGTAAGAGTTCGAACCAGCGTGTTTGCCTCGGCCAATGTGGAAGCGTGGAGAAGTGCTCTGGCGACATTGTTTCCCCTAAATGCTTCTATTACATCCAGAAGGTAAATCGTTGCACTGGTTGACGTCAGTTCCACCAATGCTCCCTGGTCCCGAATCTCGACGTTTCCTCGATAACGCCGTGCCGCTGCAATTAGGAGGCGGGTGGCCTCGGTCGGGTGCCAATCGAGTGCGTCGCCGATTCCGTTAATATCGGCGATGTCGAGGGTTCTATAGACCTGCCCTTCCAATTCTTCGACTCGGGCTAGGACTTCGGCTTCGGTGAGTTCACCGTCAAGCCCAGGTCCTGCCATCCAGATTCGCGTGGGCACATCCAGGTCTTGAGCAGCTGCGAGGACTAGGGCGTCTGCCATGGGGGAGCGGAGGCCGGGTTCGTCCCCCCGGGCGATGATGTCGCCTCCGACGTCGACGACAGTGACCTCGTCGGGTTTGAAATAGTCGACGGCGGCTCGGATCTGCTCGTGCATGCCGACTGCCCCACCGCTCGGATCGAGCAGGAACAGCCGAGCGTTCAGAGTGCTGGTGAGCCGGGGGAGTGGCGACCTGGCCGGCGGCCGGGCCTCGGTGGTGGCGAGTATCTCCGCGATCCCGGGTACGTCTTGGCCGAGATCGTCGAAGTCCTCGACGCTGCGCGGTCCAGGTACAGGATCGAGGATGAGGCGTTCCCACGCGTAGGTGAGGATGACCGGTCGCGTGGTCGGATCGTCGTGGAGTAGCGCGGCGGCGATGGCGTCGCCTCCGCCCCCGGCGGCCACGTAGAGGCGCATGGTCATGATTCGACCGTACGGGGAAACTACGCGAGCACTGGTGAAGTTTTGGTTCGAGCGTCGCGCTGGCGTTAGGGTGGCCAGTGGCCTAGTCCACCTGCGAGGAAAGCAATGCCTGAGCTGCGGCACGTCGAACCCAAATACCTCCAGATCGCGAACCACATCCGCGACCAGATCAACAACGGCACGCTGCGGCCGGGTGATGAGGTGCCCTCCGAGCGGCAGATCGCCGCTGACTGGAGTGTCGCGCGGCCGACGGCGGCTCGGGCTCTGGAAGCGCTCCGGAACCAGGGCCTCGTGGAGTCGCGGCAAGGAGCCGGCACCTTCGTCAAGGATCAGCCAACCGCCCGTCGTGCCCGGGAGCGGTACGTGCGCTCGCGTCAGATCGGTCGGATCTACGCGCCGGGGGAGTACGCCGTCATCGTGTCGGCCGAGCTGGTCGAGGCTCCCGAGCATGTTGCGGAGGCGCTGCGGCTCGCGTCTGGCGAGCAGGTGATTCGCCGCCAGCGGGTGACGCACTCCGAGGATGGCCCGGTGGAGTCGTCCGTCTCGTGGCTGTCCGGCGAGCTGGCCGAGACGGCACCGCTGCTGCTGGTCAAGGACCGGATCAAGATCGGCACTATCGCCTACGTCGAGAACGCGACCGGTCGTACGGCCGAGTACGCCTCCGACCGGGTGGCCGCGCGTCTGGCCACCGATGAGGAAGCCGCAGAGCTGGAGCTCGGCGAGGGTCCGCACGCGGTGCTGAACTACCGCCACACGGTCTACGACACCCAGGGTGGACCGATCGAGTTCGCCGAGTCCGTGTACCCGCCGGACCGGTGGACGTTCGAGCAGGACTACTCCGTCCGCTAGTCCCGAACTAGTCCCTTCACGGCGTGACCGTCCAAACGCCTTGCGTCAGTGGCATAGGCCAGTACCATAGAGGCCACTGGCATATGCCACCGACGCGAGACGGGACGAGACGTGATCAAGGGACGCATGCGAATCGAGATGGGCACGGCCTTCGCTGACGGGCTGTTCGCGATGGCCGTCGAGCCCGAAGTGGACTTCGAGAAGCGCCAGTCGGGCGCCAACGACACCCAGAAGCGAGACAAGGACACCGGCGAGCGCATGTGGGTCGTGCGCTGCGTCGACGGCGACGAGGACGCACAGAAGCGCGGCCAGGCCGAACTGAAGGTCACCATCGTGGCCCCGGTTCAGCCGGTGCTCCCGGACGCACTGCCCGGGACGCCGTTCCGGCCGGTCGAGTTCGAGAACCTGACTGTCTTCCCCTACGTGGACGGCGCCCGGTGCAAGGGGAGTGGCCACCCGCAGTGCCGCGGGCGGGTCGCCTATTCGTTCCGCGCCACCGGCATGCGGTCACCGGCCCGGGGCGCGCACTCCGCGACCGGCAAGGCCGCGTGATCCCAGTTGACCGGGAGCGCGGCGTCGGAGGCTCTTCCCCTTCGTCTCCGGGCCGCGCTCCCTCCCCATCGTTGGGAGCACTTCGTGAGTGAGTACACCTCGGCTCGGCCCCGCGTTCGGGACTGCGCCACCTGTCGCGAACCGCATCCGGTCGGCGCGCTGGTCCGGGGCGAGTGCCCTCGCTGCGCTGGCCTGGTTGCACTGCCGCTGCGGGACGAGAAGGGCCGGTTCCTGCCCACGTCGGCGTGGTCGGGTGAGGCCGCGTGACCGAACCCGAGCACCTCTACCGACCGGAGCTGATCACGCAGGGGCCGGAGTGGCTCGCGCTGCGGGCCGGCATGCAGGCCGCCGTCTCGGCATACGTGACTCGGCTGCGCCCAATCCCTGGTCTCTACGACCCGTCCCGCCGTGATCCGGCCGAACTGCGGTCGCGGTATTTGCTCCGGGTCGCTGCTGAACGCGCAGCGGCCGAACACCTCGACCGCCTCGCGATCAGCGCTGGTCAGTGGGCCATCCACTACGGCGCGACGCCCGAACAACTCGCCGCCGTCGGCGACACGACGTCCGACGAAGCGGCCGAGCGCTACGCGATCCCGGAGGACTACCGGGGTCAGAAGTTCCTTCCCCAACGGCCCGAATGGGCCGAATCCGACGCTGCCTGTCCGGGAGGCGATCAGTAGTGAAGGTCAACGGATATCGGGCCGACGACTTGGCGCGAGTCGGTCTCATCACGCGCGAACGTTGGGTCATGCCGCTGTGGATGTCGCTGCTCGGCGTCTGCTTCCGCGCGCTCTGGCGTGTTCTTGTCTGGCTGGTCCGGCGCGGTGCGATCACCGGCCCCGTGCTGGTGCTGCTGGTCGCCTACGGCAAGTGGGAATGGCCGGGACCAGCGGCGCTCCTCACCGGCGCGGTGCTGTTCCTGGTCGCCTGGTTCCTGGCTCACCCGTCGAGCTTCAAGCGGGTGGTCGGTGCGCGATTACTCGGTCAGTGGCGGCTGATGGTCCGCTATCGGCGCCTGTGGCGTCCCGCGATGATCGGCGGGCAGCTCGCCGTCGTCCACGACGAGAAGCAATACCTTCCGGTCATCCGGCGCGTGCGCTCGACCCGGTGGGCCGACGAGCTACGGGTCCGGCTGCTCTACGGCCAGACCCCGGAACGGTTCGCGCTGGTCGCCGAGAACCTGCGGCACGTCTTCGGTGCCTACCGCTGCACCGCCCGCGAGGTGCGGCCCGGCGTCGTCGCGCTGCGGTTCTACCACCGTGACCCACTCGCGACTCCGCTCGGACCGCTGCCGATGCAGGATCTTCCGGACCTCCGCCGGATCGAGCTGGGCCGCTCCGAGGATGCGGTGCCGTTCCTGCTCGCGCTCCTCGGGACTCACGTGCTGGTGGCCGGCGCTTCGGGTGCGGGGAAGGGCTCGGTGCTGTGGTCCCTGATCCGCGCGTTGGCTCCGCTGGTCGCTCAGCGGACGGTCGAGCTGTGGGTCATCGATCCCAAAGGCGGGATGGAGATGACGTTCGGTCGTCCGCTGTTCGCTCGCTACGAGGACACCGACGCCGAAGCGATGACGGAGCTGCTCGAAGAGGCGGCCGAGCGGATGCAGGCGCGGACCCAGCGCCTCAAGGGCATCACCCGCCAGCACACGCCGTCTCCGGGCGACCCGCTGATCGTGGTCCTGGTCGACGAACTCGCCGCGCTCACCGCGTACTTGCCGGATCGGAAGCTGCGAGACCGGATCAAGGCGGCGTTGTCGCTGCTGCTCTCGCAGGGCCGCGCGCCGGGCTTCCTCGTCGTCGCGGCGGTTCAGGACCCGAGGAAGGACGTCGTTCCGTTCCGGGACCTGTTTCCGACCCGGATCGGGCTTCGGCTCACAGAGGCGGAACAGGTCGACATGGTGCTCGGCGACGGTGCCCGCGACCGGGGCGCGCTCTGCGACCGCATCCCGCGTGCCCTGCCGGGCGTCGCCTACGTCCGCCTCGACGACGACCCCGACCCGGTGCGTGTTCGGTTCGGTTACCCGGACGACGACGCGATCGCCGAGACCTGCCAGCTCTACGCCCCCGACTTCACCCGCCGCCGGTTGGACTCGGCGCCTGATCAGGAAGCGGCCTGACTCCTCATGACCACCTTCTGGAGCGGCTCCCCGGGCGGCTACGACCCGGCGGACGGCTACCGGCCCTTCGGACGGGTTCTCCCCGACCCGTCCGAAGCGCTCCAACCCTTCCTCCAGACCGGCTGGCTCACCCAGCGCTCCTCGGCGCGACGCTGGCTGGTCTACGGTCCGCAACGCCAGAACGGACCCTCCGCTGACTCCGCAGTGCTGGTGGGAGAGCTGGTCTGGCTCTCCGATCACGAATGGTGCGTCCACCCGGTCGGCGAAACGCTGGCCTGGGGCCGCTCCTTCCGTGCCGCTGTGTCCGCGCTCGATGCCCTCGTCGCCTGGTGGAACCACCGCGGCCCGGACCGCGAGACGACGACGTGACCAGCACGAACGACCTCACCCCGATGTCCGCTCGCCGGGCCTCGGCTATCCCTTCACGCTTCTCTGCCGGGAGAGGACCACCACATGAACGCTGCCCCAGACCCCGAACCAACCCAGACCAAACGCGCCGACGACCGGCGGCTCTCCCGCGTCGAACGGGCCAAGATGCCCCGCGCGGTCGACGTCCTCACCGAGATCGCGGCCAGCAACGGCGTCTGCTCCAACCTCGTACCGATGCGCCGGACGGACACCGCGACCGGCGAGACCTCGATCCTCGGCGTTCCGTGCGGCTCTACTCTCGCCAGCAAATGCCCTGCCTGCGCCCAGCGGGCCAAGCGGCTGCGAATGCAACAGTGCCGCGAGGGTTGGCACCTCGACGACGAACCCGACCTACCCCCGATGAAGCGACCGACGACCAGGCGGACCTCGTCACCTGGCGCGCGGCGCTCGAAGACATCCACGCCGACGCCGACGAGGCCGGCGACACCACCGACCGCGACCAGATCGACGACGAGATTTCGGCAGTCGACGAGCAGCTGCTCAACGCCGGAATCCGCGGCTCCCTCCCGCACCCGGCCACGCCTCCCAAGCCTCGCCGGGTGCGGTCGACTAAACGGCGTCAGGACGCGCCGAACCTGCCGTTCCGCAAGGTCGACGACTCGACGCTCGGCCGGACCTTCACTGGCAACGACGGCACCGTCTTCCGTCCGTCGACCTTCCTGACGCTCACCTGCGACACCTACGGACGCGTCAAGTCCGACGGCACGCCGGTCTATCCGAGCACCTACGACTATCGGCGGGCAGCTCGGGACGCGATCCATTTCCCGAGGCTCGTCGACCGGTTCTGGCAGAACCTGCGTCGCGTCGTCGGCTACGACGTGCAGTATTTCGCCGCCGTAGAACCACAGAAGCGGCTGGCTCCGCACCTGCACGCCGCCGTTCGGGGTACGTTCCCGCGCGCGCTGCTCAAGCAGGTCATCGCAGCCACCTACCACCAGGTCTGGTGGCCAGCGCTCACCGAGATGCGCTTCGACCCGAACACACCAGACGCCCTCCCCATCTGGGATCCGGAGGCGGGCTACGTCGACCCGGCGACCGGCGAAATCCTCCCGGCCTTCTACGACGCTCTCGACGACCAGGACGACGACGCCGAACCGCTGCACGTCGTCCGCTTCGGCCCTGTCGCCGATGTCCAGGGCGTCACCGCCGGAACCAAGTCGGCGAACACCTGCGTGGGCTACCTGACGAAGTACCTCACCAAGTCCGTGGCCGAGTGCCACTTGCCCGAGACCGACGCTCAGAAGGCACACGTCGACCGGCTCGCCGCCGCGCTTCGCTACGAGCCGTGCTCGGAACGGTGTGCCAACTGGCTGCTCTACGGCGTCCAGCCCCGGAACGCGAAAGCCGGTCTGGTTCCCGGCCGGTGTTCCGGCAAAGCCCACCGCCGGGAAACGCTCGGCTTCGTCGGCCGGCGGGTGCTGGTCTCCCGGAAGTGGTCCGGAAAGACGCTCACCGACCACCGGGCCGACCGCAAGCGCCACGTGCTCCGCGTCCTCGGCGCCGTCGGGAAGCAGGTCGAGAACGCCGACACCTACGTCTGGGAGCGCGCTCGGCCGACCGATGAGGACTGTCCACCCGTCGCCTCGCTGCTGATGCGCACGCTCACTGACCGCCTCCGCTGGAGACAGGAGTACGCCCACGCCCAAGAAGCCCTCGCCGATCTTTCGGCAACCGCCCACGCCGCCTGACCGGGGAGACGACGCCATGACGACGAAGGCCACTGTTTCAGCCATCACCGATGCCCCGTCGCTCTCCGACCGGCTCTGGACCGTCCAGGACGTTTCCCACTACCTCGGCGTACCGGTCGAGACGCTCTACCGCTGGCGCAAGCACCGGACCGGCCCACCGGCTGCTCGGGTCGGCCGACACCTCCGCTACGAACCGGCGGACGTCCGAGCCTGGGTGAAAGCGCAGGTCGCCTGATGGCCCACATCGAAGATCGCTGGTTCACGCCGCAACGCGACGGCGAAGGCAAGCTCGTGTTGAACGTGCGAGGGAAACCGGTCATGGCGCGAACGGCGCTGTACGGCACCGGGCTGCGGTACCGGGTTCGCTACATCGGGCCGGACGGACGCGAGCGCAAGAAGTCGTTCCCCGACCGGGCCAAGCAGGCGGCCGAAGCGTTCATGGCCACCGTCGAAGCGGACAAGCACCGGGGGACGTTCATCGACCCGGCGGCAGGTCGCATGCTGTTCGGCGAGTTCGCCGAGGCGTGGTTACGGACCCGGACCTACGACAAGTCGACGATGGAGAGTCTGGAAGTGCGGGTGCGGAAGCACATCCTGCCGTTCTTCGGTTCCCGGCCGTTGTCGTCGATCAAGCCCAGTGCGGTCGCGGAATGGGACAGCGAGCTGGCCGGCGTCCTCGCGCAAGACACACGGTCGGTCGCGTTCGCCTATCTGCGCATGATCCTCGCGGCGGCCGTCGACGACGAGCGAATCGCCAAGAACCCGTGCTCGGCGAAGTCGGTCAAGCAACCGCGGCCGGTCGAGCGTCGGGTGATCCCGTGGACGTACGACGAGATTTCGGCAATCCGCGCGAACATGATTCCGCGCTACCGGTCGGTCGTCGACCTCGGCGGCGGATGCGGGATGAGGCAGGGTGAAATCTTCGGGCTCGGCATCGACGACCTGGACCTCGACGGCGGATGGCTGCACGTCCGACGGCAGGTGAAGCGGGTCTACTCGCGGCTCGTGTTCGGGCTCCCGAAGAACGACAAGGACCGCCGGGTGCCGCTGCCCGCTTCGATCGCGGCGGCGCTCCAGGCGCATCTCGCTGAGTTCCCGTCGGCGAGTGTCACGCTGCCGTGGGAAGACCCGTTCGGGGATGAGCTGGTGACCGTGCCGCTGGTGTTCGTCACGTCGAGGCGGAGTGCGATCAATCGGAGCCACTTCAACAGCAAGATCTGGCATCCGGCGCTCGCTGCGGTGGGCGTCCCGCACACCCGGGCGACCGGAGTGCACGCTCTGCGCCACTTCTACGCCTCGACGCTGCTCGACGCGGGGGAGAACATCCGGGCGCTGGCGACCTACCTCGGCCACGCCGACCCGGGCTTCACACTCCGTATCTACACGCACCTCATGCCGTCGAGCGAGGAGCGAACCCGTCACGCTATCGATGCGCTATTCGGATCAGAAGAAGTGTTGGCTGCATAGCAATCTCGTCACTCTCGCCACGCAAAGCTTCCTTCAACCCTCTGCTTTCGATCAATTGTTCGTATTTATCTCGAATCCCTACTCGCGGTACATGAACTGTGTCGAATCGCCTAGTCTGGGCCGCGGTCACTTGCGCTGGCTGGGATTGTGAGCGCCCGCCTGTGCTGTAGTTCTGGGGGTAGCGTGGCGAAAAAGAAGTCACTTCTCGCGCAGATGTATGCCGAGCGGCAAAAGGCCAAAAGGGAACGGCAACGCGCTGAAGAGAAGATTCAGCGTGAATTCGAGACTCAGATGCGGCGTGAAGAGGCCGAACGACGCAAACAGGCTGCCCAGGCGGAGCGAGAACGCGAGCGGGCGGAACGCCAGGCGACCCTACAAGCGGAACGCGATGCTGCTGTCCGAGAGAAGGAAGCCCAGCGACTGGCGACGGAGCAAGCCAAACAGCACCGACAGTCGCAGGCAGAGGCGGAACGCCTGGCGAGGCAGTGCGCTGCTGAGGAGAAGGCCGAGATGGAGCAGCGACGTCAAGCAGAGGCTGACTTCAGGACGGAGGCAGTTGCAACCCTGGTGGGCAGCTTCCGGCGGCTGCTGATCGACCGCAGCCGTGACTTTGCTCGTATGAGCATCGAACTCGAAGGTCTGTTCAATCGGGAAGGGTCGCAGCCCTTCGTCGATGCACTACAACGCCGTCTCGCTACCTCTCCCTACCCAGCGGAGTTGACAGGGTCGTGTGCAGCGGTCTTCAGGCCCGAGGCTCGCGAGCTTCTCGTGGAGTATGAGTTGCCACGCGAAGACGTAGTGCCAGCCGTCGCGTCCTACCGCTATATGCGACAGAAGAAGGCACTACAGCCGATACCTCGGAAGGCGGCGGAGGTTAAATCAATCTATGGTGCGCTGCTGGCGCGCGTGACGTTGCGGACTCTGGCGGAAACCTTCGACCTAGCGTCGCCGACACTCGTAACCCAGATCGTGTTCAACGGCTACGTCTCGGCGAAAGACAAAGCCACGGGAAAGCCGATACGCCCGCTCCTCATCAGCGTTCATGCCACACGAGAAGCATTTTCGGAGATCGTCCTCGACGAACCGGAGCTCGACCCGGCCGCCTGCCTGCGTCAGTACTTGAACGCAATCGTCTCGCCGCACCCTGCCGACCTCGAACCCGTGCGGCCCGTTCTAGAGTTCGATCTTTCGAAGTACAAGTTCGTCGAAGAGATGGACGTCGTGGCCGGCTTGGACAGCCGGTCGGACCTGTTGGACCTCAAGCCCGTCGAGTTCGAGCACCTGATCCGACAACTCTTCGAGAAGATCGGCATGAAGTCCTGGGTAACCCAGGCGTCAAAGGACGAAGGCGTCGACGGCGTAGCGGTCAACGAGGACCCCATCGTTGGTGGCCTCTGCATCATCCAGGCCAAGCGGTACAGCAAGATCGTGGGACTGGAGGCGGTCCACGCGCTCGCGGGCGTGATGGAGGACAAGTCCGCGGCCAAGGGCGTTCTCGTGACGACGTCATGGGTGGGCAAGGCCAGCCGTGACTTCGCGGCACGCAACGGGCGTATCGAAATCATCGAAGGTCGGCAGCTCAAGGCGATGCTGTTGGAGCACCTCGGGCTCGACGTGCTGATCAGCCTTCCGAAGCTTCCGCCGGACTGGAAGGACAGCGACCTCGGCCGATAGCAAGGCCGGGACGCCCTGCCGACGCCCTGAGTGGCGAAACTACGGCGAAGTTCCTGGTGAACGCGGTGTGGGTGCCAAACCCCGGCGTACAGGCCGACTCGTCCGCCGCCCACGCTCACCGAAGGCCGATGGTGGGCGTGGGCTGCGGGAACACCTCTCCTGGCCTACGGCTGTCTTCATCGTTCGGCGACGCCGTGTGTGCCAAGAGTGTGCCGGTCGCCTCCGGATGTCTTGGCGGGGTCGTCGCAGCGCGCCGTGCGTGATGCGCTACAGACGATGAACCCTTTCCGCCGCCGACCCGTGGAAGCAGAGGACGACGGCTACGGGGCGCTTCCTCGAGTATGCGGAGCGTTTCGTTTCGGTGCTCGCTACGGTGATGAGCCGATTACGGTGCGTCAGGCACGGGGAGGCGTTGATGACCACACGAGTTGATCCAGCTGCGCTACTCCGAGCGTCGGGCGTCGCCGATCGTTTCTCGGAGGTCGTGCGCCTGGAAGCGTCGCACCTCGAGTCGGACACCGACGCCGCTGTCCGCGCGCTCCCCGGGTTTCGAACCCGGGAGGTGCTTGATCGGATGCGCTTCGGCTGGACGGACGCGCTGGGACGTCACCGTCGGTACCTGGACTCCCTCGGTGGTGCGCTAGCCGGTGCCGCCCGGGGCTATCGTCAGTCGGACGAGGAGACAGCTGCCTCGTTCAACGAGCTGAACCGCTTCTGATCGATGGTCGACCTGGACGATCTTCGCGACGCTCGGCTGCCGGACGTCGAGTCGACCGGTGCCGCTTGGCGCGAGCTCGCTGGCCGCTTCGAAGGGCTCGAGCGCGACGCGGTAGCCGAGTTGATCGGTCCGATCCACGGACCGAAGTGGGAGGGCGACGCCGCGAAGGCGGCCTTCCGCCACATCGATGGCGTGGATGAGGGCTTCGGCCTGCTGGCCGAGCAGGCGCGGGCGGTCGGCGCCCTGATCGACACGGCGGCCTCCCGTTTCGCCTCTCTCCAGCGGCAGTTGGAAGACATCGAGCAGGATGCTCGGGCTGCCGGCGCGCGCGTTCTCGCCGACGGGAGTGTCGAGCCGCCGTACCTCACCGCTGCGGAGTCGGCCGACGAGATGTCGGCGCTCACCGCGGCGCGGCGGAACAACGAACTCGCCCAGGGGTTCGCCGACCGGATCGCGGCCGTGCTCGTCGAGGCGACCCGGGCGGACGAGGAGTACGCGAACGCGCTCACCAAGTACGTCCACCCGCCGAGCGGGGTGATGAGCCCCTCCGAGGTGCTCAACGCCGCGCGGGACGCCAGGGACAACGCCGAGTTGCTCGGCGCGGACAAGTCGAAGATCCCAGAAGGTAAGTCGGCCTGGACGGTCAACGAATGGTGGAACGGCCTGACCGCCGACCAGCAGCAGGCGTACTTGACCGCCTACCCGAACGAAATCGGTGCGCTCAACGGAATTCCGGCGACCGCCAGGGACCAGGCCAACCGGGAACGGCTGAGGCAGTACCTCGCGGCCATGGAGGTCAACGCCGAGCGCCTGTACGGCCAGCCCGGCGGCCGAGTGTTCGACGAGAGTTACGAACCGGCGAAGAAGCTCCAGGACGAGCTGGAAGCATCCGAGTACGGCACGGAGAGCCATCACCTCTACCTGCTGGGCTTCGACCCCGACTTCGGGGAGACCCACGAGGGCCGCGCGATCGTGGCGGTGGGTGACCCGGACACCGCGGAGAACGTGGCGACCATGGTGCCCGGGCTGAACACCGAGTTGGAAGACGCTCCTACGCTCTCGTTGCATCGAGCGGAGAACCTGGTGGACGCCGCCGAGGCTCGAACCTTCGACGGCAAGAAGACGTCGGTGATCGCCTGGCTGGACTACGACGCCCCCGAGGGGTACACCGACGACCTGAATGCCAGCGTGATCACCACCGGCCGCGCCGAACAGGGCGCGGCACGCCTGGATGCCTTCGTCAACGGCCTCCACGCCACCCACGAGGGGCAGGCGCACTACACAGCGGTCGGACACTCCTACGGCTCCACCACCGTCGGATACGCGGCGTCGCACAACGACGGGCTAGCAGTCGACGACATCGTCGTCGCTGGTTCACCCGGGACGACCGTCGACTCTGCTTCCGACCTGAACATCGACCGGCATCACGTCTGGGCCGGTCAGGCGGCCGACGACCAGATCAGGTACGCCGGCGGCCTGACCCTGGGGAAAGATCCGGCCGATCTCGATTTCGGCGCGAACCGCTTCCACGTCGACACCCACGGGCACGGCGACTACTGGGAAGACAACACCAAGAGCGTCGCCGCGCAGGCCGCGGTCGTCGTCGGCGACTACGACTACTTCACGGACCGTCCCGGGACGCTCGATCACACCTCCGATCAGGGCGTGAACGCGCGGCAGAACACGGACACGTTTCACCAGCGCGGACCCTACGGAGCGCCCAGATGACCGGCTCACCGCTCGTCCGGACGATGTCGTTGATCGGCATCGTCATCGTCCTGCTGATCGGTTCGGGATGCAGCAGCGACGATCCCTCAGGCACGCCGGAGAAGAAGGAGAGCACCTTGCCTGTCCGATCGCCCGAGGTCGTGCAGAACGCCGTTGCTGCGCTCGCTGAGACGCTGCCCAGCGCACTCGGCTCCACCGAGCCGCTCACCGGCAACCCACCTCGGGTGACGCCGTGCACCGACGACAACGGGCGCGCGAGCGAGGACGGTCCGTTCTACGTCCAGGGAACCTATCAAGTCTTCCTCCCGGAGAAGCAGCACCGTCCGGCGCTGACGAAGCTCCAGGACAAGTGGGCGTCCGAGGGCTGGGCGAAGGTCGCCTACCGGCCATTCGGTGCCGCCGGTACTCGAGGCGAGTTGTCCGGGATCAGCCCTGATGAGAATTTCGACGTGCGGATCACGTCCGGGACGCCGCCGCGAGGATTCGCCGTCATCATCGTCAGTCCATGCGCTCGAGCGGAATGAGCGGGCTGTGGGCTACCGACCGACCCGTCCGCCGCCCCAGCCCGCCCCGACAGCCCAGAGGCGGTCTACTTGCCTGACCCGGAGCTGCTCCACTTAGCTTGCGGAATGGGTGACGATCGATAGTGGACGCTGGAGTCGCCGCGTTCGGAGGCGCTGTCCTGGCGTTCGCCGGCACGATCGCAGGTCAGATGTTGACGCAACGCGGCGCCAGCCGCGCCAGGCAACGGGAGCTCGAGGCGCAGGAGGCGGTCCGTCGAGAGCGAGAGGCAGCTGAGCGCGACGCCGCGGGTCTCGCGCTGCGTCGGGCGTGCTACGTCGAGTTCACCACTGCGACGCGTCAGTACATCAGTTCGATGACGCACAGCATCCGGATGTTGAGGGACCAGGGCTACGACGTTCCGGAGTTCGCTCTCGACGAGGCGAAGCGGGCGTACACCGACCGGTTCTCGGAACTGCAACTCACCGCGCCACGTGGTCTCCACGCCATGGCGAAGCAGCTCAACCGGTCGCTCGCCCGGCAGTACTACGACGTGAAGAAACTGGCCGCTGACGAGTTCCCGGCCGCAGGCGTGAAGGCAGCGCTGAAGACCAAGGACCAACTGTGGTCGGAGTACGAGGAACTCTTGCGGGAACTCCGTCGCGACCTGGGCGTGGAGTAGAACGGTGAGACGGCGCTGAACGCCCTGACCGGCTAGGGCCGGGCGCGCTGTGGGGGTCAGGCCCCGGCGCACGGGGCGGAGCGGCATCCCGCCTCCGGGGCTGAGGGCGGCATGCCGCTCCGCTCTCGGTGTCCGTCGTGTCATCCCGGCCGGCCGGGCGACGGTGCGTCAGAAGTTGTCGGGGCCGTCGACGGTCCAGTGGTATTCGCCGCTGCGATCGAGGCCGGACAGGTCCACCCCGCGTCCGCCGCGGACCGTGATCTCGTCCTTCTCGACGGTGATGGTCGTCCCGGCCTGCGCTTTGGTGAGCACTTCCTCGGTGAGGTGCACCAGCAGGTGCAAGCCGCCCTCCTCGGGTCCTACGTCGGTGTACAGCGAGCCTGCGGCGTCCCCGGACGATCGCATGTACTCGGCCAACGCTTCGGCGGGGGCGATGATGACCGCGGGAGGTCGCAGTGGCTGGTCGTCGAGCGCGTCGAGGAAGATCTTCCCCAGCTGGTCGGACAGCCTGACCGCAGCGTAGGGCGACAGTTCTTCGATGATCGCGGCGATGACCTCCACGTGTCCGTGAATACTGCGCACCCCCTCATCCTCGATTTGAGCCGCGGAGGCGCGGCTCGATCGAGGCTCAGCGAGGCGGCCAGGTCGGCGAGTCCGAGGCGGCCGGTACCAGGCGCCGGGCAGGCCTCAGTGGTTCGCCGGGAACGTGGTCTCGGACGCCGCGAGGTAGCGCCGGGCTCGGCGCCACAGCATCACCTGGTAGGCCAGGAGAACGGCCAGGCCCAGGGTCGAGAAGCCGAGCGCCCATCGGACGGGGACCTCGTCGCTGAAGAGCGAAGGGGCCACGACCGCGATCAGGGACGGGTACACGGTGAGAAGGATCGACGTGATCCCGGCCGTGACCCGGGCATGGCGGTCGACCAGGGTTCGCAGGCGCGGATCGGTGGGTGGCTCGCCCCGCTGCAGAGACCAGTGCACGATTTGATCGTCGGAGCCGCTCGTGTCCGGCTTCGGCCCGGCCGACCTGCGGACGCGGAACATGGCCAGCACCGCCCAGATCATCCCCGCCACCGGAACGGCGACGAGCGCGGCGAGCAGCAGGAGAGCGCCCGCCGACAGGTCTTCCGAGGTGTCGGCCGGAGCACTCAGGCGCAGGCCGACGCCGCCGCCGAAGAGCGTGACGGCCACCACCGTGCCGCCCAGGATCGTCCGCGGGCCCGCCAGGTACCAGTTCGCCATCGTCGCGCCTCTCCCTCCCTGCCGGAGCGCCGCTGCACGCTCGCCGAGCAGGGCACCATGATGGTCCACAATGTAGGACACGGCCGGTAGGGACGCCGGGTCCGCCGGCGGCCACCCGGTGTCCCTACGGACGGCGCGCTTCGTCGAGCGTGGGCCCCGGGGCCGCGCCGGGGCTCGCGGCCCCGACCGGGCCGCGGCCCTCGGCGGCTCGGCGGCGTTCGGCGTAGGCGAACGTGGCCACGCCGAGCGCGACGCCCCAGGGCAGCCAGAGCAGGCCCGGTGCCGCGGTGCCCGCCACCGTCCCGTCCTGGATGGCGAACCGGATCACGACCAGCCCGGCGATCGTCACCGCGACCGACACCAGCGACGCCGGGACCACCGCGAGCGACACCGGCACCCGCCGCCCGCCCAGCAGCGGCACCCACGTCGGGAACCGCTCACCCCAGCGCATGATCAGGCCGAGCGTCAGCAGCACGCCCAGGACGTCGGGGATCACCAGCATCCACGCGGCGAGCGGGTGGAGGTCCTTGGCGGCGATGTCGGCCGCCAAGTCGTCGACGAACTGCTCCGACACCCCCAGCGGGATGCCGAGGTTCCAGGCGGCACGCTGCGCGGCGTAGGGGAGCGGCGCGAGCACGGCGACCAGCGTCGCCCAGCGCCCGATCCTCGACCATCCGGCGGCGGCACGCGGCCCGGCGTCGAGAGAAGAACGGAACAACCCGCGGGCGGAGAAGGCGAGCAGACCCGCACCCAGCACGCAGAGTGCCTGGTTGAGGACCGGCCAGTCGACGAGGCCGAAGAATCCACCCAGGCCGTAGGCCAGGTTCTGCAACAGGCGGACGTCCGGCACGACCGCGAGGAGAACAACCGCGACGAGCAGGAGGACGACGCCCGGGGCACGGCCGGGGCGCCGCACCGACCAGGCCAGCGCGGAAAGCCCGATCGCGCAGAGCAGGGCGAGCAGCGAACCCGTGGGGCCGGGTGACGCGGACGCGAGCAGGCTGCCCATGTCCGAACCGCGGGAATCACCGGAGCCGAAGGGGAAGCCCGGCGCACCGAGTGCCCAGGCGAGGGAGAGCGCGCCGTAACCGGCGCACCAGACGGCGGCGAGCAGACGTGAGTTCATGGCTCGAGCATCGGAGCCACCGAACCAGCCGCACCATCTGCCGACCGGCAGACGCCGCGTCGGGCCGGGAACCTCTATCGTGGACGGATGACCAGGTCACGGGCGGTCGCCGCCGCGGCAGGCGCGGCCGTCGTGCTGACGCTGGCGGTAGCGGTCTCGCCGGAGTTCCGGCCGGCCCGGGACGCGCCGACGGTGCTCGGAGTGCTCGTGCTCGCCGCGGTGATCGGGACCTGGCCCGCGGGGAAGCGCCTGCTGGGCCCGGCTACCGGCGTGGTCGCCGCCGCGACGCTGAGCGGAGTCGGTTACTGGCTCGCGCGGCCGACGATCGGCGGCGGTATCTGGTCGCTGGAGCAGACCGCGGTGCTGATGGTGCTGCTCGCGCTGCTCTGCCGCTGGGCTGCCCCCGCCTGGCTGCTGACGGTGGCGCCCGCGGCGGTCGCCGCCGAGTCGCTCCTGGTGCTGCAGACGACCGGCGCGCCGGTGCTGACCGGCTGGGACGCCGTCGGCGCGTGCGTGTTCTGGTCGCTGGCCGGGCTGGTCGGCGCGGGTGCGGGACTGTACCTGCGCGCGCTGGACGCGCGGCGGGCGGCGGCGGTCACGAGTGCCCGCCGCGCTCAGCGCGTGCGGCTCGCCGCGGACCTGCACGACGGGGTGGCGCACGACGTCAGCGCGATGGTGCTGCAGGCGCAGGCAGCACGGGTGCTGCTCGGGGACCGGGCGAGCGACGTGCACGCGGTGCTCGACCGGATCGAGGCCGACGGGACGCGTGCGCTCGCGTCGATGCAGCGGTCGATCCGCGTGTTACGCGAGGACGCCGAGGGGCCGCCCGCCCGCGGTGGGGAGGACGTCGGCGCGGTCCTGCCCCGCGTCCTGGCCGAGGCGCTGACCAACGCCCACAAGCACGGAGCCGGAGGCGGTGTGACGCTCACGATCACCAATCCGCGACCTGCGGCCGCTGGGCCGCGCGGACCGGGCCTGCGCTACGGCCTGGCGAGCGTCGCCGAGCAGGTCGAGGCACTCGGCGGGACGCTGCGCGCCGGGCCGGACGGCGACGACTGGACCGTCCGGATCGAGCTGCCGTCGTGATCCGCGTGCTCATCGCCGACGACCAGGAGGCGGTCCGGTTCAGCTTCCGGACGATCCTCGACGCGGCGCCGGGAGTGGGCGTCGTCGCCGAGGCGGCGGACGGGCTGTCCGCGCTCGCGCTGGCGCGGGAGACCCGGCCGGACGTCGCGCTCGTCGACATCCGGATGCCCGGCATGGACGGCCTGGAGCTGACCCGGGTGCTCGGCGAGGCGGTGCCGAGCGTCCGGGTCGTCGTCGTGACCACCTACGATCTGGACGCCTACGTGCACACCGCACTCCGCAACGGCGCCTACGGCTTCCTGCTCAAACACTCCGGAGCCGGGCTGCTGGCCGAGGCGGTGCGGGCCGCGGCGGCGGGGGACGCGCTGATCAGCCCGGAGGTCACCGTGCGGCTGCTGCGCGAGCTGTCGCCGCGGCACGAGACCACCCACCGCCTCACCGACCGGGAGCTCGACATCGTCGCGCTGGTGGCCGACGGGAAGACGAACGCGGAGATCGGCGCGGAGCTGTACATCACGGCCGGCACCGTGAAGACGCACCTCGCGCACGTCCAGCAGAAGCTCGGCGTCCCCAACCGCGTCGCGATCGCCGCCTGGGCCTGGGAGACCGGGCACCGTCGCCCGGCGCGACCCCCGGCGAACCCCTAGTCTTCCGACCATGTCGACGTTCGTGCCCCAGCATCTCCACCTACGACCGGAAATCTTCGCGATCGAGCGCCACGAGACCGAGGACGTCGTCGGGACCGCCGACTGGGTCGCGCTGGTCCGCGCTCCCCAGGGCCTGACGGTGATCCGCACGACCGCGGAGACCGACGCCGACGGCTGGCGCGCGTTCCAGGGTCAGTCGTCCCACGACCTCGACGTGCCGGGGATGCTGCTCAGCATCCTCGCGCCGCTGGGCGACGCCGGGCTCCCGGTGTTCGCCGCGTCGACGTACGACGCGGACCTGGTACTGGTGCCGGCGTCGCACGCGGAAAAAGCGATCGCCGTGCTGCGAACTGCCGGACACGACGTGACCCCCTAATAAGATCGGGATCATGGGTATTGACCAGCACGGCCTGCAGACCACCGCGGCGAGCCGGGCCGCGCTCGATCACTACGACCGCGCGGTCGACGAGTTGCTGCACTTCCGCGCGGAGGTGGTCGCCGAGTCCGACGCAGCGCTCGCCGAAGACCCGGCGCTGCCGATGGGCGTCGTGCTCCGCGGCTACCTCGGCCTGCTGACGACCGACGTCGAGGACGCGGTGGCGACCCGGTCGTACCTCGCCGGCTACCGGCCCGGCCCCCTCCTGCCCAGGGAGCAGGCGCACCTGGAGGCCGTGACGAAGCTGGCCGCCGGTGACTTCCACGGCGCCGGCCGCACGCTCGCCGCGCTCAGCGTCGAGTACCCGCGGGACGCGCTCGCGCTCGCCGTCGGCCACCAGATCGACTTCTTCACCGGCGACGCGACGAGCCTGCGCGACCGGATCGGCGCCGCGCTCTCCTCGTGGCACCCGGCCGACCGCCACTACCCGAACGTCCTGGGCATGTACGCGTTCGGCCTGGAGGAGGCCGGTCACTACGACCGCTCGGAGGACGTCGGGCTCGAAGCGGTCGAGCGTGACCACCGCGACGTCTGGGGCATCCACGCGGTGGCCCACACCTACGAGATGCAGGGCCGGTTCCACGACGGCCTCCGCTACTTCGACGACCGGCTCGACGACTGGTCGACGGACACGTTCTTCAACGTCCACAACTGGTGGCACTACGCGCTCTACGCGATCGAGGCCGGCGACCGGGAGCGGGTGCTCTCGATCTACGACACGGTCGTGAACGGGCCCGACGCGTCCGGGGTGGCACTGCAGCTGCTGGACGCCGCCGCGCTGCTCTGGCGCTTCGAGCTGGCCGGCGACCCGCAGCCGGAGCGGTTCCTCGGCCTGGTCGAAGGCTGGCAGCGGCGGGCGGCCGAGCCCTTCTACGCGTTCAACGACGCCCACGCCGTGATGGCCTACGTCGGTGCCGGCCGCTTCGACCTGGCCGAGACGCTGATCGCCGACCGGATCGAGTGGCTGCGCACCGACCACCCCGGCGTCAGCAACCAGGCGATGACCGCACGCGTCGGCCTGCCGGTCTGCCAGGCGCTGCTCGCGTTCGGCCGGGGGGAGTACGCGAGCGTCGTCGACCTGCTGTACCCGATCCGGGGCTACGTCAACGAGTTCGGCGGCAGCCACGCGCAGCGCGACGCGGTCTACAAGACGCTGGTCGAGGCGGCGCTCCGGGCCGGTCGCCTGCCGCTGGCCCGTGCATTGATCAGCGAGCGGCTCAACGTCCGGCCGTGCAGCCCGTACAACTGGCTCAAGCAGGCGGAGCTGGCGCGCGCGCTGGGAGACGAGGCGGCGGCGGTCGCCGCGTCCGACCGCGCCGCGGCGCTGGCGCGCCCGGCGTAGGACCAATCCGGGCTCGGCTGCGGCCCGCCAGGGCGCCGGGCGTCGCCGCACCGCCGTTTGCCGGAACCTCCGGCAGGGCACCTGCCCGACAGAACCGACGGAAGGGTCAGGTGATCGGCATGGCAGAGGAAACCCGGTACTGGTGGAACCTCAAGCACAAGCGGGTCGAGACCGACGCCGACAAGGGCAAGGCCGCTGATCGGCTCGGCCCCTACCCGACGCGGGAGGCGGCGGAGAAGGCGCTGGACACCGTCGCCGCGCGCAACGCCACGGCCGATGCCGAAGACCGGCGCTGGAACGACTGACCCGGGTTCTCGAACTCCCGGGGTACCGTCGAAGCGAGTACCTCGGGAGGCACCATGGCCCAGCACGGCTCCGACCCCGACCGCCCGCCGGTCCGCGCGTCCGACGGTGAGCGGCAGCGGGTCGCCGAGCTGCTCCGGCAGCACACCACCGAGGGCCGGCTGACGATCGAGGAGTACGAGCAGCGCGTCGACGCGGCCTACGCGGCTCGCACGGTGGAGGAGCTGCGACCGTTACTGGCCGACCTGCCGGTGGCGCTCGACGAGGTGCTCCCGTCGAGCGTGGTCGCGAAGCCGCTCGCCCCGGTGGCCCGGCAGCGGGAAGAGTCCGACCGGTTCGTGCGGTACGCGCTGATCGGTTTCGCGACGCTGCTGGTGGTCGGGGGCCTGGCGGCGGCGAGCCGGGGCGTGTTCGCGTTCTGGCCGATGCTGCTGATCGGCATCTTCATGTTCGGAGGCGGCCACCGCCGCCGGTTCTGAGCGACTGCGGCCGGTTCTGAGCGACTCCGGCCGGTTCTGAGCGGCCGCCGCCGGTATGAGCGCCGCCGCGCCGCCCTCCGTTCGGGAGGGCGGCGCGGCACCGATCTCGTCAGTGGAACGTGTGTTCCTCCGCGGGGAACTTGCCCTCCCGGACGTCCTCGGCGAACCGGCGGGCCGCGTCGTCGAGGATCGCGTCGAGGTCCGCGTACTGCTTGACGAAGCGCGGCAGCCGGCCGGTGCGCAGACCGGCCATGTCCTGCCAGACCAGCACCTGGGCGTCGGTGTACCCGCCGGCGCCGATGCCCACCGTGGGTACCCGGATCGCGTCGGTGACCCGCTTGGCGACGTCGGCGGTGACCATCTCCAGCACCACCGCGATGGCACCGGCCTCGGCCAGCGTCACCGCGTCCTCGACGATGCGGTCGGCGTCGTCGCCGCGACCCTGGACCCGGTAGCCGGAGAGCAGGTTCTCGTGCTGCGGCGTGAAGCCGACGTGCGCGAACACCGGGATGCCTGCCCCGGTGAGCGCGTCGACCTGCGGCGCGACCCGCGCACCGCCCTCGAGCTTGACCGCGTGCGCGCGGCCCTCCTTGAGGAAGCGCACTCCGGTGGCGAGGGCCTGCTCCGGGCCGGCCTCGAACGAGCCGAACGGGAAGTCGGCGACGACCATCGCCCGCTTGGCCGCCCCGCTCACGGCACGGACCAGCGGGATCAACTCGTCGACGGTCACCGGCAGCGAGGTCTCGTTGCCGAACACGTTGTTCGACGCGGAGTCGCCGACCAGCAGGACCGGGATACCCACCCGGTCGAACAGCGCGGCCGTGTACTGGTCGTAGGACGTGAGCATCGCCCACCGCTCGCCGCGCTCCTTGGCGGCGACCAGATCGCGGGCACGAACCCGGCGATGCGCCGGTCCGCCGTACAGAGACGTCTCTTCGGACATCATCGTCCCCTCTCCTCCTCGAGGCCCGCGTGTGCGGGTCCCCGGGTACGGCTTCATCGTCGCACCGGGGCGGGCTGCATGGGCGTGGGCTTGGTCACCCGTGATGCCCGTTCACGGGCGTTCACCCGCACACCAACGCTGCACGATTGAGACAAGGGCGCCTGGTGGGGGCGATTCCCCACAGGGTGCCCCAAGGCCGTAACGTCGTCGTAACAAGGTCCCGGAAGACTCCGGACCAAGCTTCGAGCACCAACTGGAGGGGAAGGCGTCGTGGACCGTCAGCAGGATTTCGTGCTGCGCACGCTGGAGGAGCGGGACATCCGCTTCGTCCGGCTGTGGTTCACCGATGTGCTCGGGACGCT
>Ga0190269_10000093_pt1 | contig 42003 bp, 30 predicted proteins | sample Popmic249IS_FD_133749 | JGI IMG/M metagenome (GOLD analysis project Ga0190269, IMG submission 133749) | Populus adjacent soil microbial communities from riparian zone of Blue River, Arizona, USA - 249 IS | ecosystem: Environmental > Terrestrial > Soil > Riparian zone | place: USA: Arizona... | reverse complement strand
GTTGCGGCGCGCGGGGCTGAAGCGCAGCTGTCGGGCCGCCGCGAGCGCCGCGGCTTCCAGCTCCGCCGCGGCTCCTTCGGGCGCGCGGCTCAGCACCTGGGCGTCGACCACGGTGCCGCTGCGGTCCAACGTCAACCCCAGCTCGAAGCTGCCGCTCTCCCCGTTCGCAGTCTGCGGATACTCGGGTAGCGCCCCCGCCACCAACGCCGGCGGCTCGATGCCCGCCGCCTGCGCGGCACCGGGCGCCCCGCCCGCCTGCGCGCTAGTCCGGTCGGCCTGCCGCGGCGACGCCTGCGCGCTCAAGGGAGCGGCCGGCACATCAACCCCGCGCGGCGGTGCCGCGGGGGCCCCGGAGTCACGAGGGGCGCGCACCTCTCGCGACGCAGGCTGTTGCGCCTGACTCGGTGCAGCGGGCGACGGCGCCGGAGTGCCAGGCGCGCGCGCGTCTACGCTCGAAGAGGTGCCTGGAGCGACCCGCGGCGAAGTCGGGGCCGGTTGTGCTCGAGCCTGTGCACAGAGCGCGCACGTGAGCGCAACAGCCTCGAGCCAGCACGATAGAGGGCTGCCTGAGTGAGACGGCGCGCGAAGAGCCCTGGCCACCGCGCTGCGTCTAGCACGCCACTCCTCGTAGATGCAATCGTGTTGCGCTGAGTCACCCCGGCCGTGCACCGGAAGCACGGCTCCGCACTGGGATCCCGAGAAAGCCTGCTTCGACGCGCCTGCACATGCCGGCGCGACGTATCGTCCCGCGCGCTCGAGCAGCCTGCGCCGTCGAACGACCGCACGACGGCGAACCCCTCAGCCTCGACGCGCGCTCGACCGGCCTGTGCCTCAAACAATGACCGACGGCGGCGTACCCCCTGCGCCTGCAACGATCATCCACGGCAGCGAACCCGCGGGCCCGGAGCGCGCGCCTGCCCGCTCCACCCACGACCACGCGGAGCCGCGGTCAGGCTGCGCGCGCGCCGAGCGTCGCCGGCGCGCCGGAGCGTGTCGGCGGCCTCGCTCCTCCACTGCGACGCACGTACACGCGAGTGGCGCGCGCCTACGGACGTGAGCGGGCGTGCTCACTGCCGCCATCAGCTGCCGCTGGTATGCAGCTTGCTCATTCGTGAGACCGCGCGCGTTCATGGCACAAGTTGGCTCAGCATCGGCTTTTCGCGTGTGCGCGCTCATCGGCGTGTTGTTGCTGCTGTACGGCTGTGCGCCTCACGAAACCGTTCGTGGAAGCGCCCGTGGACCGCTCGTCATCAACGAGGTGATGACGGACAACGACGCCGCCTGGATCGACGAGGCCGGCGAGGTGGGCGACTGGCTCGAGCTCGGCAACGTGTCGCAAGGCGTCCTACAGCTGGACCGCTACGAGCTGCGTGACGACCGCGGCCGCCGCTATCGGCTGCCGGCGCAAACGCTCGCGCCCGGCGGGCTTTTCGTGATCTTCGCCGACGGGGACCCGGAGCAGGGCCCGCGCCACGCGGACTTCAAGCTGTCCGCGGGGGGCGTGACGTTGAGCCTCGTCGAGGTCGGCAGCGGCGCCATCGTCGACCGCGTGCAGGTGCCACCGCTCGCCCTCAACGAGGCGTTTGCGCGGCTGCCGAGTTTGCACGGCGAGCTCGCGGTCTGCCGCTACGCCAGCCCCGAGCGCGACAACGGCGCGCGCTGCGGACCTCCACCCACCCCCGAGCTGCTCGATCGGAGCTGGGCTCCGTTCTCGTGGCCGAGCCTCTGGCCGGCCTCCAGCTCACCGCTGGTCGTCACAGAGCTGGCACTGCGTCCCGCGCGCTTCATCCAGATCACGAACCGCAGCGACGCCGCGCTCGATCTCCGCCGCTATCAGCTGCGGGTCGGGGCCACTCGCCCGGGACAAGCCTGGCCCACGGCCACCGAAGGTCAGCCGCTCGCCTGGGGCGAGCCCGCCGAGCTACCGGCCCACGCCGCGCGCCTCATCGCGGTCGACGAGGCCGCGCTTGGCGCGCTCGTCGACGACCCGCTGTTCGAGGGCGTGGTGAGCCTGTTCGACACCGACGGGACAGCGCTCGAGCGCGTGGATTTCATGCGCTGGCCCGAAGGTGCGAGCCTCGTGCGAACGGGCCCCGACACGCAGCGCTTCCGCTTCTGTGAGCAGCCGCTCGCCGAAAAGCTCGGCAGCCAGTGCTCGCCAGTCATGAGCCGAGAGGTCGGCGATCGCTTGCGCCACCTCTACACGCCCGGCGACTACGCCGCGCTCGCGGCCGGCGACGTGCACCTGGGTCTGCGCGGCGTGAAGTTCGTGATCGACCTGCAAGCAGGGAACGCCCTGCACCTGCTCAGCTCGCGCGCATACGCGCTGCACTACACGTTCGTGCGCGAGCACATGGAGCGCGCACCCGCGCTCGACCGCTGCGATCCCACGCAAGCGCAGACCTTCATGCAAGGCTGGATCGCGTTCAGCCAGCGCGAGTACTTCAGCAGCTCCGGGCGGCACTTCTTGCTCGGCACGCTCGACACCTACGCCGGCAGCGACGTCCGCGCGCTCGACTTCGCGGTGGGCGATCAGATCGTCGCCGCCCAGATGCAGCACGCGTTCTTCACCGCGCTCTCACATCTCGACACCGAGGCGCCCGAGCGCTGGGCGATCCATCCGACCGAGCCGCGTCAGGAGACGGAGCTGGCGCTGCTGCAGGGCCGCGTGCCCATCATCGGAGCCAACGCGCCGTTCCGCAACCTGCGCTATCAGCCGCTGTCCGCGGGCGTGGCGTTCGGGCAGCTGCTGTTCATGCCGGCCGAGGAGCTGGAGCACGCGAGCCTCGGGCCGGATCGCATCATCGTCACCGACGCCGTTCCGAACGACATCCCGTTCGTGTCCGGGTTGATCACCGAGGCCTTCCAGACGCCGCTGGCACACGTCAACGTGCTGAGTCAGAACCGCGGGACGCCCAACATGGGGCTGCGCGACGCGCGCAGCGACCCGCAGCTGCAGCCGCTGCTCGGACAGCTAGTGCGCTTCGAGGTCAGCCCCGCGGGCTACTCGCTGCGCGCGGCGACGACCGAGGAGGTGGCCACTTATCAGCGCAGCCGACAGCCGCAAGGCCCGCGCGTGGAGCCGCGCCTCGATCGCAGCGCGCGCGGTCCGATCGATCTCGAAGGCCGCGGCCTCGCCGATCTGCCCGGCGTGGGCGCGAAGGCTGCGCAGCTCGCGGAGCTGAGCCGCGTGCAGATCGACGCCGGCGCCTGCGCCGGCAAGCTGCCGCTGCCAGCGGCGCCGTTCGCCATCCCGCTCGTGCACTCGCTCGAGCACTTCGAGCGCAGCGGCGCAGCGGCGCTGCTGCGCGACGCCGGAGACAGCCCCGAATTCCACGCCGATCCGACGCACAGGGCAGCGCGGCTCGCCCAGATGCGCGAGGCCATCGAGCGCACGCCGCTCGACCCGGAGCTGCTCGCCGCGGTCGAAGCCCTGATCAGCGCGCGCTTCGGCGAGACGCGCCTGCGCTTCCGCAGCAGCAGCAACACCGAGGACCTGCCGGGCTTCAACGGCGCCGGCCTGTACGAGTCGTGGAGCGGCGCGCTGCACGACCCCGACCGTCCGATCGCAGACGCCATTCGCAAGGTGTGGGCCAGCCTATGGAGCGCGCGCGCGTACGACGAGCGCGAGCTCGGCAACATCGATCAGCGCGGGGTCGCGATGGGCGTGCTGGTGCACCCGGCGTTCCTCTCCGAGCGCGCCAACGTCATCGCGGTCTCGCGCGATCTGCAGGACCCGACGCGCTCCGACGTGCACACCCTGAACGCGCAGCTCGGCGAGGCGAGCGTCGCGAACCCCGCGCCGGGCGTGAGCACCGAGGAGCTGCTGCACCACGTGGCGCTCGTGCCCGGGACACCGGAGCTGGACTATCGCCGGCAGAGCAGCCTGACGCGCGGTGCGGCCGTGCTGTCGCTCGCTGACGCGCAGCGCATCTCCTGCTTGGTGAACGGCATCGTCGCGCACTTCCGCCCGCTGCTCGACCCCGAGGGCGCCGAGCGCTGGTTCGCGATGGACGTCGAGGTCAAGCTCGTCGGCCCCGAGCGCCAGGTCGTGGTCAAGCAGGCGCGGCCGCTACGCTTTGGTCGCAGCGAGCGTCCGAGCGACTGTCGCGAGAACTGATCACGCGATCGGACGCACGACATCGACCGGCGCCGGATCCGGTGTCTTGCCGGTCTTCCGGTACGCGCGATAGTCCTCGAGGATCTGCGCGTGATCGAACGCCAGCTGCTTCGGCAGGTTCGCGGGATCGTACACGCGCACGGCGGCGGCGTCGTCCATGGCCACCGGGTCGCCGGCCGCGCTCGCCACGTACACGACCGAGACCGTGTGCCCGCGCGGGTCGCGCTGTGGATCCGAGTACACGCCGAGCAGCGCGGTCAGCGAGACCTCGAGGTTCGTCTCCTCGATGGCCTCGCGCACCACGGCGTTCTCCACCGACTCACCGACGTCGACGAAGCCGCCTGGCAAGGCCCAGCCCAGCGGCTCGTGTTTGCGCTCGATCAGCACGATCGGCCGTCCGGGGCGATCGTGCAGCTCGATGATGACGTCAGCGGCGAGCAGGGGAGTCGTGGGTACTGGCATGCCGAGCAGGGTAACGCCGCCCTCCCCGGGTTGCTACACGAGGCTCAGCCAAAAGGTCAGCGGCTCGCCGTCCACGTCCACCGCGTGCTCCTCACCCTGACCCGCGTCGCTGGGTGTGATGCTCTGCGCCAACGTCTCAGCCGCGATGAGCGCAGCGTGCTCGGTGATCGCCAGCTGCAGCTCGCCGGCCGCGCGATACTGCAGCACGATGCGCGCCTCGTACTCGAGATCCATGGTCTTGCGCGCGCGCTGCACGCGGTTGACGACCTCGCGCGCAAAACCCTCGCGCTTGAGCGCGTCATCGACGCGCGTGTCGAGCACCACCACCTGGCCATGGGACGCGGACGCCGCATAGTCGGGCTTCGCCGACAGCCGCACCTGAATGTCGTCGGCGCCCAGCTCGAGCGCACCGCTCGGCAGCTGCAGGACGATCTTGCCCGCCGCTTCCAGCTGCGCGTACAGCTCGCTGCCGCTGGCCTTGCCGAGCGCCTGCTTGACGAGCGGCAGGTCCTTGCCGAGCTTGGGCCCGAGCGCGCGAAAGTTCGGCAAGAGCTCGAACGTCACGTACTTCTGCGGCTCCTCCGTGAACGTCACCTTGTGCACGTTCAGCTCCTCGCGCACCGCGTCGGCGAAACGCTCGATGCGCGCGCGCTCCTCCGCGGACGCCACCGCGACGATCGCCTCTGCGAGCGGCTGGCGCACCTTCAGCTTGCGCTCGGCGCGCACGCGCTGACCGAGTGTCACGGCCGAACGTGTGGCCTGCATTGCCGCTAGCAGCGGCTTCTCCGCGCGCTCCTCGACGTAGCTCGGGAACTGCGCCAGGTGCACGGAGAGCGGGGCCTTGTCGTCCTGCGTGCGCACGAGGTTCTGGTAGAGCGCCTCGGCCACGAACGGCACGAACGGCGCGCTGAGCTTGGCGAACTCCACGAGCACCTCGTACAGCGTGGCGAACGCGCTGGCCTTGTCTGCGCTGTCGCCGCTCGCCCAGAAGCGCGCGCGGCTGCGGCGCACGTACCAGTTGCTGAGCGCCTCCGCGAAGTCTTCGAGCACGCGCGCCGCGCGATGGCTCTCGTAGGCATCGAGCGAGCTGCACACCGCGCGCACGGTCTCGTTCAGCTCCGCGAGGATGTAGCGATCCATGTCGCTGCGCGCTGCAAACTCGGGCCGCGGCGCGCTCGGTGTCCAGCCGTCGATGTTCGCGTACGTCACGAAGAAGCTGTGCACGTTCCACAGCTTCAGCACGAACTCGCGCAGCGCCTCGATGACCGCGTTGTCCGAGAAGCGCGTGTTCTGTCCCGGAACCGTGCCGGTGTACAGCGCCCAGCGTACGGCGTCGCCGCCGTGAGCTTCCATCATCAGCATCGGATCGGTGTAGTTCTTCTTGCTCTTGCTGAGCTTCTGGCCCTTCTCGTCCGTGATGAACCCGAGCACCACGCAGTGCTGGAAGGGGTGCGGCAGCTTCTGCTGGGGGAACATCAGGCTGCTGACGGCCATCAGCGAGTAGAACCAGCCGCGCGTCTGATCCACCGCCTCGGTGATGAACTCCGCGGGGAAGTAGCGCTCGAACTCGGCCTTGTTCTGGTGCGGGTAGCCCCACTGCGCGAACGGCATGCAGCCGGAGTCGAACCAGCAGTCGATGACCTCACGCACGCGCCGGTAGGTGCCGGGCTCGCCGGGCTCTTGCCAGGTCACGTCGTCGATCCACGGCTTGTGCACCATGAGGTGCTCGGACAAGGACGGGTCCTTCTTCTGCGCCTCCTCGAACGCGCGGAAGGCGTTCGGGTTCTTCTTCAGGATCTCCGCGGCCGAGCTGACCGCCTGCATCTTTCCGGTTTCGTCATTCACCCAGATCGGCAGCGGCGTGCCCCAGAAGCGCTCACGCGACAGCGCCCAGTCGACGTTGCTTCGCAGAAACGACCCGAAGCGACCGTCCTTGATGTGCTCGGGGACCCAGTGCACATCGGAGTTGTTCTCGATCACGCGGCCGATCTCGCGCGTGGTGCGGATGAACCACGAGCGGCGCGCGTACTGGATGAGCGGGTCCGTGTCGCGGCGCCACGAGAACGGATACTCGTGCCGGTATAGCTCCTCCGAGAGCAAGAGGCCGCGGTGACGCAGCTGGCGGATGATGTCGCGGTCGGCCTCTTTGCAGAAGCGGCCGGCGAAGTCCGTGACGTTCGCGCGGAATGTGCCGTCGGGCTCGACGAGCTGCAGGAAGCCGAGCTGCTTGGCCTTCGCGACCCTGAAGTCGTCTTCGCCGAACGCAGGCGCGATGTGGACGAGGCCGCTGCCGGTGTCCATCGTGACGAAGTCCGCGTCGATGACGACGTAGGCCTCGCCGCCTTCGGGCTCGGCGTAGCGGAAAGGCGGCTCGTAACGCAGGCCGACGAGCGCGCTGCCCGGACGCTCCTCGAGCACCTCGAAGCTGTGACCCTTGAGCACCTTGTCGCGCAGAGCGGAGGCGACGATCACGCGCTCGCCGTTCTCGAGCTTCACGGTGGAGTACGGCTGCGTGGCGTGGACCGCGAGCGCGACGTTGGAAGGCAGGGTCCAGGGCGTGGTGGTCCAGGCGAGGAGCGCGAGGTCTTTCTCGCCCTGCACCGGAAAGCGCACGATGATCGAGGGGTCATCGACGGTCTTGTAGCCCTGGCCGACCTCGCCTGCCGACAGCGCGGTGCCGCCCTGCGGCCACCACCAGACGACCTTGTAATCCTGGTAGAGGAGGCCCTGCTTGAAGAGCTCCGATAGCGCCCACCAGACGCTCTCGACATACGACTTGTGGAAGGTGACGTACGCGGCGTCGAGGTCGACCCAGAAGCCGATGCGGCGCGTCATCTTGCGCCACTCTTCGATGTAGCGGAACACGGAGTCGACGCAGCGGCGGGTGAAGGCCTCGATGCCGTATTCCTCGATGGCCGTGCGACCGGTGATGCCGAGCTCTTTCTCGACCTCGACCTCGACGGGCAGGCCATGCGTGTCCCAGCCGGCGCGGCGCAGGACGATGCGGCCGCGCATGGTTTGGTAGCGCAGGAAGACGTCCTTCATGACGCGCGTGAGGACGTGGCCGGGGTGCGGCATGCCGTTGGCCGTCGGCGGGCCCTCGTAGAAGACGAAGGGCTCGCGGTCGATGTGCTCAGCCTGGGTTTGCTCGAAAATGCGTTCCGCGTCCCAGAGCGACATGACTTCGCGATCCAGGTCGGGAAACGATTGCGAGGACGGAACGGGCTTGAACATCGCGCGCTTATAGCACGCTCGAAAAGGGCGTCACTCCTCGTCGCCGCACCCCCACCGGGCCCTCGGCCGCCGCGCGCCCCGCCGAGTTCGTATGCACGCTCAAAGGCTTGCGCGCGACGCGTGGTCGGTGCCTGACACGTGATCGGTGGGCTGACGCCGCTCGGGCTCGGGGCTCTCGTCCTCGGCCCGCGCGCGTCGCTCGAGGGGTGCACGCGCGACGCGTGGTCGGTGCCTGACACGTGATCGGTGGGCTGACGCCGCTCGGGCTCGGGGCTCTCGTCCTCGGCCCGCGCGGGTCCCCCCGGGGCGCGCCGGCGGCCTTCGGGTGCTCGCACATCAAGATAGGCCAACACGCCGCTCCAAAGCGCCTCGAGCCGCCGCGCTACGGGCCCTCCCGCGCGGTCCTGCGGGCGAGGCCCCCGACCCCGACCGGCTCACGTCCCAGTGCTCTGAGATCCCACAGCACGCACCGCATTGCGCCATTCGCGCTCTCTGAGCCTCCGCGAAGTGTGCGTCTTGCAGCCAAGCGCGGCATGGGGCCACATCAGCTGCTCATCGGTCGACACGTCGTGCGAATGCCATGTGCGCGACCGTCCGCACGTGCGCGCTCGGCGCGCCGCTCAACGAACCGCGCCTCGTGCAATCGGCGTTCTGGTGCTGAAGCGTCGAAGCGCGTGCGTCGACGTGCTGATCGAAGGTCCACGGTTCGACCCGGCTCGACATTCATGCTCGACCGCACGCGCTTCGACCGGGCTCGACGTGCAAATGCTCGACCGCACGCGCTTCGGGCCGGGCTCGACGTTCTGCTCGACCCCCTCGCGCTTCGACCCGGCTCGACGTTCACATGTTCGACGGCACGCGCTTCGGGCCGGGCTCGACGTTCTGCTCGACCCCCGCGCTTAGGGCCGGGCTCGACGTTCACATGCTCGACCGAACGCGCTTCGGCCGGGCTCGACGTTCAGATCCTCGACCGCGCGCGCTTCGACGCGGCTCGACGTTCGGGCTCGATGGCACGGGACCTGGATCGACGTCACATGCTCGACCGGCCGCGCTTTGACCTCGATCGACCCGGCGTTTTGAGGTGGATGCGTCGCGCGAATGCAGCTGATGGCTGCGGGTCTGGCAGTGGTCTTCCCTCTGTGGTCGTCCTCTTCGTAGGGCGCGAGCCGGGCGGGGTCGGGGCGCCTCGCCCGCAGGACCGCGTGGGAGGGCCCGCAGCGCGGCGGCTTGGGGCGCTGGTGGGCTTCGCTTGTTGGCGTATCTTGGTGTCAAAGCACCCATAGGCCGCCGGCGCGCCTCGGGGGGACCCGCGCGGGCCGAGGACGAGGCGCGCCGACCCCGCCCGGCGGTCCGCTCGCCAGCAACGCTTCACGCCCGGACCGACGACACGCCCTAGCGGCCAGCTCGCCGACGAGCACCCAGGACCCCGCCGAGCGCGGGCAGGCTTACCTCGGGCGCGTGTAGCTGCGGGGGTCCAGGCGGTCTCGTAGGTAATCCCCTGCGCGATTGGCTGCGTATACCGTCAGGGCGATCGTTCCGCCCGCGATCAACGCCACGTGCGGGAAGCGCAGCAACACCGCGCTGCCCTGGTCGAGCAATGCTCCCCAGGACGCCGACGCCCCCGGCCCGAGCCCGAGGAATGACAACGTCGACTCCGCGAGCACCGCGCCGCCGAGAGCTGCAGTCGCTTGCACGATCAGAGGCCCCGCGAGATTCGGCACCACGTGCTTGCGCAACACCGTCAGCTCCGACAGCCCGAGCGCCCGCGCCGCCTGCACGAACTCCGCCTGCCGCAACACCAGCGCGTTCGCCCGCGCCACGCGTGCGAACAACACCCAGCCGTTCGCGATCAACGCCAGCACCAGGTGCAACACACCGGGCTCCGCCGTGAGCGCCAGCACGGCGACGTTCAGCACGATCGACGGAAACGCCTGCACGAGGTCACACAGCGCCGTCACCCAATGATCCACGCGCCCGCCGCGGTACCCCGCAAAGGCCCCAAGCGCACCGCCGATCAACAGCGACGTACCCACGGTCGCGATCGCGACCACGCCCGACAAGCGCGCGCCGTACAACAGCGCGCTCAGCACATCCACCCCGTTGTCCGTCGTGCCGAGCCAGTGCCGCGCGCTCGGCAGCTCGAACTCGTGCGCCAGATCGATCCGGAACGGCGAATAAGGCGCGACCCACGGCCCCACCACAGTCAGCGCCAGGAACGCGAGCACCAGGCCGACGCCCACGGCCTCGCTGCCGCGGGCACCGATGCGGACCTGCCGCGTCCCCGTACGACCCCCGCGCCTCGCTCGAGCACGCGCGCTCATCCGAGTCGCACCCGCGGATCGATCACGCCGTACAGCAAATCGACGCCCAGATTGACGCTCACGTAAAACAGCGCGATCACGAGCGCACAGCCTTGCACCACCGGGATGTCGCGCTCGAAGAACGCCTCCAGGAACAGACTGCCGATTCCGCGCCGCTCGAAGATCTTCTCCGCGACCACCGCGCCCGACAACAGCGCCCCGAGCTGCGCGCCGGCCACGGTCAACACCGGCAGCATCGCGTTGCGCAGCGCGTGCCGCACGATCAAGCGCAGCTCCGACAGCCCGCGCGCGCGCGCCGCGCGCATGTACGGCTCCGACAACACGTCGAGCAGCGACGCGCGCATTTGGCGCGTCAACACCGCGCTCAGCGCCGCTCCCAGCGTCGTCGCCGGCAGCACCAGCGAAGCCAGCCCCGCATCGTCGCCCGGCATCGGCAAGATCCGCAGCCACACGCCGAACACCAGCACGAGCAGCGGCCCGAGCCAGATGTTCGGGATCGCGATCCCGAACAGCGCCACGGACGAAGCCAGATCATCCCACAGCGAGCCCCGCCGCACCGCCGCCAAGGTCCCGAGCGGCAGCGCCACGCACAACGCCACGGCCACCGCCGCGAGCGCGAGCCACAACGTATCCGGCACCACCTCGAAGATCAGCGAAGCCACGCTCCGGCTCTGATCGCGAAACGAGCGCCCGAGCCCACCGCCCCACACATCGCTCAGGAACAACACGTATTGCTCCGGCAACGGCCGGTCCAGGTGCAGCGCGCTCCGCAGCGCCGCGCGATCTTCCGGGCTCGCCTGGTCTCCGAGCATCGCCTGCACCGGATCGCCAGGGATCAGGTGCAGGAGCAAGAAGACCAACGTCACCACTCCGAGCACGGTGGCGGCCCCGCGCAACAGGCGCGTGAGCAGGTAGCGAGCGAAAACAGGCATCGAGCCGCCTCATGGTACCCGAGGCGAGCGCGACGTACGACGGACTCAGCGCGTGACAGCGTCCGGAGTCTGGCCCGGGGGGACGCGCAGCGCGCAGAAGCGCTGGTTCGCGTTGCCTTCGACCGTGGCCTCACCGTCGAAGCCGAAGTCCGAGCCCTTCATGCAGTCGTAGCCCTCGTCGTCGCGGCAGTCCGAGCGCTCATCGCACTTGCGCATGCAGTAGTTCGTGCTCAGGCGATTGCGATCGACCTCGCCCTTCGGCGTGTTCTGCCAGAACGTCACGCACACCGCTTCGTCCGGACAGCCACCCGGCTGACAGCCTGCCAGCGTACAGTAGCCGCCGGTCTGGGTCATGTCGCACAGGCGCGTCGCCGAAGCCGAGCAGCGCAGCGACGTCTCGCACGCATCGCCGATGCCGCGGCCACACGCGACCACGAGGTTGCACATCACGAACGCACAAACGAACGCGAGTGCGGCGACTGCGCGATGAAAAACGTGGGCGGCACGCGTACCGCTTTGGTGCCCGACCTGCGACATGGCGCGGCAGGATAGACAATCGGGGCTGGGCGTGCCAGCAATCTTTGGAGATGGGTGGCGGTCTCCACAGAGCCCCGGGCCAACGAGCACGGCCGGGGCAGCGCGTGACGAGCTGGATCGGCCTCTCGCTCGCGCTGGTCGGAGCGTCGCCCGGCAGCTCGGCGCACGCCAACCCGACACCCAAGTCGCTGCAGCGGATCGAGGGCAGCGACGAAGCCACCGCCGTCCGCGAGCGCGTCGAGCGCGATGACGTCGACGGCGCACTGCAGCGTCTCGACGCGCTGCCCGACAAGCTCGCCGAGCAAACCGGCTTCCGCTATCTGCGCGCTCGCCTCTACGAGCGCAAGGAGCGCACCCGCGAAGCCCTGGCCGTGCTCCCGGACGATCTGCAGGGCCTGCCCGAGGTGGTCGCGCGCGACATTCGCCGCCGTCGCGCGCTGTGGCTCGCGCGCAACGGTCAGTGCGCCGAGGCCCGCCCCCTGCTCACCACCCTCGCTCGCTACGACGGTCCGGACGTCGAGCTCACCCTGCGCTCAGCCGACTGCGCCGTGCTGCAAAACGACGTGGCCGCCGCGCTCGTGCTGCTGCGCGACGCGCGGGCAGCCGGCAGCAAGCGCTTCGCGGTGCGCCAGAGCCTGGCCAAGCTGTACGTGCAGATCGGCGATCGCGACTCCGCCTTGCGCGAGCTGCGCGGCCTGTACGCCGACTTCCCCACGCACTCCAAGATCCCCGAGATCGAGGCCCAGCTGCGCGCGCTGGTGCCGGACTGGCAACCCAGTAACGAAGAGCACCTGCTGCGCGCGGAGCACTGGCTCGACGCCGCGCGCCCGCAAGCCGCGCTCGACGAGCTCGCCGAGGTCAAGCTGCCGAAGGCCAAGAGCAGCCGCGAGCGGCAAGCGCAGCGCCCCGAGCAAGCGCGCATCCTGCACCTGAAGGGCATGGCGCTCTTCAAGCTGCGCAGCCGCTACATGGACGCGCACAAGGTGCTGACCCAGGCCGCCGCTCTCGGCAGCAGCACGAAGGTCTCGGACACCTACCACGCCGCGCGTGCGCTGGCCCGCGCCGACAAAGACCGCGACGCCGTGCGCGCCTATTACGCGTTCGCGAAGCAATACCCGAAGGAGCGCATGGCCGCAGACGCCCTGCGCGACGCGGCCTGGCTCGAGCTACGCCACGACATGCCGGGCGGCGAAGCGCACATGCAGGCGTTCCTGAAGCGCGCGGAGAAGAGCGGCGCGCGCCAGACGGTGCAGGACTCGCTGTGGCTCCTCGCGATGCACGCCTACAAGAAGCAGCGCTACAAGGACGCCCTGCCCCTATTCGAGCGCTATGCGGGTCTCGGCGAGGGCGCGCGCGTGCGCTCACGTGGGCTGTACTGGGCGGGCCGCGCTGCCGCCCTCAGCGGCAAGCCGAAGCAGGCCATCGAGCGCTACCGCGAGGTGCTCGCGATCGAGCCCCTCCACTGGTACTCGCTGCTCGCGAGCGGTCGCATGCGCGACGCCGGCGAAGATCCCGGCCCGCCTTTCTCCGCAGCCACGAGCAGCGAAGCCTCGGGCGAACCGCCGCTCGACCTGCGCAACATCCCGCTGCCGGACGCCGCGCGCTTCTACGCCGAGCTCGGCCTGCGCGAGGACGCCGTGCGCGCCCTGCGCGCCGAGGAGCAGCAGCTGCGCGCGCGTCGCCCGGACGGCCTCCTGCGCCTGATCATGGCCTATCACGCGCTCGGAGAGTTCACGCGCCCCTTCCACCTCGCCGAGCGCGAGCGCGACGACGTCATCTTCAAGGCGCCCACGCCGGAGCACCGGCCGATCTGGGACGCGCTCTTCCCGCGGCCGTACGCCGAAGAGGTGACCCGCGCGGCGAGCCAATCCTCCATCGCGAGCGCGCTGGTCTACGCGGTGATGCGCAAGGAGAGCGGCTTCAACGCCAGCGTGGTCTCGTATGCCGATGCCATCGGCCTGATGCAGCTGATCGAGCCCACGGCCAAGAGTCAGGCCCAGGATCTCGGCCTCGTGGATTTCGCGCGCGACCAGCTGTACCAGCCCGCGATCAACGTCCAGCTCGGCGCGCACTATCTGTCGAAGCTCATCGCGCGCTACCGCGGCGAGGCCGTGCCGGCGATCGCCGCGTACAACGCCGGCGAGCACAAGGTCGATCCATGGCTCAAGCGCGCCACACGCGCCGACAAGAGCGTGGAGCTCGACTGGTTCGTCGAAGACATCCCGTTCGAGCAGACGCGCAATTACGTGAAGGGCGTCGTTACGAGCTGGGCGCGCTACGCGTATCTCGAACGTCCCACCGGGAGCTGGCCGATCGAGCTTTCACTGCGTGTGAAGCTGTGAGCCCGCCCGGGACGTGCCTTCACTGAGCGCCTTTCGCTTCCTGTAGAGCGCGGCGTTGTCCTGTATGAGCCGCAGCTCGCGCGATGCGCGCGCCCGCTCCTCGGAGGTCTCGCGGGTCTGCCATACGATCCCGTACCCGCCGTCGGTGCCTGCGTGCATGTGCAGTGTACGACCCCGTACCGTCGTGACCTCGAGCTCATCACCTACCGCCACCTGTGACGTGGGGGCGCCCACGACCTCGCCAAAGCGGCTTAAACACGTTGGATCACAGCGGCGGCCGAACAGCTCCGCGGCCGTCGCGACCTGGCCGGCCTCTCCCAAAGCTGCCAAAGCCTGAGCTTTTTCCGACTCAGGGTAATCCCTCTCGATCAGGGCCCGAGCCTCCATGCGCGCTTTCACCGTCGCTTGCATCGCAAAGCGGGTACGCTCATCCAGTGCAGGAAACATCCGACTGGCATCCTCGGCCTCCACAGCCTCGGCGCTCAGGGCCAACGCTCCACGCACCGAGTAACCATCGGCATGACCTGAGCAGGCCGGCACAGCGAACAGCGGACAGATCAAAAAGAAGACGCTATACTCTCTATGTGACACGACTTTCACTCTCGCGGCCTTGCTCGTGGTCAGCGCGAGCTGAGTACCGCAGCTCGTTTCTGGATGCCGCCCAGCAATGGCATCCTTCAAGCCCGATGCTCAGCGCGCAAACCATGATCCGCCCCTCTTACTTAGCTCGACGCCCACAATGCGGATTCTAGCCTCAGGGCTGACAGACGTCGGTCTGCAACGAGACCACAACGAAGACACCTTCCGGTGCCTCGACGAGTATCGCCTTTACCTCGTCGCGGACGGCATGGGTGGCCATAACAGCGGCGAGATCGCCAGCGCCATGGCTGCAGAAGGGATGCGGCTGTTCTTCGAATCGACCGAGAAGGATGACGCCACATGGCCCTTCCCGGTCGACCCGAACCTCAGCCTGCAGGAGAACCGCCTGTCGGCCTCCATCAAGGTGGCCAACAAGCAGATCTTCGATCGCTCCTGTAGCGATCAGAGCACCCACGGCATGGGGACGACCATCGTGGGCCTGCTGATCTGCCTGGAGCGCGGGATCGCTCATGTCGCACATGTCGGTGACAGCCGTGCGTACCGCGTCCGGGAAGGCCGGATCGAGCTGCTCACGCGCGACCATTCACTGGTCAACGACTACCTGATGATGATGCCGGACATGCCGAAGGAGGCGATGGACATCCTCCCGCGCAACGTGATCACGCGCGCGCTCGGCATGCAGGATTCCGTCGTGGTCGACCTCGGCACCGAAGACATCAAGCCGGGCGATCGCTTCGTGCTGTGCTCGGATGGTCTGTCCGGCCAAGTTCCGGATGAGCGTATCTGCGAGATCGTCACCCAGGAACGCGACCTTTCCGCGTGCGCGAAGTGGCTCGTCGAAGAGTCGAACAAGGCCGGCGGTGAGGACAACGTCACTGTGGTCGTCGTCGCGCTCGAACCCTGAGCTGTTCGCACGTATCTGCGGTCACGCGCGCCGGTCGATGGCTCGGCGCGCGGCGCGCGGCGCGGTGACGCTTCCGTGGCGTAGATCAAGCCTTTGCAGGTTGGGTGTTTTCGTGCGACGTGTCAGCGCGGAGGAACCGCGTGCGCTATACGATCAAGCACACCATCGACATCGACGCCGAGACGTACATGACGAAGCTGCTGTTCGACCCCGAGTTGAACCGGCGTCTGTTCCTCGAGCACCTCGGCTTCACGCAATACCGCGTGCTGGAAGAGCGCACCGATCCCGATGGCGTGATCCATCGCAAGGTCGAAGCCGCGCCGAAGCTGGAGATGCCCGCGCCCGCGCGCAAGCTGTTCGGCGAGACGTTCGGCTACACGGAGGTCGGTCGCTACGACCCGAAGGTCAAGCGCTACTACGTGCAGATCACCCCGAAGATGGGCGGCGACAAGGTCAAGAACACCGTCGAGATCTGGGCCGAGCCGCTCGACGCCAAGCGCTGTGAGCGCGTGGTGAGCGTCGACAACAGCGTGAAGGTGTTCGGCCTCGGCACGCTCATCGAGGGTTTCGTGGAGCAGCAGACGAGGGACAGCTACGCCAAGGCGGCCGAGTTCACGAACCGCTTCATCCGCGAAAAGGGCCTGTGAGCCCGCGCGCGCCGTTCTACTTTTGCCGAGGCTGACGATGCATCTCGTAGTGATCATGGATCCCGTCTCCACCGTGCACGCGGAGGCCGACACGACCTTCGCACTGATGGAGGAAGCGGCGCAGCGCGGTCATCGCGTCGACCACTGTCTGAACACGGACCTGTATCTGGACAGCGGCCGGCTATACGCCCGCGTCGCGCGCGCGACCATGCAGCGCACGGCGGCGGTGCCGATCCTGCTCGGCGCGCTCGAGGACGTGTGCCTGCACGACGTCGACGCCGTGTTCGTCCGCACCGATCCTCCGTTCGACGACAACTACCTGTGGTGCACGTTGATGCTGGATCGCATCAAGCAGGACACCCTGGTGATCAACGATCCGCATGGGCTGCGCCAGGCGAACGAGAAACTCTACGCCTGCCACTTCCCCGAGCTCATGCCCGAGACGCTCGTCACCAGCCACAAGCCGCGCATCAAGGACTTCGTGACGCGCGTGGGCGGACAGGCCGTGATCAAGCCGCTCGGCGGGCGCGGTGGTGAAGGCGTGCTGGTGCTGAAGAACGGCGATCCGAACGTCAACGCCATCATCGAGGCCACCACCCTCGAAGGCCGCCGCCCCGCCATGGTCCAGGTGTTCCTGCCCGAGGTGAAGACCGGCGACAAACGCATCTTGCTCCTGGACGGCGAGCTGCTCGGCGCCGTGTTGCGCGTGCCGTCGGGCGACGACATTCGCTCGAACCTGCGGGTGGGAGGCAAGGCCGTGAAGTCGGAGCTGAGCGACGCCGACCGGCGCATCGTCGAGGTGCTCGGGCCGCGTTTGCGGCAGGACGGCCTGTGGTTCGTCGGCATCGACGTGATCGGTGGCAAGCTGACGGAAGTCAACGTGACGAGCCCCACTGGCATCCAGGCGATGCAGCGTCTCGATCAGCAGCCGTATTGCACGCGCGTCATCGAGTGGATCGAGCGGCGCGCAGACGAGTTCTGAGGACTACGAGCGTGGTGCGCGCAGGCGCCGCAGCGCTCCGCTCGCGCGGCGCAGCTGCGTCAGCAGCGGCAGGGCGTGCCGGCCGAGCTGCAGCACGCCGCTCTTCGCGAACGCGGAGTTGAAGCGGATCAGGTCCAGGAAGCTGGGCGACGGCTCCACTCGTGCGAGCGGCGCGGCCGGACGCAGCAGGCTGCGCTCCACCTCGGTCAGCTCGCGCAGGAACTCGCCCGCGTCCGCAAACCGGTCCTCACGCTTTTTGGCGAGCGCGCGATCGAGCAAGCTTTGCAGCCCCGGATATTCGGCCAGCTCGGGCCGGCGCACGGCGAGCCGCGGCGGCGTCGTGGTCAGGTGATGGCGCAAAAGCTCGTGGATCTCGCCCTCGAACGGCCGCTCGCCGGTGAGCATCTCGAACATCAAGATGCCGAGGGAGTAGAGATCCGAGCGCCCATCGACCGGGCTGCCCGTCGCGTGCTCGGGGGACATGTACGGAGGCGAGCCGAACGTGTGCCCCGCGCGTGTCAGCTGCCCGCCGCGATCGAGCTCGCTGCCGGGCAAGAATTTTACGAAGCCGAAGTCCAGCACCTTCAAGTGCTCGGGCTGATGCGGCAGCTCCTGCACGATGAGGTTCGCGGGCTTGAGATCGCGGTGCACGAGGCCGCGATCGTGCGCGTACGCGAGCGCGTAGAGGATCTGCCGCGCCAGGGCGATGGTGCGTGGGATGTCGAGCGAGCCGCCGGCGTGATGGAGAACGCCTCGCAAGGTGCGCCCTTCCACGTACTCCATGACCAAAAACGGCGCGCCGCGCGCAAAGCCATAATCCTGCAGGCGCACGATGTTCGGATGCGCGAGCGCCGCGAGCGCGAGCGCCTCGCGCTCGAAGCGCGGCTTGAGCGAGTGGTCGCCGACCATCTCGCGCTGCAGGAACTTCACCGCGACCGGGCGCTGCACCTTGAACTGGATGGCGCGGAAGATGAGACCCACGCCGCCCTCGCCGATCGTGTCCTCGAGGACGTAGCGACCATCGAGCACATCGCCCGTCTTCGGCTGAGTGGGCTCACCTGCTGCCACAGGCTCCGCATTGGATAGCGAAGGCAAGGGTCCAGGGGGAGCGTCGGAAGTCATGAGTCTACTGCCTCAATCGTTCCTAGAATCCTAACACCTCCGGCTCCTCGATTCACTCCCAGCCAGTACCAGGCGCCAGGTCGCGGCCACGCACCCGTGACCACTGTTCCGTGCCGGCCGAGAGCCGAGAGCCGAGAGCGTCACTCCCCCGGAGGAGGAGCCGAGTTCGAGAGCTTGCCGATCTCCGACAGCGCGCGACGCGCAGCATCCAGAGTCACATCGCCCATGCCGTGGATCCGATGGGCAACGCGCTCGACATCCGCGCCGATCGCCCCGGCCGCGATGGCCACCGAGCGCGCGTGCAGCGCCATGTGGCCACGCTGGATACCCTCGGTCGCGAGCGCGCGCAGGGCGGCCAAGTTGCTCGCCATGCCTACGGCCGCGGCCACCATCGCAAGCTCCGTCGCGGAGCTCGCATCGACCACGCGCAGACCCATGCGCGCACCATCGTGCACGCGCGAAGGCCCGCCCACGGTGCCGAGCGAGAGCGGAATCTCCAGCTCGCCCACGAGGTCTTCGCCCTCCTTGCGCCACACGCACAGCGGGCTGTACTTGCCGCTGCGCGCCGCGTACGCGTGCGCACCGGACTCCACCGCGCGCCAGTCGTTGCCGGTGGCGATCACCACGGCGTCGAGCCCGTTCATCAAGCCCTTGTTGTGCGTCGTGGCGCGATACGGATCGCGCTCCGCGAAGCGCGACGCGCGCACGATGCCGTCGCGCACCTCGCTGCCGTCGAACTCCTCCGAGGCCAGCGCGCGCGACGGCACGCGGCACTTCACGCGCACTTTGCGGCGATCACACAGGTTCGACAGGATGCGCAGGCCGGTGCGGCCGCCGCTCAGCTCCTGGATCCGATCGGCCACCGCCTCCGCGACCGTGTTCACCAGGTTCGCGCCCATGGCGTCCCGGCAGTCCACGTGGAGGTGCACGACGAGCATGCCCTCCCCCAGGTCGCGGGCCTCGATGCTGCGCACGCCGCCGCCGCGCCGCACCAGGCCAGGCACGGCAGAGTTGCCGAGCGCGATCAGCTCGCTCGCGTGCTGGCGCACCCGATGGCAGGCGCGCGGCAGGTCGTGCACGTCGTCGAGCTGGACCTGCGCGATCATGATCGGCTCGTCCGCCTCGGCACTGAAGCCTCCACCCTCGCGGACCATGCGGGCCGCATTGCTGGCGGCCGCCACGACCGAGGGCTCCTCCACCACCATGGGCGCGATGAAGTCCTCGCCATTGACCTGCACGTTCAGAGCCACGGCGAAAGGCAGGGAGAACGTACCGAGCACGTTCTCGATGATCTTGTCGGCCTTATCACAGGCGAGACCACCGTCGCCGACGGCCGCCACGAGCTCCTCGACGTTCATGCCGAGGGCCTCCGCCGCGACCTTGCGACGGTCCGCGACGGACAGCTTGTAGAACCCGGGCCAACGTGAATTCCGCTTCATTACCTAGCCTCACTGGGCTCGGAAGCGCCTTCCAGGCGAACTCCCGCAGCTCCCAACTCGATCAATAATAACGAATAATTATGAGCGGCACAGCGCGCACTGAAGCGCTGCTCGGAGCCCTCGTCAGGGAATAGGGCCAAAGCTACGTCGCCGCCGCCCGCTCCGGACGGCTTTGCGGCGCCGCCCGCCTGCTCTGCCAGCTCCGCCACTCGGCGCAAGGTGTCATTTACGATAGGCACACCGGCGGCTTCGCCCAGCTCGCCCATGCCTCGGCCGTAAGCCGCCGTGCTGGCGAGCACGCCACTCACGTCGTTTGTGAGAACGGCCGCGAGGAAACGCTCGGCCTCGCGCTTGAGCGCGTCGATCAGCGCACGATGCCGCTCCGGCTGTGCCCCCGCGAGCGCGCTGACCTTGGCCAGAAACGTGGATGTGCGCGCCTCCTGGCCGGTCCAGACCACGCCTACGCGCAAGTCGCGAGGCCACTGGATGGGCGCGACCTCCGCCGTCTCGCCGTGACGCCGGAAGCGCAGGAAGCCGCCGTACACCGAGGCCGCCACATCCGCGCCGCTACCCTGGGGAGCGATGTCCTGATGCCCGCGATACGCCGCCTGGAAGACCCGCGCACGAGCCTCGAGCGTGTCCACGGCCTGACCGTGCTGCGCAAAGGCGAGCCCAGCGGCGGCAGCCGCGGCGGCGGCTGAGGAGCCCAGGCCCAGCTTCGCGCCCTGCGATCGCAAGCTCGATACGTCCACCGCCGGCTCGCCACCGAGCTTGCCCAGCTGCTTCTCGACCTGAGCGTACGCAGCGCGCGCCTCGGCCGATGCCTCCAGCGTGCCTACCTTGCGTACGCGCGCGAATGCACGGCGGTTTACCGCAGTCACGACCGCCTCGGCGCCTTCCAGCACCGCGTATTCGCCCGACACCATCAGCTTGCCGGGGGCGCTCACGACCAGGTTCGAGGTACTGCTCACCACGCGAGACCTTCCAGACTGCCGCAGGAAGCCTCGCTTCTGCAGCGCGGCTTCACCGTTAGGGGGTTAATGCGCCCCACCGCCTGTTCCGGTTCGGCTTGTGTTCGGAAATAGCGCGATGTGCCCGGCGCTTACCACGTTCGTCTCCTCCACTGCGGCCAAGTGCCGCGCTTCGAGACGTCGCATCCCTGGGTTAGCAGCTCTTCAGAAAACTTCCACGCCCGGGCCCGGGGTCGCGAGCAAAGTACGTAAAACTCCAGGCACTTTACCCAGGGCGGCCGCCACGGCCGCCGCGTCCGAGGCGAGGCACAGCGCCTTCACGTGGGGACCGGCATCCATCGTAGCGTAGACCTCCAGGCCTTCGCCGCGCAGCTCCCGCACTCGAGCGAACGCGCCAAGGGTGGCGGGCTGCCAGTACAGCAGGCCCGGACCAGCGGCGAGCCCACACGCGTGCATCGCCAGGGTGCTCTGCTCCATGGCGCGGCCGATACGCCCCAAATCACGGACTGCCAGCCCTTCGGACACCTCTCGCGCCAGCGCCGGCGCCGCACTCACCCAGGCCTCGTAGTACGGCGAGGTGTCCCGCGTGTGAGTCATGCCGTCGGTGGAGCCCACGGACTTGCGACCCTCCGCCGTGACGGCCACCACGATCGAGAGCGCGAAGTGCTCCGGGGGAAACAGCACGCGCGCGCCGAGCGCGTCGTCACCCGCCCTACCCGCCGGCAGCTCCACGTAGCCGCCGTATACCGAGCGCGCCGCCGACGCCGACGAGCGCCTCGCGAGCGCCGAGGTGCGCGCCGCATCGAACGCCAGCCCGGCAGCGGCGCGTGCGGCAGCCGCGAGCGCGGCAAAGCCCGAGGCGCTCGACGCCAGACCGGACGCGGTCGGGAAGTGATTCTTGCTGCTGGCGCGCGCTCGCAACGTCACGCCGCTCTCCGCGCGCACGCGGTCGAACAGTTGCGTGGCGCGCTTGATCTCCACGTCCAGCGCGCGCTCGCCGTTCAGCAGCAGCTCGTCTGCCGCGAGGTCGCTGCGAAACTCGACGGTGGTCTCGGTGACCAGCGGATCTAGCGTCATGGAGATGCTGGGCACGGCAGGCAAGTTGAGCTCGGCGTCGAGCTTGCCCCAGTACTTGGCGAGGGCGATGTTGGCGCGCGCGCGTGCGCTGGCCTGATGCGGGGTCGAGCTCATGCAGATACCTCCACGGGAAAAGCGGTGAAGCCCGCGTCGCTCAGCGCGCGGACGATGGGCTCGGTGGCGGCAGCGCTGGAGGCGAGCGCGATCATGCAGCCGCCGCCTCCGCCGCCGGTCAGCTTCGCGCCCAGCGCGCCCGCGCCGCGCGCGAGCTGGCACATGTGCTCCAGCTTGGCCGTCGACAACAACAGCGTGTTGAGCAGCGTCTGGTTCAGATCCATCAGTTGCCCGAGACGCGCGTGTTCGCCCGACTCGAGCGCGCTCTGCGCGTTGGTCACGAGCGCCGCGATGGCGTCGAAGATCTGCTCTGCCTTCGCCGGGTCGCGCGCGTGTTGGCGCGCGACGCTCTCGACCATGGCCTTGGTGCTGCCGTGCTCACCGCTGTTGCCGATCACGAGCGAGAGGCCGCGGGCCGCGTGCACGCGCTTGAGCGGCTGGCCGCGCACGTACCACGACAGCCCGCCCGTGACTGCCATCGCGCTGTCGATGCCGGAAGGGTTGCCGTGGAAGACGCGCTCCCATGCCAGAGAGCCGGCGACCACGTCTTCCTCGCTGGGGCTCTCTCCGAGCACATCCGCGAGCGCGCGGATCACGGCGACGCTGAGAGCGGCGGAGCCACCGAGCCCTGCCCCGCCGGGGATCTGCATGCTGGCGTGCACCTCGAGCGCTTGCCGCTGTGAGCGGCCGGCCGCGCGCGCGCGCTCGCTGGCCGCTTCGCACACCACCGCGAAGCCCCGGCGCAGCAGCTCGCGCTCCGGCTCGGGCTCCGGACGCGCCGCTTCCACACGCACGTTCCACGGCTCGACGAGCAAGCTGTCGACCGCACCCTCGCGCGCGACCGCCGTGCAGCCGACGGCGAGCCCAGCCGCGAGCGCCGCCCGCCCGTAGACGACGGAGTGCTCGCCGAGCAGGATGATCTTGCCGTAGCCCTGACCGCGCCCAGCGCGCGGGCCTTCGGGTGTGCCCGAGTTGACGCCGGAGTTGACCACGCCGCTCATGCGGCCTCACGTATCACAGGGAGGGCGCGCACGTCGCGGGTCTTCAGCGGTCGCGAACGGCGATGCGATCCAGCAACTCCAGCAGCATGTTGACGCCTTCGGACTCCAGCCGTGCCCCAGTTTGGAGCGCCGAGCGCGCCTCGCTCAGCTGGTCATTCAGCATGGTCTCGACCTTGGCGCGGGCACCGGAGCGCTCGAGCGCCGCAGCCACGCCTTGCAGCGCGCCCGCGCTGGCGTTCGGGTTTCCGAGCACGGCGTCGAGCTGCTCACGCTCGGTCACTGCCAGGAGAGCGCGGCCCGCGGCGACCAGCGCCGTGTTTTTGCCCTCGCGCAGGTCGTTACCCGCCGGCTTGCCGGTGGAGCGCGAGTCGCCGAATGTGCCCAAAAGGTCATCGCGCAGCTGGAATGCGATACCGAGTGGCCGCGCAAAGCCAGTCAGCGCGTCGAGCTGCGCGCTGCTCGCATCGCCGACGAGCGCGCCGAGCGTGACCGGACCGCGCACCGTGTAGCTGCCGGTCTTGAGATGATGGATGAGGTGCACGCTCTCGTGCCGCAGCAGATCTAGCTGCTGCCCGCACAACACCTCGAAGTGCATGCGCGTGAAGGCATCGTGTGCGGCGCGCGCGCGGCCTTCGGGGAAACGCGTCGCGTGCAGCAGCTCGAACGCGAAGCCGGCCGCGAGATCGCTCGCGAGCACGGCGATGCTCGCACCGAGCTTGGCGTGCCCGTAGCGCTGCGCCAGCGCGACGTGCGTGGACGGGCCGCCGCGACGCTCCTCGTCGTCGTCCATCCAATCGTCCTGGATCAACAGGTACGTCTGCAGCAGCTCGATCGAGGCGCCGAGGGTCACGACCGACTCGAAGTCGGCCTCGCTCGGCCTCTGCGCCACGGCGCGATAGCCGGCGTAGATCGCGAGCGAGCGCATGCGCTTGGCGCCGCGCATCGTGAGCTCCGCGACCGCCTGCACCAGCTCCGGAGCGCGCGGCGAAATCTCCTGCGCCTGCGCCTGCTTTTCGTCGAAGAAACGCGTGAGCCGTGCGTTGACGCACGTAATCACTTGCTCAGTCCAGGCGTTCACGCGGCTTCCTCGTAAGTCAGGCGCGGCGGGCTACGGCGCGCGCCACTCAAGTTCTCAGGCTGTGTACCCGAGGCGTGCCTCGTTGGCCAGCCCCGAGCGTGGCCCCTCCTGGACGCCTTTAAATACGGCGTGGCGCTGCAGCCCAGCGCGCGTGCTACAGCAACGCGATCGCACGTCGCGCGCGCGTGTTGCAAGTTGCGACGCGGGGGTGCTTCGTACGCGCGCGAGCAGCCTCCCCATGACGTCCCTGCTGCCCGCAGCGGCGCCGCGTGCAGAGGCGCGCGGCCCCGGTATGATCTCATTTCAGTCCTGATAAGATTATCGTACACAGAGCCAACTCAAGCTACCGTGAAGTAGGGAAAGCTAAGGACGCAACCGACGATGGGGTTACATGAGCGCAAACCCGAGTGGCTGAAGGTCCGCTTGCCCGGGGGCGAGCGGCACGCGCAACTTACTCAAACATTCCGGAAGCTTGGGCTCCACACAGTGTGCGAGGAGGCACGCTGCCCAAACATTGGGGAGTGTTGGCGCGAAGGCACGGCCACCATCATGATCTTGGGGGACGTATGCACGCGAGGTTGCCGTTTCTGTGCTGTGTCTAGCGGACATCCCGGCGGCGTGGTGGACGAGCGGGAGCCCGAGCACGTGGCGGGCGCGCTCGCCCAGATGGACCTCGCGTACGTGGTGTTGACGATGGTGGATCGCGACGATCTCGTGGACGGTGGCGCGGCGCACGTTGCGCGCACGGTGAGCGCCATCCACGCGCGCTCGCCGGAGCTGCTCGTCGAGACGTTGGTCGGCGACTTCGCGGGCGACGTGAGCCACATCCAGACGGTGGTGCAAGCGGGGCGTCCGGACGTGTACGCGCACAACGTCGAGGTGGTGCCGAGCCTGCAGCGCAAGATGCGCGATGCACGCTGCTCCTGGGATCGCTCGCTGATGACGCTGAGAGCGGCACGCGAAGCCGGCGCCAAGGTGACCAAGAGCTCTTTGATGGTGGGCTGCGGTGAGACCGAGAGCGAAGTGCACGAGGCGCTGTCGCTGCTGCGCGCTGCAGACGTCTCCGTCGTGACCGTCGGTCAGTATCTGCGGCCCACGCCGAAGCACGCGCCCGTCGCGCGCTACGTGGAGCCTGCCGAGTTCGAAGCGTATCGCCAGGCGGGTGTCTCGCTCGGCTTTCAGTTCGTGGCGTCGGGGCCGCTCGTGCGTTCGAGCTATCGCGCAGCGGAGGCGTTTCTCGAGGGCAAGCTGCGCGGTGAGCGCGTTCGCTACTCGGATCGTTACGGGAAACGGCGTTTGGAGGTTGTAAGCTGATGGACGTTGTAGCCAAGCCTGGAAGTACTCCGCCGGCGGCGCCGCGCAAGCTGTTCACGGTGTTGGATCTCGACGGGCGAGTGGATCCGGAGTCCGACCCGAAGCTCGACGCGGCGCTCGTGAAGCGCATCTACGAGGCCATGGTGCGGACTCGCCTCGTCGATGCGCGCCTGCTGAAGCTGCAGCGGCAAGGCCGCATCGGCTTCCACGTCGGCAGCGAGGGCGAAGAAGCAGCCATCATCGCCTCGACGGCCGCGCTCCGCGACGATGACTGGATCTTCCCGTGTTATCGCGAGTGGGGCGCGGCGCTGTACCGCGGCTTCAGCTTGCAGGCGTACATCGACAACATGTACGGCAACGGCAACGACGTGGTGAAGGGCCGGCAGATGCCGGATCACATCGTCGCGACCGGCGTGAAGTTCGGCTCGATCACCGCGCCGATCGGCACGCAGATCACACAGGCCGTGGGCTTCGCGTGGGCGGCGCAGCGCAAGCGCGAGGCGATCGTGACCGCCAGCTATTTCGGCGACGGCGCGACCAGCAGCAACGACTTCCACGCCGGCATGAACTTCGCGGGCGTGTACCAGGTGCCGACCTTGTTCTTGCTGCGCAACAACGGCTGGGCGATCAGCGTGCCGACCGAGCAGCAGACGCACTCGCGCACGTTCGCGGACAAGGGCCTCGGCTACGGCGTGACGGCCATGCGCGTGGACGGCAACGATGCGCTCGCGGTCTACAGCGTCACGCGCTCCGCGGTGGAGCGCGCGCTGCGTGGCGAAGGCCCGACCTTGATCGAGCTGGTGACCTACCGCGCGGGTGCGCACTCGTCGTCCGACGACCCGAGCGCGTACCGCGTCAACCTGGAGGTCGACGAGGCGGCGCGCCGCGATCCGCTGCGGCGCTTGCGCGCGTACCTGGAGCGCCACCACGCGTACAGCGCGGCCGATCAGGTCGCGCTCGAGGAGCGCGTGCAGGCCGAGCTGAACGTGTGCATCGAGCGCGCGGAGGCTGCACCGGCTCCCAGCATCGAGAGCATGTTCGAGGACGTGTTCGAAGAGCTGCCTCCGCACCTGCGCGAGCAGCGGGACGAGTGCGTGAATGGACCGCGTGCCAAACGGCACTGACGACACCCCGGCAAGCCCTGTAGACGGAACGGAAAACCAATGTCGCAAATGACCATGGTGGGCGCGATCAACTCCGCTCTGCGTCACGAGATGGGCGTGGACGAGCGTGTGGTCGTGCTCGGTGAAGACGTCGGCAAACTGGGCGGCGTGTTTCGCGTGACCGCGGGCCTGCAGCAGCAGTTCGGGCGCGAGCGTGTCATCGACACGCCGCTGTCGGAGACGGGCATCATCGGCACCGCCATCGGTATGGCCTTGAACGGGCTGCGCCCCGTGCCGGAGATCCAGTTCGCAGACTTCATCTATCCAGCCGTGGATCAGCTGATCAACGAGGCCGCGAAGTACCGCTACCGCACCTCGGGTGAGCAGACCTGTCCGATGGTGGTGCGCGTGCCAGTCGGCGGCGGGATCCGCGGGGGTCACTACCACTCGCAGTCGCCGGAGACGATCTTCGTGCACACGGCAGGCCTGAAGGTGGTTTGCCCGAGCAATCCGTACGACGCGAAGGGCCTCCTGCTCGCGTCGATCCGCGACAACGACCCGGTGCTGTTCTTCGAGCCGAAGCGCGTGTACCGCGCGCTGAAGATGGACGTGCCCGAAGAGGAGTACCTCGTCCCGCTCAGCAGCGCGAAGGTCGTGCGCGAGGGCGAGCACGTCACGGTCGTGGCGTGGGGCGCGATGCTGCTCGAAGCGCTCGCGGCGGCGGAGGAAGTGCGCAGCGAGGGCGTGAACGCCGAGGTGATCGATCTGCGGACCTTGTGGCCGCTCGACCTGGATACGGTGGTCGAGAGCGTGCACAAGACGGGGCGCCTGGTGATCGTGCACGAGGCCGCTCGGGCATGTGGCCTGGGCGCCGAGATGGTGGCGCAGATCTGCGAGAAGGCGTTCCTGCACCTGGAAGCGCCGCCGAAGCGCGTGACTGGTTGGGACACACCCTTCCCGTACACGCTCGAAAACGAGTATTTACCGCTCGCGCATCGGATCGTGCCCGCGCTCCTCGAGACGGTCAGGTTCTGAAGCGAAGCGGGGAAGAGTCGCATGGGCTACGAATTCAAGCTGCCGGACATCGGAGAGGGCGTCGCTGAGGGCGAGGTCGTTGCGTGGCACGTCAAGGTCGGAGAACGCGTGGCCGAAGACCAGATCATGGTCGAGGTCATGACCGACAAGGCCACGGTCACGATCGGCGCTCCGAAGGCCGGCAAGATCGCAGAGCTGCGCGCGCAGGTGGGGAGCACGGTGCGCGTCGGCGACGTGCTCGTGGTGATTCAGACGGGCAACGGCTCGGCCGCGCACGTCGAGCAGCCGCACGTCGTCGTCTCGAACGGCAGCGTGGCTGCGTCGGCGGTGGGTGACATCCAGGAATCACTGCCGGGCGCCAACCTTTTGATGCAGCCTGCCGTCGTCAACAGCAAGCCGTCGCGGCCGGAGCGCGAGCACTGGAACGACAAGCCGCTGGCCACGCCGGCGACGCGCCGTCTGGCGCGCGAGATGGGGCTCGATCTGCGCGGCGTGCGGCCCACCGGCCCGGGCGGCCGCGTGACGAAGGAAGACGTGCACGCGGCTCACGGCGGCGGCCGTCTGCAGCCAAAGGCGGCAGTGCGCGCGCCGGGCGCGCCGCGCCCCGCCCCTGCTGCCGAGGACAAGCGCGTGCCGTTCGTGGGCCTGCGCCGGCGTATCGCCGAGCGCATGCAGTCCGCGAAGAACACGGCCGCGCACTTCACGTTCGTGGAGGAGTGTGATGCCTCGCGCCTCATGGCGCTGCGCCAGCGCCTGAAGCCGAAGGCTGCGGAGCAAGGCGTGGAGCTCACGTTCATGCCTTTCCTCGTGAAGGCCGTGTGCTGTGCGCTCAAGAAACATCCGTTGCTCAACTCCAGCCTGGACGTGGAGAAGAACGAGCTCGTGATGCACGGCCGCTGCCACATCGGTATCGCAGCCGCAACCGACCAGGGCCTGGTCGTGCCCGTGATTCACGACGCCGATCAGCTGGACCTGTTTCAGCTCGCGCGCGAGGTCAACCGGCTCGGTGACGCGGCGCGCGCCGGCAAGCTCAGCGTCGCGGAGCTGTCCGGCTCCACGTTCACCATCACGTCACTCGGCAAGCAAGCGGGCCTGATGGCCGTGCCGATCCTCAACCTGCCGAACGTCGGCATCCTGGGCGTGCACCGCATCAAGGAAAAGCCGGTCGTGCGCGACGGGCAGATCGTGATCGGGCACATCATGCTGCTGTCGCTCTCGCTCGACCACCGCATCGTGGACGGGCATGTGGGCGCCGCGTTCGCGTACGAGGTGATAGAGCACCTGGAAGAGCCGGCGCTGCTGTTCGTGAACGGCTAGCCGAGACGTGACTGGGACTCGGGGGGTGCAGGAACTCGCCGGGCCGGGTAGTACTACGGGGTATGCAGCAGCACGACGCCCCACACAGCGCGCCGCCCGGCGCGGCTTGCGCGGAACACCCCGAGCGCCCGGCCACCTTCACTTGCCCGCGCTGCGGCAACTACGCCTGCCTGTTCTGCTGGCATGCCATCGCGGAGCGCTGTGATACCTGCCTGAAGCGCGACCCCGCGGCGGCGGCGCCCGCCCTGGCCTGGGAGACGCAGCAGGGCAACGTCGTCTCGCGCTTCCTGCGCACGCTCACGAGCGCCTTTCAGCCCGTGCAGACTGCGCCGGCGTTCGCACGTCCGGGCTTGCGGCCCGCCCTGCTCTTCTTCCTGTGGAGCGCGCTGCCCATGGCTGCGCTCGCGGGCGTCATGCCGCGCACGAAGACGCTGATGTTCGGCAGCTCGTTCAACATCGTCGTGCAAGGCCATCCGAGCCTCGGCGCGATCGCGCTCGACGTGGCGCTCGCGATGCTGCTGCAGGTGCTCGCGTTCGGCATCGAGTTCGCCGCGCTCGCCTTGCCTTACACGAGCCTCTTGCGCGCGTACGCTGCGCCCTCGCGCTCGGACGCCGGGCTGCGCGTGTTGTTCTACCGCAGCTGGCTCGCGCCGTTCGCCATGTTGGCCGTGTACTTGCTCGCCTGGATGCTGCCGATCGAGGCGAACCCTCAGGAGCCGCCGCGCATCTACCAGTTCCTGCTGGTCGGGCAGCTGATGCTGAACATCCTGCTGCTCAGCTCGATGCGCGCCACGGCGCGCCTCGCCTGCGGCGTGGGGGCGCTGCTTTCGTTCGTCGTCGTGGCGATCCCGCTGATCGTGTGGACGTTCGCGCAGACGTTCATGGAGCGCCTGTTCGCGCTCCTGTGAGCGCAACGCGCATCAAAACCGGAGGTCGGGAGCCGCGAAGCTTGCGGAGCCGCTCCCGCGACCGCCGCTGTGATTAAAACCGAAGCGGCAGCCGCGCCTGGATGCGGAACATCGACTCGCCCCACTCCAGCTTGTCCGTCTCGAGCGCGAGCTGCGGCAGGCGACGAAACAACGTGCCCATGGCGATCTGCGCTTCCATGCGCGCCAGGTGGGCGCCCAGACAGAAGTGAATGCCGCCCCCGAACGCCAGGTGCGAGCTGTTGTCGCGCTCGATCAAGAAGCGATCGGGATCCTTGAACGCGCGGGGATCACGCTGGGCCGCGAAGATGCTCGCGAACACTTGCGAGTTCTTCGGGATGAGCACGCCGCCGAGCTCCACGTCCTCGTGCACCACGCGCAGCGTGCCGCCGATCGGGCCGTCGTAGCGCAGGCACTCCTCCACGGCGGAATTGATGAGCTGCGGACGCTCACGCAGCTTGCGCAGCTCGTCCGGGTGCAGGAGCAAGGTCCGCACGCCGTTGCCGATCAGCCCGATGGTCGTCTCGAAGCCGGCGATCAAGAGGCCGATGGCCTGCGTGACGAGCTCTTCGGGTGATAGCCGGTCGCCGGACTCCTCGGCACGGATCAGCGCGCTCAGCATGTCGTCGCCGAGCTTCTGCTTGCGCGCGGCGATCAGCTCCCTGAAGTAGCCGTAGAGCTGCATGAGCGCCTCCATCGAGCGCTCGCGCTGAGCATCGGTCATGAAGCGCGGCAAGAGCAAATGCGTGATCTGGCTCGTCCAGTCCGTGAAGAGCTCCCGATCGGCGAGCGGCACGCCGAGCATCTGGCAGATCACCGTCGACGGCACCGGGCGCGCCAGGTCGGCGATCAGATCCATCTGGCCTGCGCTCTGCACGCGATCGAGCAGGTCGTCCACCAGTTGCTGCACGTGGGGCCGCAGCCGCTCGATGGCAGGCGGCGTGAACGCGCGGCTCACGAGGCGGCGCAGGCGCGTGTGGTTCGGAGGATCCTGCTGCAACATGAAGCGCCGCGGCAGCTCGCTCTCGTCGACGCCCGGCAACTTGCCCTCGGTCGTGCGCACGCCGACCTTGGTTTCTTTCAACAGTCGCACGACGTCCGCGTGCCGGAAGATGCGCCAGTCGCCGTACGGCGTCTGATGCACCGGGTTCTCTTCGCGGATCTTGTTCAGCACGGCATACGGGTTGTCCCGCAGCGCCGAATTGCGATTGAATGGGTCGAGCCCGAACCACGGATCGGACGCTGGACTGTTCATGTCGGAAGTATACGCCGAGACTACGAAGCGACTGACGTGGCTGCTCGCTTACGCCAGCGTGGCATGTGCGAGCTCAGGCAGCTTGCCCCAGACGCTCGCACCCTCGGCGCGAACCCCTGACGCTGTCAGCTGCGACGGCGCCAGCCTGCCCTGTTGCCCCGAGCCACAGTCGCCCGCGCAAGTCAGCGAATGCGCGCTATTTCGCGGCCTGTACGCGCTGGACACGCTCGCCCGGCTGCCGGTGCCGGAGTACTCGAGCCACATGGTGTCGAGCTTCGATCCGCGCTCGCGCAGTGCGGCACCATCCACGCCCGACTGGTTCGCGAACCGCGACTTTCTCGAGCTCGCGCCCGATGCGACGCACGTGTTGTTCGACGAGGCCGGGCCGGGTGTCATCACGCGCATCTGGTCGGCCAATCCCTCGGGGCGCGTTCAGGTGTACCTGGATGATGAGCCCGAGCCGGCCATCGACGCCGAGCTGTCGGAGCTGCTGCAGGGACGCGTGGGCGTGCAGTCGGCTGCGTTTGCGTTCAAGGTCGGCGGCGGCAGCAATCTGTACCTTCCGGTCCCCTATCAGCGCCGCTGCCGCATCGCGCTGCAGGGCGCGGGCCGGCGGCTGTTCTACCAGATCAACTTCCAGCGCTACGCCCCGGACGTGCAGCTGCCGCGCTTCGATCTGAACGCACACGCGCACCCGCACGGGGCGGCGGCGCAGGCAGGGCAGGCGCTGCGCGCGCAGGCGGAGCTCGCGATCGCGCCGGCCTGGCGCAAGCGAACCGAGACACTGCACACGGGCTCGAGCGCGGCTGCGCTGCTTGCGGCTGATGGCGGCAGCGTCTTGCGGCTGTTGCGCGTGCGCCCGAACACCAGTGACCCGCTCGCGCTGCGGCAGACGGCGCTCTCCATCTCGGTCGACGGCGAGCGCACCGTGCACGTGCCGCTCGCGGACTTCTTCGGAGCGGGGCCGGAGCCGGCCGAGGTGCGCGCGCTGCCGGTATGGACCGAGCTCGCGCCGCTACGTTTTACGAGTCGCTGGCCGATGCCGTTCCAGCGCGAGCTGCGCGTCGCGCTCGTGCGTGCGGCAGGCGAGGCAGAGGTGTCCGCCGAGCTCGAGCTGTGGAGCGAGCCGCAGCGCTTCGACACGCGCAGTCTGCTGTTTTTCGCGCGCGCCGCGTCGACGGGCCCGCAGCCGAACGAGCCGACCCACGACTACACACTCGCAGAGATCCACGGCGACGGCGTGTACGTGGGCACGCGACTCAACGTGACCAACAGCGAAGCCGCTTGGTGGGGCGAAGGCGACGAGAAGATCTGGCTGGACGGCGAAGCCTTCCCGAGCCTGTTCGGAACTGGGACCGAAGACTACTTCGGCTACGCGTACTGCTCGAACGAGACGTTTGCACGAGCCTACATCGGCCAGCCCAGCGCCGGCGCCCGCGGCAACTACGGGCGCGTGGCGCTGTATCGCTTCCATGCGCCCGACCCGATCCGCTTTCGCAGCAGCCTGCGCTTCGATCTGGAAGTGAACCATTGGGGCAAGTCCGGTAAGCCCGTGGCGCACGACGGCATCGTCTACTTCTACGCGCGGCCGGGCGCCCGGGTGACCACCATGGATGCGGCCCCGTGGTCGATCCCCGAGCTGCCGCACGACGGGCCTCCGCCCGATGTCGCGGAGGGTCCGTATCGCTGCGGTGGCTGAAAGGCCTACGCTCGATGCGCCGCACGGCGGCGGCGCAACACGAGCCAGCCGAGCGCGACGAGCGACGCGGTGAGCCACGGCGTGCTCGCGCGCTCCGTCCGCGTGACACTGCAACCGCCAGAGGACTTGCTGCCGCCCTGGGTGCTGCTGCCGGTCGTTGCTCCAGCGCCGCCTGCCGCCACTGGCTTCGTGCCGGAGCCCGAGCTGCCGCCTGCCGTAGCAACCGTTCCGGCTGCGGCAGGGCTGGTGCCAGCGGCTCCCGTGCCCGCCGCTGCCGGCGCGCCGCCCTCGGCTGCATTGTCGGGCTTCGGCACGACCTGCCCGCCCTTACACGTGTACTCCTGCGCAGCGATGAAGCTGGGAGCGTCGGCGCCCTGATCGTAACCCTCGCACAGCGGCGCGACGGGATAGTGCGAGACGAGGCAATAATCCTGCAGCAGCTGCGCCTCACAGGCCTTCTTCACCGTGGCCTGATCCGGGCACTGCACGAAGCTCTCCGCGCAGCGCATGTCGAGGATCGAAGAGAACTGACCCGTCGCGAGATCCACCGTGCCGAACTGCCAGTCCTTGCACGCGAGCATGCGGTTCTTCCCCGGATCCCACTGCAGACAGCCGACCTTCCACGTGTCAGACAGCTTGCGCGGCGTCTCACCGAGCTTGTCGACCACGTAGAAAGAGCGCGAGTTCTGATCGTCGTCTCCGAAGTACAGCTTGCCGTCCGGGCCGAACGCGGCGGCGTGCAGCTCGCCCACCTCACCGATCTGCTTCCACGTGCCGGGCTTGCCCTGCATCGTGCTGTACACGAACGTGTCCGGCGTCGTCGCGTCGCGCGCCACCGCGCCGAGCACGACATCGGGGTTACTCGGGTCGATGGCCACGATACGGAAGTCCGACGTGCGGTGCATCGGGCCGAACTGGTTGACGTCGTACTCGTGGTCCGTCCAGGTCTTGCCCTCGTCCTCCGATACGCGCACGTAGTAGTGCACCTCGCTCGTGAGCTGGTCCATGGCATCCTTGACCAGCTTGCTCACGACACCCGTCGCGTAGATGCGCCGGCCCGTGCCCTGCTTGACCACGTGCAACGTCGAAAACCAGATCAGGTTCTCCGTGCCCACCGGCTTGAACGTGTTCGACGTACCGTCGTTCAGCCACAGATTGTTGGCGCGCGGCATGTTGTCTGCCGTGTAGCCGTTCGACGTGCCGACGTACACGCGCTTGGGATCGATCGGATCCACGGCGACCGCGCCGATGATGTTGCCCGAGAGCTCCGGCACCTCGGCGAAGCCGCAGCCGTTCGACTGCCCGCGCCACAGGCCGTTGAACAGGCCGATGTAGATGTCGCCCGTGCCCGACATCACGAACTCGTTGATCTCGCGCTCGAACTTCAGCTTGGGGTTCTGCGCGCCCGAGCACATCAGACCGAAGCTCTTGCCTCCGTCGTTGCTCACGAACAGCCCACCGCCACCGTAGATGTAGGCTGCGACCAGCTGGTCGGGCGCAGTGGGGTTCTGCTGCGTGTTGCGGAACAACTCGACGGGGCCGGCGTGAGCCGGCGCAGCGAACGTCGCGCAAGCGATCAGCGCCGCGCACCCGGAGAAAAGCTGTGACAGGCGGTTCGTCAACGTCATGTCCGATCCATAGCCGATGGGCGGTGAAATGTCGCACGCTTCCCGCAGAACGCACGCGCTCTGCGGGCGAACTGTGGCAGATCGGGCTAGCACCTTCGCCGCGCAGCGCGGCGGGCCTGCAACGCTGCATGACGCGTCTGCCAGAGGCGCTCAGCGCAGCTCGAGCAGCCCGCGCAGAGTGCGCAAGATCGTTCGTGGATTGAGCACCTTGGAGTACCCTGCCACGCGTGCGCGCGCAGCGATCTCCACTTCCACGATGGGGACAGAAGCCTCCCGCAGGCGCTTGCGAAAGGCGGTGCTGAGCATCATCGAGTCGTCGGCGGCCGGCGCGTATTGCTGCCACAGGCTGCGCTCGAACAGGTAGTTTCCGCCGCTCTTGGCTGCAGTGCCGGTGCGCCACTTGATCAGGCGATTCAAGCTGCTCGAGATCACGTGCCGGTACCAGGCGTCTGCGCGCGAGCTGTACACCGTCGTCAACATCGGCGCGCGCTTGCGCTCGGCATACAGCCGCGCGACGACCGCCGGCGCGATTTGCCCATCCGCGGGCACCCAGGTGACGCTGCGGCCGCGCGCGGCGTCGAAGCCCGCGCGCAGCGCTCCACCGATGCCGCGGTTCGGAGACAGCGGCACGACCTGCACCTCGGGGTGGCGCGCCTCGAGCTCGCGCATGCGCAGCAACGTCGCGTCCGTGCTGCCGTCGTCGACCAGCACGAGCTCGAAACGCATGCCCGCGCGGGTCAGGGTGGCGTGGAGCTCATCCACCACGGCGAGCAGGCACTCGGCCTCGTTGTAGGCGATCACGACCGTGCTCAGGTCCAGCTCAGCGCTCGCGTCCAAGGGCAGCCTCCGGCCCCAGTGTCGCCGCCGACCGCGGCTGGGGCAAGCGCCTGCGCTTCAGCCGCCGGGCGCCGAGCGCAGCGAGCGGCACGAGCCACAGCGCCCAGCTCTCGAGTGGACGGGCGCGCGTACCGAGACTGCATGCGCAGCCCGAGCTGGTGGCCGCGCCAGCTGGCTGCGGCATGCCGCCGGCGCTCGGCGTCCCTGCGCTGCCGCCGACGCCTGCGCTGCCCGCCGCGCCGCCCTCGCTCGACTTCGACACGGCGAAGCCGTCCTTGCACGTGTAGTCGAAGCTCTCGACGTAGGAGGACCAATCGGCGGCGCGAGCGTAGCTCGCGCACAACGGCGCTAGCGGATAGTGATCGCTCTTGCAGTACGACGTCAGCAGCTGATTCGTACACGCGTCGCGCACGCTGCCCTGGTCCGGACACTCCGCAAAGCGCTCGGCGCAGCGCATGTCGAGCAACGGGCTGAAGGCGCCCGACTCGAGGTCGACCGTGCCGAACTGCCAGTCCTTACACGCGAGCATGCGGCTGTGGGCGGCGTCCCAGCGCAGGCAGCCGACCTTCCAGCTCTCCGAGATTTTGCGCGGCGCCTCACCGAGCTGATCCACCACGTAGAATGCGCGCGAGCTCTGATCGTGGTCGCCGAAGTACAGCTTGCCGCCCGGCCCGAACACCGCCGACTGCAGGTCGCCCACTTCTGACAGCAGCTGCCAGCTGCCAGGCTCGCCCTGCTGCGTGCTGTACACCACGCTGTCGACCAGCGCATCGCGCGCGACCACGCCGATGATTCGCTCGGGATCCGCGGGATCCACGGCCACGATGCTGAATTCCGAGGTGCGATGCGCGGGACCGTACTGGGCGAGGTCGTACTCGTGATCGATCCAGGTCTTGGCATCGTCATCCGAGACGCGCACGTAGTAATGCGCTTCGCTCGAGGTCACACCACTCTCGTCTTTCACGAGCTTGCTCCGCACGCCGGTCGCGTACAGACGGCGGCCCGCGCCGCGTTTCACGACGTGCAGGTTGGAATACCAGAATAGATCTTCCTTGCTGACAGGCTCGAACTCGTTCGAGCTGCCATCGTTCAGCCACAGGTTGTTGAGCCGCGGCATGTTGTCTTCGGTGTAGCCGTTCGAGGTGCCCACGTAGACCCGCTTGGGGTCGGTGGGATCCACGGCCAGCGCGCCGATGATGTTGCCGCTCAGCTCCGGAACCTGGGCGAAGCTGCAGCCATCCGCCCCGCCGCGCCACAGGCCGTTGAACAGGCCGATGTAGATGTGTCCCGCGGCCGACACGGCGATCTGACTGATCTCGCGCTCGAACCTCAGGTCCGGGCTCGTGGCAGTCGAGCACGTGAGACCGAAGCTCTTGCCCCCGTCGCTGCTCACGAAGAGGCCGCCGCCCCCGAAGATGTAGGGCGCGATCAACTGATTTGCGTCCGTGGGATGCAGCTGCGCGTTGCGGAACAGCTCGACCGAGCCGGCGTGCACCGGCAGAGCCCACGTCGTGCAGGCGATCAGCGCCAGCCAGCGCGTGAAGAGCCGAGTCAGTTTGGCACCCATGTTGCCGACTATCGCACGGCCCGGGCGCGCTGTGCGCGGCGGGCGCTTCGCAGTCCGGGTCACGAGAGCGCGTGTGCGCGGACGGGCTCGTGTATAGTGGCCGCCATGAGTGGAAGTATTCGAATCGAGCGAGCCGGCTCCATCGCGTTCTTGATCGTCGATCACACCGAGCGCCGTAACGCCTTGAACGCACACATGTGGCGGCAGATTCCCGAGCTGGCGGCCGAGCTCGACGCGGATCGTGACGTGCACGTCATCGTCATGCGCGGCGCCGGCGACGAGGCATTCGTATCCGGCGCGGACATCTCGGAGTTCAGCGAGCTACGCATCGGCGACACGGCGGCCCAATACGACGCCGACAACGTCCGCGCGTTCGACGCGCTGCACGCCGTGAAGAAGCCGTTGATCGCCATGATCCACGGCTTCTGCATCGGGGGCGGCGTGGCGCTCGCGAGCTGCGCAGACCTGCGCTACGCGGCGGACGACGCGGTGTTCGCCGTGCCAGCTGCGCGGCTGGGCCTAGGATACCCGCTGTCGGGCGCGCAGCACCTGGTGCGCCTGCTCGGCCCGGCGCACGCCAAGGAGCTGTTCTTCACGGCCCGCCGCTTCCCGGCGCAGCAAGCGCTGCGCCTGGGGCTCTTGACCGAGGTCGTGCCGAAGGACGAGCTCGATGCGCGCGTGCGGGAGGTCGCCGAGGAGATCGCGAACAACGCGCCGCTCACGATCCGGGCGTTCAAGCTGGCCGCGCAGGAGCTGCTCAAGCCCGCAGCCGAGCGCAGCGAGGAAGCGGCGACGGAGGCGATCAAGGCCTGCTTCTTCAGCGAGGATTATCGGGAAGGCGTGCAAGCGTTCCTCGGCAAGCGCAAGCCGAAGTTCACGGGCCGCTAGATGAATCTGGGCCCGACACGCGCGCCAAAGCGCGGGACGACTGCGCGCGCCGCGCGGGGCACAGCTGCGCGCACCGGGGCGGGCGCCGTGAAGGCGGACGCGGCAAAGCGCGAACAGGGGCCGGGCCACAACACGCGCGCGGCGCGGGGGATGTCTGCGCGCGCTAAGCCCGTAGGCGCCGACACGTCCGCGGACGTCGCGAGTCGCGAGACGCTCGCGCTGGACGTCGCCGCGACCTTGGCGCCCCGCGCAGGGCGGCGCGCGAGCACGCGCAACCCGCGTGCGAGGCGCGCGGACGCGACGCTCGCAGACACCGCGCGCCGGCAAACGCACATCACGTCGGGCGTGGCGAGCGCCGAGACGCTGGCTGCGATCCGGCAGGCGCTGCTCGCGCACTACGATCGCCACGCCCGCGACCTGCCCTGGCGACGCACGCGCGATCCCTACGCGATCTGGGTCTCGGAGATCATGCTGCAGCAGACGCGCGTCGACACGGTGCTGCGCTACTACGACCGCTTCCTCTCGCGCTTCCCCGATCTCGCGTCGCTTGCAGCGGCGGAGGAGGACGCGGTGCTCGCCGCCTGGAGCGGCCTCGGTTACTACCGGCGCGCGCGGCTCTTGCACGCGGGCGTACGCGAGGTCGTCGCGCACTACGGCGGCGTGGTCCCCAAGGACGCCGAGCAGCGCCGCAAGCTGCCGGGCATCGGTCGCTACACGGCAGGCGCGATCGGCTCGATCGCATTCGAGCGCTGCGAGCCCCTGGTGGACGGCAACGTCGCGCGCGTGTTCGCGCGCCTGTTCGGTCTCGACACGCCGCTCGGCCGCAAGGACACCGAGGCCGCGCTGTGGTCGCTCGCGGAGCGTCTCGTGCAGGGACCGCGCCCCGGTGCTCTCAACCAGGCGCTGATGGAGCTCGGCGCGCTCGTGTGCACGAAGGCCGCCACCAGCTGCAAGACGTGTCCGGTGGCAGAGCACTGCAGCGCACGGCGGCAGGGCCGCGTCAAGCAGCTGCCGGTCGTGCTGAAGAAGGCCGAGCCCGTGCCCACTGCGCTCGTCTGCGTGCTGCTGTTCTCCGGCTCGCGCCTGCTGCTCACGCGCAGCGAGTCCGGTCTGTTCGCCGGGCTGTGGAACCTGCCGATGCGCCCTGGCGAAGACCGCGCAGCCGCAGCCACGCTGCTCGCCGAGCTGGGCGTGCGGGCCCAGCTGCCCCCACGGCGCAGCGCCGTGCTGGAGCACGTGCTCACCCACCGCCGCCTGCAGCTCAGCCTGTACACGGCCGCGCTCGACGGGCACGAGCCGCGCCCCGGCCTGCGCCTGCAGCCGCTGTCGCAGCTGTCGGAGCTCGGTATCTCGAGCCTGACGCGCCGGGCCCTCGCGGCGGCCACGCCCGGCCCGTTGTTCGACCAGTTGACCGTGGAATAGGGCCGCGCGACTCGCTACCTTGGCGAGCGCCATGCAAAGCCGTTGGTCCGACGCCGAAGCCCAGAGCACCATCGACCGTTACGCGGGGGTCTGCCCGACAGACGTCGCGCTGCGCGTGTACACCTCGCGCCTGATCGGTGCGGACCCCAGCCTCGTGCTGCACGGCGGCGGCAACACCTCCGTCAAGACCCGCATGACCGACGACACGGGCCGTGAGCTCGACGTGCTGTGCGTGAAGGGCAGCGGCTGGGACCTGATCGATCTCGAGCCGCAGGGCCTGCCCGCGCTCCGGCTCGCGTCGCTGCTCGAGCTGCGCGCGCGGCCGAGCCTGAGCGACGAGGCGATGGTCAACGCGCAGCGCACGCGCATGCTGGATGCGAGCGCGCCGAACCCCTCGGTCGAGACCTTGCTGCACGCATTTCTCCCGCACAAGTTCATCGACCACTCGCACGCGGACGCGATCCTCGCGCTCGTCGACCAACCGGACGGCGAGCGGCTCTGCCGCGAGCTGTTCGGCGAGCGCTTCGCGATCGTGCCGTACATCATGCCGGGCTTCGCGCTCGCGAAGCTCGCGGCGCAGGTCTACGAGCAGAACCCCCGCGTCGAGGGCATGCTGCTGCTGAAGCACGGCCTCTTCACGTTCGGCGACACGGCGCGCGAGTCGTACGAGCGCCACATCACCGCGGTCACCCAAGCCGAGGAGCTCGCCGCGCGCCGCGCCGCGGGTCGCCGCACGGACCCGCAGCCCACGGCGGCGCAGCCACGGGGCCCCGCGTACGTCACCTTGGCGCCGCTTCTGCGCGGTCTGCTCGGCGAGGGCCAACGTCGCTACAGCCTTGAGCTGCGCCAAAGCCCGGAGATCCAGGCTTTCCTGAACGACCCCGCGCTCGAAGCGCTGAGTCAGGTCGGCTGCGCCACGCCGGATCACGTGATCCGCACCAAGCGCTTCCCGCTCGTGCTGCGCCTCGACGAGGCACGCGATTCTGCGGCGCACGCGGCCGAGATCGCCGCGCGCCTGGCGGACTACCGCGAGCGCTATCGCGCGTACGTCACGCGCCAGAGCGCGCGCGTGACCGAGCGCATCACGCCGCTCGATCCCGACCCGCGCATCCTGCTCGTGCCCGGTGTGGGCCTCATCGCCGCGGGTGCGAACCGCAAGGCAGCGGCCATCGCCGCGGACATCTACGAGCACACGATCGCGGTGATCGCGCAGGCCGGGGCGATTGGAACCTATGAGGCGTTGCCCGAAGATGACATCTTCGACATGGAGTACTGGTCGCTCGAGCAGAAGAAGCTCGGCAGCCAGAAGCTGCGGCCGCTCGAGGGCCGCATCGTGTACGTGAGCGGCGCGGCGCACGGCATCGGCGAGGCCATCGCGCGGCGCTTCGCGGGCGCGGGCGCGCAGCTGTACCTGGTGGATCGCGACGTCGAGCGCCTGACGAAAGTGGCGAAGAGCCTCGGCATGACGAGCGAAGCGCTCGACGTGTGCGACGAGCGCGCGCTGCGCGAGAGCGTGAGCCGCTGCGTGGCGCGCTACGGCGGGCTCGATGGCATGGTCTCGAACGCGGGCATCGCGCCCCAGGCGGCGATCGCCGACTGCAGCACGGACGAGCTCGAGCGCAGCTTCCGCATCAACCTGTACGCGCATCAGTGGCTGGCGTCGGCCGCCGTGCAGGTGCTGCGCGCGCAGGGCACGGGCGGCTTTCTGCTGTTCAACGCATCGAAGGCCGCCTGGAACCCGGGCGCAGACTTCGGGCCGTATGCGATCCCCAAGGCCGCGCTCGTGGCGCTGATGAAGCAGTACGCGCTGGAGTACGGGGCGCTCGGGATCCGAAGCAACGCGGTCAACGCTGACCGCATCCGCACGCACCTGCTGGATGCGGAGGATCTCGAAGCCCGGGCGCGCGCCCGGGGACTGGAGCCGGACGCGTATTATCGCGCGAACCTGCTGGCGCGGGAGGTCACGGCAGAGGATGTGGCGGATGCGTTCCTGCACCTTGCGCTGGCGCCGAGCACGACGGGGTCCGTGGTTACGGTGGACGGCGGCAACATTGCCGCGAGCCCGCGTTGAGGCGCGGTGTCTTGACTGCAGGTCGGTGAAGGTGCCGGCGTGGTCAGGGCTACGAGGGGGCGATGGCCGGGTCGTGATCCGGCTGGCGTCGGGGCGCCTCATGGCGCAGTGCCGCGCGTCGGCCTCAGTGCGCGGGGCGTTTCGGTGGGCTTGAAGGCATCGGGCGCGTGGCGGCGTGGTGCTAGCAGAAACCTCGGCGGCTTACGGCGCGCTCCGCGCGCCTACTTGCGTTGTGCCCAGCGCCGACCGTGTCCCGTCCCTGCGCGTGTGCTTCAGCCTCGGAGCGGACCATGTTCGATCACCAGGTCCGGAACGAGTTGAGATGTTGTTTGGAATACAACTAAATCACATTTGAATGTCGATTGTGATTGATAGGGTTTGCGGCTCGCGTTTGTCGTTGGTCCAACTGCTTTCAGAATCCCGTCCTGCCGCCGCCTAGCGGCCCTGGCAGGCGCGAATCGCGGCGTCTCGATCGCGCGCGCGTCCGAACGGGCTGCCGCGCCGCTCGGCGCACGTGAGAGGGGCCGAAAACCAGCGTGTTATGTTGGTTGTGTCATTCAGGGGGAACGGTCATGCATGAAGAATCGAGCGTGCTGCGCGATGTGGGCCACTGCACGGACCAAGAATTGGTCGCCAAGTTGCAGCGGTTGGTCCGTGCCGATCGGGCGCTCAGCGTGCAACTCCTCGTGCATCTGGGCGAGATGGATTCACGCGGCTTGTACCGAGAGGAGGCATACGCGTCGATGTTCGACCACGCGGTTCGGGCGCTGCGCATGACGGAAGCAGAGGCCTATCTGCGGATCCAAGCGGCACGCCTGGGAAGGCAGTTCCGGCGCGTCCTCGAGCTTTTCGGAAGCGGAGCCTTGCACCTGACAACGATCAAGCTACTCGCCCCGCATCTAACGCCGGACAACCACGTGCAGCTGCTCGAGCGACCGCGCGGCAAGACCAAGCGCGAGGTAGTGCAGCTCGTGCAGAGATCGCCCCTGCGCCAGACGTGCCAACCAACTGCGCAAGCTGCCGCAGTCGCTCGCAACACGCACCGATGTGACGGCATG
>Ga0190269_10000092_pt1 | contig 42032 bp, 36 predicted proteins | sample Popmic249IS_FD_133749 | JGI IMG/M metagenome (GOLD analysis project Ga0190269, IMG submission 133749) | Populus adjacent soil microbial communities from riparian zone of Blue River, Arizona, USA - 249 IS | ecosystem: Environmental > Terrestrial > Soil > Riparian zone | place: USA: Arizona... | reverse complement strand
CGGTGAACGCGCACCTCTCGATGTGCCGCGAGTGTCCGGAGCCAAACCATGCGTATCTTCTGGTTGTCTGCTTTGTCGGTACTGGGCTTGAGTTTCGGTTGTGGAGTTGAGTCCACGACGTCGAACGCAACCAATGCCACTCCCACGACCGCCGCACCAGCCTTCCCTTCCGGCGGTGCTGGCACGCCAGGCGCAACTGCGAGCCCCGCCGCGAGCGCTGCGGGCAAGCCTGCTTCGGCTCCGGCGAGTAGCGCTCCGATCGGCGCGAGCGGCTCGAGCGCGTCCACGAGCGCTGGCGGCAAAGCCGGCTCTGGAACGGCAGCCGCGACCGCGGGCTCTGGCACGACGCCGGTCACCACCACCGCGGGCAGCGCGCCGACCGCAACCGCGGGAACCGCTGCAGCCACGGGCGGCACGGGCGCAGCGACAGCTGGCTCCGGGCCGGCGCCGACGGCTGGTGCCGCGGCGCCTGCCGCTGGCGGCGGCATGTGTGATCCGACGATGGATCCGAACGCGGACGGTCCATACAAGCCCACGCACGTCGAGCGCCAGGGCCCCAACCAGCGCGCCTGGGTCTTCCATCCGATGGAGCTCGGCAAGAACGGCCAGAAGCATCCGATCTTCGTCTGGGGTCCGGGCGCGGGTACCGGCCCGTCGAACTACACCGATCACCTGAACCGCATCGCGTCGCACGGCTTCGTGGTCATCAGTCAGCCGTCGTCAGGCGACGGCAGCACCGAAAAGCCGGCGCTCGACTGGCTGATCAAACAGAACGAGACCGAGGGCAGCCCGTTCAAGGGCAAGCTCGATCCGGAGCGCGTCGGCATGGGCGGACACTCGATGGGCTCGCTCACGACGATGGCGATGGCCGACGATCCGCGCCTCAAGACGTACGTGCTCGTGTGCGGCGGCTGCATGTCCGGCCGCGGTGGCTGCGGTGCCGCAGACATCCACGGTCCGACGGTCATCCTCGGTGGCGACACCGACATCGGCACGCCCAACTACGAAGGCGACTACGCCGAGATCAAGACGCCTGTCGTGTTCCTCACGAAGAGCGGCACGGACCACATCGCCTGCGCGCGCAACAACCTGTCACCGTGGGTCGCGTTCCTCCGCTGGCAACTCTGCGGCGAAGAACAGCAGTGGAAATCCAGGTTCACGATGGGCGGCGAATACTGCAAGAGCCCGTGGGAATGTAAGAGCAAGGGCCTCTGAGCAAATGAAGGCGGGTGGCGAGCAGCTCGGAGAGGCTCGCCAGCGCCTTTGTCTGCTTGGGCGCTTCACTGCGCGGGGCGGCAGAGGCCTTCGGGGTCGCAGTGGGGTTGGTCGGTGGGGCAGTCACTGTCCGTGTGACAGACGTTCGAGTAGCCGCTGCTCGCGCAGACTCGGCCCGAGCGCGTGAGCACACAGCTGTTGCCGCTCGTGCAGTCCTCGGGGCCGTCGCAGAACACGATGAAGGCCATCACGAAGCCGCAGTCTGCGCGCGTCTTGCCGCAGACTGGGCCCGCCGAGTTCGTGGGGTTGGGGCAGCAGCCTAGGCCTGGCCCGCACGTGAGGCTCGCGCCATTGCTCGTGTTGGTGCAGCTGACGTACGCGTTGCGATCGTCGCCTGGCGTCTGAGCGTCGTTGTCGAGCTGGCAGCTGGCGCTGCAGCCATCAGCGTCTAGTAGATTGCCGTCGTCGCAGGCTTCGCCGCTGTCGACGACGCCGTCGCCGCACACCACTGCGCTCACTGCCGCTCCGCCCGCTTGCGCGAGCGCTTGTCGTGCAGATGTAGCTTCCACCTCGGCGTACGCGGGCGACTCCTCTGAACAAGCCGAAAACACGCACGCGGCCCCGATGCTGATGGCGAGCTGCAGATAACCCGCCGAGATCCCCTGCAACCACGCGTGCACGTCACCACGAGAAACCAAGTCTCTGCTGTACATTACTCCCCCAACCTCTACTGGACGGTACGAGCTCGGCGGCTGTTGAAACCGGCAGCGCCGAAACCAGCGCTCGACCATCGATACGCATCATCAGGCTCCCGCGGGCCACCCAAGTCAAGAGCGCGGAGTGTGGCATTTGCACCGTGCAAAACGGCAGCGCGTGCATCTGGAAATGCCTGACGTGCGTGGAATCGCAATCGTCAGCCGCTGACCGCAAGCGGCCGTGGTCGCCGCCAACAGCTTCAGGGTCCTCCCGTCGGGTGCGCGCGCGCCACACAGCTTGCACATGAAACCGACATGCGATCGGCGCTGAGCTATCCTCCGGCCGATGGCCGCCAAGAAAGCTCGCAAGCCTGTTTCACCACGCAAACGCGCTGCCCCAGCGAAAGATCTGCCGATCCTCCCGCTCGGCAAGCAGAGCGCGTGGTCACGCTGGCTCGAGCGGCACCACGCCGCGTCACCCGGCATCTGGCTGACGTTTGCGAAGAAGGGCTCGGGCCTCACTTCGCTCACGTACGTGGAGGCCGTAGAAGCCGCGCTGTGCTGGGGTTGGATCGACGGCCAAGGCCGCGCGCTCGACGACGAGCGCTGGCTGGTCAAGTTCACGCCGCGCGGCGCGCGCAGCGTGTGGTCCAAGATCAACCGCGAGCGAGCCACGCGCCTCATCGAGAGCGGCGCGATGCGCGAGCCCGGCCTCGCCGAGATCGACCGCGCCAAGCGCGATGGCCGCTGGGATGCCGCCTATGATTCGCCGCGCACGGCGGCAGTGCCTGCCGACCTGGAAGCGGCGCTCGCGGCGAGTGCTCGCGCAGCGCGCTGCTTCGCGACGCTCGACTCGGCCAACCGCTACGCCATCTTGTGGCGCCTGCAGACCGCCAAACGTCCCGAGACGCGCGCCCGTCGTCTGGAGACGTTCATCGGCATGCTCGAGCGCGGTGAGCTACTGCATCCGAAGCGCTCGAAGAACGAGGCTTGAGCAAACGCGCGCAGCTGCGTGTTTTGCCCCGATGATCCGCCGGGCATGTCGCTTGCTGCACGCGAGTCATGACCCCACACATCTCCCCTTTGCCCGGAGTGCCAATCACGTGCATCGCGCTGCTCTTAGGCATCAGCGCGTGCACGCCTGCCCAAAAGAAGCCAGTCGTCGCCACGGCGATGGACAATGGCGAGACACGACGCGAAGCGTTCGAGGCGACATTGCGCGTCCTCGATCAGCACCCCGAATACGTCGACGAGTTCTTCGTCGCCACGTTGCGCCATCCGAAGACGCTCGGTCGCTTGCTGCGCGACACCTCGCGCGCGCTGGCTGACCCGCAGCTCGCGCGGCGCGCCGCCCGGCATCTGGCTGCGGAGCCCGACGGCCTCAAGACCACCCTGATCGCCACGCTCGATGAGATCAAAGACAAACCGAATGCGCAGAGCGCGATGGCTCAGGCCATCGAGCTGCGCCCGAACGAGACCGCAGCCGCGCTGTTCACGCGCGAGGTCGCGGTTCGCAAAGCCGTGACGGCCATGCTGCAGGAGCTGCGCGGTCGACCCGCGGCCACCGAGGCGTTCATGCAAGCCATGCGCGACAACCGCGAGCCACTCGCAGGACTGCTCGCCGAGCATCCCGACGTGCTGAAGGCGCTCACGGGCGCGCTGGCCGAGCGCGGCGTCAACCGCGGCAAGGCCGAGCTCAGCAAGTTGGGGGCTAACGACTAACTGGGGCACACGACACGTGACACTAAGTGTCCTGCGTGCAGAGCCGTCCAATGAGCCTCGCCACAGCCGACATGTCCACGGGTTTCGTCACGTAGGACGTAAACCCTACGTCGATCGCCTGATCCCAGTGATAGCGCTCGTGGTGTGCGGTGAGCGCGACCAGCGGCACGTCTCTCCAACCGGGCAAGTTCCGCAGGTGCAACGCGAGCGTGTAGCCGTCCATGTTGGGCATTTCGATGTCCAATAAGGCGACCGAGGGCCTGGATCGCTCGGCGCAGCGCAGGGCCTCGACGCCGTTCGTCGCAACATCCACGTCACAGCCACAACGCTTGAGGTAGCCGGACAGGAGCTCCGCCAGGTCGGCATTGTCATCCGCAATGAGCGCCCGAATTCCACTGAGAGACGGCTGGCTGCCGTCGGCGACCTTCTTCACTGGCTACCTGCCTCCTGTCGGCACCAACACGCTGCCGCTGGCTTCGATTCCAATGCGCCCGCGATCCATTCGCACAGCAGCGCGCTTCACCCGTGGCGCGGCCATCGCAACAAACATGCCGCGCGCGGGGTAAAGTGTGTTGCAGACCGATTGAATGCGATGCATCTCGAGCATGGAAACGCCGCCCGAGCCTAGCACCTGAGTTTCCTGCGCGCCGCCGCACTCTCGTGGCTCCCGCAGTGCTCGAGCCGGCCAGCCGGACAGGAGCGTGGCGGAATCGATACGCCACATGGCTCGCTCCGCGAGCTAGATCACCAGCGAGGCTCTGCCGCTCATGGCGGCAGGCATCGCAACGGCAAATGCGTGTCCGCGATGGACCACGTGCGCCGCGGTACGCGACGCGTGGACCCCGATCTGCGGGCAGCGTGGGCGCTCCCGCCGACGCTGTGCAGCGCCGCGTCGTCCGCAGGCGAAACGACACACTGCGGCAGATTTGGCTGCCGCAACCGCCCCACATCACACGCCTTTCACGACCTCGGGGGCGAACGGCCCCCAGCACGAGCACCTCGGTACGCTCCGTGCTTGTGCGGGCGACGATGCGTGAAGCCGCGACAGGCAGGAGAGCATGAAAGAGCGCGCGCCGTGCAGCGCAGCGCCGTTTGCGCTGCTGCTCGCCGGCTGCGGTGGCGCGCAATCGACGCTCGATCCTGCAGGTGAAGGCGCGGAGCGCATCGCTGTCCTGTTCTGGCAGATGAGCGCCGGCGCGCTCGTGATCTGGCTCGTGGTCGTGGCGCTCACGCTCTTCGCGTTGTTTCGCGAGCCCGGACCGGAGCGCGCCGCGCGCTACGGCCGCTGGATGATCTGGGGCGGCGGCGTGATCGTGCCGACGGTGCTGCTGGCCGGTCTGCTCAGCTACGGTCTCTTGATGTTGCCGGGGCTCTTGGCCGCGGCGCCGCCCGGCAGTCCCCAGGTCGAGATCATCGGCGAGCAATACTTCTGGCGCGTGCGCTACCGCAGTCCCGAGCCGGGCGGCGCGGACATCGAGCTTGCAAACGAGCTGCGACTGCCGCGCGGCGTCGATACGCAGCTGCAGCTCGCGAGCCGTGACGTGATCCACTCGTTCTGGGTGCCCGCGCTCGGCGGCAAGATGGACATGATCCCCGGACGCGTGACGCAGCTGCGCCTGCGGCCGACGCGCAGCGGTGTGCTGCGCGGCGTGTGCGCGGAGTACTGCGGCACCTCGCACGCCTTCATGGCGCTCGCCGTGGTCGTGCTCGAGCCGGCGGACTTCGCGCGCTGGCTCGCCGCGGAAGCGCGGCCCGCGCGCACGCCGAACGAAGGGCTCGCGGCGCAGGGCGCCGAGCTGTTCGCGCAGCACGGCTGCGGCGCCTGTCACAGCGTGCGGGGCACCTCCGCGCGCGGCGTGGTCGGCCCCGACCTCACGCACGTGGGCAGCCGTCATACGCTCGGCGCCGGCCTGCTCGGCAACGACGCCAAACAGTTCGAGCACTTCCTGACGAACATCGAAGACATCAAGCCGGGCACGTCGATGCCGCACTTCGCCATGTTGCCCGCAGCCGAGCGCGCCGCGCTCGGCGCCTACCTCGAGGCGCTGCAGTGACCGAAGATCCGAAGCCGCCCGTCACGGACCCCGGCGACCCCGAGCCGCTGCGCGAGGCTCCCCCGCGCGAGCTGATCGAAGCACAAGCCGAGCGCCTGCGCCGCACCTGGCTCACGCCGCGCGGCTTCAGCTACTTCTCCTCGGTGAACAACACCCAGGTCGGCCTCTGGTACACGGCCATGACCTTCGTGTTCTTCCTGTTCGCGGGGGTGCTCGCGCTGTTGATGCGGCTGCAGCTCGCCCAGCCCGGCAACGATCTCCTGTCCGCCGAGCGCTACAACCAGATCTTCACCCTGCACGGCTCGGTGATGATGTTCCTGTTCGCCATCCCGATCTTCGAGGCGATCGCCGTGCTGCTCCTGCCGCAGATGCTCGGCGCGCGCGACCTGCCCTTCCCGCGCCTGTCGGCATTCGGCTTCTGGTGCTTCGTGCTCGGTGGCCTCTTCCTGTGCGGCTCGCTGTTCTTCAATGCCGCTCCGAGCGGCGGCTGGTTCATGTATCCGCCGCTCACCTCGCACTACCAGCCCGGCATCGGCGCCGACATGTGGCTGCTCGGCTTCTCGTTCATCGAGGTCGCGGCCATCGCGGCGGCGATCGAGATGATCGTGGGCGTGCTCAAGTGCCGTCCGCCCGGCATGCGCATCCACCTGATGCCGCTGTACGCCTGGTACGTGCTCGTGGCCGCGGCGATGATCCTGTTCGCGTTCCCGCCGCTGATCATCGGCAGCCTGCTGCTCGAGGTGGAGCGCGCGTTCGAGTGGCCGTTCTTCGATCCGACGCGCGGCGGCGATCCGCTGCTGTGGCAGCACCTGTTTTGGTTGTTCGGCCACCCCGAGGTCTACATCATCTTTCTGCCCTCGGTTGCGCTCATCGCGATGATCGTGCCGACGTTCGCGCGCACGCCGATCGTCGGCTACAGCTGGGTGGTGCTGGCCGCGATCGGCACGGGCTTCCTGAGCTTCGGGCTCTGGGTGCACCACATGTACACCACGGGATTGCCCGGCATCTCGCTCGGCATCTTCTCGGCGGCGTCGTCGGCCGTCGCCATCCCGACCGGCGTGCAGTTCTTCTGCTTCATCGCCACGTTGCTCGCGGGCCGCGTGGTGCGCACGGTGCCTATCCTGTTCATCGTCGGGGGCCTTGCGGTCTTCGTGCTCGGCGGGCTGACCGGCGTCATGGTCGCGATCGCGACGTTCGACTTCCAGGCCCACGACAGCTTCTTCGTGGTCGCGCACTTCCACTACGTGCTGATCGGCGGCGCGCTCTTTCCCATCCTCGCCGGCCTCTACTACTTCTTCCCGCTGGTCGACGGCAAGCAGCTGTCCGAGCGGCTCGGCCGCATCGCGTTCTGGCTGGTGTTCATCGGCTTCAACGTCGCGTTCATGCCCATGCACCTGTCCGGGCTGCGCGGCATGCCGCGACGCGTGTTCACGTACTCCGCGGAGCTCGGCGTGAGCGGGCTGAACCTCAGCTCGACGATCGGCGCGTTCATCCTCGCCGCGGGCATCGCGGTGGTCACGTGGGACGTGCTGCGGCCCAAGCGTAAGCAGCCGGTGGCTGCACGCAACCCCTGGAACGCCGGCACGCTCGAGTGGGTGCAGGAGATGCCGGGCGAAGACTGGGGCATCCGCTCCATCCCGGAGATCGACAGCCGCTACCCGCTCTGGGATCAGCCGAACTTCCTGCGCGACATCGACGAGGGCCGCTTCTACCTGCCCGACGCCGAGGAAGGCCGGCGCGAGACGCTCGTCACCTCCGCGATCGACGCGCGCCCGCTGCAGTGCCAGCGCCTACCCGGCAACACCTTCGTCACGATCATCGCCGCGCTCACGACCGGTGGCTTCTTCATCTTCGGCACCTTTCACTGGTGGACGCTCGCGCTCGGCAGCTTGGTCGCCACCATTTTCGTCATCGGCTACTGGCTGTGGACGGGCACCGCACACTTGCCCGAGAAGGAGCTGAAGGACGTCGGCCTCGGGCTCAGCCTGCCGCTCTACGCGTCGGGCAGCGGCACGGTGGGCTACTGGGGCGTGTTCATCATGATGCTCGCAGACATCACGGCGTTCGCGAGCCTGGTGTTCGGCTACTTCTTCTTCTGGACCATCCACGACGACTTCCCGCCCCGCGGCAGCGACGCGCCCGGGCTGCTCTGGCCGGGCCTCGGCGCCGCGGGCGTGCTCGGCGCGTGGCTACTGACCTTGCTCGCGCGCACATTCAACCGGCGTGATCGTGCGCTCGGCTACTACGCCGCTGTGAGCGGCGCCCTGCTCGCTGCCGCCGGCGGCGGCACGGCACTCGTGCTCGGCCCGCTCACGACCGGCCTCGATCCGACGCAGCATGTGTATCCGGCCACGGTCTGGATGCTCGTGCTATGGGCCGTGTTTCATCTGGCGGTCGGCATGCTCATGCAGGGCTACTGCTTCCTGCGGCGCCTGTTCGGCCGCATGACCGCGCGCCACGACATCGACATCTGCAACACCGCCCTGTACTGGCACTTCACCATGCTCACGGTCGCGATCACCGTGCTGGTGATCGCCGGCTTCCCGCTCGCGACCTGAGGTGACCCATGAACGAGCCGCTGCGCGAACGTCACGAGAGCTTGTGGTGGCTGGCCGCGCCTCCGCTGCTCTGGGGCTTTCACCTGCTGGCGTCGTACTGCACCGGCGCGATCGTCTGCCAAAAGCTCGCGGGATCGTTCACGGCCGTGCGCCTCGCCATCGCCGCCTACAGCCTGATCGCCCTCGGCGCGCTGGCCGCGGTCGGCCTGCATGGTTATCGCAGGCATCGCCACGATGCGCGCGACGGCACTCACCACCTCGACACGGCAGAGGATCGTCACCGCTTCCTCGGCCTCGCGACGCTGTTGCTCTCGGGGCTCGCCGCGCTCGCAGTGTGTTACCAGGCGCTGCCCGCGCTGTTCATCCGGAGCTGTCGCTGATGCGGCCGCTCTGGCTCGCGCTCGGCTGTGCGACCCTGGCGCTGGTTTGGCTGGGGCCGCTGCACGTGCTCTTGCCGGGCCACTTCTCCGCGCACATGGCCATGCACATGGGCGTCGTCGCGCTCGCCGCGCCGGCGCTGTGCTTCGCCGTGATGGGCGGCCGCTTCGATCCGGTGCGCCGCGCACCGCGGCTGTTTGCGCCGCTGCCAGCTTCGGTCGTGGAGCTGATCGCGGTGTGGGTCTGGCACACGCCGGGCCTGCATCGCTGGGCGCGCGAAGCTCCGCTCGGGTTCGTGCTCGAGCAGCTGAGCTTTCTGTTCAGCGGGCTGTGGGTGTGGCTCGCGGCATTCGGCGGCGATGCTGCCCTGCGCGCAGAGCGCGGAGCGCAGGGCGGCGTCGCGCTCCTTTTAACGAGCATGCACATGACGTTGCTCGGTGCCCTGCTCGCGTTGCCGCCCCGCCCGCTGTACACGCACGTCGCGAGCGCACACGCCGCACATCAGACGCTGAGCGCTCTGGACGATCAGCACCTCGGGGGCGCCATCATGCTCGTATTCGGGGGCGTGGTGTATCTGACGGGCGGCCTCGTGCTCACGGTGCAGCTGCTGCGGCGTATGCCAGCGAGGGGAACACCATGACCGTGCAGCGACGCAAGGCTCTGCGCTGGGCGCTGATTTTGGGCGCGCTCGGCGTTGGCGCCGCGCTCCTGGGTTTGGCAGTCGCGGCGTCCGGGCTGATCCCCATCAAGGCGAGTAGCGGGCACTGGGCGATCACGGAGTGGATGCTGCACTTCTCGATGAAGCGCTCGATCGCCACGCACACGCTCGGTGAAGAGCTGCCGCCGTTGAATGACCCTGCGCTCATCCTGCGCGGGGCAGGCCATTACGAAGGCGGCTGCCGTCCCTGTCATGGTGCACCGGGCACGCTCACCCCGCGCATCGCGCGCGCGATGCTGCCGCCGCCACCGGAGCTCACGCACGCCGCGAGCAAGTGGCAGCCGGAAGAGCTGTTCTACATCGTGAAGCACGGCATCAAGTTCACCGGCATGCCCGCGTGGCCGAACCAGAAGCGCGACGACGAGGTGCGCGCGGTGGTCGCGTTCATGCTCGCGATGCCCGAGCTGAACGCTACCGCGTACCAGCAGCTCGTGTACGGGCCTGTGCCCGTGCAGGACAACGCGCCCGCTCTCGCCGGCCTGACGGCGCGCGCGCAGCGCACGCTCGAAGGTTGCGCGCGTTGTCATGGCGCGCACGGGGACGGCCGCGAGAACAGCGCGTTCCCGAAGCTCTCGGGGCAGCGCGCTGGCTACATGGAAGCGGCGCTGACCAGCTACGCGGACGATCGCCGTATGAGCGGCATCATGCAGCCCATCGCGGCTGCGCTCGACGTCGAGCAACGCCGCGAGCTCGCGAGCTACTACGCGCGCGCACAGCGTGCGACGCCGCCCCCGAGCAGCGAGAGCGCCGAGCGCATCTCGCGCGGTCGAGAGATCGCGCTGCGCGGGATCCCGGCGCGGCGCGTCGCCGCATGCAAGAGCTGTCACGGTCCGAAGCCGGACAAGGACAACCCGAAGTACCCGTTGCTCACTGGCCAATACGCCGACTACCTCCTGCTGCAGCTGCAGCTCTTCCAGCGCGGCGAGCGCGGCGGCTCCGAGAACCACCATCTGATGCTCAAGGTCGCGCCGCGCCTCGAGCTCGAGCAGATGCGAGACGTCGCTGCGTACTACAGCGCCGGCGCTCCGGAGTGAGCTGAGCGATCTCGATCGTAACGAGGGCGGCGGATCTGCCACAGAGCACACTCGCCATCCGCTCTTCGTCGCGCGGCGTGCGCTCGCGCCGACGTTTGCACTGGCACAGCTCCTGCCTTTGCGATGTCGATCATGAACCCGCGTGATGCAGAGCAAGGCTGCGCCGCGATCGCGATCGCGTTCACACGACACGCGACGCGCGAGCGTGATCGATGCGCGCGTGTTGGTGGGTGCGTGTGGGGTGTGATCGATCGCACCACGCGTGACTCATCGTGCAGCCTTACGTTACGCTGGTTGAAACCACGGAGGCGTTGCGAAGAAGCAAGCGCCTCCACGCAGTGAGCGGAGGATTCATGGCGGCAAAAAAGAAGAAGGGCAGTCGACGCAAGAGCTCGAGCAAAGCGCAGAGCACCGTGGCCAAGACCATGCGCAAGCGCAAGAAGGGCACGCTCAAGTCGGGTCGTTCCAAGCGCAAGGTGACGAGCCGCAAGCAAGCGATCGCCATCGCGCTCAACGAGGCGCGCGAGTCGGGCGCGAAGGTGCCGAAACGGAAGAAGGCCGGCAAGCGCAAGAAGGCCGGCAAGCGCAAGAAGGCGGCGAGCAAGCGCAAGAAGGCCTAGCGGTCTTTGCGCGCGGCCGCGGGAGGGCGTACGTGCTCACCTTCCCGCTGCCGTCTCACGCCAGGGCCATCGCATCAAAACCTCATAGAATTGGAGCGGACGCACCGCGCAGCCCCGGACCATCGCCGAAAAAGGCCGCGTAGACGATGCGTTGACTTGGTCGTGGACCGAGTCGTGGACCTTGACGGCGACGGCAACCTGGACATAGCCGCTCTCCAATGATGCTCTCGTGCCTCTTACACGCTGTTAGACGTCGAGACGTTGAAAGCTCAGCATGTGAGCCGTATCGGCCGGGCGCCGGCCACGGTTTCCGGCTACCTCCACGTTGCCGTCGCCGTCAAGGTCCACGACGATGTCCACGTCGATGTCAACGCGCCATGGGCGGAACCGCACGAACCGATCGAAGCCACGTTACTTTGATGCGATGGCCCTGCGTCTCACGGGCGCTCGCACAACGCGGGGTGCGCTGCGGAGATGGTTTCGTCCAGCCACTCGTGCGTGTCGGCGCGGATCAGAGCGGCAGCTTCTCCGCTCAGGGTGGGCGCGCCGGCTTGCCAGCGGGTGTAGGTCAGCGGCTCGCCAGTGATCCAGCTGAACGTCGAGGCGCCGAAGCGCGACAAGCCGAGCCAGCGTGGCGCGGTTCCGATCAGGTCGGCCACGAACTGCTGTTCCTGCGCCGAGCCGATGGCCACGAGGCGCGCGCCCAGCGCGACGCAGCGATCGCGACTCAGGTTCCAGCTCTGCGCTTGCTCGATCGGGATGTAGCAGTGTCCGTTTTCGGTCCACAGGCGCGCGCCCGCTTCGGTGCAGGGCGCGCTCGCAGGCGCGCCCGCGCTGCCGGCCGCGCCTGCTGCGCCGCTGCTCGAGCCGGCGGCGCTGCCAGCACTGCCAGCACTGCCAGCACTGCCACCACCGCCTGCACTGCCACCACGACCTGCACTGCCGCTATCGGCGGCAGCGCCCGCCGCAGCGACTCGGCCGCCATCAGCTGCAGCGCGACCCCCTACGCCACCGGCTCCGCCGCTACCAGCTGCCGGCTTACCGCCCGCGTTCTGCGCGTCGCCTCCGGAACCTCCGGCCGTCGCCTCGCTGCTCTCCGGCGTCGGCTCCGGCACGGCGAGCGCGCCCGCGTCACTCGCGACTTCCACGCGCTCGCCTGCATCCTGTGTGTGCGCCGCACCCACCGCGTTCGGCGCGGGCGTGAAGAGCAGCGCACCATCGTACATGTTGCAGCCCGCAGTCAGGCACAGGGCGCCCAGCCACCACTTCGGTGCAGACGACATGACGCCAACCCCGAGTCGACTGCGATTTTTGCCGGGGTGTGGAGGCACGGTGTGATCGGGCTTTGCTAGCCAATGCCCGTCATAGTGACCTAGCGCAGCCGCCGTCAGCTGCAAGGCAACCGTTCCGACTCTCCCAGTTCTCCGGGCCGCGCGGCGCCGAACGTGGGTGCACGTACGATACGGGTCGGTCGGCGCCACTCGTTCCGTGCGTCCGGCGCACACGAGCGCGCGAGGCCTTTTGAGTTCCGAGCACGTTGTGGTGAGACACCTCCCGCGTATGCTCCGGCAGCCTCGGCTCTGTGGGGGACAATGACACGGAACGACACGTCAACCGAGCTGATGCCCGAGCACGGCGAGCTGTCCGCGGCCGCGGAGCTGCGCGAGCTGCGTGCGCTCGTCGAGCAATCCAACTTGGGGATCTGGCACTGGGATCTGCAGAGCGGGCGCGTGTTCTACTCCGAGGCCTGGAAGCGGCAGCTCGGCTGCACGGACCTGCCACTGCACGAAGACATCTCGGAGTGGGAGAAGCGCCTTCACCCGCAGGATCGCGAGCGTCTGCTCAGCTCGCTGCGCGCGTTCATCGAGCAACCCTGGCCGAACTGGCAAGCCGAGCTGCGCTTGCGGCACACGGATGGCAGCTATCGCGACGTGCTCATGCATCTGCACGCGGAGCTCGATGGTCTCGGCGTGGCGCAGCGCGTGTCCGCATCGCAGCTGGAGGTGACGCACGAAAAGCGCCTCGCGCGCGAGCTCGCGCAGCGCGCGCCGGAGCGCGATGCGGTGCTCGCGCGCGTGGAGCAGATGCTGGACGCCGTGCCGCACATGATCGCGGTCATGGATCTGCGGGGCGGGCTCGAATACGCGAACCACGCCTGGCGCGCGTTTTACGGTCAGGACATCCGCCGCGTCACCCGCGCGGAGCGCATGGCGATGATCCATCCCGACGACCGCGCTGCCGGCGTCGAGCTGCAGAAGACCGTGTGGGCCGAGCTGGAACGCAAGGGCGGTCCAGCCCTGGCGCAGTTCGGTCCGCTCATGCTGCGATTGGCCGATGCCGGCTCGAGCCACCGCTGGTTCAGCATTCAATCGAGCGTGGTGCGCAGCGACAGCGGTCAGCCGCAGTTCATCTTGTCGACGGCGACCGACGTCCACGCGCTCAAGCAATCGGAAGAGCATCTGTCGGAAGCGCAAGCGCGTTTGCAAGCTGCCCTGCGGGCGGGCGGCATCGGCCTGCTCGTATGGGAAGACGGCGAGCGCCGCCTGCGCTGGGATGATTCGCTGCAGAACCTGATCGGCAGGACGCGCGACGAGCTCGAGGCGCTCGCCTCGCACCAGCTCGTCGAGCTGGTCCACGAAGACGATCGGCAGCTCGTGCACGCAGCCGGCCTGCGTGCACTGCAACATGGCGAAGCGCTCGAGCTCGAGTGTCGTGTGCTGCGTCCGGATGGCGCGCTCGTGTCGCTGGCGGTCAAGGGGCGCGCCGAACGTACGAGCCCCAGCCAGCCCGCGCGCATGATCGCCGCGGTGGTCGATGTGACACATCGCAAGCAGCTCGAAGCCGACGTGCTGCAAGCGCAAAAGATGGATGCGATCGGGCAGCTCGCGGGCGGCATCGCGCACGACTTCAACAACTTGCTCACGATCATCCTCGGCCAGCTCTCGCTGCTGCAGCTCGAGCCCGACCTCCCCGTGCACGCGCAGGATTCGGTGCACGACATCGATCACGCGGCCCGCCGCGCAGCCGAGCTGACGCGCCAGCTGCTGACGTTCGCGCGCCGCCAGCTGATGCAGACGCGCACCGTGGACTTGAACGAGGCCGTCGCCGAGACACTCAAGCTGCTCCGGCGCATCGTCGGCGACGCCGTGTCCCTGGAGCTCACGGCCGCGCGCGAGCCGGTGATTGCGCGCGTGGACACCACCATGCTCTCGCAGCTGCTACTGGCCCTGAGCATGAACGCGCGCGACGCCATGGAGCGCGGCGGTGTGTGCTCCTTCCGCACCGGCATCGTCGACCTGGACGAGAGCGCCTGCTTGCACATCGATGGCGCGAAACCCGGGCGCTGGGCTGCGCTGACGGTCTCGGATACGGGCCACGGCATCGCGCCGGAGGTGCTGCCGCGGGTGTTCGAGCCGTTCTTCACGACCAAGGCGCTGGGTCACGGCACGGGACTCGGGTTGTCGACCGTGTACGGCATCCTCAAGCAACACGGCGGCTTCGTGCACGTCGAGTCCGAGCTGGATCGTGGCACCACCTTCCACGCGTACCTGCCGTGGGCGGGTCGCGACGGGGCGAGCGAGCCGCCGCGTGCGCTCGAGGCGGAACGGCCGCGCGCCGCACGTGTGAGCATCCTGCTCGTGGAAGACGAGCCGGCAGTGCGCTCGTTGACCCGCGCCGTGTTGGAGCAGGTCGGCCACCGCGTGACGGTCGCCGAGAACGCGCCCGACGCGCTGCGCGTGTGGCGCGTGGAACGAGGAGACTTCGACCTGCTGCTCACCGACATGACCATGCCGGGGGGCATGACGGGCCTCGAGCTCATCGGCGTCCTGCGCAAGGACAAGCCGGGGCTGCGGGCGATCCTGTGCAGTGGCTACAGCCTGGACCTCGTCCTGTCGGATGCGGTGGATGCGGGCGCCGTGGCGCTGCTGCAGAAACCCTGGACAGCCGCGGCCTTGCACCGCTGTGTCGCCGGCGTGCTCGACGCCTGAGCGGAGCGCCTGACTTCCGGCTTGCGCGCCGCTGGCGCAAGGCGTATTAGTTGTTCAGACAATAGTTGTTCGGACAAACAACTCACCAGGAGGTGAGACATGTTGCACGGGCTCGATTTTCTTCATCGGCTGACCGCGGCTGGCTTTGCCGGGGGCTGCCTGCTGCTGTCAGTCATGCTCGGTGCGCTGTTCGGGCTGACACCGGAGCGCGCGGCGGACGTGATGCACACGCTCTTGCCCCGCATGGGCAGCGTCATGGCACCGCTGCTGGTGCTCAGCGCCAGCTCGGCGCTGCTGCTCGCCGCGCTCAAGGGCGCGCCGCGCAGGCGAGCGCGCTGGATCGTCGCTGCCGCTCTCAGCGGCGCGGCGCTCGTGACCGCCGTGGTGCACCTGCCGATCAACGATCAGCTGCTGCACCAGGATACGTGGTCCGCCGCGCAGGCGAGTGCGCTGCTCGAGCGCTGGCTCCACTGGCATCACCTGCGCACGGCGCTGGCGCTGGTCGCGCTCGGCGTGTGTTCATGGCCCGCGCCCGCGCAGGCGCGCGCTCCACGGAGCGCATAGCGCATGGCGTTCGATCTGGACGAGCAGCTCGGCTTCAACTTGGTGCGCGTCGCGAATCTGTTCAAGCGCGAGCACGGCCGCGCGCTGCGCGAGCACAAGCTGACGCCCGAGCAGTGGCAGGCGCTGGCCACGCTCTGGCACCATGGCACCCTCAAGCAAGCAGAGATCGCACGCGTGACCATGCAGGACGCGCCCACCGTCTCACGCATGCTCGCGCGCATGGAGCAAGGCGGCTGGCTGCGGCGCCGGGCCGATCCGGATGACGCGCGCAGCAGTCTCGTCGAGCTCACGCCCAAGGGGCTCGGGGTGCGTCACGTGCTTCCGAACAAGCTGTTGCGACATTTTCGTGCATTTCTGCGCGACTTTCCGGAAGCCGATCAACGCAAGCTGCTCGGCCTCCTGCGCCAGCTGCGTCAGGCCACAGGGGATCTCGAGGCCTGAGCAGCGGCGGGTCCCGCAAAGAGTTGCGGCAACACACGCCTCGCGTTTGGCGGAAGCGCGACATACCGATCGCGCCAACGCCGGATCACAGCGCTCGCGAGCAGGGCAAGCTGGCTGGTATGGCGCCTGCAAACGAGCGGCCGCCATGACAGCACGTTCCGCTCCCTGGTTTGCGCTCTCCCTGCTCGCCGCGTGTGCAGCCGAGCTCGATCCCGCCGCCGTCAGCAGCGAGCCGGCCGAGGCGACTGGCACCGGCGCTGGTCTCGCAGCGGCCCCGACGCTGCACGTCGCGTACACGGAGTACCTGGGACAGCTGACCGGACGCTCTCCGAATCCATATCCGGTTGCGATGCGCGGCACGGATCTGGGCGTCAGCTTCCAGCGGGACAACAAGCTGCACTTCCTGTTCGGCGATACCTGGACAAACGGCATGGTCCTGGACGGCGAATTCAACCGCGACACGGTCGCGTCTGCGGGCACTACGCTCACGCTCGGGCAGATGCCGCGGCTGTCGTGGTACACGCGCTCCGGCAATCGCTGGGCGCCGCTGTCGATCGCGGGCGTGTCGAACAACGAGCTGAAGGAGATGAGCGTACCGGTCGAGGGCATCCCCGTCGGCACGCTCAACTACGTCTTCTACCACTCGGACTTCGATACCAACACAGCGACCGCGCGTAAGTCGATCCTCGCGCACGCGGTGGGTGACACGTTCGCGAGCCCACTGGTGTTGGATCACATCGAGACCAACAGTAAGAAATTCCTGAGTGTCAGTGCCGTGATGGAGGCGGGTCAGATCTACATCTTCGGCGCGGGGCAATATCGAAAGAGCTCCGTGTACCTCGCGAAGGTGGCCGCGGCCGACTTACCGTTTCGCACACGCTGGACGTACTACGCCGGCTCCGCGGGTTGGGTGAGCGACGAGGCCCAGGCGCAGCCGGTCATGAACGACGCCTGCGTGGGCGAGCTGTCCGTGCGCAAGCACTCGAGCCTCGGCTACCTCATGGCGTACAACTGCGCGAGTGGGGAGAATGATCCGCAAAATCGCGTGCTGCTACGCACCGCGAGCTCGGTGCTCGGTCCGTGGTCGCAGGCGCTCCCGCTGTTCACGCGCGGCGAGGCCGCGGGCCGCTTCATGCACGTCGAGCAGCCAGGCGCAGACGACGGGCTGCGCGAGTCGTACCAGAGCTTCGAGACGTGGACCGGCAACATCTACGGGCCGTACCTGGTGCCGGCGTGGTTCGACGAGCCGGGGCCCGGGCTACACGGCATCGTGTACACGCTGTCGACCTTCATTCCCTATCACGTGCACCTGCTACGCACGGTGCTCGCCGAGCCAGGGTACGAGGCAGAGGCGCCCGTGCGCGGCGCGCCCGCCGCGCCGAAGGCGCTGCAGAACGCGGACTTCGCGGCTGGCAGCCTGAACGGTTGGACCGCGGAAGGCGAAGCCTTCTACGTGTTCCAGGACGGCTTGAACGCGAACAAGTGGACGGTGTCGACGTACACGCAAGGCCGGCGCAGCGCACTCCGCGGCAAGCTCTGGCAGGAGTTTACGATCGGCCCGGACGACACCACCCTCACGTTCCAGGTGCACGGCGGTCGCAGCGCGTCCGTCACGCTCAGCGAGGGCACCGACGTGCTGCGCCGCACGACCGGCCGCAACACGAACGACGGCCGCATCGAGGTGAGCTGGAACCTCGAGCTGCTGCGCGGCAAGCGCGTGCGCCTGCAGATCGAGGACAACGCCACGGACACGTGGGGCTTCATCGGCACGAGCGGCTTCAAGCTCGATTGAAGCCGCGCGTCACTCGCTCAGTAGCTGGCGATGCCGACTGGCGCGCTGTCGAACAGGCGGTAGATCTGCGCCGGTGCGACGTTCGCTTCGGGGTCGGCCGATGCGTCCAGCTCAGGGCTGATGGCGAAGCTGGACGCCGCGATCGACGCGCAGGCCGCGGCAGACGCGCCGAGGTCTTGCTCCAACATCGCCGTCGAGAAGCAGCCCGAGCGCACGGGGTGGCAGTAGTGACCGTTCGGCGCACCGGGCGGAGGCGGTGCGTTCGTCTTGCCGCGGACGAACAGGTGCTGCCCACCGGTCTTCAGGTGAGCGCTGCAGAAGCCGACTCCCGAGCCGCCGAGGGTCAGCTCAGTGCTGTGGGACGCTTCGTCGGTCAGCAAGTGCACGACCACCTGGCTGTTGTTCGGTGCGCGACTATCCGCGACGGTGATCCAGGCTTCGAGGGCCCCGGCGTGGACGCGGTAGGCGCCGCCCATGCCACCCGTCTGACCGTGCATGAGATAAAAGGCTCGACTATCAGAGGCGCCCGGGCCGGCGTCGCCATCCGCAGCTGCCGGCGGCGGTGCGAAGCCGAACGCCAAAAAGCCATCGGCGTTCTGCGCCAGGCACTGCAGCTGGACCACGAAGCTTTGACCGCCGGGAAAGGTCAAGCTACGCGCGACCGGAGCGCTCGTCAGGCAGTCGTGTTTCGTCGGATCGAGGTCGAGCTGCGCGGTCTGATCGTCGAGCTGACGCGCGATGCGGAGCAGCTCGGTCGGTCCCTTGGAGTAGAAGCGCTCCTGAATCACGCGCGCGAGGCTCACGCCAGTGGGCTGCGCGGGCATGCCTGCGTCGTCGCCGATGATCTCGAGGCTCGGCTCGCCGGGCAGGTGCTCCGCGTTGGCGATCAAACCCGAAGGCGTGCTCTCCCGCAGCAGCGGATACACGCGCGGGATCACCTGCGCGGCACTGCTGCCCGCGCCCGCACTGTGGTTGCCGCTCCCAGCTGCGACGCGTCCCGCGGTGGCACTGGACCGTCCCGCCATGGAAACGGACCGTCCCGCGGTGGAACTGGACTCGCCGGCCGTGGAGCCGGACCGTCCCGCCTGCCCGCCGTTTTCCGCACTGCCTCCGCAGCCCACCAGAAGCAGGCACGCCAACCCATGAGTAAGACGCATGGTCTTGTTTCGGTGCCTGGCGCGCGATCTTGAGCGCCTGCGATGCGATGGGTGCTGATGCCGCTGGGAGAGGCGGGCGGTGGCATCGCGCAGTGCGGCAGAGTGTCTCACTGCGCCTGCGCCGCGACATTTATGCGCGCGTGCGCGGGCGCCCAGCCCCTGCCAGGACCCCTCGCAGCGGCCGGCCGGCCCGACCACTCACCGGGCATCAAGTTTGCTTACACCGTCGGCGGACACAGGGAGCTCGGAGCGCTTGCGGATGAGATCGATTCTGCTCGTGGAAGACAATGCAGACCTCCGAGAGCTCGTGGGTTTTGTCCTGCGTCACGAAGGCTACGACGTGCTCGAAGCGGAGAACGGCCGAGAAGCGCTCGACCAGCTGGAGACGATGCAGCCTCTGCCGGACCTCATCCTCCTGGATCTCATGATGCCAGTCATGACAGGTTCAGAGCTCCTGGAGATCCTGCAAGAGCGCGAGCAGCTCGCATCGCTGCCCGTCGTAGTTCTCTCGGCCGGCGGTCAGCCGTGGCAAGTGCCGCACGCGAAAATGTTTCTGCGCAAGCCGATGGATCCCGCGCTGCTGCTGCGCGTGGTTCGACAGGTGTGCGATGCGCCCGCGAGCTGCTGACGCCGCGAAAGTTCATCGCAAGTGACCTTCACATCGGCTACATCTGGCCGCCGAGGGCGGGTTGAGCACGCGACATAGAAACAACGTTCAGGTCGTGGGACATGGCGACGAGCCCATGATCTTCGCTCACGGCTACGGCTGCGATCAGAACATGTGGCGCCTGCTCGTGCCCCCGTACGCGGAACGATACCAGGTCATCTTGTATGATCTGGTCGGCTCCGGGCATTCGGATCTGAGCGCCTACGACCGCACGAAGTACGGACGCCTGCAGGGCCACGCAGACGACTTGCTCGAGATCTTGCACGAGTTCACTGATGGCCCCGCAGTGATGGTCGGCCACTCGGTGAGCGCGATGATCGGCCTGCTCGCGGGCATCGCGGCGCCCGAGCGCTTCAAAGCGCACGTGATGATCGGACCGTCGCCCTGCTACGTGAATGATGGCGACTACGTCGGGGGCTTCAGCCGTCAAGACATCGACTCCCTGCTCGATACGTTAGACAGCAACTATCTCGGCTGGGCCAGCACGATCGCCCCCACGATCATGGGCGCGCCGGATCGCCCGGAGCTGGGCGAAGAGCTCACGAATAGCTTTTGCGCGACCGATCCGGAGATCGCCAAGCACTTCGCGCGCGTCACGTTCCTGTCTGACAACCGTGCCGACCTGCCGAAGCTGAAGACTCCCACGCTCATCTTGCAATGCTCGGACGACGTGATCGCGCCGCTGAGCGTCGGCAGCTACCTCCACGCCAAGCTGCCGAACAGTAAGCTGGAGGTCATCGAGAACATCGGACACTGCCCGCACCTGAGCGCGCCCCACTCGATCGCGCGCGCTATGGACGAGTTCTTGCGATGACTGCGGCGCAAGCCGGCGACGAGTGGCACACGCTGTTCGAGCGCGCGCCCTGCGGCCTCGTCACGACGCTCGCCAACGGCACGATCCGCCACGCGAACGAAACGTTCTGCGCGTGGCTCGGCGTGCCGGCAGAAGCGCTCGTCGGCAGCAAGCGGTTGCAGGATCTGCTCACGGTGGGCAGCAAGATCTTTCACCAGACGCACTGGATGCCGCTCTTGCAGATGCAAGGCTCGGTCGCAGAGGTGCAGATCGACTTCGTGCACCGCGACGGGCACGCGCTGCCCATGCTCGTGAACGCCGCCGTCCGCACGACGCAGGACGGCGTGTACCATGACCTCGCGCTCTTCGTGGTCGTGGATCGTCGCAAATACGAGCGCGAGCTGCTCGCGGCGCGGCGCCGCGCCGAGGAGCTCCTCGATCGCGAGCGCGTGATCCAAACCCAGCTGGCAGAGGTGTTGCGCGAGCAAGAGCGCCAGGCCCAGGCGCGCGCCGTGCTGGCCGAGCAGCTCATCGGCATCGTCAGCCACGACTTGCGCACGCCGCTCGGCGTCGTGCTGCTCGGCGCGGCAGCCCTCGAGGCGGTCGGGCTCGCGCCTGCGCAAGCGCGCGTGGTGAAGCGCATCGCCTCGGCCACGTCGCGCGCGAATCGTTTGATCACGGATCTCCTGGACTTCACGCAGGCGCGACTCGGGGGTGGCCTGCGCGTCTCGTCCGCGGCGCTCGACCTGCACATGCTCGTGGCAGAGTGCATCGAAGAGCTGCGGCTGGTCTGGGAAGGCCGCATGATTCAGCAAGTTCGTCGCGGCGAGGGGCTCGTCTGCGCCGACGCCGATCGGTTGACACAGGTCGTCACGAACCTCGCCACCAACGCGTTGACGTACGGCACAGCCTCGCATCCGATCACCATCACCTCCGAGATCAGCTCGGAGCACCTGACGATTGCGGTGCACAACCACGGCCCCCCGATCCCACCCTCACTCATGCCGCACCTGTTCGAGCCACTGCGCCGCGGTGAGCAGCAGGTGAAGCTCGGCTCGCGCAGCGTGGGCCTCGGGCTGTACATCGTGCAGGAGATCGCGCGGGCGCACGCCGGGCAAGTGTCCGTGGAGTCGGACGCGGAGCTCGGCACGCGCTTCGTGTTCACGGCCGCGCGCGGAGAGCCGGGCCCGCTGGCAGACGAGGTCTGACAGTCAGGCGCTCCAGGCTTCAGGCTTCAGGCTTCGGGCTTCAGGCGCTCCAGGCTTCAGGCTTCAGGTTCAGACGATTGACTTAGGTTGAACCCGGGGCCCTCTCCCTCTGAACCTGCAGCCTGCAGCCTGGCTCACGTCGAGCTACGCAGAAGGCCCGGACGCCGAAGATCCGGGCGCGGCCACGCTCGCCGTCCACAGCGGCCAGATCTGGAGGCTCGACCCTCGACACGACACGCTCGAGCTCGTCGCGCTCTTCCCCGAGGGCAGCCCCTACGACGGTCCGGACAACATCACGGCGAGCCCCCACGGCTACGCGCTCGCCTGCACGGACGGCGAGGACGATCAGTGGCTCATCGGCATCACGGACGAAGGCGTCACCTTCCCCTTCGCCTTGAACCGCTACAACGACGTCGAGCTCGCAGGTGCCACCTTCTCACCCGACGGCCACACCCTCTACGTCAACATCCAGGAGGGCCCAGCGCTGACGTTGGCAATCTGGGGCCGTGGTGAAGGATGCGCGGCGCATCCCCGGCCCATCACCTAAAAAAGGCCGCGAAGACGATGCGTTGACTTGGTCGTGGACCTGGTCGTGGACATTGACGGCGACGGCAACCTGGACATAGACGCCCTCGAGGAGTTGGATGCCACTCGATCGCCCGCTGATAGACGTCGAGACGTCGAAGCTCAGCATGTGAGCCGTAGCCACCGGCCACGGTTTCCGGCTACCTCCACGTCGCCGTCGCCGTCAAGGTCCACGACTATGTCCAGGTCGAGGTCAACCCACCACGGGCGGAACCGCACTTTCCGAGTGCGCCAGACGGGATCCGAACGTGATCAAACTGTGATTCTTACGGAAGGGTCAGATTGTTTTTCATGACGAACCATGGGTTTAGCAGTCAGACTGGTCGCGCTGCAGTAAGAACGTGCGTCGTCTCGAAACAGCACGGGGGTATGCATGCGCGGTGGGCTGATGAAGATGGTTGGCGTCGTCCTGGCGCTGTCTGCAGCTTGCAGCTCGCCTGTCGAGCAGCCCACGGCGAGCGCGCTGCCGGGCGGGAGCGCACCGAGCGCGGGTGTGGTGGGGACGCCGACGGCGCCCGCTGCGGGCACGGCCGGCGCGCCGCTGGCAGGCAGCGGCATGAGCGCAGCCGGCCGGGGCGTAGCTCCCGGTGCGTCCGCCGTGCCACCTGCCGCGCCGAGCGGCGTGACCGGCAGCGTCGCACCAGCGCTGCCCGTTGCGGGCGTGACCGCTGCAGCCGGTAGCGGCGTGAGCACAAACCTCGGCGGCAGCCTGCCGAGCGCAGCCGGCAGCGTGGCAGCTCCGGCGAGCGCCGGAGCGGGTGCCGCGGGCAGCGGCGTGGGGCCGGCGAATGGGCCGGCGCTGGGCTGCCCCGCGCAGCCGTTAGCGGCAGGCGAGCATACGTTCACGCTCAAGAGCGCGAACCGCGCGACCTACACGTACTTCGTGCACGTGCCGAAGAGCATCGATCCGAACAAGAAGAGCCCCGTGGTCTTCAAGTGGCACGCCTACACCTCGAGCCCCGAGGAGTTCCGCAAGCTCGAGAAGGTGGACGAGGTGGCCGACAAGGCGGGCACGATCATGGTCTACCCGAAGAGCCCCGATGGCTCGTGGGACACGGGTAGCTGCTGCAAGTTCACGGGCGCCAATCGCGACGAAGAGGTGTTCGCGCGCGAGCTGTACAAAGAGGTGCTGGGCAAGGTGTGCGCCGATGAAAAGCGCATCTACACCACGGGCCTCTCGAACGGCGCGATGATGTCGCAGATGCTCGCCTGCAAGATGAGCGATATGTTCGCGGCCGCGGTGACCGTGGTCGGCACCCTCACGATCCCGAAGGCGCAGTGCACGCCGAAGCGCCCGATCCCGATCCTGATGATCAACGGCACGCAGGATCCGCTCGTGGGCTTCAATCGACCGGGCCTCGCGGGCGGGCTCTCCGTGCCGGACGATCACGCGTTCTGGGCCGCGAAGAATCAGTGCACGGGGGAGCCCGAGACCACCATCGACAAGGGCAAGGCCACCTGCAAGACCTACAAGACGTGTGCGGCCGAGGTCGCGTTTTGCGTGGCCGAGGGCATGGGCCACTGCATGCCAGGCATGGTCAAGGAGTCAGACACGAACTGTTTGACGCACGGCACACCGCTCGGCCCGCCAAACGATGACATCGACGGCGTGCAGATGGGCTCGGACTTCCTGCTGCGCTTCACGCTGCCGTGAGTCGGGCGCAGCGCTCAGCCGAGCTGCACGCGGCGGTACTTCGCGTAGAAGAACTGCAAGATGCCGTAGGCCGCGAGACCGACCGCAACCGTGACGAGCGGTGCCACACCGAAATGGCGCATCTCGCGCAGCGCCGCGGCGGTGTCGCTGCTGGACGGCGACGATTCGATCGCTGTGCGCACGACGAAGTAGCCGATCATGCCCAGCACGATGCCGCGCGCCGTGAGCCCGAGGCGCCCGATCCAAAGGAAGCTGCGACGCTCGGCCTCGTTCATGGCTTGACCGTTCACTTCGTCACGGTGCTTGCCCTTCAGGCCGAAATACGCCTGGTAGAGACCAAATGCGATCGTGGCGACGCCCGCGAGCCCGAGCACCACCTGACCCCAGGGCTGCCGCAGCATGGACGCGATCCAGATGCTCTTGCCGCCGCTGCTCGCGTGGCCCATGAGCAGCTGGACCGACGTCAGCGCGAGCGACCCGTACACCACACACGCGACCGCTCCCTTCCCGCGCACCATGAAAGCCGCGAAGCCGTGGGCGCTCCGGTCGCCGAAGCAAAGCAGCGCGATGCCGTACAGGGCGTAGCCCGCGAAGCCGATAGCGGCAGCGCCGACCAGGAGCACGCCCGCGGGCAAGTCCATGATCCAACGCACGACGCCAGCGCCATCGTGCAGTCCGCCGCCCTCACCTACTGCGGCCAGAGTCGCCAGTGCGCCGAGGATCAGGTACAGGACGCCGCGCGCGACCCAGCCCAGCCGCGCGGCCCGCTCGAGCGCGCCATGCTTGAGCCCGATGCGCTTGAGGGGAGCCAGGAAGTCGGTCAGCTGATGGTGGGTAAGCTCGGTCATCGCTACCTGGGCAAATGCATCGCGCGCGCCAAAGGCAAGAGCCTCGCGCAGCGCACAGCGGCGGCTGTCCACGCTGCACATCCGCCGCGCTGTGGCGGCTTTGACCAGCGTGCTGACACAACACGTCATGACTCGGCCCGGCCGCGACGCGCGGCCACGGCCGGGCGAGTCCGTTGGCTCACATGCTGGCGAACTGGCGGGCCAGGGCCTGCGGATCTTTCGACCAGGTGCGGTGGGCCTGCTCGGACATAGGGTCAGGGAAAATGTCGAGCTCACCGGCCGCGACTCGGGCCACGATCGCGCGCGCCGTGGCCTTGGGGCTCGTCTTCGGCAGGTCGACGGAGCGCGTCATGTCGGTGTCGATCGGGCCCGGGAAGACGCCGTGCACGTCGATGCCGCGCGGCGCGAGCTCCCCGCGCAGCGCCTGGGTCTGGAGCTCGCGGCCGCCTTCGAGGCCGCGTAGCCACCGAGCGCCGGCATCGCCGCGAGCGACACGACCGACAGCACGTTGACCAACGCGCTGGGTTTCTTGCGCTCGAGCACCGGCACGAACGCACGCGCGACGCTGAGCGCGCCGAAGTAGTTCGTCGCGAGGTCCTGCTCGAGTCGGCGCGCGAGCTCTCGAGCACGCTGCCCGACGCCCAGACGCCGGCGTTGTTGAAGAGCAGGTTCACGTCGGAGGGCATCGGCTGAGTCAGGGCACGTTGCGATGCTTCCAGTACATGAGGCCGTCGTCGTGCCAGGCGACGAACTGCACGTCGCCGTCCTGCGACACGATCACGGCGAACGCGCTCGGCTCCTGCGCGCACAGCCGATACACCGCGCGGTGCCGCGTGCCCACGGCGTCGATGGGCACCTCATCGTAGCGCGTGCCCTCGAGGTCGAGCGCGCGGCGTATGGTCGTGACATCCGGCAGTGAGCCCACGATCTCTCCACCGAAGCCCAGCAGCTCGAAGCGCTCGCTCAGCACGACCACACCGTCGACCGCCGACAGGCCGGCGATCAGATGCGACATCTCCATGATCGCCTCGTCGAGGCGCGCGATCTCGGCGCGCGTCGAGGCCTGGTACAGCGCCCAGTCCATGCGGGTCGGCCGTGACGAGCTGGCAAGCGCCTCCGCGCGCAGCTCACGCAACACCGCGCGGATCAGGTTGCGGTAGCGCTCGCGGGGCTCCTCCTCCGCGAACGCGTATTTCAGGTGCAGAGAGCCTTTCGAGCCGATCACATCCGGCACGCGCTCGTGCGGCACGAACACCACGGCGCCGCCATGGGCGGAGTCCTGGATGGTCGCGATGATGCGCTTGACCATCTGCTGCGAGACGCTGCGGATCGTCGCGATGTCCAGTGGGACCACGGGCTCGCCCATCTCGGCCACGTGCTCCTCGAGCAGCGCGCTACGTGACTGCGCGAAGCGCTCGCCGAGCCAGCGCGAGTGGAAGACATTGGTCACCCCACCGGCGAGGTGCCCCGCGCGCAGCTCGGCCAAGGTCACGTCGCCGATCGCGACCGCGACGTGACCTGGCCCGTCCGCGCGGATCACGACCGCGTCGTACGGAACGGGCGATGGTAGATCGCGGCCGCCGCGCGCGCTCTGCAGCCAGCGCGGCCCGGACTGCACGATCCCCCAGATCTCGAAGCCCGCGCCGCCGTCGCGCACGCCGATCAGCGAGCGGTGATACTTCGCCGCTTGCGACAGCCGCCGCAGCTCCTGCTCGTGTAGCGTGCGCGGGCTCTCGAAGCGCAGGCGGTGCAGACCGTCTGGCGGGCCGCCGTGCAGCGGCAGGCGCTCGGGCTCGCCGAGGAACAGACGGAAGCGCACGGGCCGGTCCTCTTCGCGCAAGAGCGACGCCTGGAACGTGATGGACAGCAGCTGCTCGAGCGCAGCCATTGGCGGCAGAGCACCGCTGCGCAGCCGGCACGGGCCAGGGTCCGGCTGCGCCTTCAGCTCCACGAAGCGGGCGTGCGCCAGCTCGGCGAGGTCCACGGGGTGCGCGTGCGTACGTCCAGCCACTGCGAGATCGTTGCGCGAAAACTGCAGTATGTCGAGCCCGCGTCCATGACAGTCAGGCCGAGGAGCGCGGCCGAGATGCGAGCGAAGCGGCGCTCTGGGCCGGGCCGTCTGGCGTCCGGGAAACAGGCGATCGATGGCAACCGCTGGTTGGCACGGGCGGTTGCACGCGGGCACCCGCGCGACGTGCGCGCGGCGTGCGTGCATGTGCGAGGGCGGCACATGGCTTGCACCGAGGCGCGGACGCCGCGCGCAGCGGCCTCGGAGGTCACCATGCTCAACGCGTCCAGGTATCGCCGTCTACTGCGTCTGTCGCTCGCAGCGGCGCTCGTGCTCGTCGCGAGTCGCTCTTACGCACAACCGTTCAGCTCCGATCACAAGGCCAAGGTCCTCATGTTCGGTGACTCCATTCTGTTCGAGTCCAAGCACTACGCGCGCTGGGCGCTCGAGCTCGGTGGCAAAGCCGAGGTGCGCGCGTTCGCGACGTCCGGCAGCGCGCTTTGCGCTTGGTTCCCGGGCAGCGGAAGCTCGGAGTTTTGGATCCCGACGGACATCGCGACGCAAGTCCGGGAGTGGAAGCCTGACGCAGTGGTGTTTCAGTTCTGGGGCAACGCCAACTTCCTCGACATCAGCCCGTGCATGGGCGACTTGCAGCGCGGCGACCCCGACCACTACCGGCGCTATCGCGAGGACGCCGTCGCGGCGATGTGGCATGTGCTGCGCGGCGCACTGGACGCCGAGATCGCGACGCCCAAGGTCTACTGGGTGCTGCAGCCGCCCGATCCCTATCGGCCGGAGATCCCGCGCCTCATCGACGAGGGCTATCGCCAGCTCGCGACGGACGACACCTGGTCGACGGTGCGCTTCGCGGACGCAGGCGACAGCGTCAGCCTCTCGCAGCGCGGCGGCGGCCGCTACGACTACACGCGCTGGTTACCGTGTTTGCCAGGTTGGGAGAGCGTCGAGAACAACACCTGTCGAGCCACGGGCTACGGTGGCTTGAACATCGTGCGCGACGGCAGCGACGCGAACCAGGGCATCCACTTCTGCCCGGAAGATGGACGGATCGACGACGACGGCGCATGCAGCGTCTACTCGTCCGGAGCGCTGCGCTACGGCCTCGGTATCGCCAACCCCATCCTCGACGAGCTAGGCCTGCGTTGAACAGGGTCCGGGCTTGCCGCGGGCTCGCGGCGCGGCCCACACTGTCCTCTCGGCCGAAACGCACGACAGGACAGCACGACCCATGGCGCACATCGAGGGGGACGAAAACAGCGCGCAGCGTCAGGCGAACCAGGGCAAGCCGATACACACCGAAGCTGCGGGCGGCGTCCCTGGTGATGTTCCACCGCCGGACTTGCACGAGGCGCACGTCGGACATCGCACCGCAACCGCGGCAGGCTTCGCCTCCGTGTGGGTCACCACGCGGCGAGCCGTGCGCTACATGGGCACGAAGCGCTCACTCCAGACGCTGACGACGCTCAACCAGAAGGACGGCTTCGATTGTCCGAGCTGCGCGTGGCCGGATCCAGATGGTTCGCGTAAGGTCGCCGAGTTCTGCGAGAACGGCGCCAAAGCGGTGGCGAGCGAGGCCATGACCGCGCGCGCCACGCCGGAGTTTTTCGCAGCGCACTCGATCGCGTCGCTCGCAGCGCAAAGTGATGTGTGGCTCGATCGTGCGGGGCGCATCACGTATCCCATGCTGCGCTCGCGGGGCGCGGCGCACTACACGCCGATCACGTGGGATGCAGCGTTTCGGCTCATCGCGGCCGAGCTGAATGCGCTGCCGTCCCCGGACGCAGCGGCGTTTTATACTTCGGGCCGCACCAGCAACGAAGCCGCGTTCATGTATCAGTTGTTCGCGCGGCAGCTCGGCACGAACAATCTACCTGACTGTTCGAACATGTGTCACGAGTCGAGCGGCCTCGCGATGACGGAGACCATCGGCGTCGGCAAGGCCACGGTCACACTCGAGGACTTCTCGCACGCGGACAGCATCTTCGTGATCGGGCAAAACCCCGGCACCAATCACCCGCGCATGCTGAGCGAGCTGCAAAAGGCCGCGCGCAACGGGTGCAAGATCGTGAGCATCAACCCCTTGCAGGAGACGGGTCTCGTGCGCTTCGCGAACCCGCAGGAGCCACTGGGCCTGCTCGGCGCGGGCACGCCGCTCGCGAGCCTGTTCGTGCCCGTGCGCATCAACGGCGATGTCGCCGTGCTCAAGGGCATCATGAAGCACATGCTGGAGCGGGACCGCGCGAGCGGGGGCAGCATCCTCGCGCACGACTTCATCGCGCACCACACCGAGGGCTTCGAGGCGCTGGTGCACGACCTCGACGCCGTGAGCTGGAGCACGCTGGAGCGAGAGAGCGGCGTCGCGGCAGAGCGGATCCGGCAGGCGGCGGAGATCGCGATCGCCTCCGAGCGCATGATCTGCTGCTGGGCCATGGGCATCACGCAGCACAAGAACGGCGTTGGCAACGTGCAGAGCATCGTGAACCTCGCGCTGCTGCGCGGTCAGATCGGGCGCCGCGGCGCGGGCTTGTGTCCCGTGCGCGGTCACAGCAACGTGCAGGGCGATCGCACCGTGGGTATCTGGGAGAAGATGAGCGACACGTTCATGCAGGCGCTCGGGGCCGAGTTCGGCTTCACGCCGCCGCCGACGCACGGGCTGGATGCGGTGAACACAATCTCCGCGATGCACGCGGGCCGCGTGAAGGTCTTCGTCGGGCTCGGCGGCAACTTCCTGAGCGCCGCGCCCGACACACATCTCACGGCAGAGGCGCTCGCGCGCTGTCGTCTGACAGTCCAGATCTCCACCAAGCTCAATCGCGGCCACCTCATCACGGGCGAGCAAGCGCTGATCTTGCCGTGCCTCGGCCGCACCGAGCGCGACCGACAAGCCTCCGGCCTGCAGTTCGTCTCGGTCGAAGACACCATGGGCGTGGTCCATCAGTCGCACGGCGTGCTCGAGCCCGCCTCGTCCGAGCTGCGCAGCGAGCCGGCGATCGTCGCCGGCATCGCCATGGCCACGCTCGGATCGCGCAGCACGGCCGACTGGCAGGCCATGATCGACGACTACGATCGCATTCGCGATCACATCGAGCACGTCGTCCCGGGCTTCACGCAGTACAATCGACGCGTGCGTGAGCCCGGCGGCTTCTATCTGCCGAACGGCCCGCGCGAAGGCACGTTCACGACGCCCTCGAAGCGCGCACGATTCACCGTCAACGCCCTACCGGAGCACGAGCTCGCGCCCGGACAGCTGCTGCTGATGACCATCCGCAGTCACGATCAGTTCAACACCACGATCTACGGCGAAGACGACCGCTACCGTGGCATCTACGGGGGCCGGCGCGTCGTGTTCATTCACGAGGCGGACCTGCGGGAGCGCGGCTTGGTGAGAGATCAGTGGGTGGACTTGATCAGCCACCACGGCACGCAAACCCGCCGCGCCGAGCGCTTCAAGCTCGTACCCTACGACATCCCAAGGGGGTGCATCGCGGCCTACTACCCGGAGACGAACGTGCTAGTGCCCGTGCAGAGCGTCGCGGACGGCAGCAACCAACCGGCCTCGAAGTCCCTCATCGTCAGCCTCGAGCCGTCGCTCGCAGCTGCAGAGTAAACGCGCTCGGTCTGCGAGGTTGCCGCACGCCGCGCTGCAGAACACGCGCCGGTGCGCCCTTGGTCCGGCCGACGAAGCACAGGCGTGCGCGGATCACTGAGGCGTGATCGTGGGGCAGCCGAGGATGACGTTCACTTCGGCTGCGCTCGCGAATGAGTCGCACGTGGCTGGGCAGCTCAGGATTTGTTTTGGCGCGCGGGGATCGTCGTAGTACCAGCCCCCCGCTGCGGGGTCACAGGCCGCTGCGTTGCCCACACCCGCGATCGTCTTCGCGATGCCGCTCTTGTCCACACGTTCCAGGTTGACGAGGCTCGGATCGCGATCCGCGCCCGGGGGCAGCGCGTACGAACAGGGCAGCGCACGGCGGCGGATCTCACGCATGGCTGTCACGACCGCGGCGCTCGCCGCTGGGTCGGCGCTCAGCGCGTCGCCGCTGCCTCCCGCCTGGCTGAGCAAGTGGAGGTTGGCGGCGTCGCCGAGCCCGAGCACGAACGTCTGGATGGATGGCGTCGCGGCTCGCGCCTGGGCCGCGACCTCGGCTGCCTTCGGGATGGATGAATAGCAGTCCTCCGGATCGCTCTCGGCGAAGCCACCGGAGGCGTCCGTCACGAGCAAGATCACGACCTTCTCATCCGGGTGCTTCTCTGCGTAACGATTGAGTGCCAGCACGGCGCCTTGTATGGCCTGTGTGGTCGGAGTCTGCGCGATTGGGATGCGACTCGCGAGCTGGCTTGCGATCGGCTCGGCGTTCTGGGGCAGCGGCCCGATCGCGACGTCCGGCACGCTGTACGCTTCGGGCTGGCAGTCGGCACCGAAGAACTTCAGCCCGATGTTGATTCCGGCGCTCTCCGGATCGCGTACGAACGCGCTGAACGCCTCCGTGACCGGCAGCCACCACAGCAGCATGCTGCCGGACTCATCGAACAATGTGTAGATAGTCAAAGATTTCGGCTCTGCCTGATAGCGGTCGCGCGCACACACTGCGTCTTGCATGTTCGCGCTCGGGGGCGGCGCTGCCGGGCGGATGATCGGACCCTCGCTCGGAGTGGATGCAGGCGCAGCGCCCGCCTCCGTCGGCGGCGGCGCCGGGCGGACCGCAGTTACACCGGCAACCGGCGCGCTCGACCCCGCAACCGCCGCCCCGCGAGTGGCGCCACGCCGGCCCGACTCGGCCGAACCGCAGCCGTGGAGAATCCACACCGCCCCAAACACACGACTCCAAACGGCCCAGCGATCCATGATCCCCTCCCCACGCGACGCTTGGCGACGCGAGCTCTTGCGGCTGGAGCTTCATGACGGGACCCGTCTCGTCCTTCACGAGATTCGACAGACCGCGGAGGAGATCGTGGGATACTCGACCGACCGATTGACGCTCAGTCGTCGTCTTCTTCGTCGACCAGGATCGCTGTAGCGTCGCCGAGCTCGTGGGCGAGTTGGCTGACTTGGCTTGCGGCTTCGCCTGGGTAGATGAACGGTTGACCCGGGGCGACCACGAACACGGCTACGCCCGTCACGCAGTAGCCGGAGTCGTTGTAGTGGCTGAGCAGGACGTGACGATAGTGGGCGTCGCCGCCGAGGCTCGTCCACTGCGTCTGCAGGATGGAGCGATCGCCTGCGGCGTCGCCGTCGCCCGTGTTTTGAGCGCGCGCCTGGGTCTCCGCCATTACGAAGTCTTGCACCATGGCGTGCAGCATGGGGTCGGGCTGCTCATCGGTGAGGCTCGCGGAAAACACGGGCCCACTCGCTGCGACCTGAAACAGAAAGCCTCGCGTCGCGCCGCTGCGCTGCGCGAGCGTGTACAGCATGGCCTTCGCGCGCTCCGCCGCGTGCGTGCACTTGACGAGGCGCGACTTCAGCACGGTGAAGCCGATGCTGCCGCCCTTCGCGCGCTGCAGCACTTGCTCCACGGGTCCCAGGTGTTTGCGCTGAGCCTCGCGCTTGAGGCGCTGCAGGCGCGCAGCAAGCGCCGGGTTCTTGTGGCGCGTGAGCTCCTGCTCCGCCAGCGCGCTGAACTGCTCGTAGCGCGGCTTGTCTTCCAGGAACAGCGCGACGTAGGCGCGTGCCTCGTACGCGAGGCCGAGCGGCAAGCCGCACGCGCCGCCCTGCTGCGCGTGCGCGATCGCTGCTTCGACGCCCGCACCGGCATCCGTGTGACCCGCCTTGGCGCGGATCGCATCGTGCGCGAGCGCGATGCAGCCGTCAGCCGCGGGCCCCAGCTGCGCCGCACGCGCGGCGCTCGCATATTGCGCACCGAGCGTGAGCGCTTGCTCCACCTGTCCCGAGCCGGCGAGCGCGCGCAGGTGTGCCGCTGCGAGCTGCGGCCAGATGCCGTGCTCGCCGGCCCGCAGGCGCTCGAGCACTGGCGCGAGCAGCTCTCTCGCGCTCTGGCAGTCGCCGCGAATGCGCTGGTACTCGGCCTTGCCGAACACCTCCACGGGTCGCCAGCCCTCGAAGCGCTCCGCGAGCGGCGCGATCTCGACCAACGTCTGCTTGAGACGCGTGAGGTCCTCCATAGCGGCGTAGCCCGTCACCTGCCACAGCAGATGCGTCTGATCCGTGATGTGGGCGCCGCTCTGGATGCGCAGCTCCTCGATGTGCTTGCGCTCGCGATCCGCCGTGTGGCTGTCGCCCTGCCACAGCGCGTGCAACATGCGAACGACCGCCGCGTTGACGCGGAACAATACATGGGATTCCATGCGCCGCGCGCGCTCGAGGCACGTGCCGATGCCGAACGAGGCCTCCATCGCCGCGACCGCGCTGTTCAGCAAAAACAGCGTGTACGTCACGTGCGTGGGATCGAGTCCGCCCCCGTCCGGCGCGGCCACGCGCTCGAGCAGACCGCGATACGTCTCGAGCGCGTGATCCAAACGTCCACTCACGCGGGCCACGACGCCGCGCCGCAGCCGCTCCACCACGCCCATCGCGGGGGACAGCGGCTCGAAGGGTTGCAACGAAGGCATCACGTGCAAGAGCGGCACGTCGAGCGCAGGCGCCGCGGCCTGCATGACGAAACGCACCCCCATCGACAGAAACGCGATCGCCTGCTTGGGATCGACCGTGCGCTCGTCCTCGGGCAGCTGGGCGTAGCGCGCGCCCGCCGCTTCGAGCGCCGCCTTCAGCCGCAGGCCAGGATCGAGCGCCGGATCGGCGCGCTCGAAGTCACCGAGCCCGCTCAGCTCCTTCAGCTCGGTCAGCCAGGCCGGCAGGTACACGCGCTCGTTGTCCGTGGTGAGCGCGATGATGCCGCCCATGCGCGCGATGATCGCGAACCGATCGCGCTTGGGCCGGCCCTGCGCCTCGCACAGCTGCAGCATCTCCACGTACGTCTGAACCCAATCGCCCGGCAGCGTGCGCAGCAAGTGGCTGAAGGCGTCTGGGTTACTGTCCGTCTGCCGCCGCGACTCGATCGCGTGGGCCGTGAAGATGTCCAGCGCGCGCTCGGGCTCGCCGCCGCGCAAGAGGTGCTGCGCCTGACGGAACGCGTCGTCGGCCCGCTGCTCGAACACTGCGGCCAGGCGCAGGTGCAAGCGCGAGAGCAGCTGGGAGCTCGCGCGCTCGTGCAGCGGCGCGACCCACGCGCGATCCGCGAGCACGAAGCGCTCGCCTCGCGGGCGCACGATCTCGGCCTGCGTGAGCGCGTCCAGGTCGTGCATGAGCGCCGCAGCCTGGGCGTGCCCAGCCAGCTGACGCGCTTCCTCGAAGCTGAACGCCTGGTCCGGGGACAAGGCGAGCGCACTGCCGAGCTCGTGCGCCGCGGGAGTGAGCCGTGCGATGCGCTCTCTCAGCAGCTGCGCCACGCTCTGCGGAAGATCGTGTGCCTGCAGCTCGGCGGGCAGCGACCAGGAGCCGGCCGCGTAGCGCGCGAGCCCGCGATCCACCAGGTGCTGCGCGAGCCGCATCAGGTCGCGCGGGCTGCCCGATGACAACCCGTGCAAGCGGCGCGCGAGCGGCGTGAGCTCCGGGCTGTGCCCGAAGATCGCACCGAGCAGCTCCTCGGACTGCGCCTCGCTCAGGCTCGGCAGCGCCAAGGTGCTGGCGTTCGTGATCAGCATCTTCAGCGTGGAACCGCTCTTGTCGAGCTCGGCTCCGACCGCGCTCGCCAGGATCACGATGCGCGTGCGCTCGATGGCGCGCGAGAACAGCGCGAGCGCGGCGAGCGAGGGCTCGTCGCAGCGCGGCAGGTCGTCGATCGCGATCAAGAGCGGTGTGCACTCCGCCGCTGCCAGCAGCACGCGCTGCGTGGCATCCTGTACGGCGGCACGCAGCGCGCTCGGATGCGCGAAGCTCGCGAGCGGCACGGCCTGACCTGCCAGGAGCTCGGGCATGACGTGGCCGAGCACCGGCAGCTCGGGCGCGAGCAGCGCCTGCGCGAGCTCGGGCGCCATCTGCTGCAGCTGACGCAGGATTCGCCGCAAGCTTCCGTAATCGCCTGTGGCGCCGTCCTCCGCATCCGCGCGCAGGCCCATGTAACCTTGCAGCTTCGCGTCGAGCACGCACGCCTCCAGAAAGCGCGAGCGGCCCGATCCACGCTCGCCCGCCACGAGCATCACCGCGCCGTGCTTGCCCAGGGCGCGCACCACGCGCGAATGCACGCGCGCCAGCTCTTCGCTGCGCCCCACGAAGCTCGGCGTCGCGAGATACGACTGCGCCACGACGAGCTGCTCGGCCACCTGCGTGTTGGCTGGACGCCCCTCGATCGCGCTCAGCCGCTCCATCACCTCGGCGGCGTTGCTCGGCCGCGCCTGCGGATCGAGCTGCAACAGATCGAGCACGAGCGCATCCAGTGCCTCGGGCACGTCCGCCGCGAGCTCAGAGGGCCGCGCCAGCGCGAAGCGCCACGCGTTCTGCAAGCTCGCGAAGTCGCGCGCGGGGTACGCGTGGTGCTCGGTCAAAGCGAAGTACAACGTGGCGCCGAGCGCATACAGATCGGTGCGCGCGTCGAGCGTCTGCATGTTCACGACCTCGGGCGCGCAAAACGCGGGCGTGCCGACGGTCTCTTTGCTCGGTCCCATGGGCGCCATGGCGCCGAAGTCGATCAGCTTGGCGACGCCGGAGGTCGTGCAACGCACGTTGCGGGGGCTGAGATCTCGGTGAACGATGCGCCGCGAGTGCAGGAGCGACAGCGCCGAGCACACGTCGCGCGCGATCTCGCACAGCCGGCGATAGTCGAGCGGCACGAGCTGCTGCAGATCGCCGCCGTCCAGGATCTCCATCGTGTAGTAGGGCCCATGCTCGTCGACACCGTAGTCGTACACTTCCACGATGCGCGGATGCGCGAGCTGACTCATGGCGTGGAACTCGCGCGCGAACAGATACGCGACGCGGCGCTGATGCTCTGCGCTGCCCTGCAAGGTCGGCCGCTTCAGTGCGACCTTGCGGCCGTTACTGGTATCGAGGACGGCGTACACCTGCGCCATCCCGCCTCCGCCCAGGTCGGCGAGTCTTTGATAGCGCTGTGCGATGACTTCTCCGCCTGATCGCACGACAGGCCCCGAGCTTGGACGTGACACTCACACGATTGTAGGACCGTGCGACGGAGCCCAACAGGCGTATGAAATTACGCAAGTTTAGGGCGTGTGTGGTAGCCGGCAGCAGCCCACTGCACGGGCTGTGGCAGCAAGCCGCCCACTGATGCAAAAGCGATCCCTCGGTCGGCTACGCAGACGGTTTACATGTAGCCGAACGGCTTCGACTGGCCACCTACATCACACCTGGTCTGACTCTTGCGTGTTAGACTAACACGCAGTCGATCCCGCTCTCGGAAGCCACACGACCGCGACTCATGTCCGAAGATCCTGGAAGAAGCCGCATGGCCACTGACGCGCTGTGCCCGCCTGTGCCGGGCACGAAGGCCGCTGCGGCGCCTCGCACGTCGAAGCGTTCGTTCTCGCGCCTCCGCGGACTGTACACGGACGTCCGCGATGTCCTGCGCTTGGCCGTGGGTCGGGACGACGACGAGGATTACGAGTGCAACAAGGGCTGAGCTCGCCGCTTACGGCGGCGGACTGAGGCTGAGCGCGCTGGCTCGAGCGAGACGCGCCGCATGCCCCCGCGCCGGCGCGTCTCGCTCCGAGCTCAGCGACGCGCCAGCAGCGCTTGCTTCCCCTTGTCGCGCGCATGCTGGTACTCCTGCCAGGCCGTGTCGATCTTATCCAGTAGCGGCGAGACTTGTGCCTGATCGTAGGTCGCGCCGGGTCGCTGCAGGTACTCCTGCAATCCGCCCCAGGCGATCGCCCACTGGCCCGCGGCCATCGACACGGCGCCGACCTCCGCCTTGACGTCGAGCGGTGCGCGCACATCCTGGGCCGCGTGCCGGAAGCTGGTCAGAAGCGGTGCGCAGCTCGCGAGCAACTTGCCGTAGCCACGCTGTAGTCGCTCCGTGGTCTGCTCCAGCTGCGCGCGCAGCCCGTTCGGAGCAGTGATTTGCGCGCGCGAGTAGCCCGGCAGCACGCAACGCAGATACGCGTCTCGCGGCTCGCCATCGCTGCGTTCCAGCTGATTGACCGCAGTGGCATACGCCTGACGCTCGTCCATCATGTCCAGTAGCTTGACGCCACCCACGGTCACGACGCTCACCGCGGCGACCATGAGCAGCAGACGCCGACCGCTGCCATCGCGCAGCTTCGACAGCTCTCGAATGTCATCGCTTCCCCCCTCGAGCTGAACGGGCGCCAGTGAATGCGGGGCTTCGCGCTGTCCTTCGTCGAACTGACTCATGACTTGTCCCTTTCCCTCTCCAGCGAGTCCCGTGGCAGCGCCTCCCCCTCCCTGCGGCTCGTCGTTCAGTGCACACCGGGTCGAGGTGGCGACTGCGCTCATTGTGTCACTCCGGACCGGCGTTCGTTAGCGGATCGACTCGATGTGGTGATGCGTCGCGCGAGAGCAGCACGCGGGAGCGCGTTGGGCATGACTCGAATGGGGCTGGAGCTGGCCTCGTTGGGCCGGCAGAACGCTTCGCCGCGGCCGTCTGCGAGCAGCCACTCGGTCGGGACGAGCCAACGAGCTGCATGCCGTACCGATCGCACGCGCAACGCAGCTCACACTCAAGCACGTTGCGACTCTGTCGCGATTGTTACGCGATTGCGAATGTACGCGCCGCGATGGATTGGGACTTGTGCGTTGCACTGCGCCGCGTGCACAACACACGCGCAGTTTGGGTGATTCACGACCGCAATTTCAGGGAGGTGCCATGAAGGCCACCACGCTCTTGGCTGTCGCCGTCTGCATGTTTGCGCTCGAACAGCGCGCATCCGCACAAGCAGTTCCGAATCCCACGGTGAGTGGACCGATCGCTCAAAATGCAGCGCCGGGCGATCCGAGTCATGACTATACGTTCCTGACACCCGCAGAGGATTTGTCCGACTACGGCTACGTCCAGGAAGAGTTCTTCATCGAGGGCACGGCGAACCGTTACGACACACCGGCAGGACAGACCGGTACCGTGAGCTCCAGCGGTCACCCGTACCGCACGCGCATCGTCGTACGCCGGCCGAGCTCGGCGCGACGCTTCAACGGCACGGTGCTGCTCGAGTGGCAGAACGTGACCGCGGGTTACGACATCGACGCGCACTGGGGCCCGTCGTGGCAGCACATCGTGGACCGCGGTTACGCATGGGTGGGCGTGTCTGCCCAACGCGTGGGCTTGCACGGCGCGACGGCGGCAGCGGGCGCGGATCCGAACGCGCCTCCGCCCGCGAACAACGGGCTGATCGCGTGGAGCCCCACGCGCTACGGCACGCTCGACGTCACTGCGTCCGGCACCATCACGGATGACTCGCTCTGCTACGACGTCTTCTCGCAGGCCGCGCAGGCCATTCGCGCGCCGCAGGGCGTGAATCCGCTCGGCAGATTGCGGCCGGAGCGCATCTTCGCAGTAGGCGCCTCGCAGTCCGCGGGTCGGCTGTCGATCTATCACAACTCGATCCACCCTCTGCACAACGTGGTGGACGCGTACTATCTGCTCGTCGGTGGCGCGGGACTGCGGACCGATCTGACAGTCAAGGTGTTTCAGTACCTGTCAGAGACTGATGTCAGCCGCGGACCTTCGCGTCGCATGCCCGACTCGGAGGTCTTCCGCAGCTGGGAGGTCGCAGGCAGCGCGCACTCCAGCTACTACAGCGACGTGTATCGCTCGCCGCTGGTGAAGCGCGACTTCGGCACCGATCCCTGGCCAGCGGACTGCATGCTGCCGCCGTACAGCCGCGTGCGCGGCTACCACGTGATCAATGCCCAGTACGATCTTCTCGTGCGCTGGGTGCGCGACGGGGAAGCGCCGCCGGCCGCGCCGAAGATCGAGTTCGTGGAAGGCGCGGAGATGCCGACCATCGCGCGCGACGAGCTCGGCATCGCGCTCGGCGGTATCCGCCTGCCGGAGATCGATGCGCCCACGGCGCTGAACACCGGGGTCAACTCGGGCGCGACGTTCTGCACGCTGTACGGCACGTATCAACCGTTCGAAGGCGCGCGCTTGCGCGAGCTGTACCCGACGCATCGGGCGTACGTGCGGGCCGTGCGCGCCTCGGCGCTCGACAACGTGGAGGCGGGCTACATCCAGCGCGGCGCCGCGTGGCAGATGATCTGGGATGCGGTGCGCGCCGACGTGCCGCCCACGGCGGCAGAGCCTCCGGTCCCCGAGACGCCGGCGGAACCTGCGCCCACGCCCGCGCCCTCGCCCTGATTGCGGTAGACTGCGCGTGCCGTGGGGCGTCGACGTCCCACGGCACGGCTCAGCATGAAGCGCGACCCTCGCCTGCACGGACTGTCCTCTGAGCATCACCACGCGCTGGTGCTCGCGCGCACGTGCGCGGCCCGCGCGGGCGCGTGGACCCAGGCGGACGGCACGGAGCTCGCGGCGCGCTTCGAAGCCGAGCTGGAGCCGCACTTTCGCACCGAGGAAGAAGTGCTGCTGCCTGCCCTGCGTGAGGCGTGCGCCGAAGCGCTGGCGGAGCAGCTGGAGCGCGAGCACGCCGTGCTGCGGAGCTTGCTGCGCGCGGCCCAGGCCGGTGATGGGCCGGCGGCGACCGAGCTCGCCACACGCTTGAGCGAGCACGTGCGCTTCGAGGAGCGTGAGCTGTTCCCCGCCTGCGAAGCACGGCTGCCGAGCCACGTGCTGGACGAGGTCGCGCGACGCGCGCCGAAAGCCACGTGAGGTCAGCCGGCGCGGCCACTGTGGCTTTTTGGCCGCGCTCACGTTCTTCGCGTTCGGGCGTTTGCGGAGCCGGAGCTGCGAGCCTAGCCTGAGCCGCACAAGGAGGAGCTCATGCTCGAGGTTCTTCAGGTAGACGGGCCCGTGGTCGCTTTTCGCGCGGAAGGCACGCTCACCGGCGACGACTACGATCGTATGACAGCCGAGCTGGATCGCCAGCTGAGCTCACACGAGCGCATCGGCCTCTTCGCAGACGTGACCGGGCTCGACGGCTTGAGCCTCGCCGCGCTCAAGCGCGACTTCCAGTACAGCATCGGTAAGCTCGGCGAGCTGCACCGCTTCACGCACGTCGCCGTGGTGAGCGAAAAGCCCTGGCTGCGAGCGTGGTCTCAATACGGCTGGCTGCTCGTGCCGAAGTCCACCGTGCGCACGTTCGAGAGCTCGGAGCGAGACGCCGCGCTGGCGTGGGCTTCCGACCTGGACACGACACCGCCGCCGCAACACGCGCTGCGCTGGATCCCCACCACACGCCCGGACGCTTACGCGTTCGTGTGGCACGGGACGATCACCGACGAAGACGTGGATGAAGTGCTGAAGAAGCTGGAGCGCGAGCTCGAGTCGCACATCTCCGTGCGCGTGCTCGCCCGCATCGAGCGCATGGGCGGCATCCGCCCGCACGCCCTCTTCCGCTCGAGCCTCGCGCGAGTCAAAGCCTTGGGCATCCGCAAGATCGAACGCTACGCGATCGTCGCGCGCACGGCATGGATCGAACGCTACGTCGACATCGCCCGCCGCCTGACCGGCATCGACATGCGCTACTTCCCCCTGGAGCGCGAAGCCGAAGCCTGGACCTGGATCGAAGCCCAACCCGCCGAGCCGGCGCAAGCTGCAGACGCCGCCGTCAACTGAGCGCTGCCCCCTCACGTGCAGAGGCGAAGTGCGCGCCAGCGCGGTGGGCTTGCGCGCGCTGGAGCGGCGCAGCATGGTTGCGGGCCATGCAGTCTGTCATCGTCGTGCCAGAGAGGTTTCGCGGGCCGCCGCAGTCCGGCAACGGGGGTTATGTGAGCGGGCTATTGGCCGCGCTGCTCGTGCCCGAGCCGCCCGCGCTGCAGCGCCCAGCGGCAGAGGTCACGCTCCGCTCGCCGGTGCCGCTCGATCGGCCGCTCGCGCTGGAACGCGCGTCCGAGCGCCTGCGCGTGATGGATGGCGAGCGGCTGATCGCCGAGGCGCAGATCGCGTCCCTGGAGCTGAGCGTGCCGGAGCCCCCGAGCTTCGCGGAGGCGCTCGCGGTGCGCGACTCCTCTCTCGCGCTGCGCGTCGGGCCTCATCTGCTTCTGCCCGGTGAGCGCGTCGGCGTCCACCCGATCTGCTTCTGCTGCGGTGCCGAGCTCCCGCGTGACGACGGCCTGCACGTGTACGCCGCGCCGCTGCCCGACCGGCAGCTGGTGGCGGCGGCGTGGGAAGCGCCGGCTGCGTTCGCGAGCGCAGATGGCACCCTGCCGCCGGAGATCGTGTGCACCGCGCTCGATTGCCCCGGTCAGTTCGCCTGGATGAGCGGAGGTCGGGAGCCGCGGAGCTTGCGGAGTGGCTCCCGCGACCGCCGCTGTGATTACGCGCAGGGGCTCGGCAACGCTCTACTCGGCCGCATGACGCAGCGCCTCGAACGCCCGGTGCACGCCGCCGAGCGCTGCGTGGTGATCGGCTGGACCATGGGCCAGGAAGGCCGCAAGCACTACGCCGGCACGGCGCTCTTCAACTCACGTCTCGAGCTTTGCGCCTACGCGAAGGCGGTTTGGATCAGTTTCTGACGCGGCGCTCAGCCCTCGTCGGTCGCCTTCAGCACGCCCTCGGCCAGTGCGAGCTTGCGTAGCTTGTCTTTCGCAGACTGGTAGCGTTTGCGCAGGCGGATCGCCTCGCGTTCGAGGACCTCCGGGCTCACGGTCTCACCCTCGTGAAACATCACCTGTGCGATTTCAGTCCAAGTCAGTTGCCGATTGATGCGGAGGATCAGCAAGGTTTGGTCGTCGGCGGGGAGACGCTCACGCAGACGCACGATACGGTTTCTGGCTTCCGTGCCCGCGCTCTGCAGGGTGGCGGTGCGTACGCGATCGGCCACCTGTGAGATCGGGCCCGCGTGGGAAAGAGGCACCTGACGACCGCGCCGCCGCTGTGCTTCTCTGCCGTAGTGACTCGCGGCGTGGCGAGCAAGCGTGTACGACCAAACGCGAGCAGAGCATTGCCAGCGGAAGCCCGGCAAGCCAGACCAGAGATCCTCGCTGAAGCGAGAGAAGATCTCATGGGCCGCCTCTCGATCGCGTACGCGCGCGATGAGAAATCCGAGGATCTCGCGCCCGTAGCCCTCGAGCAGCAAGGTCGCTGCGTCTTGTCGATGGCCCGAGTCGTGCGCGGCGTGAATGCGCTGCTCGAGTGCCTGACGCTCGTCGGGCGTCATGCCGCGTCCTCGTCGAGCCATTCGCTCGCCAGCCTGAGCGTGCGCGCGTTGGCAGCGATGTTGGTGAGGTAATCGGATCGGAGCTCGGGGTCCTCTAGCGTCGCCGCGAT
>Ga0190269_10000091_pt1 | contig 42110 bp, 41 predicted proteins | sample Popmic249IS_FD_133749 | JGI IMG/M metagenome (GOLD analysis project Ga0190269, IMG submission 133749) | Populus adjacent soil microbial communities from riparian zone of Blue River, Arizona, USA - 249 IS | ecosystem: Environmental > Terrestrial > Soil > Riparian zone | place: USA: Arizona... | reverse complement strand
GGATCGGAATGAGCGGCGGCCTCTGGGCGATGACCAGCGCCGACAAGGTCGAGGCCCGCACCGGCCACCCCGCACGCCGAGCAGGCTTCATGCAGGGCCTGTTAGGCGGTTAGCCGAGCCCGGCCAGGGGCGGCGCAGCCGCCCTCAGTTCTGACCTGGAGCCCCAGTAAGGGACGGCGCAGCCGCCTCCAGTTCTGACCTGGAGCCCGTCCAGGGCAGCGCTGACATCCGCGCGCGAGGCCGCCGCGTATTAGTCATACTCAAGGCCTCGCGCGCGGCTGTCAGCGTTGTTCTGGGCGGGCCGCCTACAAAGCAGACATGACGTGCTTGATTCGGGTGTAGTCCTCCAGGCCGTACATGCTCAGGTCCTTGCCGTAGCCGGAGTGCTTGAAGCCTCCGTGCGGCATCTCGGCCACCAGCGGGATGTGGGTGTTGATCCACACGCACCCGAAGTCGAGCCTCTTCGCCATCCGCATCGCCCGGCCGTGGTCTTTCGTCCACACGCTGCTGGCCAGCCCGTACTTGACGCCGTTGGCCCAGCGCAGCGCCTCGTCCTCGTCGGTGAACTTCTGGACGGTGATGACCGGCCCGAACACCTCGTTCTGCACGATTTCGTCGTCCTGGTTGAGGCCGGAGACGACGGTCGGGGCGTAGAAGAAGCCGCGGTCGCCCACGCGGGAACCGCCCGCGTCCACGGACGCGTGGTCGGGCAGCCGGTCGATGAACCCGGTGACCTTCTCCAGCTGCGCGGCGGAGTTCACCGGCCCGTACAGCGCGTCGGTGTTCGACGGCGGGGCGGTCACCGTGCCCCTGGCCTGCTCGGCCAGGGCCGCGACGAAGTCGTTGTGCAGGTGCGGGGCGACCAGCACGCGGGTGGCCGCCGTGCAGTCCTGACCGGCGTTGAAGTACCCGGCCACCGCGATCGCCTCGGCGGCGGCCTCCAGGTCGGCGTCGTCGAAGACGATGACCGGCGCCTTGCCACCGAGTTCGAGGTGGACGCGCTTGAGGTCCTTCGCCGCCGCTCCGGCGACCTCCATCCCGGCCCGGACGCTTCCGGTGATCGAGACCATGTCGACGTCCGGGTGGTCGACGAGCGCGCGGCCGGTGTCGCGGTCACCCGTGATGACGTTGAACACGCCCTCGGGCAGGAACTCCGCGGCGATCTCCGCGAGCAGCAGCGTGGAGGCGGGGGTGGTGTCCGACGGCTTGAGCACCACCGTGTTGCCCGCCGCGATCGCCGGCGCGAACTTCCACACCGCCATCATCATCGGGTAGTTCCACGGCGCGACCTGCCCGCAGACGCCGACCGGCTCCCGCCGGATCATCGACGTGTGCCCGGCCAGGTACTCGCCGGCCGACTTTCCCTCCAGCACGCGGGCCGCGCCTGCGAAGAACCGGATCTGGTCGACCATCGGCGGGATCTCCTCGTCCAGCGTCAGCTGGATCGGCTTCCCGGTGTTGTCCGACTCGACCTTGACCAGCTCGTCGGCGCGCGCCTCGATCGCGTCGGCGATCTTGAGCAGTGCCTTCTGCCGCTCGCTCGGCGTGCTCTCGCGCCACGTCTCGAACGCCGTCCGTGCGGTCTTCACGGCGGCGTCCACGTCGGCGGCGCCGGAGAGCGGAGCGCTCGTGTACACCTCGCCCGTACTCGGGTCCACCACGTCCGTCGTCCGCCCGTCGGTGGCTGGTGCTTGCTTGCCCCCGACGAAGTTCTGCAGCGTCATCGTCTCTCCGTAACCTCGCCCGACCTGCACGTCCGTGCTCGAGCCCGCACCAGTGTCCCGGCAGCACCGGAATGAGGCGCGGACCACCCCCTATCTCACGGCATCCGTAACGGAATCCGCAAGAAGAATGTGGATATACAACGGAATCACTTGCAGACATGGTCGGTCTCCGCAACCATGAGCAGGTGCAGCCCACCTCCTCCAGCCGCTCCGCCGGCCCGCCGGTCGTCTTGGACGACATTGCGAAGCGGATCATCGAGCAGCTCCAGAGGGACGGCCGGCGCTCCTACGCGGCGATCGCGAAGGACGTCGGACTCTCCGAAGCAGCCGTCCGCCAGCGGATCCAACGCCTGCTGGAAGCCGGCGTGATGCAGATCGTCGCGGTCACCGATCCGCTGATGCTGGGTTTCCGGCGTCAGGCGATGGTCGGCGTCCGCGCGGAAGGCGATCTGCGTGAGGTGGCCGAGCGTCTCGGGAAGTTGGACGAGATCGACTACGTCGTGCTGACCGCCGGGTCGTACGACGTCCTGCTCGAGGTGGTGGCCGAAGACGACGACCACCTGCTGCGCGTCGTCAATGAGCTGATCCGGCAGGTCCCGGGTGTGCGGAGCACCGAGATCTTCATGTACCTGCGCCTGGTGAAGCAGACCTACTCCTGGGGGACCAGATGACCACCACCCCGATCGAGACCTCCGGGGCAGGAGGGGACGACCAGCTCTCCCGTACCGCCTACGACCACCTGTGGATGCACTTCACCCGCATGTCGACGTTCGAGCACGAGCCCGTGCCGACGATCGCCCGCGGCGACGGCGTGTACATCTACGACACCAACGGCAAGAAGTACCTGGACGGCCTGGCCGGGCTCTTCGTCGTGCAGGCCGGCCACGGCCGCGTCGAGCTCGCCGAGGCCGCCTACAAGCAGGCGCAGGAGCTGGCGTTCTTCCCGCTCTGGGCACACGCCCACCCCGCGGCGATCGAGCTGGCCGAGCGGTTGGCGCACTACGCGCCCGGCGACCTGAACCGGGTCTTCTTCACCACCGGTGGCGGCGAGGCCGTCGAGACGGCATGGAAGGCCGCCAAGCAGTACTTCAAGATCACCGGCCGCCCGTTAAAGCACAAGGTGATCAGCCGTTCGATCGCCTACCACGGCACGCCGCACGGCGCGCTGTCGATCACCGGCATCCCGGACGCGAAGAAGTACTTCGAGCCGCTGGTGCCGGGCGCCCACAAGGCGCCGAACACGAACTTCTACCGCGCGCCCCAGCACGGCGACGACCTCGAGGCCTTCGGACGCTGGGCCGCCGACCAGATCGAGCAGGCGATCCTGATGGAGGGGCCGGACACCGTCGCCGCGGTGTTCGTCGAGCCCGTACAGAACTCCGGTGGGTGCTTCCCGCCGCCGCCCGGATACTTCCAGCGCCTGCGCGAGATCTGCGACCGGCACGACGTACTGCTCGTCTCCGACGAGGTGATCTGCGCCTTCGGCCGGCTCGGCACGATGTTCGCCTGCGACAAGTTCGACTACGTGCCCGACATCATCACGTGCGCCAAGGGCATGACGTCGGGCTACTCCCCGATCGGCGCGGCGATCTTCTCCGACCGCATCATGGAGCCGTTCCTCGAGGGCAGCCAGTACTTCCCGCACGGGTACACGTTCGGCGGGCACCCGGTGTCGGCACGCGTGGCGCTGGCGAACCTGGACCTGTTCGAGCGCGAGGGCCTCAACCAGCACGTGCTCACGAACGAGGACGCGTTCCGGTCGACGCTGGAGAAGCTCTACGACCTGCCGATCGTCGGCGACGTGCGCGGGAACGGGTACTTCTACGGCATCGAGATGGTCAAGGACAAGGCGACCAAGGAGACGTTCGACTCCGACGAGAGCGAGCGGCTCCTGCGCGGTTTCCTCTCCAAGGCGCTGTTCGACGCCGGGCTGTACTGCCGGGCGGACGACCGGGGCGACCCGGTGATCCAGCTGTCGCCGCCGCTCATCGCCGACCAGACGCACTTCGACGAGATCGAGCAGATCCTGCGCTCCGTGCTCACCGAGGCCTGGACCAAGATCTGACCGTGCACGCCCCGCGACGCGCGAGCCGGACGGCCGCGCGTCGCGGTTCTACAGCGTGTCGGCGCCCCCTCGCTGACGTGCCGTAGTCACGTGGGATGATGCCCGCGAAGGGCCCCGTGAACGAGGAGGGAACCGTGGCTGAGGACGAGCCGGTAATCGCGCCCGACCAGCTCAGGGAGGGACACCCGAAGCTGTGGCGCTGGCTCGCCGTCGCTTCGATCGTCTCGCTGCTGCTGATGGCGGTCGGCAACCACGAGGGACACGTCGAGGACCTGTTCCTGTTCGTTATTGCCGCACTCCTCGCCGTCGCACTCGCGTGGGACGCGCTGCAGCGGCGGTACGGCGTCAAGCGCTAGTCGCCGACACAGAAGAACGGGCCCCGGGTGATCACCCGGGGCCCGTTCTTCTGTGTGCTCGTGCCTTGGTGTGCTGGGCGATGCCGGGCCGGTCAGCCCACGCGGCGGCTGTAGAGCCCGCGGACCTGGCGCAGCGCCTCGTCGACGTCGTCCTCGAAGTACCCGCCCTGCACCAGACCGAACTGGCCGGGCATCAGGTCGCTGTCGGACACCTGGCCGCCGCTGCGGCCCTCCATCATCGCCTGGATCGCGTCGAACAGCCGCTCGACCTGACCCGGGTCGTAGCCCGAGCCGAACCGCCGCGGCCGGAAGCTGGACCGCAGCTCGGCCACGACAGCCTTGTCCTCGTTGGTGAACGGGGAGACGAGGCCGGGCACGGCCCCCATCTCCATCGTCATCTCCTTGCCGTACCGGCCGGCGTACTCGGGCTCGGCCGCGCCGCGACCGGCCGGGAGCTCCCGGAACCCGGACTCGCCGCCGAACTGGCGCCCGCCCCGGGGCGGCGGCACCGAGCCGGAGACCGGAATGCCGGACACCACGGGCTGCGGCCCGGTGCCCTCCGGCTCCGGGTAGCGGCCACCCGTGCGGTACTCACCGGTGTTGCCGCGATACTGGCCGGCGAACTCGCGGGCGGGAACGTCGCCGTAGGACGGCCCCTCCTGGTACGGAGCGGGCTCGGGGTAGCCACCGCCACCACCGCGCTGCCGGGGACCCCCACCGTAGGGAGCACCCGAGTAGGGCTGCCCCTCCGCGTAGGACGGGCCTTCGCGGTACGGCGCGGCCTCGGAGTACGACGGGTTCTCGCGGTAGCCGCCGGCCGACCCGTACGGCGGGACCTCCGCGTACGCGGTCTGGTCGAGGTACTGGGGCTGGTCGTTGTAGGGCGCCTGCTCCGGGTAGGACGGGCCCTCCTGGTACCGGCCCCGGTCGGCGTAGGCGACCTGCTCGGCGTAGGGCGCGCCCTCGCCGTAGGAAGGCTGCTCGACGTAGGGCGGTGCGTTGTCGTAGCGGTCGCCTCCGCCGCGGTACCCGGCAGCGCCGCCGTACGAAGGCTCCTCGCGGTAGCGCTCGCCGTAGGGAGCCTGCTCGGGGTAGGGGGCGTTGTCGCGGTACCGGTCGTCGCGGTACGGGTCGGCCTGTTCGTTCCAGCCGCCACCGCTCACCGGCGCGCCGCGGTACTCCGCTGCCTCACGGAGCGGGGCCGCCTCACGGAGCGGGGCCGGCTCTCGGATGGGGCCGGACTCGCGGATCGGGCCGGACTGGTGGATCGTCGCGGCCTCGCGCATCGGCTCCCGGCCCGGGGCACCGCCGTAGCCGGGGGCGTAGCCGGGCTCCGGGCCGCGGTAGCCGCCGCCGTAGGACGGCTCCTCGCGGTAACCCCCACCGCCGTAGACGCCCGGCTCGTCGCGGAAGCCGCCCCGGTCGTCCGGCTCGTCGCGGTACGGACTCTGGCCGTAGACGCCGGCCGGCTCGTCGCGGCCGTACCCGCCGGGCTCCTCACGGAAGCCGGGGCGGCCGTAGGCGCCGGACGGCTCGTTGCGGTAGCCGGCTCCGCCCCCGTAGGTCGCGGGCTCGGGCGGCAGCACCGGCGAACCGACCGCGCCGTACGCCGGCACCTCTTCGCGCTCCTGATAGGCCGACGGTCCGGCCTCCAGGGCCCGGAAGCCGTTGGAGCCCCGCGGGGGGAGCCCCGATGCCAGCTCGTCGAGCTCCTTTTCGAGCCGGTCGAGGTGGAGATCGACCTGCCACTCGTCGTAGCCGCCGAACCGGGTGCGGAACACCACGTCCCGGATGTCCGCGGCGGTGAGCGGCTCACCAATGGGTCGCCGCGCCAGCGTCGCCTCGGCCCGGTCGAGGAACTCGTCGACCTCGTCGACCTTGTAGCCCCGCTTCAGAGCCTTGCGACGAAACCTGTCGCCCTGCGCCATTGTCCTCATACCTCCGCTGCCGCGAGCTGGCCGCATGCGCCGTCGATCTCTCGACCGCGTGTGTCCCGGACCGTGGTCGGGACGCCAGCGGCCCGCAACCGGTGCACGAACTCCCGCTCGACTGCCTTCGGGCTGGCGTCCCAATCACTACCCGGAGTGGGATTGAGCGGTATCAGGTTCACGTGCGCAAGCCGCCCTGCCAGCAACCGGCCAAGCAGGTCTGCTCGCCACGGCTGGTCGTTCACGTTCTTGATCATGGCGTACTCGATGGAAACGCGTCGCCCGGTTCGCTCGGCGTACTCCCAAGCGGCCCCGAGCACCTCAGCGACCTTCCATCGGGAGTTCACCGGAACCAGCGTGTCTCGTAGTTCGTCGTCAGGCGCGTGCAGGGACACCGCGAGAGTGGCGTTAATGCCCTCAGCTGTCAACCGCTTGATCGCAGGGACCAGGCCGACGGTGGAAATGGTGACCGAACGTTGGGACAGACCCAGTCCGTCCGGTGCAGCATCCGTGATTCGGTGGAACGCCCCCAGCACCCGCTTGTAGTTGGCGAGCGGCTCACCCATGCCCATGAAGACGACGTTGGACAGCCGGCCGTCCGTCGTCGCCATCTCCCGTGCCGCCACCATCACCTGCTCGACGATCTCGGCGGTCGAGAGGTTCCGGGTGAGGCCGTTCTGGCCAGTGGCGCAGAACGGACAGGCCATGCCGCAGCCGGCCTGGCTGGAGATGCAGACCGTCGCCCGGTCGGGGTAGCGCATCAGCACGCTCTCGACCAGCGCACCGTCGAACGTGCGCCACAGCCATTTGCGCGTGTCGCCGTCGTCGGTGGTGACCGAGCGGACCGACGTCAGCAGCCGGGGCAGCAGAGCCTCGGCGAGCGGTTCACGGTCGGCGGCCGGCAGGTCGGTCATCGCGGCCGGATCGGTGGTCAAGCGCCCGAAATAATGCGTGGAGAGCTGCTTGGCCCGATAGGCGGGACGCCCGAGGGCGGACACGGCCGCGCGACGCTCCGCAGGGTCGAGATCCGCCAGGTGGCGGGGCGGGGCGGTCCGGCGGGGCGCGTCAAGCACCAGGGGGAGTGTCGTCGTCATCGCTTGTTCATTGTCACACGCCGCAGCGGCTCGCGGCCGGTCTCGGACAGAGGCGTCCGCCACGAAGACGTCTCTCACAGTGACTTATCAGCGAAATACAACACTCAGTGACATGCCTGTTGCGGAGAGTCAGAAGTTCGCACTCTTTCTCGGCCATCAGCTGTCGTCACCCGGCCGGCGCAAACGCCGTCAACAGGAGGTACGCGACCGGCGCGGCGAAAAGCAGGGAGTCGAGCCGGTCCATCAGACCGCCGTGCCCCGGTAGCAGCGTGCTCATGTCCTTGACCCCGAGGTCACGTTTGATCATCGACTCCGTGAGGTCGCCGAGGGTCGCGGCGACCGCGATCGCGAGGCCGTAGATGACGCCCTCCCACCACGCTCCGTCGTCGAAGCCCAGCTCGAGGAAGGCCGCGCCCCCGACGGCGCAGGCGACCAGCGAGCCGGCCATCCCCTCCCACGACTTCTTCGGGCTCACGGTGGGCGCCATCGCATGCCGCCCAGCCAGCACCCCGGCCACGTACCCCCCGACGTCGCTGCAGACGACCGTCGCGATGAAGGCGACGATGCGCATCACGCCGTCGTCCGCGGCCTCCAGCAGGACCGCGAAGCCCGCCAGGAACGGCACGTAGACGGCGACGAGCACCGCGGCGGTGACGTCGCGCTGGAACCCGACCGGCCCGTCCGGGATCCGCCAGATCACGACCGCGACGATGGTCAGCAGCAGACCGAGCAGGAGGGCCTCGGTGCCGCCGGTGTAGGTCATCACGATCGTGCCGACGCCGCCGACGAGGAGCGGCACCATCGGCGGGCGCGCCTCGACCGGACGGATCGCCCGCACCAGCTCCCAGATGCCGACGCCCACCGCGGCGGCGATCACGACGGCGAACGCGATCTTCGACGTGAAGAGCGTCACGAGTACGAGCGCGCCGAGCCCGGCACCCACGCCGATCGCGGCGGGCAGGTTGCGGCCGGCGCGGCTCGCGGACGACACGGCCGCTCCGAGCGGCGGCCCGACCGGCACGGCGTCTTCCCCGTCTCCGGTGGGTTCCCCGTCGGTGGGCTCGTCGTTTGCGGGCCGGTCGGCCGCGGTGTTCGTGTCCGTCGGCGGCGTGCCCACCAGCGGGACGGCTACCGGCTCCGCGGCGGTCGGCGGTGAGGCGTCGTCCGCAGAACCGTCCGGCGCGGCCGGATCGGGGGCGGGACCGTCGGGCACGCCGGAAGAGGCCGCGCGACCGGCCGGACCCGGCATCGGGTCGCCGTCGGCTGCGGCGGCCGGGCTGGAGGGCCCGCTCGGGGCCGGCGGCGCGTCCACGGAAGCGACCTCACTCGTACCAGGGTTGTGCGGTGGCGGCGTCCGCCCCGGCCGTACGGCCGGGAGGCGGACGCCGGGAGGCTGGAGCTCCGACACGAGGTCCGTCAGACCTCGAGGAGCTCGGCCTCCTTGTGCTTCATCAGCTCGTCGATCTGGTGGACGTACCGGCCGGTGGTGTCGTCCAGCTCCTTCTCGGCGCGGCGCACGTCGTCCTCGCCGGCCTCGCCGTCCTTGCCGATCTTGTCGAGCGCTTCCTTGGCCCGCCGCCGGATGTTGCGGATCGAGACCTTGGCGTCCTCGCCCTTGGAGCGGGCCACCTTCACCAGGTCACGCCGGCGCTCCTCGGTCAGCTGGGGGAAGATCACCCGGATGATCGAGCCGTCGTTGCTGGGGTTCACGCCCAGGTCGGAGTCGCGGATCGCCCGCTCGAGCGTTCCCAGCTGGGACGCGTCGTAGGGCTTGATCACCGCCATCCGCGCCTCGGGGATCGTGATCGAGGCGAGCTGGGGCAGCGGCGTCATCGCACCGTAGTAGTCGACGAAGATCTTCCCGAACATCGCCGGGGCGGCTCGGCCGGTACGCACCGCGCCGAAGTCCTCTTTGGCGACCTCGACGGCTTTTTCCATCTTCTCTTCGGCTTCGAAGAGAGTTTCGTCGATCACTGGTGTCGCCTCCTGGGCTCGAGCTCGGACGGTGGGGCGATCCCCGGCTGAACAGTATTTCAGTCGGCGGCGGTGGTGGTGACCAGCTCCGTGGTCACCAAGGTCCCGATCCGGTCACCGCGCACGGCGCGCGCGATGTTTCCGGGGACCAACAGGTCGAACACGACCAGCGGCAGATCGTTCTCCATGCACAGGCTGATCGCGGCGGCGTCGGCGACCCCGAGGCCGCGCGTGAGGACCTCGTTGTAGCTGATCCGGTCGAAACGGACCGCCGCCGGGTTCTTCTTCGGGTCCGCGTCGTACACACCGTCGACCTGCGTCGCCTTCAGCAGGACGTCCGCGCCGATCTCGAGCGCGCGCTGGGCAGCGACCGTGTCGGTGGTGAAGTACGGCATCCCGGCGCCGGCGCCGAAGATCACGACGCGGCCCTTCTCCAGGTGCCGCATCGCCCGGCGCGGAATGTAGGGCTCGGCGACCTGCGCCATGTTGATCGCGGTCTGCACGCGGGTGTCGATGCCCTGCTTCTCCAGGAAGTCCTGGAGCGCGAGGCAGTTCATCACGGTGCCGAGCATGCCCATGTAGTCCGAGCGCGCCCGGTCCATGCCACGCTGCTGCAGCTCGGCGCCGCGGAAGTAGTTACCGCCGCCGACGACGACCGCAACCTGCAGGCCCTGCCGGACGACGTCGGCGATCTGGATCGCGATCGTCTGGACCACGTCCGGATCGACGCCGAACTGGCCGCCACCGAACACCTCACCCGACAACTTGAGCATCACCCGGCTCCACGGTCGATCCCGGCTCTCACGGCCGGCCGGCTTCGTGTCCGGGGCTGGGCGGGTCTCCAGAGTCATCGCGGGCCTCCTTGGCACGGGCCGGCGGTATGACGTCCGGCCGGATCGAGTTCGTTGCGGTGTTCGGGGCAGTTGCTCGTCCGGCACGGGCAACAAAAAGCCGCCGGTGGCAGGGAGCCACCGGCGGCCTTCGCGTGTCGTCGGAACACGAGGCGGCCCGGTGGGCCGACCGTCAGGCCTGTCCGACCTCGAACCGGACGAACCGGCTCACCGTCACGCCAGCGCCTTCGAGCAGCGCCTTCACGGTCTTCTTGCTGTCCTGCACCGAGGACTGCTCGAGCAGCACGTTCTCCTTGAAGAACCCGTTGACCCGGCCCTCGACGATCTTCGGCAGCGCCTGCTCCGGCTTGCCCTCTTCGCGGGCGGTGGCCTCGGCGATGCGACGCTCGTTCTCGACGACGTCGGCGGGCACCTCGTCACGCGTCACGTACTGCGGGCGCATCGCGGCGACCTGCATGGCCGCGCCGCGCGCGACCTCGACGTCGCCGCCGGTGAACTCGACCAGCACGCCGACCTGCGGGGGCAGCGACGGGTCCTTGCGGTGCATGTAGGTGGCGACCTGGCCGTCGAGCAGCGCGACGCGGCGCAGCACGAGCTTCTCACCGATCTTGATCGAGGCGGCCTCGATGTTCTCGGCGACGGTCTTGCCGTCCTTGAGCGTCTCGGCGAGCAGCGCGTCGAGGTCGCCGACCTTCGCCGCGGCGGCGTGCGCCACGATGTCGGCGGCGAGGCTCTGGAACTCGTCGTTCTTGGCGACGAAGTCGGTCTCGGCGTTCAGCTCGATGATCGCGCCCTCGGCGGCCGCGACGAGACCGTTGGCGGCCGTACGCTCGCCACCGCGCTTGGCGGCCTTCGCGGCACCCTTGATGCGCAGCACCTCGACGGCCTTGTCGAAGTCGCCCTCGGCCTCGGTGAGCGCCTTCTTGGCGTCCATCATGCCCGCGCCGGTCTGGTCGCGGAGCTTCTTCACGTCGGCGGCGGAAATGTTCGCCATTGTCCGTTCTCTCAGATCCGTAGTCAGAGTGGCCCGTCGTTGGGCCTGGTCGTCTGCGGCCCGGTGGCGGGCGCCGTCTTGCTGCATCCCGGTCGCGGGCGGCGAGCCGCCCGCGACCGGGTCGTGATCAGGACTCGGTGCCGGCCGGAGCAGCCTCGGCGGCGGGGGCAGCCGCGACCGCAGCCGGGGCCTCCGTGGCAGCCGGAGCCTCGGCGTCAGCCGGAGCCTCGGTGGCAACCGGGGCGTCGGCCGGAGCCTCCGCAGCGGCAGCGGGCTCGTCCGTCTTCGACTCGAGCAGCTCGCGCTCCCACTCGGGCAGCGGCTCGTTCGCGGCGGGCGCGTCCGGCTTGGTGTCGGCCTTGCTGCCACCGGCGCGGGCGATCAGGCCCTCGGCGACGGCGTCGGCGACGACCCGGGTGAGCAGGGCGGCGCTACGGATCGCGTCGTCGTTGCCCGGGATCTTGTAGTCGACCTCGTCCGGGTCGCAGTTCGTGTCGAGGATCGCCACGACCGGGATGTTGAGCTTGCGCGACTCGTCGACCGCGATGTGCTCCTTCTTGGTGTCGACGATCCACACCGCGGAGGGCACCTTCTGCATGTCACGAAGACCGCCGAGCGTGCGCTCGAGCTTGTCCTTCTCGCGCCGCAGCACGAGGGCTTCCTTCTTCGTCAGCACGGTCTCGCCACCGGTCTGCTCGATGACCTCGAGCTCCTTGAGGCGCTGCAGCCGCTTGTACACGGTCTGGAAGTTCGTGAGCATGCCACCCAGCCAGCGCTGGTTGACGTACGGCATCCCGACCCGGCGGGCCTGCTCGGCGATCGCCTCCTGGGCCTGCTTCTTGGTGCCGACGAACAGGATCGTTCCGCCGTGCGCGACGGTCTGCTTGACGAACTCGTACGCGTTGTCGATGTACGTGAGCGTCTGCTGCAGGTCGATGATGTAAATGCCGTTGCGCTCGGTGAGGATAAAGCGCTTCATCTTCGGGTTCCAGCGTCGGGTCTGGTGCCCGAAGTGCACGCCGCTCTCGAGGAGCTGGCGCATTCCGACGACGGCCATGTCTGTGGCGCGTCCTTCCGTTTTTCGGGCGGCGGCCTTTCGGCGCACCGCGGTTCCTCGGTTGTCGCGTCGGGAGCGGCTTGATGCTGCCGGGCCCGTCGCCCTGGTGCCCCACGGTCGTTGGCCCCCTTCAGGGGACCGAGGAGACCGCCGCGCATTTCGGTGTCCGGTTCATCGGACACCCTCGCGGTGGGCACGCGAAGTCGACCCACGGGAGCGGGTCGCCGCAGAGAAGTCTACGCGGCTGGGCGTCCAGATGCCGAACCCGCCCGTCCGAGCGGCTCAGCGGGGGTGTGGCGAGCGTCCGGCGCGTCCCGCCCGGCGCGTCGCTCGCTAGGCGGGGGTGCGGGCGCGGCGCGCGGTGCGGGCGCGTCGCGGCGTGCGGGCGCGGCGCGCGGGGTGCGCGTCGCGGGGTGCGGGCGCGGCGCGGGGTGCGGGCGCGGCGCGCGGGGTGCGCGTCGCGGGGTGCGGGCGCGGCGCGCGGGGTGCGCGCCGCGCGCAGCAGGCGTGGTGTGGGGTGTGCGCGGGGTGGCGCCGCACAGGGGCGCGGGCGCACGCCCCTGTGCGGCGCGGTGGGTCAGCCGACGGCGACGGCGGCGCAGAAGAGAACAGCCAGGCCGAGCGCGATCGCGAGCGCACCCGGGCGGGAGAGCAGCGCGGGCAGCGACTGGACGGGGCGCGGCTGGCCCGTTCCCGACCTGGTCGACGCCCGAGCGCTCTTCAGCGTGCCGACCGCCAGCAGAACCAGCCCGACGACGCCCAGGCCTCCCCCGAGCACACCACCGGCGTTCACCGAGTCGCCCAACGCCGAGCGCCAGCTCAGCACCGCGGCCGGTACGGCCGTGACGACCAGCACGCCGAGCACGAGCGCGACGATCGCCGCCCACCGCCACTGCGCGGGAGTGGGACGGCGCCGACTCGTGGGGCGCGGCACGCGGGGGCGCGGCGGGGCGGAGTCCACCGGCGCGGGTCCGGACCCGGCAGGAACGGAAGCCCCGGTCGAGCCGGACGGACGCCCGGCGACCTCCAGCGGCGCCGGGCCGTAGTTCCGGCGCCGCGCCGAGGCTCCGGCGTTCGACCCGGGATCGGCGAGGGTGCCGTCTCCCTGGACGGCCGGCGAGTCCGGCGCCGCGCCGGACGCCGGGTCCGCGCCGGCCATCGTCGCCACGTCGCTTCCCGGAGCCGCGCCGGAAGCCGTGGTCGCGTCGGAGGCCGGAGCTGCGCCGGAGGCCGTGGTCGGCTCGGAGGCCGGAGCCGCGCCGGAGGCCGTGGTCACGTCGACGGCCGAGGGCACGTCGGCTTCCGGGGCCGGGGCGGACTTCGGGGATGCGTCCAGGCCCGGATCCGGGATCGAAGCGGCGTCGAGCGTCGACGGCGGGTCTGAAGGCGAGGCAGCGACCGAAGGCCGGCTCCGGGCCCAGCCCGACCCCCAGGCGGAGCCCGGGCGCCGACCGGAGGCGGGAGACGAAGCCCGGGTCCGAGCCGGCGCCGGCTCGGCGGCCGGCTCCCGGCCCCCACCAGGGAGCGGGTCGGACACCGGGTCCGGATCCCGGCTCCAGCGCGAGACAGAGGCCGCACTCGTGGTCGGGGCCGAGTCGGGCGACGCCGAAGCCCGGAGCCCACCGGACGTGGCTTCCGGCTCCGGACGCGCCTCGGATTCGGATGCCGGGTCCGCATCCGGCGTCCAGGGCGAGGCAGCAGCAGGAGTCGAAGCGGACTCCGACGGTCCGGACGGGAAGGGAGTCACCGTGGCGGAGTGCTCGGCCGGCTCCGGGCTTTCCTTCTTCCCACCAGCGCGCCCGGGCAACAGGCGTTGGACGAACCGTCGCGCCGGCAGCACCCTGGCCAGTCGCGGCGCCAGCGGGTGCTCGGCGGGGGTCTCGGCCACGGTCGGTGCGGGCCCCAACGGGCCGGGCCGCGCCGCCCGCGTCTCGTCGTTCTTCCCGACGCGCGCCCGGGTACGGGCCACCAGCGCGTCGAACGTCGGCACCGGCTCGGCGATCGTGATCGGGTGCGGAACGGACCCGATCGGGAACACCGCGGCGTCTTCGTCCCGGGCCGCGGTCCGGTCCTGGTCAGCCGTCTCGTCCGAGGCGGAGATCGGGACCGCGCGCCCGTCCTTGTCGACCAGCCCCAGGCGAACCAGCACCGACTCGGTGTCCGGCCAGTAGGAGTGGCCACCATCCGCCGAGCCGTCCTCGTCCACCGAGCTATCCACCGCCGAGCGTTCCGTCGCGGGGGCTTGAGTCGCGAGGGCTTGAGTCGCGGGGGCTTCCGCCGCGGGGGGCACGGTCGCCGGAGAAATCGCCGCCGCACCGGTGTGCGACGCCTCCGCGCCGTCTTCGGACCGCTCCTTACTGCTCGGCACCGCGTCGGGTTCCGCGGCGTCGGCATCGCGTTCCGCGGCGTCGCGTTCCGCGGTGTCGGCGTCGCGCGCCGCGGGGAGCACCCCCGGCGCAGGGACCTCGATCGGAGCGAGCGCGAGCGTCGTGGCCTCCGGGTCGGCGTCACCGCCGCGCCCCTCGCCCTCGGCTCCGACGCTCCGCCGGGCCCCCGCGGAAGCCTCCGCCGAAAATGCTGCTGTCTGGGGCGCCAGCGTCGCCGCCGGGGCCTCCACCGCCGCGGACGCGAAGCCCGCCGCGGACGCGTCCCCCGCCGCAGACGCGAAGCCCGCCGCAGACGCGGAGCCCGCCGCAGACGCGGACTCGTCTGCCGCCCCGGACGCGCCCCCCGCCGCAGACGCGGACTCGTCCCCCGCCGCAGACGCGGACTCGTCCCCCGCCGCGGACGCGGAGCCCGCCGCTGACGAGGACTCGTCTGCCGCCGCGGACTCATCCCCCGCCACAGACGCCGCCGCGCCCGGAACTGCCTCCTGCGCCGCCGGCGCTCGCATCGCCGTCGGAGGCGCCTGCACGGCCGCGGGTGCCTCCACCGACAGCGGCCCGCCCACCAGCGACGGCTCGTCCGCCGACGACGGCGCCACGGCGGTGACCGCCTCCGCGCCACGCGCCCGGGACGGCGCCTTCCGCGCCCCGGTACCGCGTGTGGTCTTCCGCGGCTCCGCCGGAGCCTTGCCCGTCGCCGAAGGCTCGGCGGTCTCCTGGGGCTTGCCCGCCGCCGCCTTGCTCACCGCAGTCCGGCGGGTGGCGCCGGCGGCCGACGTCCGTGCTCTCGGTGCTCGCGCGGGCTTGCCCGGGGTAGCGCCCGACTCGTCCGCTAACGACGGATTCTCGACCATCGGCGCTCCTCCCGCAGTGGCGCGTTCCGGTACCACGCCGGAGCAGACGTTACCGAGTTGCCGGGACGCCTCCGGTGACCGACCCGACGTCCCGCCCCGCCCTCACCGAGTCCGGTTTCACTCCCCACTGGTTATGTAGGGATTTACCCCGATCCCCGGCGTCCGGGACGTGGTTTAGGAGGACCTTAAGTCGATATATGGTGGGCCAAAAACCTCACCCACTGTGCTGAACAGGAAAGACAGCGCCTATCGTCTGGGGTCATGACCCATGCCGGTAACGCTGGTTCCGGACTCACCCCGTACAGAGGGCCCGGCCTTCTCGGACTGTCCCCCCGCAACTCCTCGGACGAGCCCCGCGGCTCCTCGCAGGAGACCCGCCGGGGCATCTCGCGCATGCGCGGTTTCGGTACGACGATCTTCAGCGAGATGACGTCGCTCGCCGTCCGCACCGGCGCGATCAACCTCGGACAGGGCTTCCCGGACACCGACGGCCCCGACACGATGCTGCGGGCGGCCGTGAACGCGATCCAATCGGGGCAGAACCAGTACGCGCCCGGCGCCGGCACCCCCGACCTGCGCACCGCGATCGCCCGCCACCAGGGCGACTGGTACGGACTCGACTTCGACCCGGACACCGAGGTGCTGGTCACCGCCGGCGCCACCGAGGCGATCGCGGCCACGCTGATGGGGCTCTGCGAGCCGGGCGACGAGGTGCTCTGCGTCGAGCCGTACTACGACTCCTACGCCGCCGTGATCGCACTGGCCGGCGCGGTTCGTCGCCCCGTGACCCTCCGCCCGCCGGACTACCGCCTCGACACCGCCGCGCTCGCCGCGTCGATCACCGACCGCACGCGCGTGATCCTGATCAACTCGCCGCACAACCCGACCGGCGCGGTGTTCGACCGTCAGGAACTCACCGAGGTCGCGCGGCTCTGCGTCGAGCACGACCTGATCGCGGTCACCGACGAGGTCTACGAGCACATCGTCTTCCACGGCGAGCACGTCCCGCTGGCGACGCTGCCCGGCATGCGTGACCGCACCGTCACGATCTCCTCCGCGGGCAAGACGTTCAGCGCGACCGGCTGGAAGGTCGGCTGGATCTGCGCCTCCCCTGACCTGGTCGCCGCCGTCGCCCGGGTGAAACAGTTCCTGACGTTCACCAACGCAGCGCCGTTCCAGCCCGCAGTGGCCGCCGCGCTCGGCCTACCCCGGGAGTACTTCACCGGCCTCGCCGCGGACCTCCGCGCCAAGCGCGACCTCCTCTGCCAGGGGCTCGTCGCGGCCGGGTTCGAGGTCCACATCCCGGCCGGCACCTACTTCGTCACCGCGGACGCCGCGCCGCTGGGTGGCGTCGACGGCGTCGCGTTCTGCCGTGCGCTGCCGGAGCGCGCGGGTGTGGTCGCTGTTCCGGTCGGCGTGTTCTACGACCAGGAGGCCCACGACATCGTGCCCGGTGCGTCGCTCGTGCGGTTCGCGTTCTGCAAGAAGGACGAGGTCCTGCACGAGGCCGTGCGCCGGTTGGCGGACCTGCGGGACAGTGGGCCGCTGGTCGAGCCCGCACCCCGCCGGATTCCCGGCACCGCCGAACAGCCGGGCGCCTGGGCCCGCTGAGCACCGTTGTCCACAGCGGCCCGTAGGCCGCTGGCGGGGGCGCACGCAGGCGACCACGCTCGCCTTCATGCATTCCCACGGCGACGCTCGACGAGCGCGCGATCGCAGGTCGGCACCGCCCGCCCGCGCCTGCGCCCCCCGCCCCGGCCCAGCCGGACGCACCCCGCCCGACGGGCCGGAGCGCGGCGCCACGCCCGCCCGCGCCCCGCGCCACCGCCCGACCGCGACCAGGCCACCCGCAGCCCGGCCGACACGCGCCAGGGCTACGGGCCGGGGTGCCGTTGGGGCAGTGCTGGCCGTTGCGGCAGTGGCCGTTGCGGCAGTACTGACCGGTGCCGTCCTGGCCGCGCCGTCTCCGACGAGCGCGACCGCTGAGTCGACGGGCCTCGCGACGGCCGCAGCCGCGAGGTCGGCGTCCCCTGGCGCGGCGGGCGGCGGACCCGTGTGGTGGTGGCCGCTGGAGCCACGGCCACGGGTCGTGCGACGGTTCGATCCGCCGGCGGACCGGTACGGTCCCGGGCACCGCGGCGTCGACCTGGCGGGCACGCCCGGCGGGTCGGTGAGGTCCGCCGGTGCCGGGGTGGTCCGCTTCGCCGGGCCGGTGGGCGGACGTGGTGTGGTGAGCGTCGTCCACCCGGACGGACGCCGCACGACGTACGAGCCGGTGCACGCGACGGTCCGGGCCGGTGACCGAGTGCAGACCGGATCCGTGCTGGGCACGGTGGACGCCGGGCATCGCGGGTGCCCCACGGCGGCGTGCCTGCACTGGGGGCTGATCGTCGCGGGTGAGTACGTCGATCCGCTGCTACTGCTCGGCCCCGGCCGGGTGCGGCTCTACCCGGTGACGACCTGATCCGTGCGAAGCGCCGCGTACCGGGCGTCGGCGTCCGTGGCGTAGGCCCAGTACCGGTCGCCGAACGACCAGTGCCACCACTCGGTGGGGTAGTTGATCAGGCCGACCGCCGCCAGCGCGGTCGTCAGCAATCGCCGGTTGTGGGCGGCCTCGGCGGGGATGTCCGGCGAGGCCGTGTAACAGCGGTCGGCGCTCGCGACCGGGCTGGCGTTCACCTCGGTACCCATGTCCAGTTCGACGCCGTCGTCGGCGCAGAGGGTCAGGTCGATCGCGCCTCCGGTGCAGTGCGGCGCGACCTCGGGCGGCGAGATGAATCGGGACGCCTCACGACGGACCTGCTCGGGGGGCCAGTCCGGGTACCGGACGCGCAGCAGGTCAGCGTAGGCGGTGAACTGCTGCAGCTGCACCGCGGGCGGCCGGTACCCCTCGACCAGCAGCAGGTGCACGCCGGGCGGGAGGCTCGCCTCCGCCTCGAGCAGGCGGTCACGCAGACCGGATCGGACGTGGTGCAGGAGCGGGTTGTGTGGTGCCTCGCGAGCGTCGGTCCGGAGGCGCGGGTCGGCGGCGACGTCGACGACGGGCTCACCGCAGTCCTCGGTCCGCACCGCCGCGATCACCGGGTCACTCAACAGCACGAAGTCGCCTGGCACTCCTGCCACGCTAATCCCGCCCCCGACGCGACGCGGAGCCACCTCACCCCCGACCGAGACCCTGACCGAGACCCTGACCGAGCGCGGGCTGACGCGGCCCCTCACGCCATCCCGGCACGCCACCGTCGCGTCCGCGGTTCGGTCCGTGGGCCGACCGAACGGATCAGCGAACGTCGGTGGACACCCGTCAGGCGCGCGGGTGGGCCTGGCGGTAGGCGCTGCGGAGCCGGTCGACGGTGACGTGGGTGTAGATCTGGGTCGTGGCCAACGTGGCGTGGCCGAGCAGCTCCTGAACCGTCCGCAGGTCGGCGCCGCCGGCCAGCAGATGGGTGGCGGCGGTGTGACGGAGGCCGTGCGGGCCGAGGTCCGGCGCGCCCGGCACCTCGGCCAGCCGGTCGTGGACGATCTGGCGGGCGGTACGCGGATCCAGACGCCCCCCGCGGACGCCGAGCAGCAGCGCAGGCCCGCTGCGCGCCGTGGCGAGAAGCGGACGTCCGCGCTCGAGCCAGGCGGTGACCGCCCGCTCGGCCGGGACGCCGTAGGGCACGGTCCGTTCGCGGTTGCCCTTGCCCAGGACACGCAGCAGACGACGCTCGCGGTCGACGTCGTCGACGTCGAGCCCGCACAGCTCGCCGACCCGGACGCCGGTGGCGTACAGGAGTTCCAGGACGACGGCGTCCCGGAGCACGGCGGCCTCGTCTCGCAGGTCACCGCCGCTCGCACCCACCGCTTCGGCGCCGACGCCTGCCGCCGCCTCCGCAGCGGTTCGCGAGCCGGCAACGCCGCCGGCCACCGCATCCGCAGCGCCGGAGACACCGGCTGGGCTCCCAGCGCCGGGGGTCGCGGCAGGGCTCCTGGCACCGGGGAGCGCGGCAGGGCTCCCCCTGCCGGAGCTCCCCCTGCCGGAGCTCCCCGCGCCGAGGCGCGCGGCAGGGCTCCGAGTGCCGGAGTTTCCCGTGCCGGAGCGGGCGGCAGGGCTCGCGGTGTCGTCAGCCGCCGGCCGGCCGGTTGCGTCGGCGACGGCCCGTGGCCCGTCCAGTAGCGCGGCGGCTTGGCGGACGTCGAGAACTCGCGGGAGGTGAGCGGGGAGCTTCGGGCTGGCCAGATCCCGCCCCGGGTCGTCGGCGCGGCGGCCGGTGCGCTGGGCCCAGGCGGTCAGCGCCCTCGCCGCGGCCGCGCGGCGGGCCAGCGTTCGCGGCGCGGCCCCGGTGCTGCGTTGGCGGGCCAGCCAGCTCCGCAGTAAGGACAAGTCGAGCGCGTCGAGGGTGTCGCGCCCCGTCCGGCGGAGGTGATCGAGCAGCAGCACGACGTCGGCCACGTAGGCCCGTAACGTCGTCGGTGGGTGGCTGCGCTCGTGCTCGAGGTAGGCCTCGAACGCGTCGACCACCTCCCCCAGCGCGGGCGGGAGGGCAGCGCGCAACTCCGCTACCCGCGGTCGGGACCGAGCCATCCTCCGACCGTGCCGCGTCGCGCCCCGCCGGGCAAGCCGCCCCGCCGCGTACCGGGCTACGCGGCGGGGCGGGGTCCTCGGGTCACCCGTCGCGCGGCTCGGCGGGCTCCGGCCCACGAGCCGGCTCCGACCGCCCCGCCGGCCCCGACGCACGGGCGCGCTCGGAGGCCGGGGCCGAGTCCGGTTCCGACTCCAGGTGCGCATCTCGGAAAGGGGGCTGGACCGAGTCCCGGAACGCGCCCGTGGTTCGGTCGGAGGCTCGGCGTAGCGCTCGGGGTGGGAGCCGGACCGCGGCCCGGGACGACTCCGCGGCCCGGGACGACTCCGCGGCCCGGGACGACTCCGCGGCCCGGGTGGGGCCTGGGGGCGGGGTGGGGCGATCGAGGGCGAACGTCGGCGGGCCGAGGCCCGCCTCGGTGAGCCGGTAACCGCCGTCCACCGCCCGCACGAAGCCCCGCATCCGTAGGTCGGGCAGCGCACGCCGAACCTCGGTGGGTGCCAGCCGCCCCGCGAGCGCCACGTCCTCGACGGTGACCACCCGACCGGCCGGAATCGCCTCCAGCACGGCCCGCAGCGGCGGGGACAGCGCAGCCCGATCGGGCTGCCTCGCTCCGTCCGGCGGCATCGCCGCGTCCCACTCCGCCGGGTCGCCGTCCGCCGCGGGCGTGGCCCACTCGGCGGCACCGATCGGCCCGACCTCCTCCACCACGTCCGTGGCGCTGGTGACCAGCGTCGCCCCGAAGTCGCGGATCAACCGGTGCGTGCCCACCGACAGCCCGGACGTGACCGCGCCGGGCACCGCCATCAGCACCCGCCCCAGCTGGTGCGCGCGCTCGGCGGTGACGCTCGTGCCCGAGCGTGCGCCTGCCTCGACCACGACCAGCCCGGCTCCGAGCGCGGCGACCAGCCGGTTGCGGGAGAGGAACCGGTGCCGCTGTGGTGACTCACCGAGCGGCACCTCACTGATCAGCAGCCCCTCTTCGGCGATGCGGTCGAGCAGCCCCGCGTGGGCCAGCGGGTACGGCACGTCGACGCCACCGGCCAGCACCGCGATCGTGGGGCCGCCGCCGGCGAGGGCCCCACGGTGCGCCGCGCCGTCGATGCCGTACGCCCCGCCCGAGACGACCACCCAGCCGCGCTCGGCCAGGCCGAAGGCGATGTCACCGGCGACGTGCTTGCCGTAGGCGGTGGCCGCCCTGGCCCCGACGATGGAGATCGTGCGCTCCACCGCCCCGGTCAGCGCGAGCGGCCCGCGCGCCCAGAGGCACAGCGGCGGGGCGACGTCTAGCTGCTCGGCCTCGGCCAGCGGCGCGAGCGCGGCGAACGCGTCGGTGGGCCACTCGGCGTCCACCGGGGTGATCGCGCGAGCGCCCGCGCGGGCCGCGGCCGCGATGTCGGCCTGGGCACGCGCCCACGGGTCGACGCCGTCCAGCCGGGCGCGCAGGCTCCGGCTCACCCGGTCCCTTGCCCCCGACAGGACGCCCTGCAGCAGCGCGTGCGCGCCCCCGGCGGTTGCCGCCACGATGCTGCGCTTGCCGGGCTCCACCAGGCGGCTGAGCGCCACCCACGCGAGCCGCTCGGCCGCGATCCACTCGGTGTCGCCGCTCATGCCGTCACCAGCCCGCGGCGCAGCTCCAGCGCCTCGTTGACGTCACCGGGGTCGGGGGCCGACCGGCCCGCCAGGTCGGCGAGCGTCCACGCGATGCGCAGCACCCGGTCGTAGCCTCGGGCGGAGAGTTCGCCGCTGTCGACCGCCCGGGCCGCCGCTCCGGTGATCGCGCGGGACAGGCGCCACTCCGCGCGGAGCGCCGGGCCCGGCACGGCCGCGTTCGACGTCCATCCGTGGTGGCCCCAGCGCTCCGCACCCGCAAGGCGGGCCCCGCGTACCCGGTCGGCCACCACCTCGGTCGTCTCCGGCCGGTCGAGGTCCGCGTAGAGGGCCGCCGAGGCGACCGGGAGCAGCATCACGCGCAGGTCGATGCGGTCGAGCAGCGGGCCGGAGATCCGGCCGAGGTACCGCCGCCGCGCGGTGGGCGTGCAGGTGCAGGCCCGATCGCCGGCCGCACTGGCGCAGGGACACGGGTTCGCGGCGAGGACGAGCTGGACGCGGGCCGGGTAGCGGACGGCCCCTCCGGACCGGGCGAGAACGACCTCACCGCACTCGACCGGCTGGCGGAGCGCGTCCAGCGCCCGCGGCGAGAACTCGGGGCTCTCGTCGAGGAACAGCACGCCGTGGTGGGCCAGCGAGACGGCGCCGGGCCGGGCGAGCCCGGAGCCACCGCCGACCAGCGCCGCCACCGTGGCCGTGTGGTGAGGCGCCTGGTAGGGCGCTTCCCGGACCAGACCGCGCCCCGCCGGAAGAACGCCGGCCACCGAGTGCACGGCGGTCACCTCCACCGCCGCCTCGTCGCCCAGCGGCGGCAGGACGCCGGGCAGCCGCTCGGCGAGCATCGTCTTGCCCGCCCCCGGCGGCCCGAACAGCGCCAGGTGGTGCCCGCCGGCGGCCGCGACCTCCACGGCACGACGCCCGATCTCCTGACCGGCGACGTCGGCGAGGTCGCCCGCGCCGCGACCGGACGGATGCCCGGCAGCCGGTGCGGCCGGTGGCTCGGCCGCGTCGTCGTCGGCGGGCGGCTCCTCACCCCGCAGCAGCGCGAGCACCCCGCGCAGCGTCCGGCGTCCGACCACGTCGACGCCGGGCACCAGCGCGGCCTCGGACCAGTTGCCCACCGGGACCACGTACCGGCGCAGCCCGACCTTCGCCCCGGCGGCGACCGCGGGGAAGACGCCGCGGACGGCGCGGATCCGCCCGTCGAGGCCGAGTTCGCCGATCAGCACCAGGCCGTCGAGCGACACCATCGGCGCGGCGCCGGACGCCACCAGGATGGCCGCGGCCACCGCCAGATCGAAGTTCGTGCCGTGTTTGGGCAGCCACGCCGGGCCGAGGCCGACCGTGATGCGCTGATCGGGCCACCGCTGGCCGGAGTTGAGCACCGCCGCACGGACCCGGTCGCGCGCCTGCACGACCGCGGCGTCGGGCAGGCCGGTGATCACCAGGCCGGGCAGGCCCTGCGCGAGGTGAGCCTCGACCTCGACCACCCGGCCGTGGACGCCGTGCAGCCCGACGGCGAGCGCGCGAGCGAACCCGGCCATCAGAACGCTCCGCGCAGGTGCTCGACGGCCGCCGGGCCGGAGCGCTGCGGCCGGACGCTGACGACGTCGAACCGCACGGTGTCGGCGTGGACCCCTCGGTCGCGGATCCACGCACCGGCCAACCGGCGCAACCGTGCGGCCTTGGCGGCGACCACCGCCTCGGCCGGTGTGCCGTGCCGTGCGCCGCGCCGCGTCTTGACCTCGCAGATGACCAGCGCGCCACCCTCACGCGCCACGATGTCGAGCTCGCCGTACGCGCAGCGCCAGTTGCGGTCGAGCACGACCAGCCCGGCCTGCTCCAGGTGTCGGACGGCCACCCGCTCGCCGTACGCACCGACCGCTTGCTTCGCGCCGCCCATCTGCCGCCTCCCGATCGCCTGGTGAGGGCTCCACGGTGGCGGTGGCCGCCGGTCCGGCACCACGTCACGGCGGCGGGCTGGGGACGGCGAACGCTCCTGGGGACGACGGCACGGCAAGCCGCACGGTGATACGGCACGAACAGCACAACGGACTTATTACTCTTAGTGGTTATGACGGACGAATGGGTCTCACTGGGCACCGTCGCCGGAGTGTGCCTCCTGGTGGCGGTGCTCGGTGCGGCGACCGCGATCGGTATCGCCCGCCGGGGCCATCGTCAGATCTCGGAGGTGATCACCGCAGGCCACCGGCAGGCCGTGTTGCTGGCGCGTGAGGACGAGCGGCGGGACGCGTACACCGCGGCGCTGGAGTACGCGGACGCCGCCCGTCTCGAGTACGGCAAGGTCGGCCGGGGCGAGAACGCCGAGTTCCTCCCGCCGGACATCGAACGGTCGGCGCCCCTGCTCGCGGCCGTGTCGGCGCACGGCGGCCCGGAGGCGTCACGGCGCCTCTCCGACCTGCTCATGCACGTTCCGACCGTGAACTACTACGCGGCGCGGCTGTCGCGCGCTCCCCGGGACGCCGATCGCGAGCACGAGTTCGTCGCCGCGCTGCTGCGGTTCGAGGAGCTGTACGAGTCGTTCGCCACGTACGCCCACGCCGACCTGGCGACACCGCTGGAGATGCCGGCCGACTGAGCGTCGACCGGCGCTCGCGTCAGCGGGCGGTCTCCGGCGCCGGGTCGGTGTTCCGGGGTGACCCCGGTCAGCGCGCCGCCTCCGGACGCTGGGTCAGCGGCCGGGACGCGGTGTCGAGCTGCTCCCCGCCGGGGCCGACGTCCGGCGTGTGTACGCCGTCCACGGGCGGCAGCGACTCGGACGTCCCGAGTGCGGTGGCCACTTCCGGGGCGGTGCCGGCGGGCACCCCGCCCGCCTTCTGCGCGAGATCGGGGTCGCTGCCCACCGGGTAGTCCTCGGGAGCAGGCGGCTCGGCGTACCCCGTCCGCGCCTCCTCGGGCATGGTGGGCGGGAGACCACCCACGCGCACCCGCGCCGCCGGATCCATCGGATCCGCGACCGGATTGCGGTCCGGGGTCTCCTCCGGTGCCTGACGCTCCGTGCTGCTGTGGTCGGGAGCCTGAGCCATCGACGCCTCCTCGCTCGGGTACGGCTTGGGCCTACCCGGCAGGCGGCGTCACGAACCGAACGTACCGCTCCCGGGCAGCGAGATGTCGGGCTTGTCCAACTCCTCGACGTTGACGTCCTTGAACGTCACCACCCGGACGTTCTTCACGAAGCGCGCCGGGCGGTACATGTCCCAGACCCAGGCATCCGACATCGCCACCTCGAAGTACACCTCGCCGTCGGCGTTGCGTACCTGGAGGTCGACCGAGTTCGCGAGGTAGAAACGCCGCTCGGTCTCGACCACGTAGGAGAACTGGCGGACGATGTCCCGGTACTCGCGATAGAGCTGCAGCTCCATCTCGGTCTCGTACTTCTCGAGATCCTCAGCGCTCATACCTCGTCCTCCACCTGACCATTGTGGCTCACCGCCACCGGCACGAGCGCCTCAGCCCCGCCCGGGGGCGCCGGGGACGGCCCGGTCGCCCGGCCGGCGACCCGGCCGGAGCCGGCCGCCGCGACGTTCGCGTACGACATGCGGTGCTCGGGGCACGGACCGTGCAGGGCGAGCGCCTCCGCGTGCGCCGCGGTGACGTATCCCTTGTGCTGGGCGAAGTCGTAGCACGGATAGGTCTCGTGCAGGGCCGTCATGATCCGGTCCCTGGTGACCTTCGCCAGTACCGACGCCGCCGCGATGCACGCCGCCACCCGGTCGCCCTTCCAGACCGCCAGCCCCGGCAGCCCCAGCCCGGCGACGCCGAACCCGTCGGTGAGCATGTAATCGGGCCGGACCGACAGCTGCTCCAGCGCCCGGCGCATCGCGTCGACGTTGCTGCGGTGCAGTCCGCGGGCGTCGACCTCGGCGGCCGGCACGATCACCACCGAGTAGGCCTCGGCCCGCCGGACCACCTCGTCGTAGACCCGTTCCCGGGTGGCCGGCGTCAGCAGCTTGGAGTCCGCGAGCCCGGGGACTTCGCCGCGCGGACCCGGCGGCAGCACGGCCGCCGCGACGACGAGCGGACCGGCGCAGGCTCCGCGGCCCGCCTCGTCGGCACCGGCGACACGCGTGAAGCCGCGCCGGCGCAGCGTTCGTTCGAGCGCGTACAGACCACCGTCACGGCGGACCACGGCGCGCGGGGGGACGAGCACGTCAGGCCTCCTTCGCGGGGGACGAACGGTCTGCGGGAGGGGGCAACCGGTCGAGCAGGTCGGCAAGGTTGGGAGGGTAGACGGTTTCCGGGGTGGCGCGCAGTTCCGCACTGCTCCACCAGCGCGCCTCACCCATGAACCGGCGCTCCCACTCGGTCTGGGCGCTCCGGTCGATCTCGAACGCGGCCATCCGGAGCACGAAGTACTGCTGCGCCTGGCGGCGGGTGCCGGTGGACGTCCGGTACTCGATCTCCTCCTCGAACACCGGCCCGTCGAACTCGTGCGGACCGACCGTCAGTCCGGTCTCCTCGGCGAGTTCGCGGACGGCGCCCGTCCGGGCGTTCTCGTCACCCTCCAGGCCGCCGCCGGGAGTCATCCACCAGTAGCCGTCTTCCGGCCGGTGTTCGCTGATGCAGCGGAACAGCAGGACCCGGTCGTCGTCCACCACGAGAATCCGAGCCGCTCGCCGCGCTCTCACTTCATCCATCGGGAGTTGAGCGTAACGGCTGTCCGGCGCGCACCGGGCCCGGCGTCAGCACCAGACCGCGAAGCCGGCGTCGACGACGTCACCCGCCAGCAGCCGAGCCACGATCTGCGGCAGTCCGTCCGGGAACGTCCGGGGCAGCCGCTCGACGTCGGCGAGCGGGACCCAGTCGGCCGCGAGGAACGTGGCCTGCTCCTCGGGCGTGTACCGCAACTCGGCCACGACCTCCGGGGTCACCGGCGGACGCGCCAGGTGAATCGCCTGCCGCGACCAGCGACGACGCCCCAGCCACAGGTACGTCAGCTCCGATCGCCACACCGCGGGTCCCGAGCCGTCACCGGCGGGGACCACGGTCTCCCGCTCGACCTCGACACCGGTCTCCTCCAGCACCTCGCGCAGTGCCGCCGCGACCGTGTCCTCGCCCGGATCGACCCCGCCGCCCGGCACCTCCCACCACTCCCCCAGCTCGGGATAGTCGGGGTCGTGCGAGCGGACGAGGAGAACCCGGTCGGCCGGGTCGAGGACGACCAGCCGCCCGGAGAGCCGCCACGGACGGGCCGGCGCGCCGGGCGGCTGCTCGCTCCCGGCCGCACGCGGCAGTTCCCAGGAGGGCTCGTCAGCCACCCGACGGGGCCGGGATCGCTTCGTAGCCCTTCGGCACCGAGAGCGTCCCCACGTGGCTGAACGGCCAGAAGATCACGAACGCCCGTCCGACGACGGCGTCGACCGGGATCGTGCCGTCCGCGTGGTCGGTGTGGAACCGGGAGTCCGCCGAGGAGGACCGGTGGTCACCCAGCACGAACAGGCGGCCGGGCGGCACCGAGACATCGAACGGCTGGGAGGACGGGACATCGTCCTCGTACAGGTAGTCCTCCTGGAGCACCCGGCCGTTGATCGTGATCCGTCCGGACGAGTCACAGCAGATGACCTTGTCGCCGCCGACCGCGACGACGCGTTTGATGTAGTCGTCCTTGGCCGGTCCGGCGTCCCACTGCTTGGGCGGCACGAAGACGACCACTTCGCCCCGGCGTGGCTCCCGGAAGCGGTAGATCATCTTGTTGACCAGCACGCGGTCGTTGATGAGGAGCGTGGTCTCCATCGAGCCGGACGGGATGTAGAACGTCTGCACCAGAAACGTGCGAACCAGCACGGCGACGATGACCGCTACGAGGAGGAGGATCGGCAGCTCGACCCAGAAGGACCGCTGTTTCCGACGGGAGGTCTCGGGCATCACCAGCGCAGCCTACGGCGTCGACGCGAATTTGGGCGCAACGTCCACCGGGGGGCACGCCCGGACCAGAGCAGCCCGAAGGGCGCGAACAGGACGGGTAGCACCAGCAACGCCCCCGCTCCCGCGGGTCGCGCGACGCTGTGCGGTTTCTCACCCAGCGCAGTCGGGACGTTGCCGAAGGTGTCCGGCGTAGGCAGCAAGCCCCATCGTGACGCCGGCCACGCCGTCGCGTAGGCCTGTCCGATCACCGCGTCCACCGGGATCGTCCCGCGCCACTGGTCGCTCAGGTAGACCCGGGAGTCGGCCGAGGCCGCCCGGTGGTCGCCCATCATGAACAGGCGCCCCTCCGGGACCGTGACCGGCCCGAACGAGCGTTCCTTGATCGGGTTGTCCTCGAAGACGTACGGCTCGACCAGCGGGACGCCGTTGACCTCGACCCGGCCGTTCGCGTCGCAGCACTGGACGACGTCGCCGCCGACGCCGATGACCCGCTTGACGAAGTCCTTCTCGTCGGGGGGCGCCGCGCCGATCAGGCCACCGAGCATCCGCCCGGCGGTCGCGAGCGTGCCGGTGTTCTGCGTGATGCCGGTCTCGGGAGCCCAGGAGTCGGTGCCGCGGAACACGACGACCTCTCCGCGACGCGGCTCGCGCGTGTCGTAGACGAACTTGTTGACCAGCACGCGATCGCTGACCAGGAGCGTCTGCTCCATCGAGCCGGACGGGATGTAGAACGCCTGGACGACGAACGTCTTGATCACGGTGGCGAGCACGAACGCGACGATCAGCAGGAGCGGGATCTCCTGCCAGAGCGGCAGCGTGCGGCGCCGGCCGCGACCGGCGTACTGGCGGGTGCCTGCGCGGTGCCGTCCCGCGGCGGAGCGGTCCGCTGCGGTGGACCGCTCGGTTCCGTGGGTCTTCCGGTAGTACGCCGAGTCGTCCTCGGCGGCGTAGCGCGCCGAGGAGGACGGCTCACGCCCATACCCCGGATCTCCGTAGGGATCGCTGCCGTACCGGTCGTCGGCGTAGCGGGGATCGGAGTACCGCGGATCGCCGTAGGGCGAGCCGCCCATCGGCGAGATCTGGTGTGGCGAGTCCCGCAACCGAGGGCCCCCGTAGTCCCGGTCGTCGGGGTCACGGTAAGACCGGTCCCGGTCACGGCCCCCGTGGTCCGGGTCTCCGGGATCCCGGTACCCGGCATCCCGGTACCGGGGATCCGCCTGCCGCGGGTCGGCGTAACCCCCGTCGCCGCGACGCGGATCAGCCGCGCGGGACTGGCCCGGCCGGGAATGGCCGGAGCCGGGATGGCCGGAGCGGGGCTCACCGGACCGCGGATCGCCCTCCGGGTAGCGCCGATACCGGCCGTCCCGGACGGGACCGCCGTAACGGTCGACCGGAACGCGCTCAGCACCACCGATTCGTCCCACACCGGATTCACGGCCGTAACCGTCTCCGAGTTCGCTGCTCTCGGTAGAAGCCTGCTCACGGGGGACGAATCCGGGGCCTTCCGGCATCGATTGCCGGGCAGACGGCAATGGACGGCCGGGCCACGAAAGTGAACCCGAGCCGTCCATTCGAGCGGAAGGCAGTCGCGCCGGATCAGCGCGTGCAGGCCGGCCGAGCCGACGAGCCAACTCGTCGAAACCCGAAGGCCCGGCTGCTCCGGAGTCGGAGCCGCCGAACCGATCGGGCGCCGTCACGCGCGAAAAGCCGGTTCAGCCGACTCAGCTCGCGTGGGTGTCGCGCTTCTCCTTGATCTTGGCGGCCTTGCCGCGCAGACCACGGAGGTAGTAGAGCTTGGCGCGGCGCACGTCACCGCGGGTCACGACCTCGATCTTCTCGATGACCGGCGTGTGCACCGGGAAGGTGCGCTCGACGCCGACACCGAAGCTGACCTTGCGGACCGTGAAGGTCTCGCGCGCGCCGGTGCCCTGCCGACGGATGACCGCACCCTGGAACACCTGGATGCGGGACCGGTTGCCCTCGACGACCCGCACGTGCACCTTGAGGGTGTCGCCGGGCCGGAAGGCCGGGATGTCGGAACGCAGAGTCTCGGCGTCCAGGGCATCCAGGGTGTTCATCGCGGACTTCGCTTTCCTCGTCGTCGGGCCGTCTTCATGCACCCGCTGGGCGGGAGCCGAGGACGGTGTCAGAGCTTCAACTACAGAGCCTGGGCACGCTGAAGCACCCGGGCGTCAGCGGCATCCGAACTCTCTTCAACCTCCGGCCTCAGCTAAAGGTTCAGCGAGCTCAGTCAGGGTCGGTCGAAAAGAATTCGCTCCTACTGTGCCACATCTTGCGGAGGAACCGGAAACCCAGCCTCCAGCAATACCTTTCGGTCTGCCTTGTCCAGGGTCACGGCCGTCAGGAGATCGGGCCGCCGGGCCGCGGTACGCCGCAGCGCCTCGTCCCGCCGCCACCGCGCGATCGCCGCGTGGTGACCGGAGAGCAAGACGTCGGGCACCGGCCGGCCGCGCCAGACCTCCGGACGGGTGTACGCCGGGCCCTCGAGCAATCCGTCGGAGAACGAGTCCTGCTCGTGCGAGGCGGCGTTGCCGAGCACTCCGGGGAGCAGCCGGCCGATCGCCTCGACCAGCACCAGCACCGCCACCTCGCCGCCGGCCAGTACGTAGTCGCCGAGGCTGACCTCGTCGACCACCATCCGCTCGGCCGCGTACTCGGTGACCCTGGCGTCGATGCCCTCGTAGCGTCCGCACGCGAACAGCAACCAGGGTTCGGCCGCGAGCTCGTGCGCGAGCGCCTGCGTGAACGGACGCCCGGCCGGTGTCGGGACGACCAGCCGGGGCTGGGCCCCGGAGGCCGGCGCCACCGTGTCCAGCGCCTCGCCCCACGGCTCTGCCCGCATGAGCATGCCGGGGCCGCCGCCGTACGGGGAGTCGTCGACCGTGCGGTGCACGTCGTGCGTCCACTGCCGCAGGTCGTGCACGCCCAGCTCGATGATGCCCCGCTCGACGGCCTTGCCGATCAGGGACTCCCGCAGTGGCGCCAGATACCCGGGGAAGATCGAGAGAACGTCGATCTTCACAGGTCGAACAACCCCTCCGGGGGATCGATCACGACCCGGCCACCGGGCACGTCGACGGTCGGGACGATGTCCCGGACGAACGGCACGAGCCGCTCGCCGCCCTGGTACGAGAGCACCAGGATCTCCCCGGCGGCGCTGTGCACGATGTCCGCGACCGTCCCGTACGACGCGCCGTCGAGCCCGACCGCGGCCAGGCCGACGAGCTCGTAGTCGTGGAACTCGTCCGGATCGTCGCTCGGTGGCAGCTCGTCGGACTCCACGACCAGGCGCAGACCGCGGAGCTTCTCCGCGTCGCTGCGATCCTGCACGTCCGCGAAGCGCACCACGAGTTTGCCGGAGTGCCAGCGCATGTCGGCGACGGTGAGCGGACCGGCGTCCGCGGGATCGGTGGCCAGCACCGATCCCGCGGCGAACCGCTCGTCCGGCTCGTCCGTGCGCACTTCGACCAGGACGTCACCACGGATACCGTGGGCTCGCCCGATCCGCCCCACTACGAGCTGCATCGTCAGCGCAGGTCGGTCTCGACCACGTCGACCCGCACGCCGCGCCCGCCGATACCGGCGACCACCTGACGCAGGGCCTTCGCAGTACGGCCACCCCGGCCGATCACCTTGCCGAGATCCTCCGGGTGGACCCGAACCTCGAGCACCTTGCCGCGGCGACCGTGCACCAGGTCGACCCGGACGTCGTCCGGGTTGTCGACGATGCCGCGGACGAGGTGTTCCAGCGCTGCGGGCAAGACCACGTCAGGACTCCGAAGCGGCCGTGCTGGCTTCGCTGTCGTCGGCCTTCTTCGCGGCCTTCTTCTTCGGGGTGGTCGCGTCGGCGACGGGCGCACCGTCGGCCGAGGCACGCGCCACCTGGTTGAAGATCTCCTTCTTGTCCGCCTTGGGAGCGGCGACCTTCATCGGCGGCGGAGCCGGCTCACCCTTGTGCTTCTGCCAGTCGCCGGTGACCCGGAGGATCGCGGCGACGGCCTCGGTCGGCTGGGCGCCGACGCCGAGCCAGTACTGCGCCCGGTCGGAGTCGACCTCGATGAAGCTCGGGTCCTCCTTGGGGTGGTACTTGCCGATCGTCTCGATGACCCGACCGTCACGCTTGGTGCGGGCGTCGGCGACGACGATGCGGTAGTGCGGCGCGCGAATCTTGCCGAGACGCAGCAACTTGATCTTGGTGGCCACTGGTGTGGATGCTCCTGGGTTCCGGTACGGGTTGGGCCGCCGACGCCACGTGGGGATGATGGTGCGCCGACCCGGCGGACCGAACACCGTGGGTGGGATAGAGGGCCCACACGGTGGTCAGTTCAGCCGCCTATTCTGCCAGATCCGCGGCGGATGCTCCGAATCGGCCGAGCAGGTCGGCCGCGGCGACCGAAACGACCGGGCGATTCCACCCGTCCGGCAGCTCCGGAAGCGCCCACGACGGGTCGGGAACGAACTCGGTCCAGCGTCCGTCGAAGGGCGGCCGGCCCGCCGTAGCGGCATCGATCGCCGCGGCCGCCTCCAGGCGCGTCCGGTCGGCGACCCGGGCCGAGAGGTCACCGGCGTGCACGGCGGCGTCCAGCTCGTCCTCGTCCTTGAGCACGCAGGAGCGGTCCGGTGCGACGACGACGTCCAGCTCCAGGTCGTCGGAGTCGAAGCCCGCGGCGTTCCCGTCGTCCCAGCGCACCGGCGGCGTCTCGACGTTGACGTACCAGTTGCGGAAGCGGCCGGAGGCGTCGAAGAACCAGTACACGGTGTTCCAGGGCGTACCGGGTGGAATCCACTCCAGGACGCTCGTCCCCGACCAGGTCCCCGGCCCGGTGTGCCACGGCCGGGTGAACCGCTCGGCGAGCGGCACGTCCCGTACCGGCCGCCCGTCCTCGAAGAGCGACACCCGCGTCGGCGTGTCGCGGGGCAGCCAGAGCAGCGTGCCGTCGGCGTCGTCGGCGACCACGACCGACGGCCGCACGCCCTGGACGAGTCCACCGCGGCAGTGCCGGATCAAAGCGGTCCGGCCCGGAGCGAGATACATCAGTACGACCGGCCCACGACCGCGACGACGTCGCTCTCGGTGTCGGACTCGGGCACCGAACCGTCCTTGCGGATCAGGCAGCGCACGGTGATCGCGTCCTGCGCCAGCCGGGCCTCCCCGCCGTCGGACAGCGCCGCCCAGGGGATCCGCGCCCATCCGGTCGCGGCCGCGGCGATCGCGTCCTCGATCGTGGTGACGTCGGTGGTCTTCTCCTCGCGGCGGGCGAGCGCCTCGTCGTAGAGCGCCTGCTGGTCCTCGGTGAGCGCGCGGGTGACCGCGTCCTGGACACCGCCGAGCGGCGTCGGGGTCTTCGACCCCGGGATCCGGCGGACGACCGTCACGGTGCCCTCGGCGAGGTCGCGGGGGCCGATCTCGACGCGCACCGGGACGCCCTTGAGCTCCGCGTCGATCGCCCGGCGTCCGAACGGGGTGTCGGTGCGGTCGTCGAGGACGACCCGGACGCCCGCGCCGCGCAGCTCCGCGACGAGCTTCGCGGCCGACTCCCCGACACCCTCACCGTCCTTCACGACCATGACGACGACCTGGGTCGGCGCCAAGCGGGGCGGCAGCCGCAGCCCGTTGTCGTCGCCGTGCCCCATGATCAGGCCACCGACCATGCGGGTGGAGGTGCCCCAGGAGGTCTGCCAGACGTACTCGCGCTGGCCGGAGGCGGAGAGGTACTGGACGTCGAACGCCTTGGCGAAGTTCTGCCCCAGCTCGTGGCTGGTGCCCATCTGCAGCGCCTTGCCGTCGCGCATCATGCCTTCGCAGGTGAGCGTGTTGATCGCACCGGCGAACCGCTCCCTGGCGGTCTTGCGACCGACGACGACGGGCATCGCGAGGACGTTGACCATGAAGTCCTCGTAGGCCCCGTGCAGGATCTGCCGCGCGTAGGAGCGGGCGTCGTCCTGGGTGGCGTGGCAGGTGTGACCCTCCTGCCAGAGGAACTCCGTGGTGCGCAGGAACACCCGCGGCCGCATCTCCCAGCGCACGACGTTGGCCCAGGCGTTCACGAGCAGTGGGAGGTCGCGGTAGGACTGCACCCACTTGGAGAACGAGGCGTTGATGATCGTCTCGGAGGTGGGGCGGACGACGACCGGCTCCTCGAGCTGCTTGCCGCCGGCGTGGGTGACCACGGCCAGCTCGGGGCTGAAGCCCTCGACGTGCTCGGCCTCCTTGCGCAGGTAGGACTCCGGGATGAACAGCGGGAAGTAGGCGTTCTGCGCCCCGGCGGCCTTGATCCGGTCGTCCATCTCACGCTGCATCCGCTCCCACAGCGCGTAGCCGGTCGGTCGGATCACCATCGTGCCGCGGACCGGCCCGTTGTCGGCCAGCTCGGCCTTGGCGATCACGTCCTGGTACCAGCGCGGAAAGTCCTTCGCCTGCGGCGTGAGAACGGGAGCCTTTGCCATAGCGCCTCATCTTAGGGCTCGCCGCCCACGCGCTGTGACCGGCGCTGCGCGACCGGACGGCAGCTCAGGCGACGACGCGGCCCCGCAGGACGATCCGGGACGGTGCCTCCAGCACGCGGAGGTCCGTGCGTGGGTCGTCCCCGTAGACGACGACGTCGGCCAGGGCGCCTTCCTCCAGGCCCGGCAGGCCCAGCCACTCGCGGGCGCCCCAGGAGCCCGCGGCCAGGACGTCGATCGGCGCCATTCCGGCCGCGGCCAGCCGCAGCATCTCCCCGGCCGCCAGGCCGTGCGCCACTCCACCGCCGGCGTCGGTGCCCACGTAGATCGGCACACCCGCCTCGTAGGCGGCGCGGACCACGGCCGGGAAGCCCGCCTGGAGTCGCCGCATGTGGTCGGCGTAGCCGGGGAACTTCGGCTCGGCCTTCGCCGCGATCGAGCCGAACGTCTCGATGTTCGTCATCGTGGGCACCAGCGCGGTGCCACGTGCCGCCATGTCGTCGATCAGGTCCAGCGACAGGCCGGTGCCGTGCTCGACCGAGTCGACGCCCGCGGCGATCAGGCCGGGCAGCGCCGCCTCACTGAACGTGTGCACGGCGACTCGCGCCCCGGCCCGGTGGGCGGCGGCCACCGCGGCGGCGAGCGTCGCGTCGTCGTAGGTGGGGCCCAGATCGCCGGCGCCGCGGTCGATCCAGTCGCCGACCAGCTTGATCCAGCCGTTGCCCAGCTCGGCCTGGGCGGCGGCGGCGGCCGCCAGCTCCGACGGCTCGCACTCGACCGCCAGCCCGGGAATGTACCGGCGGTGCGGCGCCAGGTGCCGCCCCGCCCGGATCAACCGCGGCATCTCCGGGTCGTCGTCGAGTTCCCGGTAGTCCAGCGGTGAGCCGGCGTCGCGGATCGTCAGCACGCCGGCGTCCCGGTCGATCAGCGCGAGCCGCTTGGCCTCGGCGACCTCGGTGACCGGACCACCGGGCGCGATGCCCGGATGGCAGTGCGCGTCCACCAGCCCCGGGAGCAGGAAACCGCCGGTGGAGACCGTCTCCGCGCCTGGCACGGGTTCGAACGTCAACCGGTCACCGACGATCCAGACGTCGCGCACCACGTCGTCCGGCAGTACCACGCCCCGCAGATGAAGTGCCACGGTCGTGATTCTGGCCCACCGCGAAGAGCCCCGGCGAAGAGCGGTGCACATCCCGTGCCGCTCCGGCGGCACAGAACGTGCAGCGCTCCAGCGGCACAGAACGTGCAGCGCTCAGCGGCGCGGGACCGCGGTGGGGCCGAGGACGTCCGCGCCGACGGAGCGAACCCGGTCGCGCAGCGCACGATCGGCGGTGACCACCCAGACCGGGCCCTCGGCGGCACGCGCAGCGGCGATCTCGACGATCGTGTCGTCCCCGGAGCCGGGCGCCGACACGACTTCGACGGTGTCCACACCGGCCAGCCCGCGCGCGGCCCCCTCGACCACGAGCACGAGGTGCGGCGGCCCCGGTACGCCGGGGATCTCGGAGACCCGCGCCAGCGCGTCCCGCAGCCGTGCCGCGGCCGCGGCACGATCACGCCACCACCCGTCCGGTACCGAGCCGACGACGTTCGCGCCGTCGACCACGAGTACCGGCCGCACGACCTACTTCTTCGGCAGCTTCGAGAAGTCGATCTTCGGCATCTCGAACCCGCTGGGCAGCGCTTCCGGCGCCGCAGGCGGCGGTTCGGCGGGCAGCGCACCCGGGAACCCGGCCGGGAAGCCGCCGGGCAGCTGCTGGCGCGGCCGTCCACCGCCGCCACCGCCCTTGCGCCCCTTCTTGCCCTTGCCCTTCTTCGACGACCCGCCGCGGCGCATCCCGCCGCCGAAACCGAGCTGGCTGCTCATCTGGCGCATCATCTTGCGCGCTTCGAAGAACCGCTCGACCAGCTGGTTGACGTCGGTGACCGTGGTGCCCGAACCGTTGGCGATACGCAGCCGCCGGGACCCGTTGATCATCTTGGGATCGTTGCGCTCGGCCGGCGTCATCGACCGGATGACCGCGGTGATCCGGTCGAAGTGCTTGTCGTCGAGCTGGTCGAGCTGGCCCTTCATCTGGTTCATGCCGGGCAGCATCCCGAGCACGTTCTGGATCGGGCCCATCTTCTTCACCGCGAGCATCTGCTCGAGGAAGTCGTCGAGCGTGAAATCGCCCTCGCCGAGCATCTTGTCGCTCATGCGCTGCTGCTGCTCGGCGTCGAAGACGTTCTCGGCCTGCTCGATCAGCGTCAGCATGTCGCCCATGCCGAGGATGCGGGAGGCCATCCGGTCCGGGTGGAAGACGTCGAAGTCCTCGAGCTTCTCACCGGAGGACGCGAACATGATCGGCTCGCCGGTGACGTGCCGCACCGAGAGCGCGGCACCACCGCGGGCGTCACCGTCCAGCTTGGTCAGCACGACGCCGTCGAACCCGACGCCGTCCTTGAAGGCCTGGGCGGTCGTGACCGCGTCCTGACCGATCATCGCGTCGACGACGAACAGGATCTCGTCCGGCTGCACCGCGTCCCGGATCGCCGCGGCCTGCGCCATCATGTCGGTGTCGATACCGAGCCGGCCTGCGGTGTCGACGACGACGATGTCGTGCTGCTGGCGCTTCGCGAACTCGATCGAGCGGCGGGCGACGTCGACCGGGTCGCCGACGCCGCTGCCCGGCTCCGGCGCGAACACCTCGACGCCGGCCCGCTGACCGACGACCTGGAGCTGCTGCACGGCGTTCGGACGCTGGAGGTCGGCCGCGACGAGCAGCGGCGTGTGCCCCTGCTTGCGCAGCCAGAGCGTCAGCTTTCCGGCGAGCGTCGTCTTACCGGCACCCTGCAGACCGGCCAGCAAGATGACCGTCGGCGGGTTCTTCGCGTACCGCAGCCGGCGGGTCTCGCCGCCGAGGATGCCGATGAGCTCCTCGTTGACGATCTTGACGACCTGCTGGGCCGGGTTGAGCGCCTGGTGCACCTCCGAGCCGCGGGCTCGGTTCTTGACCGACTGGACGAACGCCTTGACGACCGGCAGCGCGACGTCCGCCTCGAGCAACGCCACCCGGATTTCGCGCATGGACTTGTCGAGGTCGGCGTCGGTCAGCCGCCCCTTCGACCGGAGCGAAGTGAAGACGGCGGAGAGCCGGTCGGAAAGGGTGTCGAACATCGGTCCTCGCGGTTAGCTAATGACGGCAGCTGCAGCGCTCGCAGGTGGAGACAAGCCTTGCCCCTTGAGCGTAGCCGCACCCTTACCCCGGCCGACGCCGACCGAGAGAGTGGCGGCGAGAAGGCAGAGCGCGCCGGCCACGTACCACGCGGCGGTGTAGGTGCCGAACGTGTCCCGGATCCAGCCGGCACCGCTCGCCATCAGCGCCGCTCCGAGCTGGTGCGACGCGAACACCCACCCGAACACGACCGGCGCCTGCTGGCCGAACGCCTGCCGGCAGAGCGCGACCGTCGGCGGCACGGTGGCCACCCAGTCCAGCCCGTAGAACACGATGAACACCAGCATCGTCGGCCCCACACCGTGCCCCAGGGAGGGCAGCAGCGCCGGGAGCACCAGCAGCGACGCACCGCGCAATCCGTAGTAGGCCAGCAGCAGCAGCCGCGGGTCGTAGCGGTCGGTCAGCCAGCCGGACGCGATCGTCCCCACGATGTCGAAGACGCCGATCACGGCCAGCAGGCTCGCCGCCGCCGTCGTGGGCAGGCCGTGGTCGTGCGCCGCGGGCACGAGGTGGGTTCCGACCAACCCGTTGGACGACGCTCCGCAGATCGCGAACCCACCCACCAACAGCCAGAACGTGCCACTCCTGACGCCGAGCGCGAGGCCGCGGAACGCCGAGCGGGCGGCACCGCCGGTGGGTCGCTCCGGGCTGGGCTCCTCGGTGCCGTACCGCGTCCACCCCACGTCCTCCGGCCGGTCGCGGAGGAACAGCACGACCAGCGGCACCACCGCGAGCGCGCACCCGGCGATCGCCAGCGACGCGACCCGCCAGCCGTGGGAGTCGGCCAGCGCCGCCACCGGCGGCAGGAAGATCAGCTGGCCGGTCGCGCTGCCCGCGGTGAGGATGCCGACGACCAGGCCGCGCCTGGCGACGAACCAGCGGTCGGCGACCGACGCGGCGAAGACCAGCGCCATCGACCCGGTGCCCAGCCCGACCAGCACGCCCCAGCAGAGCACGAGCTGCCAGCGGGCGCTCATCCCGACGGTGGCCGCCGCACCGGCGGCCACCAGCAGCAGCGCGGCCGCGGTCACCCAGCGCAGGCCCAGCCGCTGGATGAGCGCGGCGGCGAACGGCGCGGTGAGCCCGAACAGCACCAGGTTCACGGTGACCGCGAGCGAGATGTCCGCCGTCGACCAGCCGAACTCTTCCTGCAACGGCAGGATCAGGACGCTCGGCGCCGCGCGGAAGGCGGCCGCGCCGATCAGCGCGACGAACGCGACGCCGGCCACCAGCCAGGCACGGTGGAGCCGCCTCGTGGGCGGCGCAGCAGTGTTGAGCACGGCAACCAGCCTCGCCGACGCCTCCGCCACGAACCAGTGGCCGGAGAGACACCATGTGAAAGAATCGGGCCATGTCGCTCACCCGTCGCCCGGTCACGGGATGACCGCGCCCCGCCACCGGATCGCGGTTCTCGCGCTCGACGACGCGGTCCCGTTCGACGTCGGCATCCCCGGCCAGGTCTTCGGCTCGGCCCGGCGGGACGAGCGTTCCCTCTACAGCGTCCGCGTGTGCTCCCCCGGTGCCGCGCCGGTCGACACCACCGCCGGGTACTCCATCCAGCCGAAGTACGGGCTGGACGAGATCGCGACCGCCGACACCGTGCTCATCCCCGGCGTCCGGGGGGCGACCGCGGCCGGGCGCGAGTACCCGGCCGAGGCACTGGACGCCATCCGGGCCGCCGCCGCCCGCGGTGCGCGCGTGGCGTCGATCTGTACCGGGGCGTTCGTGCTCGCGGCGACGGGCCTGCTGGACGGCCGGCGCGCCACGACCCACTGGCTGTGGGCCGACGCGTTCCGTGCGCGCTACCCGCAGGTGACGCTCGACCCGGACGTGCTGTTCATCGACGAGGGGACGATCGCCACGTCCGCCGGGGTCGCCGCCGGCATCGACCTCTGCCTCCACCTGGTCCGGCGCGACCAGGGCAGCGAGGTCGCGAACCGGGCCGCGCGGCGCTGCGTGGCGCCACCGTGGCGGGACGGCGGTCAGGCGCAGTACGTCGAACGGCCGGTACCGACCGCGTCCGGAGCCTCGACCGGCCCGACCCGCGCGTGGGCACTGGACCACCTGGACGAGCCGCTCGACCTGGCCACGCTCGCCGCCCACGCCGGGATGAGCGTCCGGACGTTCACCCGGCGGTTCCGGCAGGAGACCGGTCGGGCTCCGGGGCCGTGGCTCATCGCGCACCGGGTGGACCGCGCCCGCCACCTGCTCGAGGAGACCGATCTGTCCGTCGACCGGATCGCCGACCGCGCCGGGTTCGGTACGACGGCGTCGCTGCGGCAGCACTTCGCCGCGGCCGTCGGTACGTCCCCCGGCGCGTAACGCCGCACGTTCCGCGCGGCTCCGGGGCGCTGACGGGTCTCCGTCCCATCCGGGGCCCACGTGGCCCCGGACCGGACGGCGCGGTCAGGTCGCCGCCGCGGCGAGCACCGCCTTGCCGATCTCGTCCCGCTCCAGGCCGCCGCCGATCAGGTAGAACGCGTCGACGACCGCCGACCCGAACGTACTGATCCGGGCGCCCCGGATCGACGCGCCGGACTCCTCCAGCGCGGCCGTGACGTCGTGCAGCAGGCCTCGCCGGTCCCCGGCCCGCAGCTCCAGCACCGTCGCGTCGGTCGACGCGTCCGGGAGCCAGCTGATCTGCGGCGGCGCCGGAGCAGGACCCTCGCGGGCCTCGGCCTCGCGGCGGGACAGGGCGGTGGACACGTCGTAGTTCCCGGCGACCGCACGGCGCAGGTCGGCGGTGAGCAGCGCCGGATCGGGCAGCCGACCGAAGCGCGGTGCCGCCCGCACGACCACGACCGGGTGGCCGTCGAACGTGCCGACGTCGGCCGCGTAGACGTCGAGCCGGTGCAGCGCGCAGATGCCCGCCGTGCGGCTGATCAGGTGCTCGACACCGACTCCACCGATCACCGCGACCTCGTCGCCGTGGACGGTGACCGCGCACTCGCCCGGCCCCGGCAGCGCGGCCGCAGCGGCGAACACCTCCGCCGGCCGCGGTCGCGGCGTCGGCGGGGAGCCTTGACCGAGCAGGACGTGCACGCGCCGGACCAGGTCGCTGACCAGCCCAGCCTTCCACCCGCTCCAGGCCGCCGGGCCGGTCGCCGCGGCGTCGGACTCGGTGAGCGCGTGCAGGACGTCGAGCAGGACGCCGTCGTGCCGGACCGCCTCGGCGACCACTTCGAGCGTCGCCGGGTCGTCCAGGTCACGCCGGGTCGCGGTGTCGGCGAGCAGCAGGTGGTAGCGCACCAGCCGCACGATCCCGTCGGTGTCGTCGGCCGACAGCCCGAGGCGCACGGCGATCCGGCCGGCGATCCCGGCCCCGACCTCCGAGTGGTCGCCGGGCAGGCCCTTGCCGATGTCGTGCAGCAGCGCGCCGATCAGCAGGAGGTCCGGGCGTGCGACCCGCCGTGCCAGCGGCGCCGCCGCTACGGCCGCCGCCACCAGGTGCCGGTCGACGGTGTAGCGGTGCAGCGCGTTGCGCTGCGGCAGCGAGCGGACCCGCCCCCACTCCGGCAGCCACTTCTCGACCAGGCCGTGACGGTCGCACGCCTCCCAGACGCTGATCGCCGGCTCCCCGGCACCGAGCAGCGCGACCAGCGACTGCAGCGCGGACTCCGGCCACACGTCCGGCAACGGCGGCGCGGCCACCGCGAGCCGCTCCAGGGACGAGCGGCCGGGAGGTATGTCGGCGACCGCGGCCGCCGCGGCGAACCGCACCGGCAGCACCGGATCGAGCGCGGGATCGACGCCCCGCGCCAGGACGACCTCGCCGTTCTGCTCGACGACGCCGTCGGCCAGCGGTCGGCGGTTCACCGTGGAGCGACGCCGGATCGGCCACCGTCGGCGCTTGCTGAGCAGACCGTCGACCTGTCGCCACGCGGTGTCGGTGGCGTAGGCGATCGTCCGGGAGGCGTCCGCGACGTCGTGCAGGAGCGCGTCGGCGTCGGAGTAGTTCAGCGCCGCGGCGACCGCGTCCTGCTCGGCCAGCAGCAGCCGGTCGAGCGCCCGGTCGCTCGTGCGGTGCAGGGCGTCGCGCGTGTCCAGCAGCAGCCGGTAGGCGTCGCGCACGCTGCCCCGGGGCGCGTCCACCAGCTGGGCGTAGGCCAGTGCCCGCAGCGTCACCGCGTCCCGGATGCCCCCGCGGGCTTCCTTGAGGTCGGGTTCCAGCAGGAACGCCAGCTCGCCCGCGGTTCGCCAGCGCGCCTCGGTGAGTTCCCGCAGCTCGCCCAGCCACCCCGCCGGGCTGGCGCGCCACGCGGCGCGTACGGCCGCCGCCAACTCGTCGGCCAGTGCACGGTCCCCCGCCACGTACCTGGCATCGAGCAGGCCCAGCGCCGCTTTGACGTCGCTGCGAGCCACCGCGACCGCCTCGTCGACGGTGCGGACGGCGTGGTCCAGGCCGACCGGGGAGTCCCAGACCGGGTACCAGACCGACTCCGCGATCTCGGAGATCCGGGGATGTCCGGTGTGGAGGAGCACGAGGTCGACGTCGCTGTGCGCGACGACCTCTCGGCGTCCCAGGCTGCCGACGGCGACCAGGGCCACCCCCGCGACCGGCGGCAGGAGGCCGGCCAGCCAGCGGTCGAGTGCGTCGGAGAGCTGAGCCCGGGGAGGTGGGCCGCTCGGTCCGAAGGGCGCTCGAGCGTCCGGAGCCTGACGGCCGGCCGGGTCGGAGGACCCGGCCGGCCCGTTCAGGCTGCCATTGTGCCTGTCAGAGGGCATCGAGTCCGCGCTCGCCGGTACGGACCCGGATCACCTCGTCGACGGAGGTGACCCATACCTTGCCGTCACCGATCTTTCCGGTGCGGGCCGCCGCGACCAGCGCGTCGACGACCTTGGCGGCGTCCAGGTCGTCGACGACGACCTCCACGCGAACCTTCGGCACGAAGTCGACCTGGTACTCAGCACCCCGGTAGACCTCGGTGTGACCCTTCTGCCGCCCGTATCCCTGGACCTCGGAGACCGTGAGGCCGGCGATGCCCAGCGCGGAGAGGGCGCCCTTGACGTCCTCGAGCTTGAACGGCTTGATGACTGCGGTGACCAGCTTGGCCATCGGGCTCTACTCCTTACCGGCCGGAGCCGCTTCG
>Ga0190269_10000090_pt1 | contig 42162 bp, 35 predicted proteins | sample Popmic249IS_FD_133749 | JGI IMG/M metagenome (GOLD analysis project Ga0190269, IMG submission 133749) | Populus adjacent soil microbial communities from riparian zone of Blue River, Arizona, USA - 249 IS | ecosystem: Environmental > Terrestrial > Soil > Riparian zone | place: USA: Arizona... | reverse complement strand
GCTGCGGGTGGCGCTTGATCAGCATCCAGTCCTCGTCGGTGAGCGGCACGTTGGCCTTGAGGATGCGGTCGGGGAGGATGAACTTGCCGATGTCGTGCAGCAGGGCGGCGATGTGGACGAGCTCCTCCTCGCGCCGCGAGTAGCCGGCGCGCTGGGCGATCGCGCGCGAGTAACGGGCGACGGCGGCGCTGTGGCGGGCGGTCATCTGGTCGCGCAGGTCGAGGGTGCGCAGCATCGCGCTCAACATCCCGACCTGGAAGCTGGCCAACTGCTTGGAGCGCAGCTCCAGCTCCTCGGCCCGCTGCTGAGAGACCAGCAGGGCTCCCAGTAGGTACTGGAAGGTGACGAGGACGACACCGAACATCGCGACTCCCGCCAGGCCGAGCTGGACGTAGAGGTAGGCGACGCCGACCGCCATCAGCGCCGCCGCGAGCTCGGATGGCAGCAGCGGGATCAGCGCCGTCCGCACCTTGTTGAAGAAGGAGCTGCGGTCCAGGTAGCAGGAGTAGGAGGCGATCATCGTGAAGTTGATCGCGAGCGCGACGAGGAAGATGGCGAAGATCAGCCCGTAGAAAGCGGGTTCGTCTTCGCTGATCTGCGAAGAAACGACGATTTCGTGGAAGGCGAACCCGCTGACCAACGGGAAGGTCGCATAGGTGAGCAGGTTGTTCAGCAGGTAGTGCCCGGCGTCCCGCCAGCGCAGCCAGCCCGCGAGGATCGTGAGGACGCCGATCAGGGCCGCCGGAGCCCCCCCGAGGAAGACCATCGCGAGGACGAGGGCGAGGAAGCTGCCGGAGATCTTCACCTTCGAGGTGGTGCTGATCGCGGTCAGATCGCTGAAGACCGAGAAGCCAAGCAGGATGCAGAAGAGTGCCGGATCCCAGTTGGCATCCTGCGACCGCCAAACCACCGCGGCGGCGACCAGGGCCAGTGCCGCGATCATGGTGGCTATCGCTTTGCGCGTGGGACGGGGCTCGGCCATCTGTTTGGTTTGGTCAACTGGGGGAAGCTTCGGGAGGGCACCCGCATATCAATTCACGAGCCTGCCCTTTTTCCCTGCGCAACTCCCCATTATTTGAGGGTTCCGCTATCTGGGAAGCCCAAAGTTAGACCGGTACCAGAGGATCGGCAACATCGTTTAGCTGGATGGCCAATTTCGCCCAGAATCGAATTCTTGTCCGACCACGCGAGCCGATCCTGCGCAGGGAGCTGCCAACAGGCCCCGAAAACGCAGAAGGGCGCCCCCATCCAGGGCGCCCTTCAGAAGTTTGGTGCAGGCCTTAGATCAATCGACCTGCTGAGAAAGCCTAGTGACGGTAGCCCATGTTTCTTGCCCCTTCCATAGTCGTTGAAGCCCGCAACGTTGTGCGCTGCATCGTGGAAACTTCTCAATTGCTGGTCACTTTGTAGCACAGCTTTGCGGAAACTTGTGCATCTGCAGGAAAAGTTGTGCAGAAATGCAGTAATACGCCCGGCCACATGACCAGCCCCCGCCTAACCGCCCCCCTTCGCCGGCCCCTCTTCCGGCGACTCGCCGCGTCCTACGCTCTGAACGAGCTCGGCGACTGGATGGGGATCATCGCCCTCTCGGTCCTCGTCTTCGACCGCACGGACAGCGCCCTGGCGACCGCTGCGCTCTTCCTTGGGACCCGCTTTCTCCCCGCTCTTTTCGCCCCCGTGCTCGTCGCCCACGCGGAGAAGCCGCCGCCCCGTTTCGCGCTGCCGGTCGTCTACTGCGGCGAGGCCGCGGCCTTCGGCGCCCTCGCCCTTCTCGTCGACAACTTCTCCCTCGCGGCGGTGATCGCTCTGGCCGCGGTCGACGGCGCCCTCGCCCTCGCCGGGCGCGCCCTGACCCGGGCCGTGGTCGCCACGGCCCTCGAGCCGAGCGGGGAACTGCGGGCCGGAAACGCGATCCTCAACGTCTTCTTCACCGGCGGGGCGGCGGTGGGGCCTGCCCTCGCCGGCCTCGTCGTCGCCGGCTTCGGGGTGCAGTCGGCGCTGCTGCTGGACGCCGTGTCCTTCTACGCGGTCGCCTGGATCCTCTTCACCGCCGGGACGATGCCGCAGGCCGAGCCCGAACCGGGGCGGATGCGGGACCGCGTCCGCGCCGGCCTCTCCTACATCCGCGAGCAGACGACCCTGCGTCGCCTGCTCCTAGCCCAGGGGCTGGCTTTCGTCTTCTTCGCCGCCGTCCTCCCGGTCGAGGTGGTCTACGTAAAGGAGACGCTGGGGTCGAACGACACCGGCTACGGCGTCATGCTCGCCAGCTGGGGGGTGGGAATGGTCCTCGGCGGCCTTCTCTTCGCCCGCCTGCGCCAGGCCTCGCTGGGGCTGCTCCTGCTGTTCAGCACCTTCGCCGTCGGTGCCGGCTACCTGGGGCTTGCCGCCGCACCGACGCTGGCGCTCGCTTGCGCGGCCTCGGTGGTCGGCGGCGCCGGCAACGGGATCCAGTGGGTTACGACGATCAGCGCCGTGCAGGAACTGACGGCGGAATCGATGCAGGCGAGGGTGATGAGCGTGCTCGAGTCGATCGGCGCGGCGATGCCGGGAGTCGGCTTTGCCGTCGGCGGCGTCATCGCCGCGCTGGTCAGCCCCCGGATGACGTTTCTTGTCGCGGGGCTGGGGGTAATGGCCATCGTTGTCGTCATGGGGCCGCTGTTGAGGGGGAAATGGCTGGAAAGCCGCGAAATATCTGTAAAGCCGTCGCTTGACGGCCATGAAGACGTTGTGCTGGAGTTGGTCCCCGGGTCTACCGGTAAACCGAAATCGGAGGAGATGCGTTGAAGAAGCTAGGAGCACCCATCGCGGTTCTGGTCCTTGCAGCGGTCGCGGCACTTGGACTGGCCTCGTGCGGAGGCGGCAGCGACAGCACCTCCGGCGACAGCGGCGGCGGCCAGAAAGGCGGCACCCTGAACGGGACCTACGGCTCCTTCCCCGACTACCTGGACCCGGCGATCTCCTACACGGCCGAAGGATGGACGGCGATGGCCGACGTCTACATCCCGCTCCTCACCTACAAGCACGCCAACGGCGAGGAGGGCAGCGAGGTGGTCCCCGGCCTGGCCGAAGACCTGCCGAAAATCACCAATGGCGGCAAGACCTACACGCTGAAACTCCGACCTGGGCTCAAATACTCCGACGGCACCCCGGTCAAAGCCTCCGACTTCCGCTTCGCGGTCGAACGGATGATCCAGCTCAACTCAGGCGGCTCGCCCTTTTACCTGACGATCGAAGGCGCGGAAGACTTCGCGAAAACGAAAAAGGGGCCGATCCCGGGGATCAAGACCAACGACAAGACCGGTGAGATCGTCGTCAACCTGGAAGGGCCGCGAGGCACCTTCACCAACGAGCTCGGCCTGATGTTCGTCGCGCCGCTGCCGCCGGACACCCCGGTCGAAGACCTCTCGGCCAACCCGCCACCGGCAACCGGCCCCTACATGATCACCAAATCGCAGCCGGGCAAAGGTTGGGAGTACGAGCGCAACCCCTACTGGGCAAAAGCCAACGGCAAGGCGATGCCGGATTACCCCGAAGGCGTGATCGACAGCGCCAAGATGACCGTTATCCGCAACCCGGAGAGCCAGGTCGACGACATCGAGCAGGGCACCTACCAGTGGATGCAGAACCCACCCCCCTCCTCGCGCTACGCCGAAGTCAAAGAAAAATACGAAGGGACCCAGTACCGCCCCGAGAGCACCGTCAGCACCTACTACTTCTGGATGAACACCCAGAAGCCGCCGTTCGACGACCTCAAGGTGCGACAGGCGGTCAACCACGCGATCGATGCGAAGGCGCTGGAACGGATCTACGCGGGCCAGATCACCGCGACCCAGCAGATCCTGCCTCCCGGGATGCCCGGTTACGAGAAATTCGAACTGTATCCCTATGACTTGGACAAAGCCAAGCAGATGATCAAAGAGGCGAACCCGTCGGACATGGACATCACCGTCTGGACCGATACCGAAAGCCCGAACAACGAAGGCGGCGAATACCTGAACGAGGTGCTGAAGGACCTCGGCTTCAACACGACGTTCAAAATCCTCAACGCCGACAACTACTTCACCGTCATCGGCAACGCGACCACGCCTGACCTCGACGCCGGCTGGTCCGACTGGTTCCAGGACTACCCGCACCCGAATGACTTCTTCCAGCCGCTGCTGGCGGGAGAAAGCATCCTGCCGACCAACAACGGCAACTTCGCCAAGCTCGACGACCCGGCGATCAACCAGAAGATCAACGAACTCGGCGCAGAACAGCTCGGTCCAGAGCAGGAAGAGGCCTACAAAGAGCTGGACAAGGAAATCATGGAACTGGCGCCATGGGCGCCCTACGGCACGCGGACCCTGTCGACCTTCGTCTCCGACGAAATCGACCTCGACAGCGTCATCTTCAACCCGACCTTCGGCCACTACCTGACCAGCTTCGAATTCAAGTAGGGCCGCAGGGGTAGAAGAACCGCGTGCCTACCGAACCGAGCGCAGAGCGAGGGCCATGGTCCCTCGCTCTGCGGCGGTTCCTGCGCAACCGCCTCGCCGTCGCCTTCCTCGGCGTCTTCCTGCTGATCGTCGTCTTCGTCCTGGCGGCGCCGCTGTGGGCTGACCACGTCGCCCACACCGGCCCGAACGAGGAGCACACGGTCGAACAGATCACCGTCGACGGCGAGCAGAAGGATGTCGTCACCCCGGAAGGCAAACCGATCGGGCCGCAGTGGTTCGGCGCCGACGGCAAGTTCTTCCTCGGCGCCGACAGCCGCCTCGGCCGCGACGAGATGGTGCGGCTGATGTACGGCGGGCGCACCTCACTGCTGGTCGGGATCACCGCCGCCCTGCTGGCGACGATCCTCGCGATCGTCCTCGGCCTTCTGGCCGGCTACTTCCGGGGGTGGGTCGACAGCCTGATCGCCCGTACCCTCGACACGATCTGGTCACTCCCGGTATTCCTGATCGGGCTCTCGTTCGGCATCGCGCTCGCGGTCGGCGGTCTCGACCTCGGGTTCGTGGAGCTCTCCGGCGGCTCGCTCTGGATCCCGATCCTGATCATCAGCATCTTCACTGTCCCCTACATCGCGCGACCGATCCGCGGCGAAGTGCTGGCGCTGAGCGAGAAAGAGTTCGTCGAGGCGGCGATCGCGCAGGGCGCCAGCCCCGGACGGGTGATGTTCACCGAGATCCTCCCCAACCTCGCCTCGACGGTGATCGTCTTCTTCACCCTGATGATCGCCAACAGCATGCTCTTCGAGGCGGGGCTCTCGTTCCTCGGGGCCGGCGTGCAGCCGCCGAACTCCTCCTGGGGGACGATGATCACCGTCGGAGTCGAGCTGCTGCGGATCCAGCCGCTGCTGGCGATCCTCCCCGGCGCGATGATCATGCTGACGGTGCTGGCGTTGAACATCGTCGGCGACGGGTTGCGCGACGCGCTCGACCCCCGGGGCAAGGCGCGGATGGACGCCGCCCTTCAGTTCGAGGCGCAGGCAGGGGCCGGCGGCGGAGCGGCAATCTGATGGTCCGCTTCGTCGCCAGGCGCCTGGTCGGGATGATCACGGTCCTCTTCGCGGTCTCGCTGATCGTCTTCGTCGTCTTCATGGTCCTACCGAAGCAGAACCCGGCGCAGAGCCTCGCCGGTAAGAACGCGACCCCGCTGCTGGTCAAGAGCATCGAAGAAGAATGGGGTTTTGACGAATCCCTGCCCCAGCAGTACCTGACGATGATGGAGAGGGTCTTCACCGGCGAGCTGATCCAGTACGAACCGCGGATTCCGGTTTCCGACCGGGTCATCGAAGGAATCCCCGCGACCTTCTCGCTGACGATCGGGGCGGCGGCGATCTGGCTCTTCTTCGGCCTCCTGCTCGGGTATCTCTCGGCGGTCCGCGCCGGCGGTTGGCTCGACCGCATCCTCACCGGCGTCTCGATTGCCGGCATCTCGATCCCGGTCTTTCTCCTGGCTCCGGTGTTGATCTACGTCTTCGCCAACAAGCTCGAAATTCTCCCCAATGGGCAGTACGTCCCCTTCAGCGAGGACCCGACCGAGTGGCTGAAGCACCTGATCCTCCCCTGGATCACCCTCGCGGTCTTGTCGATCGGCTTCTACAGCCGCGTCCTGCGCTCGAACATGCTCGACGTGATGAACGAGGACTACGTGCGAACGGCGCGGGCGAAGGGGTTGAGCGAGCGGCAGGTTATGACCCGGCACGTGCTGCGCAACTCGCTGATCCCGGTGATCACCCTTTTCGGGCTCGACTTCGGGGCGACCATCGCCGGCACCGCGATCATTACCGAAGTGATCTTCTCGATCGACGGCATCGGCAACTACGCGGCGGAAGGCGTGGGCAAGTTCGAACTGCCGCCGATCATGGGCGTGGCGCTCTACGGCGCCTTCTTCGTCGTCCTCTTGAACACGATCGTCGACGTCGTCTACGCCTACCTCGACCCGCGGGTGCGGCTGGGAGAGACCGCCTCCTCGTGAGCGCGCCGCTGCTCTCGGTGAAGGATCTCCGCGTCGGCTTCGCCACCGAAGAGGGGGTCGTGCAGGCGGTCGACGGGGTCAACTTCGACCTCGCCCCCGGCGAGGTCGTGGCGATCGTCGGCGAGTCCGGCTCCGGCAAGAGCGTCACCGCGCAGACGATCATCGGCCTCACCCGCGCCAACAACGCCCGCATCGAGGGCTCGGTCAAGCTCGGCGGCGAGGAGCTGACCAACGCCGGCGACGCCGCGATGCGGCGCCTGCGCGGAGAGCGGATCGCGATGGTCTTCCAGGACCCGATGACCTCCTTCAACCCGGTCTACCGGCTCGGCGACCAGATCGTCGAAGCGATCCGCGCCCACCGGCCCGACACCTCGAAGAAGCAGGGACGGCAGCGGGTGGTGGAGCTGTTCGAGGCGGTCGGCATCCCCGACGCCGGGCGGCGGGTCGACGACTATCCGCACGAGTTCTCCGGCGGCATGCGGCAGCGGGCGATGATCGCGATGGCGCTGGCGCTCGAGCCGGAGGTCCTGATCGCCGACGAGCCGACGACGGCGCTCGACGTGACGATCCAGGCGCAGATCCTCGGCTTGATCGAGGATTTGAACCGGGAGCACAACCTGGCGACGATCCTGATCACCCACGACCTCGGCGTCGTCGCCGAGGTGGCGGACCGGGTGCTCGTCATGTACGCGGGCAAAGTGGTCGAGCAGGGGACGCTCGACGAGATCTTCTACGACCCCCAGCACCCCTACACCTGGGGCCTGCTCGGCTCGCTGACCAGGCTCGACCGGCCGCGCCCGCACCGACTGCCGCAGATCGCCGGCTCGCCGCCCTCGCTGCTGGACCTGCCGGAGGGCTGCCCCTTCCGGCCGCGCTGCCCGCATGAGTTCTCCAAATGCCCGCAGTACCCCGGCCTGGAGGCGCGGCTGCCCGATTCCTCCGACCACTGCGACCGTTGCTGGCTGACCCCGGAGGAGAAGCGCGAGAAGCGGATGGTCGAAGGTCAGATCGGATTGGAAGCGCCGCGTCAGGTGGGACGGGCGTGACCGCGGCCGGGAAAGACGGCAGCGCGCCCCTGCTCGAGGTCACCGACCTCGTCAAGCACTTCCCGATCAAGCGCGGGCTCCTGGTCGACCGCGAGGTCGACCAGGTGCGGGCGGTCGACGGCGTCAGCTTCGAGGTCGCGCGGGGCGAAACGCTGGGCCTGGTCGGCGAGTCCGGCAGCGGCAAGTCGACGGTCTGCCGCGCCGTCCTGCAGCTGATCAAGCCGACCTCGGGCTCGGTCAGGTTCGAGGGCCGGGAGATCGCCGGCCTCGGCCGGCGTCAGATGCGGCCGCTGCGGCGGGAGATGCAGATGATCTTCCAGGACCCCTACGCCTCGCTGAACCCGCGCAAACGCGTGGGCCAGATCGTCGGCGACCCGCTGAACCGGCAGGGGGTCGCGACGGGCAAGGAGCTGCGGCGCCAAGTGCACGAGCTGCTCGAGCGGGTCGGCCTCTCCAGCGAGCATTTCAATCGATACCCGCACGAGTTCTCCGGCGGCCAGCGGCAGCGGATCGGGATCGCGCGGGCGCTCTCGCTGAAACCGAAGCTGGTGATCTGCGACGAGCCGGTCTCCGCCCTCGACGTCTCGATCCAGGCGCAGATCGTCAACCTGCTCGACGACCTCCAGGACGAGTTCGGCCTCGCCTACCTCTTCGTCGCCCACGACATCGGCATCGTCCGCCACATCTCCGACCGGATCGCGGTGATGAACGAGGGCAAGATCGTCGAGCAGGGGACGGCGGACCAGGTCTGCGAGACGCCGAAAGACGAGTACACGAAGAAGCTGCTGGCGGCGGTACCTATTCCGGATCCGCGCGAGAGTCGCGAGAGGGTTCGAAACGGGTGAGGCTTTGGGGGCGTGGGTCTCCCTCCCCGGACACATCTCGCTATGGCTCGATGTTGAGTGTCCTGGGAAGGAGACCCACGCCCCGCTCCACAGTTTGCGTAGGGTCGCCGGAGATGGGTCTGCCTTTGTCGCCTCCGATCAAGCCGCAGCTCGCGCTTACCCGCAAACAGTTGCCGGAGGGGGAGGAGTGGGCTTATGAGCCGAAGTTGGATGGGTTCCGGGCGATCGTGTTCGTCGACGGCGAGGACTTCTACGTCCAGTCCCGGGGCGGCAAATCGCTGCGGCGCTACTTCCCGGAGCTGAGCTTCGCCCCCGGCCGCTGGGTGCTCGACGGGGAGCTGGTGATCCGGGACGCCGCCGGCAACCTCGAATTCGACTCGCTGCAGGAACGGATCCACCCCGCCCAGTCGCGGATCGAGCTGCTCTCGGAGCAGATCCCCGTCTCCTACGTCGTCTTCGACCTGCTCGCTGAGGAGGACGAGGTGCTTTGCGAGCGGCCGCTGCGCGAGCGGCGCGAGCGGCTCGAGGCGATCGCCGGCGAGGCAGATCTCGAGCTGACTCCTTTGACCCCCGACGCCGAGAAGGCGGAGGGCTGGTTGGCGAACATCGAGGGGGTGATGGCGAAGGACCTGACGGCTCCATACGTCCCCGGCAAACGCAAGGGCATGGCCAAGGTCAAGCGCGAGCGCACCATCGATTGCGTCGTGATGGGATGGCGGCCGGGCAAAGAAGAGGGCACCGTGGGATCGCTCATCCTCGGGCTCTACAAAGGGAAGGAGCTCTGCACCGTCGGGCACATCTCCGGCTTCTCAAAAGCCGCGAAACAGAGCATGAGGGCGATGCTGGCGCCTTTGGAGACCGGCAAGAGCGGGACGGCGGAGCCGAGCCGCTGGACCGGGGGGAGGGATCTGGAGTGGGTGGAGTTGCGTCCGGAGCTGGTGATCGAGGTGGGGTACGACCATGCGGCGTCCGGGCGGATCAGGCACGGGGCGCGGTTCCATCGGTTTCGGGACGACAAAAAGCCGGAGGAGTGCAGGTTCGAGCAGTTGGATGAAGGGACGGCCTAGAACAGGGAGGGCTGGGCGGGCGGGTCCTGTCCGGGGCTGTTAGGGGATGCCTGCGCTGGATGCTCGGCATCCCCTGCGCCCCGGCCACCCGCCCGACTGACGGCTCCGGCTGACATCGTGGACCCGTAACGGCTCGAGAGGGAGCGGGCAGCTCGGGAGCGGCCCCAGGTTTTCAGGGCTCGGGTTGCGTGCTTGCGTTGCTCGGGGCGCATGTAGGCGCGGTCGCCGTAGAGGGCCTCGTATTTGGGGAGAAGGTCGGGGCGTTTGGCTTGGAGCCAGGCGAAGAAGACGTCCTTGACCTCGCCTTTGAGATGGAGGGCGACGCCGCCGAGGAAGGTGGCGCCGGCCTCCTTGGCCCGTTCGACGATCGACCGGACCTGGGCCGGGTCGTCGTTGATGCCGGGCATCAGCGGCGCGATCAGGACGCCGGAGTCGATGCCGCGGGAGCGGAGCTCGGCGACCGCGTCGAGGCGAGCGGCCGGGCTCGGCGTGTGCGGCTCGGTTGCGCGCCAGGCCTCCTCGTCGAGGGTCGGGACCGAGAGGTTGACCGAGACCGGCAGCTTCTTCGCCATCCGCTCGTAGATCTCGATGTCGCGCAAGACCAGCGGCGACTTGGTCAGGACCGAGACCGGCGTCTCCGTCTCCTCCAGCGCCGCGAGAATCTCGGGCATCATCCGGTAGCGGCTCTCGACCCATTGATAGGGATCGGTGTTCGTCCCCAGCGCCACCAGCTCCCGCTTCCAGCTCGGCCGCCTCAGCTCCGCCCGCAGCAGCTCCGGCACGTTGACCTTGACCACGATCTCGCGCTCGAAGTCCCTGCCCGCCCCCATCTCGAGATAGGTGTGGGTGCGACGGGCGAAGCAGTAAGCGCACGCATGACTGCACCCCCTGAACGGGTTGACCGTCCAACTGAAGCCATAGCGGCTGCCGGGCACGTGGTTCAGCGCCGACTGGGCGCGGACCTCGTGGAAGTTGATCCCCATCGCCTCGGGGGCGTCGAAGGTGCGAACGACCGTCCCGGCTCCCACACCGGGCAAGCGGAGATCGTTCTCGACTCTCTGCTCATCCCACCGCATACGAACACATGTTCGCACACCCGGAGGATGGCTCTAGGGAAGGACGCTCCAGGTCCGTTCGGTCACAAGTCGATCCTAGAGGCACGGCAAAGCCGGTCGGATACTCCAGTAGTCATCCCTTGTTTGCCCCGCCCGCCTCGGCTCTTGCCCGCTCTGGCAGTCTTGGACGAGGGGGACTGACCGGTGCCCAGACGATGACCGAGCTCGCACAAAGCCTGATCGACGCCCTCGCCCTCGGCGGCCTTTACGCGCTGATCGCGATCGGCGTCACCTTGATCTACACGGTGATGGGGATGATGAACTTCGCCCAGGGCGAGTTCATCATGCTGCCTGCCTACGCCCTCTACGTCTTGGCCGGCCTGCCGTTCGCCGTCGCGATCGGCGGTGCGCTCGCCACCGGGATCGCGATCGCCGTCCTAGCCGAGCGGGTGGCCTTCCGCCCGGTTCGAAACACCGATCTGTCGGCCCAGCTCGTCACCTCACTCGCGGTGGCGACCATCCTCCAGAGCGTCGTCAGCGTGACGGTGGACGGCCGCGCCCAGTCGGTGGCCACGCCCGCGCTGGTCAGCGAATCGAGCCAGGTCGGCTCCCTCTCGGTACCGAACCTCGAGATCCTCACCATGGCGCTGACCGCGATCGTCCTCGGCGGTCTCGGATGGCTGCTCTACCGGACCCGCATCGGCCTCGAGATGCGGGCGGCGGCGGAGAACTTCGAGATGGCCCGGCTGCTCGGCGTCCGTGCCAACCGGGTGATCGCGGTCGCCTTCGCGATCAGCGGCGCGCTTGCGGCCATCGTGGGAATGCTGATCGTGATGCAGACGGGTCAGGTCTCGCCGACGATGGGGCTGACGCCGGTGCTGGTCGGCTTCATCGCCGTGGTGATCGGCGGCTTCGGGAGGATCTCCGGCGCCGTGATCGGCGGGCTCGCGCTCGGGGCTCTCTCCTCCCTGCTCGGCACCTATCTGCCGGACGGGCTGGTTCCGTTCCGCGACGCGATCGTCTTCTCACTTCCCGTCGCGATCCTGATCGTCAGGCCGCAGGGCCTGCTCGGCGCGGCGAGCGGAGAGGCGCGCATATGAACGGCCGCGGCCTGCGCTCCCCGGCCTCCGCGGCCGCCTCCCTGATCGTCCCGCTCGTCCTGGTGGCGCTGACCGCCGCCGTCGGGGCGAGTGGCACCCCCGCCTTCGAGGAGACGGTGACGCTGATCCTCTGCAACCTGATCGTCGTCCTCGGCCTGCAGGTCTTCATCGGCAACAGCGGCGTCTACTCGTTCGGGCAGCTGGGCTTCGCGGCGAGCGGCGCCTACGCCGCGGCCCTGCTCACGATCCCCGCGGCCTTCACGGCTCTGCAGACGCCCGAGCTGCCGAAGCTGATCGCCGACGCCGAGCTCAGCCCTCTGCTCTCCACCCTGATCGCCGCGGCGGCGTCCGGCTTGCTGGCGCTGGTCGTCGGCTGGCCGCTGATGAGAACCTCGACGCTGGCGATCCCGATCTCGACCTTCGCCTTCTTGATCGTCGCCTACAACGTCCTCGCCAACTGGGACGGGGTCACCGGCGGCAGCAGCGGTCTCGTCAGCATCCCGAGGACCACCGACCTCGCCTCGGCAGCGCTCTGGGCGGGCGTGGCGATCGTCGTCGCGGTCGCCTTCAAGCGTTCGGCGAGCGGCTATCGGCTCCAGGCGACCCGCGAGGACGAGGTGGCGGCGCGCTCGATCGGCATCGGCCTGATGCGGGAGCGGCTCCTGGCGTTCACGATCAGCGGGTTCCTCTGCGGAATCGGCGGGGCCCTGGCGGTGCACCAGTCCGGCGTCCTCTCCCCCACCACCTTCTACTTCGCCGCCTCGGTGACGACGCTGACCATGCTGGTGGTCGGCGGCGCTCGCAGCGTCCTCGGGGCCGTCGTCGGAACCCTCGCGGTGGCGACTGTCAACGAGCTGCTGCGCAACCTCGAGGAAGGCGCCGCCGTGTTCGGGCTGTTCTCGATCGGTGAGGCCCCGGGCCTGGCCGCCATCGGCCTCGGCCTGATCCTATTGGTGACGATGATCGCGCTGCCGGAGGGGCTGACCCGTGGCCGCGAGGCGGGGGAGCTCGGAGCGATCCGCCGCAGGCTGGGTAGGCGAGCGGTCCCGGCGGGGGCGACGGGCCAGGCCAGGCCACGCACCGTTCGCGAACCGGCCGGGGGCCTTCGCGCAGAGGGGGTGTCCCTCGCCTTCTCCGGGTTGCACGTGCTGAGAGGGGTCGAGCTCGAGCTGCCTCCCGGCGAGGCCCTCGGGCTGATCGGCCCCAACGGCGCCGGCAAGACGACGCTCGTCAACGTCCTCAGCGGCTTCCAGGCCCCCGATTCCGGCAGCATCTTCCTCGACGGAGCCGACGTGACTCGCTGGTCGCCGTCGCGGCTGGCGCGGGCGGGGCTCGGACGCACGTTCCAGACCGCGCTCCCCTTCGCGGGGCTGACCGTGATGGAGAGCATCGCCGTGGGCGCGATGGGCGTCGGGGTCGGTCGGCGCGGGGCCGTGGACGTCGCCGTCGACGTGCTCGAGCGCCTCGGCCTGAGCGAGCAGGCGCACCGCCCCGCCGGCCTGCAGCCGCCTGGGAGGCAGAGGCTGCTGGGCATCGCCCGCGCCCTGGCCACCGGGCCGCGCTACCTGCTGCTCGACGAGCCCGCGGCCGGGTTGAACGACGAGGAGCGCCGGGAACTGGTGGAGATCCTGCTCGGGGTGCTCAAGGACTTCGGCTGCGCGATCTTGCTGATCGAGCACGACATGAATGTGGTGATGGACCTCTGCTCGCGGGTGCAGGTGCTCGACAACGGCGAGACTGTCGTGGTCGGAAACCCGGAGGAGGTCCAAGCCGATCCCGCGGTGATCGAGGCCTATCTCGGCACCTCCTACGCGGAGGGCACGCATGCTTGAGCTGCGCGGGTTGAAGGTGGCCTACGGCGGGGTCGAGGTACTCCACGGCGTCGAGATGAGCGTCGACGAGGGTGCGGTCGTCGGCATCGTCGGCCCCAACGGCGCCGGCAAGAGTTCGCTCCTGCGGGCGATCTGCGGCCTCGCCCATTCGAGCGCCGGCGAGATCCGCTTCGAAGGCCGGTCTCTGCGCGGCCTCGCGCCGGAGGAGATCGCCAGGCTGGGAATAGCGCTGGTGCCGGAGGGCCGCCAGATCTTCGGCACCCTGACCGTGGCGGAGAACCTGCGCCTAGCGGCGCAGGGCAACGGAAGTGAGACGATGGATCAGATCCTGGAGCGGCTCCCGGTCCTGGCGGAGCGTGCCGGGCAGCGCGCCGACCGCCTCTCCGGTGGCGAGCAGCAACAGCTCGCGGTGGCTCGCGCGCTACTGCGCAAGCCCCGGCTGTTGATCCTCGACGAGCCCTCGCTCGGCCTCGCGCCGAAGACGATCGACGTCGTCTACGGGCTGCTCGAGGAACTCCGCGCGGAAGGAGTGACGATGCTCCTCGTCGAGCAGAACGCGGCGCGGACGATCGATTTCTGCCAGCGCAGCCTGGTGCTCGCCGGCGGCAGGGTCCGCGCCAGCGGCAGGCGCGAGGATCTCCAGCGCAACCCGGAAGTCCTGCGTGCTTACATGGGAAGGCAACTATGACCGACTATTCACCTTCTTCACCGCCTAACAGCGAAGACGTGGCGCTGGCGCTGCGCCACTGCTGGCAGCCGGTGGCGAGAGTGGAGGACCTCGCGGAAGGACCTCAGCGGGCGGTCCTGCTCGAGGAGCCCCTCGCCGTCTTCCTGACCGAGAGCGGCGAGCCGGCCGTGGTCGCCGACCGCTGCGCCCACCGCGGTGCCCTGCTCTCGATGGGCAAGGTCTGCGGGAGCAGCGTTCAGTGCCCCTACCACGGCTGGGAGTGGGCGGGCGACGGCTCCTGCACCCGGATTCCCTCGCTTGCCGACCAACGTCAGATCCCGCCGCTGGCCCGAATTCCCTCGTATCCCGCCCGCCTCCACTGGGGGTTGGTCTGGACGACGCTGGAGGAGCCGCTGACCGACGTGCCGGACGTTCCCTGGTTCGATCCGGACGAGTGGACCTGGGGCCACGGAGAGCCCTTCGAGCTGCCGGTGGCCTTCGGGCTGATGATCGAGAACTTCCGCGACGTCGCCCATTTCGCCTTCGTCCACGAGGCCACGCTCGGGCCCCAGCCGGCGGAGGTCGAGCCGCTGACGCCGGAGCGGAACGGGCTCGAGGTGAGGCTCCGCCGCAACATGGAATGGGGAGACGGCGCAAGCGCGGTGTGGGGCCCGCTGCGCGAGATGCACTACCACGCGATCGCGCCCAACTTCACGTCGGCGCAGCTGTTCACCGAAGAAGGCGAACGCTGCCTGCTTCACGCCGCCCGCGCCGTGAGCGCGACCGAGTCGGTGCACTACTGGATCGAGGGAGGTCTTGAGAACTTCGACGAGGAGCGCCTCGCGGATGTCATCGCCTACGACGCCGGGATCTATGCCGAGGACGTAGTCGTCCTCTCGAAAGTCCAGCCGCCGGAATATTCGCTGGATCCCAACGCAGACATCAACACCCTGGCCGATCGGTACACGCTCGCCTACCGGGAGGCGTTCGCGGACTTCGTCAACCAGGTCCTCGCCAAGCGCAGCGCTCTAACCGCCGCAGCGGCGAGCTGACCTCATTCCCCGTACTCGGGGATGAACTCCGGCTTGACCTTGGCCACCAGCTTCGGTTTGCCGTTCGAGAGAACGTACATCGGCCAGATCCGGCTCGGGTAGTGGTCGTCCGCGCTGTAGGAGATCTTTCCGATGATCGTGTCGTGGGGCTTGGCTTCGAGGGCATCGGCCAGGACACTGCCGCTGACGCTGTGCGTTTCTTCGATCGCGCCGAACATCAACTGACCGGCGGCGTACCAGGCCAGGAGGTTGGTAGCGATGTCGGTGTCGATTCCAGCCTTCTCCAGGTGGTCGAGCAGCTTTGCGCTTGCCTTGTTCGGCGGGTCGTAGCTCGATCCGTTCGAGGTGAAGTAAATGTCTTCGGTGTTCGGAATGCCCTTCAGCCAGAACAGGCCGTCGAACGCGGTCGGTCCGTAGATCGGCAAATCGACTCCCGCGGCGCGGATCTGCTTGATCGCCGCAGCACCCCCGGGCGGATAGGAACACATGACGACGGCGTCGGCATCTGAGCTTTTCAGCTTGCTGATCTGGCTCGAGATCGAGGCGTCGGTGTTCTCGAAGTCGACCGAATCGGCGATCGCGCCGCCAAGCTCCTCCCACGCCTGCTCGAAGCCGGAGCAGGCCGCCTTGCCGTAGATGATCGTCGTGTCCCGGAAGAGGAACGGGTGCCTGATGCCCTTGTCGTAGAGGAACGAGGCGGCGGCGCTCACCTCGCTGAGCAGGCTCGGATTCGAGGTGAAGGAAAGGCGCCCGGACGTCGGGGGACCGAAGCCCGGCTCGTTGACGATCGCGAAGTTGAGCTTGTCGTTTTCCTCGGCGAGGGGGGACCCGGCCGCCGCGGTCAGTCCCTCGCCGCTGAAGACGAGCACGTCCGCACCCTCTTCGATCACCTTCTGCACCGCCAGCACAGCCTGCTGCGGATCGGAGCGGGTGTCCACCTGGATCACCCGCAGCTTGCGGCCGTCGATCCCGCCGCGAGCGTTGGTTTCCTTCGCGAGCTGTTCGAGGGCGACGAGGGCGTCGTCGTACACCGCCATGTAGCCGGTCTTGGCAATCGCGGCGCCGATCACTATTTCCTCCGGAAGCCCCGACGGCGAGGAGGATTCAGCCGACTTGCCGCTCTCCCCGCAACCGCCCAGCAGCAGCAGGGCCAACATCAACAGCAGCGGAGAGAGTTTCGCGAGTCGGCGCATTGACATTCCGATAGTGGACTGAGGAGGAACTTGGATCCGCCGCATCCTAAGCATGTGGGTTCACCGGCTTCGCCCTCGGCCCCGCTCGAGCGAGGTGGCGGCCTCGTAGTGAAGCTGGGAGACGTCGCTGCGGGCGAGGATGCGGGTCAGCTCCACAGGCCGTTCGCGGCTTTGGTTCGCGGTGAACCCGTACTGGAAGAGGCGGCCGATAAAGATAGGATCCCCAGTGCGGGCGCCGAGGCTTTTGGCGGTCCAGGGGCCGCAGGAGGAGCTCTCGAACGAAGCGTCGATCCGGCCCAGCCTCGGAGACCCATCGAGGACCGGCTGTTCGCCGCCCTGAAGCGAGACCGCAGCGCCTAACAGCCAGGGAACCCGAGCGACGGGGAAGAAGGAGTCGACGATGCAGATCGGCTTGTCGATGCGGAGGATCGAGGTGACCTGGGCGACGGTCTCCCCCTCGGATACGTCGAGGAAGTCAGCGATCGTCTGGTCGTTGGTCTGGTGGCGAATACGCAGGACGCCGATCCGCGACTGGCTGAAGGGGTCCTCCCGCAGGGAGCGGATCAGGCCTCTGATCGGCACCCTGCGCTTCGGTGCGGAGACGTAGGTCCCGGAGCCGCGGCGGCGATAGATGTCCCCGTCGCGTTCGAGCAGGCTGAGAGCCGGACGGACAACCGCCCGCGAGACGCCGAAATACTCTTCGATCTCACGCTCGGAGGGAAACAACGTGTCGGGCTCCCAGCCGCCCCCCTCGAGCCTCTGCTTGAGGATCTCACCGAGCTGGTAGTAGAGGGGCACCTGGCCACCGCGCTCGGGGCGGCGGAGCCCTTCGAGCCCGATCTGAGAAGGCCGTTTGCGGCGACCTGAGGTCTTGTGGAGGCCGCCCGAAGCGGGATTCTCAGGCTCCAATCAACTCACCGCGCGGCTTACTTTTCGGAGATGTGACACTGCCCCGAGGGTAGGTGATCGTTGGCCACGCAGCCAGGGGGGGCCATCAACGCTGCTGATCGGGGGGTGTGCCGCATCGAAGACATCCTAAGTAGAGGTTTCGCTGTGCCTTGGTACGCACGGTCCGAGGACGCCTAGTTGTTACTACAGGCTCGCCGCAACCTTGCAGGACCTGATCGAGCTGTGGCCCGCCGCAAGGGGGCCGGGAACTGCTCAGGCGTCAGCCGGGATAGCGACGCCCGCCGTCTGCTCCTCGAAGTGCTTGCTGAGCATCGTCACCTGCCCTTGGTAGTTCGAGCCCAGGTCGGAGCCGTACAGGCGCTCGGCCGGCGCCGACATCCACTCGAGGCCGAGCTTGCAGACCGGCTGGCGGTGCTCGACCATGAAGGAGACGTCGCGGGCGCGGACCTCGAGCGCGGCCCGGCTGCCGTGGCGCCCTCCAGCCGGGTCGTAGCCGAAGCCGGGGTCGAAGAAGCCGGCGTAGTGGGTGCGAAGCTCTCCCGCCGTCGGGTCGTAGGCCATCATCTCGGCCGCGATCTGGGGAGGGATGCAGACGCCCTCGGCCGAGAGCAGGAGGTAGAAGATCTCGGGCTCGAGCACGACCTTGCTGCCGGGCTCGGGGTAGACCGGATCCCAGTAATCGGTCCAGCGGTAGGCGCGGATCCGCGAGAGGTCGACTGGCAGGCTGTTCTTCTTCGCCCGGTAGCCGACCACCCTGTCCGTCGGCCCGGAGAGGTCGAGGCTGAGGAAGAGGCCGTCGGCCACCGCCATCTCCGACTGGCGTAGTGCGTGCGAGTCGAGGTAGAGCAGCGGGAACTCGTCCTGCAGCTCGCGGATTTCCTCGTCGGAGAGACGCACGTCGCCCCGCGCCAGGCGCAGCTGGTTCAGCGAGAGCCCGGTCTTCACCTGGATCGCGAACGAGCGCGGGACGATCTCCAGGTAGAGCTGACCGCGGTAACCGGCACGAATGTCGTCGAAGCGGTGGTGGCGGTCGGTGATCACTCGCGTGAAGACGTCGAGGCGCCCGGTCGAGCTCTTCGGGTTCGCCTTCGCCCGCACGTCCTCCGGCAGGCTCAGCTGCTCGATCAGCGGCACCAGGTAGGGCCGGTCGCGCTCCAGCACCGCACCGTCGCGGAGATCGACGCGCTGGAAGGCGAGCCCGTCGATCTTCTCCTCCACCGTCGAGTCGACGTCGGGCAGGAACGAGCAGCGCAGCGCCCAGGCGAAGTCGCCGACGCGCAGGTCGATGCTCGCCGGCTGCACCGACTGCGGCCGGATCCGGTACTCGCCGGAGCTGACCCACTCGGCCTCGATCGCCTGGTTCAGTGCCTGCGAGGGAAGAACGCCGCGCCTGAGCTCGCTCATCCCGCGGAGACTATTCGCCGCGCCTCCTCTCCGCCGAGGTAGGCGGAGAAGGTGAACTCGACGATCTCCGGAAAAAGGTCACTCAACCGGTCCCCTTCGCCGGCGAGGATGCGGCGACCGAGCAGAGAGGTGATGCCGCCGATCACGGCCTCGTCGGTCGCCTCCGGCACATCGCCCCCGACCGGAGGACGGGGAGCTCCGCGCCCGAGGATGACGACGAAGGACTCGAGCGCCGCCTGGTAGCGGTCGTACACGCCGCGGCCCGCCCGCAGCCCTTCGACCAGGGCGATGCTGGCGAGCGCCGGCTCTTCGTCGAACAGGTCGAGAAGCCCGCCGACCGCGTCCGGAACGCGCTCCTCCCAGCTTCTCCCCTCCGATTCCTCGCAGGCGGTGAGGACTCGTTCTCGGATCCGTTCGATCGCCGCCTCGTAGGCGGCGACAAAGCAGTCATCCTTACTTTCGAAGTGCTTGTAGAAATCGCTCTTGGAGACAGCGGCGCGCTGGCCGATGAGTGAGACGGTGGTTTCGTGGTACCCCACCTCGTAGAGTGCCTGGGTGAGGCCGGAAATCAGCCTCTCACGCTGATTGCGGGCGACGAACTCCGCTGAAAGCCCATGACGTCCCCGTGGTAGCCGCTCCATACCACCACAAAGTCTGGCACCGGGCTATCGGTCGCGCCTGCCACCGCCGTTCACCACCCGGCCGACGCCGAGGTACGGCGAGAGGACGAACTGGGACAGTTCGGGAAGAAGATCGGGGGCCCGCTCGGCCTCGCCGCGGCGGATCTGCAGCTGGAGGATCCAGGCGACGCCGCCGACCAGCGACTCCTCGATCGTCTCCGGCAGGTCGCCGCCAGGCGGGACATTCTCCCGAAAAAGCTCGACGAAATCCCGCATCGCCGCGTCGTAGAGGCGGGCAGAGCTGGGGGTGGCCGATATCGCCTCGACCATGCACATCCTGGCAACCGCCGGGCGCTCGGCGACGAACTCGAGCAGCGCCTCCAAGCCACCGACGATCCCGGCCTCAGAAGATCCGTCATCCGCCCTGCAGCCCTCTTCGACCGCGACTCGCAGCTCAACCACGGCGGCGTCGATCGCCGAGAGGAACAGATCCTCCTTGCCGTCGAAGTTGTCGTAGAGGGTCTTGCGGGCGACCGCAGCCCGGCGGACGATGTCGGCGATCTTCGTCGCCTCGTAGCCATTCTCCGCCGTCAGCTCGGCGATCGCGTCCATCATCCGGCGCCGCTTGTGACTGGCGACGAACTCGCGCGGCAGCTCCGGGCGGGCGGGGCTCACCGAACCCCCTCCATGGCTTCGGGCCCGGCAACGGGCGGCGGACCGCACAAAGGTCTGGGTACCTCGCCAATATTCTGGTACCGTGATAAAACTTGCATTGTTTTTAATAGAAACTTGTGAGTGATTCGGTGTCCGTCGATCGAATACAGCTGAGCCAAGAAACCCTCCTCGCTGCGATCGGTGACGAGTGGCCATCCGACCAGGTCCAGGCCGCGCTCGAGTTGCTCGCCAACAGCAGCGGGAAATTCCCCTCGGGCGTCCGACGATTCCCGCCGGATCTGATTCGCGCGATTCAACGGGAGCGCCTGATCGTAGCGATGCTCAGCGCCGCCGCCGACCTCGGCTACCTCGAAACCAACGTCCAGGACGTGATCGACAGGGCGGGGGTCTCCAGACCGACCTTCTACGAGCACTTCTCGAACAAGGAAGACTGCTTCCTCGCCGCCTTCGACACCAGCGCCCACCGCTTGCGCCAGAAAGTCGTGGCCGCGACCCGCAAGGGTGGGAACGTCTGGCGCGATCGGGTCCGCTTCGCCCTCGAAGCCCTGCTCAAGTTCGCCAGCCGCGAGCCCGCCACGGCGCGCACGATGGTGGTCGAGGCGAGGGCTGCCAGCACCGCGGCAGTTAAACGTCGTGTCGAGCTGATGGACGAGTTCGCGCGGTGCCTCCAGGCGCAGGCCGACGAGCTGCTCCCCGCGGGTGCCGCCGACAACCCGCTGACCGCCGCGGGGATCGTCGGAGGGGTCGAATCCTTGCTCTACTCGCGCCTCTGCAAGCAGGAGTACGACCAGCTGGAGGCACTTCTGCCCTCGCTGATGTACTTCGTCGTACTTCCCTACGAGGGTCACGAGGCGGCGGCTGAGGCATTCGCGGTCAACTAGATCGAGAGTACTAAAATTAGACATCAAGTACAGACTTTTTCGGGGTTACATCATGTGATGTCGAAGAGGTGGGCGGGGGCGAAACCGAAAGCGCCCTAGAATCCAGCCCGGCTTCCTGGAGGGGTGCCGGAGTGGTTGAACGGGGCGGTCTCGAAAACCGTTGGCCCTCGTAAGGGGGCTCGTGGGTTCGAATCCCACCCCCTCCGCTGAGCTTGCGGTTCTCAAGGGCAAGGGCGGCCCTGCCGAAGAAACCGCGTGAGTGCAGGCGAGCAGACCCCTCTCGGGCGATTCTTCGATCGCCACCCGCGGCTGCTGCGGGCGCTGGCGCTGACCGCGCTCGTTTGGGGCGTCGGCTATCTGATCTGGCGCGTCGGCTGGAGCGGCGAAGGCGCCAGCCCGGTCGCGTTCGGGATGCTGCTGGCGACCGAGGTCTACGGCCTCTACGCGCTGGCGATCCTGACCTGGTTCTCCTGGTCGCGGCCGGCAGCAGTGCGCCCGGCGGCGACGCCGGGGCGCAAGGTCGACGTCTACGTCTGCACCTACGACGAGCCGGCGGAGGTGGTGATGGCGACCCTCGCCGGCTGCCGCGCCCTCACCTACCCGCACACGACCTACCTGCTCGACGACGGCCGGCGGCCGGAGATGCGCGAGCTGGCCGAGCTCGCCGGTGCCGAATACATGACCCGGCCCGACAACTCCCACGCCAAGGCTGGGAACCTGAACGCGGCGCTGCCGCGCACCGGCGGCGACCTCGTCTTCGTCCTCGACGCCGACCACGTGCCGATGCCCGACGCTCTGGACGCCCTCGTCGGCTACTTCGACGACGAGCGGATGGCGATGGTGCAGACCCCGCACGACTTCTTCAACCACGATTCGGTCCAGCACTACGTGGTCGGCCGCCACGAGCAGTCGCTCTTCTACCGGGTCGTCTGCCCTGGCAAGGACCGGCACGGGGCCGCCTACTGGTGCGGCTCGGCGGCGCTGATCAGCCGCCAGGCCCTGCTCGAGATCGGCGGCGTCGCCACCGAGACGATCGCTGAGGACTTCCACACGACGATCCGGCTGATGCGCCATGGCTGGCGCAGCCGCTACCACGACGAGGTCCTGGTCCAGGGGCTGGCTCCGCACGACCTCGACGGCTACCTGCTGCAACGCGATCGCTGGGCCCGCGGCAACCTCGCCGTCTTCAGGCTGCCGGAGTCGCCGCTGCGGGCGAAGAGCATGAACCCGCTGCAGCGCCTCTCCTTCCTCGCCAGCCTGCTCGCCTACCTGGCGCCGCCAATGCGGCTGCTGCTGCTCCTCACCCTCGGCCTCGTCCTCTGGACGGGCGAGTTGCCGATGAAGATCAGCGTCGTCGCGCTGGCGGCGCTGTGGCTGCCATACGTCCTCCTCAACCTCGGCGCCGGCGCCGCGCTGGCCCGCGGCTACATGCGGGTCCCCGAGTCCGCGCACTACGAGCTGCTGACGATGGAGATCTACACCCGCGCCCTGCGCTGCGCCCTCGTCCCCGGCAAGACCGCCTTCAAGGTGACGCCGAAGCAGGGGCGCGACGGCGGCGGCCTCGACGCCGTCCGCAAGCTCCGCCTCGTCCTCCTCTGCACCGTGCTGGTGGCGACCGGGACGGCGATGCGACTGCTGGACCTCGCCGGCGCCGGCCCGCTGCCGGACCTGCCGGGCATCGCCGCCGTCGTCGTTCCCCTGCTCGGCCTCTACGAGCTGCGGCGGCTGTTGGCAACGGTGGCCGCCGTGGGCCGGCGTCGCCAGCGCCGGCTCGTCTACCGCTTCGAGGGCGACGCCCCGGCGAACCTCTACACGGCCGCCGCTCATACCACCGCCCGCCTGGTCGACGCCTCGGCCGCCGGGGTGGGGTTGGTGGCCTCGGCGCCGCTGGAGGCCGGCAGCGAACCCGCCGTCCTGCTCACCCTGACCGACGCCTCCGGCAGCCAGCACGAGGTCGCCGCCAAGGTCGAGGTCAGGACCTGCCGCGAGGTCGAGGGAAGCTTCCTGATCGGGGCGACGATCCGCGAGATCGACCCGGAGGCGCGGCTACGGCTGATGGAGTGGTGCTACGTCGTCTGCACGCACGAGCGCCTGCGCGGACGCCGTCCCGCGGCACCGGTCCCGGAGTCGGAGGCGATCGTCGTCGCGCTCGACGACTACCGCGAAGGGCCGGTTCCGGCGCGGCCCTCTATCCCGGCTCTGCGCCAGGCCTGACCCGCTACCCTTCGCGGACGCGGCGGTTCGCAGAGCCTTCGCGAGGGGAATGGAGAGGACCGGCATTATCGGCCAAGAAATGCCGGCCCTCCCGCGCTGCAACGAAGCGTCGTCAGAGAGAGCTCCATTACATCCCTGAGTATAGAGTCGACCTCAAACCGGTCGGCGCATTCCTCGTTAAGGAACCAGCAGGTTCCGTAAAGCGGCTGGTGGCTTCTGCCTACACTTCGCGCGCTGCTGCCCGTCGGCTCTCCAGGCTGAGCGGATGCTCTCCGGGAAGCGGGGCGACCATCTGGTCGAGGACCGCCGTCGCCTGTCGGTAGCCCCGTCGCTCGGCCCGAACCAGGGCGCGGATGCTCTCCAGCTTGTCGCCACCCGTCCTTTCTACGTTCATTCCATAGTGGTAGGCGCCGAGGGCGGAACCGCGTTCGTCCGCACGACCATAGGCGCTGACAGCGGAGACAAGCGCTCCGCGCGCCTCGAGCAGGAGGCCGAGCTGGAGCGCACCGTCGGCGCTTCCGAGCTCGTCTGCCCTGAGAAAGGCCGCCTCAGCCTCGAGCGGTGTCCCTTCGCTAGCGAGTGCGATGCCCACCGCGCAGGCGGCATCAGCCTCAATGGCGGCGGGAGCAGGTGGCTCGGGAGTCGGCTCCGGAAGAGGCTCAGGTTCGGCGGGTGCGTCGATCTCGATCGGGGAGAAAAGCCAGCTACCCTCTCCGCGATCGGTCGCCCCGTACCAGCGTCGCTTTTCTTCCCAGCGAAGGAGCAGAGTACTCCCCTCTTCTCGCACCGTTCCCTCGAAGCGTCGCTCGCCCACTGCGAGGAGGATCTGGTCGCCGTCGAACTCGAAGACTCCTTCTTCCGCGCCGGGGTCGCCTGGGATGAGCCACCTCGTAATCGTCCGAGTGACCCGCGCGACGTCGGCGGTGGACCGATCGACGTTAACGGCCTTCCCGGCGAGCATTACGCCTCCGTCGTAGAAGCGAATCACAGACCAGGAATCCTCGAGTCGGCGGATGTAGATCCCGTCGGTACGGATGGCGACGGCTCCGTCGCGTTCAGTCATTCTCGTCCCACACGTTCGATCTCGGACCGCGCTGGGTCACAACGAGATTATGAACGAGCGCTTTTCCGGATGGGGAGCGCTATGACGAGCGGAACCGCGATAGCGACGAGCGTCATGACGCAGCCCATCCACAACAGCCGCTGCCTCGGAACGGAGAGGGTGGGATTCGAACCCACGAGGCGGGTTAACCCCGCCCACGCGATTTCCAATCGCGCTCCTTAAGCCACTCGGACACCTCTCCGGGTCCCGACAGGGTACCGGCGCACCAGCCGCGGACGCGCTACCCGCGACGGCCGGCGAAGAACTCGCGCAGAAGGGCGGCGCACTCGGCTTCGCGGACGCCGGCGACGACCTGGGGCCGGTGGTTGAGGGCGGGCTCGGAGAGGACGTTGAGGACGCTGCCGGCGGCGCCCGCCTTCGGATCGGGAGCGCCGTAGACGACCACCGGTATGCGGGCGAGGACGATCGCCCCCGCGCACATCGCGCAGGGCTCGAGGCTGACGAAGAGCGTCGTCTCCGGCAGGCGCCAGCCGCCGAGCTCTTCGGCGGCCGCCCGAATCGCCAGCACCTCGGCGTGGGCGGTCGGGTCGCGGCGCAGCTCGCGCTCGTTGCCAGCCCTGGCGAGCAGCTCCTCGCCGCGGAAGAGGGCCGCCCCGATCGGCACGTCGCCGTGCGCCTCGGCCTTGCGCGCCTCCGCGATCGCGACCTCCATCCCGGCTTCGAAGCTGCCCGCGCTCACGATCCGGGAGTATGTCCGCCGACAACTTCCGCGGCAGCGCGGTGTTCGCACCTAGAGACGATGAGACGACTTCTGCGCACCCTCCTGCCGCTGGCGGCGATTGCCTCCCTGGCGCTCGTCGCCGCCCCCGTCCAGGGGGGGACCGGCGTCTCCCCGGCGCGAGGCTTCGCCCCCCGGCAGCTGCTGGTCAAGTTCGAGGGACAGCGGCGCGGGCAGGCGGTCAGGCTCGGGCGCGGGGTCGGGGTCCGCGAGGCCGCCCGGTCCCTGCGGCAAAACCCGAACGTCCTCTACGCCCTCCCCAACTACGTCGCCTCGGCCTCGGCACCCACCCCGCCCCCCTACGACCCCGACCCGCCCCCGTTCGACCCGAACGACACCGGCAGCCTGGCCGGGATGGCTCCGGAAGCCCCCAGCGGCTCCGGGGACTGGATCTACAAGCAGTGGAACTTCCTCGCCTCCGACGCCTCGAAGGCGGGTCGGCTGCCCGTCTCCCCCGGCGGGATCGACGCCCCGGGAGCCTGGCGCAACCTGATCGAACGCGGCCGGCCCGGAGCCGCGGGCGTCGTCGTCGCCGTCCTCGACAGCGGTATCGCCTACCGCTCGCTCGGAACCGGCTTCCGCCGCAGCCCCGACTTCGGTCCGGGGCAGTTCGTCCCGGGCTACGACTTCGTCGACCACGACCGCGTGCCGCTCGACGAAAGCGGCCACGGCACCCACGTCGCCGGGACGATCGCCGAGAAGACCGGCAACGGCGTCGGCGTCACCGGTCTCGCCTACCGGGCTAAGTTGATGCCGGTGCGGGTGCTGGACCGCAACGGGTTCGGCGACGCGCTCGCCATCGCCAAGGGGATCCGCTTCGCCACCCGCCACGGCGCCCAGGTGATCAACATGAGCTTCAACTTCGACTGCGGCAAGGAGGTGCCGCTGGTTGACGAAGCGCTGCGCGAAGCCTTCGAAGCGGGCGTCGTCACCGTCGCCTCGGCCGGCAACCTCGGCTCGGAGAGCTGCGTCTCGGCACCGGCGACCGGGCCGCGGGTGGTCGGCGTCGGCGGCACCACCGAGGGCGGTTGCCTCGGCGATTACTCGCTGGCGGGGCGGGACATCGACCTCGTCGCACCCGGCGGCGGCGTGCCGCAGAGCCGCTGTCCCTCGGTGGCGGCGCGTCCGATCTACCAGGTGACGCTGCAGCCGAAGAACACCAAGGAGTTCGGAATCCCCGCCTACTTCGTCGGCACCTCGATGGCCGCCGCCCACGTCTCCGGCGTCGCCGCGATGGTTCTCGCCAGCGGCGCGATCAACCCGGTCCTGCCGCCGGCCAAGCGGGTCGAAATCGTGACCAGGAAGCTGCGCCAGACCGCGCGGGACCTGGGCCTGCCGCGGACCCAGCAGGGTGCCGGCCTGATCGACGCCGCCGCCGCGACCGGGACCTACCCGGTCTTCGCTCAGAGCCGCTAATCGCCGCCTGACGGCGGCTCGCCAAGCAGGTCAAGGACGCAGGGAGCGTGGCGTGCTTCGCACGCGAGCGACCGAGGACGCCGAGATGCGCCGCCCAGACGTCGTCAGGTGGTGCGGACGATGATCACCGAGCAGGGCGCGTGGTGGGAGACGTTGTTCGGCACGCTCCCGAGCAGGTAGCGGCGGGCTCCCGTCATCCCCTTGTTGCCGACGACGATCAGGTCGGCCTTGACCTCTTCGGCGACGTTGAGGATCGCGTCGGCGGGATCGGCCTCGACCGGGTGGGTCTGCACCTCGATCCCCGCCTCCTTCGCCTCCGCGGCGGCGGCGTCGAGGACGAGGTTGACGTCCTCGCGGGGACCCAGCTCGTACTGGACGTCCGCCGGCGCTTCCTGCGCCTCGGCCCCGGCGCGGCGGCCGGCTGCCGAGGAGTAGGCGCTGACGATGCTCAGCCGGGCGCCGCTCAGCTGCGCCAGCTCGATCGCCTGGCTGACCGCCTGTCCGGCCGTCTCGGAGCCATCGGTCCCAACCACGATGCGAGTGAACACGCCGCCTCCTCTGTCCGGGTCCTGAACGCGCCCGATACTAACGCCGCTGCTTGGCGGGAAGGTCGCGGAAGCCGTCGCCGAGGATTTCGTTCGGGGTGGTCGCCAGCCGGTAGACGGCGATGACCATCGCCAGGAAGAGGCAGACGACGAGGACGACCATTCCCGCTCTCCAGATCCAGGGCACGGGGGAACCCTAGCCCGCGGCGTTAAGGTGGGGGCCGATGGCGCTGGAGAAGGTCGCGGACGGCGTTTGGCTCCTGCGCGGGGACTTCCGCCGGGCGATGAACATCTACTTCCTCGAGGACGGCGACGGCGTGGTCCAGTTCGACGCCGGAACGAAGGCGATGCGGAAGAAGGCGAAGGCCGCGGCGACGGAGCTGGGGGGCCTGAAGCGGGTCGTCCTCGGCCACGCCCACGCCGACCACCGCGGCACCGCCCCTTACATGGACGCGCCGGTCCTCTGCCACCCGGACGAGCGGGCCGACGCCGAAAGCGACGCCGCGATCACCCCCTACATGGACCTCTCGCAGCTGCCGGTGGCCTGGGTCCGCTGGCTCTATCCCTTCCTGCTGCGGCGCTGGGACGGGGGGGCGGTGCGGATCGCCGACACCGTGATCGAAGGCGACGAGGTCGCCGGCTTCCAGGTTCTCCACTTCCCGGGGCACGCCCCCGGGCTGATCGGCCTCTGGCGCGAGAGCGACCGGGTGGCGCTGGTCTCCGACATCGTCTACCTCGTCGACTCGGCGCGGCTGAAGCCGCTGCCGGAGGGCGAGGCGAGCGTGCCGCATCCGGCCTGGGCCTGGGACCACGCGAAGGCGAAGGAGTCGCTGCGGCGGCTGGCGGCGCTGGAACCGCGTGTGGTCGGTACCGGGCACGAGCATCCGCTGCGGGGGGAGAACCTGCGGGAGACGCTCGAACGGGCCGCCGAGAAGTACTGAAACCGCCCGCTGCCATAAGTTCCAGCGCCTGATGATCGCGACCTACGCCTCGGCGGCGCTGATCTGCGCCGTCTCGCTGCTGGTCGGCCGCGCCGTCCTAACCCTCGCCGGCAGGCGGGAATGGTCGTGGCTGGAGCCCGCGGTCGGCCTCGGCGCCGTGCTCACCGTGACCGGCCTGCTGGCGCGAGCGCCTGGGCACGGGACCTCGGCGACGCTGGGGCTGGCGATCCTAATCGCGGTCGCCGCAGCGATCGTGTGGCGACTCGGCGTTCGTCCTTTGTCGCCCAGAGGGCTACAAAGGACGAACGCCGGGCCTGTTTGGAGGGAAGGGCTGCCGGTGGCGCTCGTCATCGCCCTGGTGCTGGCGATCCCGTTCGCGATCAGCGGCCGCTGGGGACTGCTCGGCGTCGGCTTCAACAACGACCTCGGCCTCCACCTCGCCTGGGCCGAGTGGCTGCGCAGCGGCTTCGGGCCAGAACCAGACCCCGGCTACCCGCTCGGCCCCCACGGCCTCGCCGTGGCGACCGCGGTCGTGCCGGGGATCGGCCTCGGCCAGGCATTCCTCGGGGAGATCGTCGCAATCGCCGTGATGACCGGCCTGACTGCCCTCGGCGCCCTGCGGACCCTGACCCCCACCCGCCGCACCATCGCCGCCGCCCTGGTCGCCCTCCCCTACCTCGCGGCCTCCTACTACGCCCAAGCAGCATTCAAGGAGCTGGCAGAGGCGCTCCTCGTCCTCGCCTTCGCAGTCTGGCTAACCACGTTTGACAGCCAGAGCAGGGGGGGTCCTTCGCCAGACACTCAACATCGAGCACGGCGAGATGTGTCTGGCGTGGGACCCCCCCTGCTCTGGCTCCTCCCACCAATCGCGCTCGCCGGCGGCATCTTCTTCTCCTACTCGTTCGCCGGGATTGCATGGCCAGTCGCCATCGCCGCGCTCTGGAGCCTCACCCTCCCCGACGTACGACAGGCGCTGCGCCCGCGCTCGCTCCTCCGCTTCCTGCTGCGCCCAGCCACCCTGCTCATCATCACTGTTCTCGCCGGGCTGGCGGTGCTGGTCACGGTCGTCGGCCCCTTCGGCTTCGCCAGCAGCTTCAACAAGGTCGCCGGCAGCAACACCTACGGCCCGGTTTCGCCGCTTGAGGCCTTGGGCATCTGGCCCGCCTCCAACTACCGCCTCGACGCCGCCGGAGGCGCCCGCCTCCCCGGCCTCGCCGGCGCGATCGCGATCCTCGCCCTGCTGATCGGCGTCGCCTGGTGGGTCCGCCGCCGAGAGCTGACGATCCCGATCGCGCTCGGCGCCGCCTGGCTCCTCTACCTGCTCTCCCTCCCCTCCGCCGGCGACTACTCCCAGGCCAAGGCCCTGATGATCGTCTCCCCCCTCGCGATGCTCGTCATCGTCCGGCCCCTACTCGAGGAATTCCCGCGCCTGGGTCGCCGGGTGAGGGGGGCACCTTCGCCAGACACTCAACATCGAGCACAGCGAGATGTGTCTGGCGAGGGTGCCCCCCTCACCCGGCCCCTGCGAGTTGCATGGACCGTGCTTACCGTGGCATTCGTCGCCGGCGCCGTCTACTCCAGCTTCCTGGCCTTGAGAGACGCCCCCGTCGGCCCTGCCGGGCACGGCTCCGAGCTCGAGGCCTTCCTGCCGATCCTGCACGGCCAGCCGGTGCTCTACGCCGGGCAGGACCGCTACGCCGCCTACGCGCTGCTGGGGGCCGACACCCACGTGCCGCTGGTCGAGTTCCCCGACGACGCGGTGTCGCCCAACCCGGAAAAGCCGTTCGACACCGGCGACGCCTACAGCCCGATCGACTTCGACTCCTTTTCTCGGGGGACGCTCGACCGGCATCCATACGTGATCACCGGCCGCGCCGCCTGGAACAGCCAGGCGCCGCCGAACTTCAAGCGCGTCGACAACACCGCCTCCTACGTGCTCTGGAAGCAGACCGGGCCCACCCCCGAAAACCGCCATGTCCTGCTCGAGGGGACCGAGGCGGGTGCCTTCGCCGGCTGCGCGGCGCCGGAGATCCGAATCCTCCTCGCCGGCAAGGGGCGCGCCGGCCTCTTCCCCGACGCCGTGATCGGCCAGAAAGGCGACTGGGAGGGCGGCAGCATCCTTGGCACCGGCGCCGAGACCTCACAGACCCTGCGACTGCCCGCCGGCAGCTGGAACCTCTCGCTGCAGTACTTCTCCCCTTTCGACCTCACCCTCTCCGCGCCAGGCTTCAGTGAAGAGCTGAAGGCCGCCCTCGACGGCCAGCGTCCGAACACGATCAGCCTCGGCAACAACGGCCAGCCTTGGCCCGCCGGCCGCTACGAGAGCAAAGGGGGCAGCATCCGCTTCACGATCAGCACCGAGGACGCCTCGACCCTGCAGAGCCTCAGCGGCTACACCGGCAAGGCCTACATCGGCGAGCTGGTCGCGGTCCCGGCGGAACCCCACCGCACCGTGCCGCTAAGCCAGGCGTGCGACCAGTGGATCGACTGGTACGAAGCCGCCGAAGCGCCCTAGGCGGCCTTCGACTCCATCCGCTCGGGTGAGACCCGCACTACGTCCCAGGCGAGACCGACCTTCTCGAGTCCGTCGATGACCAGGGCCGAGACGTCGACCTGGTACCAGCGAAGACCGTGGGTGGCGGAGGTCGGGAAGGCGTGGTGGCTGTTGTGGAAGGCCTCGCCGAGGGTCGGGATCGCGATCAGCGCCAGGTTGCGCGACTGGTCGGTGGTCTCGAATTCGCGCTTGCCGAAGGTGTGGCAGAGCGAGTTGATGCTGTAGGTGAAGTGGTGGAGGACGAAGACGCGGACCAGCCCGCCCCAGAGGAGGCCGGTGAGGCCGGCGGCGATGCTCCCGCCGAGGATCCAGCCGAGGAAGAAGGGAAGCAACAAGCCTCCGACCGCCCAGAGGATGAAGGTGCGGTCGACCCAGTTGATCACCGGGTCCTTAATCAGGTCCGGCGCGAAGCGTTCCTTGTTGCCGCGCTGGGTGTGGATGAAGATCCAGCCGACGTGGGCGTGGAAGAGGCCCTTCATCGCCCCCTTCCAGCCGCCGCCGTGGTCGACGTGGGGGCTGTGGGGGTCGCCGTGTTCGTCGGAGAAGGTGTGGTGCTTGCGGTGGTCCGCGACCCAGGAGATCACCGGCCCCTCGATCGCCGCCGAGCCGAGGATCCCGAACAGACCGCGGAGCCAGGGGCTGGTCTTGAAGGAGCGGTGGGTGAGCAGGCGGTGGAAGCCGACGGTGATCCCGAGGCCGGTGAGGAGGTACATGCCGACGAAGAGGAAGACGTCGGTCCAGTTGAGAGCGCTTCCCCACACCTGCCAGCCGGCGACGATGACGGCGAGGAACGGGATCACGGTCACCAGGCCGGTGATGATCCGGTCCCGGGTCTCGTTCTCGACGGGCTGGATGTCTGAGGGAAGCGGTCCGACGGTGGTCATGGCAGCCGATGATAGGGGGCGCGGTCCTGGCCTCGCGGCCAATTGCTTCTGGGTAGGCTCCCCCGCGATGCCGTTCGCAAACACCGCGCCGCTGCGGCGGGAGATCGCGACCCGCCTCCCCGAGCGCCCGTTCACGATCGAGTTCTGGGACGGATCGAACGTCCCCTCCACCGCGGCCGACGGCGGCCCCGTCTTCAGCGTCCGCTCACCGCGAGCGATCGCCCATGCGCTGCGGGCGCCGGGCCAGCTCGGCCTCGGCCGCGCCTACGTCAGCGGCGAGCTCGAGGTCGACGACATCGACAAGGTGATCCGCGTCCTCGACGGCTGGCAGCCGCCCTCGCTCGACGGCACCGACCAGCGGTCGCTGATGCTGGCCGCGGTGCGGGCGATGGGAATCGTCAAGCCGCCGCGGCGCCCGGCCTCGGAGCTGCGCCCCAGCGGCAAGCGCCACAGCAAAGAGCGCGACGCCCGCGCCGTCCGTCACCACTACGACGTCTCCAACGAGTTCTTCGAGCTCTTCCTCGGGGCGACGATGGTCTACAGCTGCGCGATCTGGCGCGACGGCGAGATGAAGACGCTGGAGGAGGCCCAGGAGGAGAAGCTCGACACCGTCGCGCGGAAGCTCCAGATCAAGGAGGGCGAGCGCATCCTCGACGTCGGCTGCGGCTGGGGCGGCTTCCCGCTCTGGGCGGCAAGGAAGTACGGGGCCAACGTCGTCGGCATCACTCTGTCTCCCCCGCAGGCCGAGAAGGCGCGGCAGCGAGCCGAGGAGGCCGGCGTCGCCGACCGCGTCGACATCCGCGTCATGGACTATCGCGACCTGCCCTCGCTGGGCGAGAAGTTCGACGCGATCGCCAGCATCGGCATGGTCGAGCACGTCGGCTCGGCCAACATCGACCTCTACGCCGAGACCCTGGCGAGCCTGCTCGACTCCGGCGGCCGCCTGCTCAACCACGGCATCACCCGCCTCCGCCACACCGACCCCGAGGCCGGCGACTTCTCCGAGCGCTACGTCTTCCCCGACGCCGCCCCCCTCCACCTCTCCCGCAACCTCCTGGCCCTCGAACGCGCCGGCTTCGTCGTCCATCACGTCGAGGACTTCGGCCCCGACTACGCGAAGACGCTGAAGCACTGGGCCGAGAACCTCGACGCCAACCGCGCCGAGGGCGAGCGCCTCGCCGGCGCCGAACGGATGCGCGTCTGGCGCCTCTACCTGCGGATGGCGCGCAACGGCTTCGAGAACGGGTTCCTGAACATCTACCAAGCGCGCTGCAGCAGGTCCTAGAGGGGAAAGCCGTCGGTCACGTTCTCCAGTGACCAGTCGGCGCCAGCGTCGGTGAGTTCGTCGAGGGCGTAGGAGCCGGTGGCGACGCCGAGGACGCGGATGCCGGCGCCGTGGCCGGCCTTTACGTCTCGGGGGGTGTCGCCGACCGCGATCGTCTCGGCGGGATCGAGTGGGTGACCTGAGACCTGCCGCCCCCGCTCCAGCGCCTTCTTCGTCAGCTCGGTGCGATCGCGGGAGTCCGAGCCGTAGCCGCCGAAGGCGAAGTAGCGGTTTAGGTCGCCGCGGGCGAGCTTGATGTGAGCGGCCGCCTCGATGTTGCCGGTGACGATCCCAAGCAGAACCCCCTCGTCGACCAGGCGGGGCAGCAGCTCTTCGATGCCCGGCATCACCCGATAGCCCTCCGACTCCTCGACCGCCTGCTGGAGGTGGGAGAGGTAGCCGGCGATCGCCTCGGCACGCTCTTCGGCACTCCCCTCGCGTCCGATCACCTCGCGGAAGACGATCTCGGCGATTTCGGGATCGGTCATCCCGGCGTGCGTGTGCTCCTCGATGTTCGCTTCGACGCCGTGGAGCTCGAGGAACGCCCGCTGCCAGGCGACCGCACCGGCGCCCCCGGTGATGAGCAGCGTCCCATCGATGTCGAACAAAACCGCCTTGATCACCGGGCGCAGGCTATCTGCGCCGCTGACAGGAGAGACCCCCTCCCCCTAATGCTCGGACTCGAGCAGGTCCTTCTGCGCCAACGTGTACAGGAGCCCCAGCGAAGGCAGAACAACCACAGCCGCGGCCGCGAAGACGATGAAGATGATCGTCATCGTCGGGTCGGGAGCGGCAGCCTGGTCGATGCGGAGGCTGGTCGGCAGCAGGTAGGGGAACTGGGCGACGCCCCACCCCCAGATCACCGCGACCACGGCGCCGGCGGCGAGCGGGCGCAGCGGGCGGCGGCCACCGCGCACGAGGACGGCGAGCAGGGCGGCACCGCAGAGCAGGGAGAGGATCACCAGCGGCAGGCCCTGGTCGGTGAGGCGGTCGAAGACGTAGCGGGCTTCGGAGTGGAGGGCGAAGATGCCGGCGATCGCGAGGGCGCCGGCCACCACCGCGGCGCCGAGGGCGCGGCGCTCGAAGTAGCGCTCCAGCTCGTGGTCGCCACGGCGGGCGTCGCCGACGAGGAAGACGGCGGCGAGGTAGGCGCCGGTGGCGACGAACATCGCGCCGATCAAGAGCGGCAGCGGCTGGATCCAGCTCGAGAAGGCGTCGCCGTTGCCTGCGGCGGGAACGTTGCCGGCGGCGATCGCGCCGACCACCGTGCCCATGAAGAACGGGGTGAGGACGGAGGAGATCGCGAAGGTCGCCCCCATCGCCCGCCGCTCCCGCAGCCCGACGATCGACTTGCGGAAGGCGAAGCCGGCGCCGCGCAGGACGATCCCCAGGGCCGCCAGGGCGATCGGCACGTACAGCGTCGTGAAGATCGCGCTGAAGGCCGTCGGGAAGGCGGTCCAGAGGACGACGAGGACGAAGATCAACCAGACGTGGTTCGCCTCCCAGACCGGCGTCAGCGAGCGCTGGATCGCGTCGCGCGGCCGCTGCCCGCGCTCGTCCCAGCCGGCGACCAGATCCCAGAAGCCACCGCCGAAGTCGGCGCCGCCGAAGAGCGCGTAGAAGGTCGCCCCGACCCAGAGGATCGCCGCCGCGGCGTCGGCCTTGCTCACCCGACCTCCTCGGTCTGCGGAGCGTAAGGGCTCTGGACCTCCTCGGCACCGGCCTCGCGCCAGCGCCGCGACATCCCCCGCAAGACGAGGATCGCTCCCGTCCCCAGGGCCGCGTAGAGGAACAGGACCAGGCCGAAGCTGAACCAGATCCCCTCCGCCTCGGTCACCGCTTCGGAGGTTCGCATGTAGCCGTTGACGATCCACGGCTGCCGCCCGACCTCGGTGACGATCCAGCCGCACCACAGTGCCACGATCGCGGCGCCACCGGAGATAGAGACGGCGCGCAGGAACCAGGGCGTTTGTGGGATGTCCCGCCGTTTCCACCAGACGAAGCCGAACCAGAGGGCGAGGCCGAGCAGGGCGCTGCCGATCCCGACCATCGTGTCGAAGGAGAGGTGGAGCAGCGTGTGGGCCGGCGGCTCCTCGTCGTCGGGGATGTCGTTCAGCCCGGTCACCTTCGTGTCGGTGCTCCAGCCGACGAGGAAAGAGTTGAGCCCGGGAATCCCGATCGCGCCCTTCACCCCGTCCTCGGTGCAGATGCCGCCCAGGTACTCGGTCTGGTCGGGGCCGGTTTCGTAGATGCACTCCATCGCCGCGAACTTCGCCGGCTGGTCGGAGGCGATCTCCCGCGCCGCGGTGTCGCCGACGAAGAGCTGAACCGGCGTCGCGATGCAGGCGATCGTCAGCGGGATCACGAGCCCGAGCCGGTGCAGGCGGTCGCGGCGGCCCTTCAGCATCCCGACCGCGTAGATCGAGGCGACGAGAAATCCGACCACCATGTAGGCGGCGAGGATCATGTGGGCGACCTCGTAGCCGGTCGCCGGGTTGAACAGCACCTTCAGCGGCTCGACGTCGACGACCTCACCAGCGCTGTTCAAGGTGAAGCCCTGCGGCTGGTTCATCCAGGCGTTGGCGGCGACGACCGAGAAGGCGCCGCCGATCCCGGTCACCACCATCGGCACCCCGGACCAGAAGTGCGCCCATGGACGTAGTCGCTTCCAGCCGTAGATGTAGACGGCGAGGAAGATCGCCTCGACGAAGAAGAAGATTCCCTCGATCGCGAAGGCGATCCCGAAGACGGACCCGAAACGGTGCTCGAACTGGGGCCAGAGCAGGCCGAACTCGAAGGAGAGCACGGTCCCGGTGACGGCGCCGACGGCGAAGGTGACGGCCATCGCCTTCGACCAGCGTTTCGCCAGCTCCAAGGCGTGCGCGTCGCCCTTCTTGAGGCCGAGGTAGTTGGCGACAAGCATCGTCGCCGGCAACGCCACCCCGATGCAGGAGAGAACGATGTGAAAGCCGAGGGTGAAGGCCATCTGCTCCCGGGCGGCGAGCAGGTTCGACTCCGACGCTGCCAGCGGCAGCAGGTCGAGCGGTGGCATGGGCCTGAGGCTAGCGCCGCAGACGGGCGCTGTCAGGGTGAATCGGTCACGCCCGGCGCTGGGAACGGTAGCGCCGGATCAGCGCGTTGGTGGAGCTGTCGTGCCGCAGCTCCGGCTCGGTCTCGGACTCGAGCTCGGGGATGATCGCCTTCGCCAGGACCTTCCCCAGCTCCACCCCCCACTGGTCGAAGGAGTCGATGCCCCAAACGGCTCCCTGGGTGAAGACGCTGTGCTCGTACAGGGCAACCAGGCTGCCCAGCGCCGCCGGCGTCAGCCGCTCGGCGAGGATCGTGTTCGAGGGCCGGTTCCCCTCCATCACCCGGTGCGGGACGACCTCCTCCGCCGTCCCCTCCTCCCGCACCTGCTCCGCCGTCTTGCCGAAAGCGAGCGCTTCGCCCTGGGCGAAGACGTTCGACATGAGGATGTCGTGGTGGTTGCCGAGCGGGTTGAGCGAGTTGGCGAAGCCGATGAAGTCGCAGGGGATCAGCCGCGTCCCCTGGTGAATCAGCTGGTAGAAGCTGTGCTGGCCGTTGGTCCCGGGCTCCCCCCAGTAGACCTGGCCGGTCTCGTAGTCGACGTGGGCGCCGTCCAGCGTCACGTGCTTGCCGTTCGACTCCATCGTCAGCTGCTGGAGGTAGGCGGGAAAGCGGTGCAGGTACTGGTCGTAGGGGAGGACCGCTTGGGTTTCGGCGCCGAAGAAGTCGGCGTACCAGACCGAGAGCAGGCCCATGATCAGCGGCAGGTTGGCGGCGGTCAGGGTCTCGCGGAAATGCTCGTCCATCGCGTGGAAGCCGGCCAGCATCTCGCCGAAACGGGCTGATCCGATCGCCAGCATCGTCGAGAGCCCGATAGCCGAGTCCATCGAGTAGCGGCCCCCGACCCACTCCCAGAAGCCGAACATGTTCTCGGTGTCGATGCCGAACTTGCCGACCTCGCCGGCGTTGGTCGAGACTGCGACGAAGTGCTTGGCGACGGCGTCCTCGATGCCGCCGAGCCCGGCCAGCGACCACTCGCGGGCGGTGTGGGCGTTGGTCATCGTCTCCAGCGTCGTGAAGGTCTTCGAGGAGATCACGAAGAGGGTGGTCTCTGGGTCGAGGTCACGGGTCTTCTCGGCGAAGTCGGTGCCGTCGACGTTGGAGACAAAGCGGCAGGCAAGCTCGCGCTCCGAGTAATGCTTGAGAGCCTCGTAGGCCATCACGGGGCCGAGGTCGGAGCCGCCGATGCCGATGTTGACGACGGCGCGGATCGGCTTGCCGGTGTGGCCGCGCCACTCGCCCGAGCGTACCCGCTCGCAGAAGGAAGCCATTCGGTCGAGCGTCTCGTGCACCTGCTTGACCACGTCCTCCCCGTCGACGATCAGCGAGCGCTCGCGCGGCATCCGCAGCGCCACGTGGAGCACCGCCCGGTTCTCGGAGACGTTGATGTGCTCGCCGGCAAACATCGCGTCCCGGCGCTCGAAGACGCCGCGCTGCTGAGCCAGTCCCCCCAGCAGCATCAGCGTCTCGTCGGTGACCCGGTTCTTCGAGAAGTCGAGGTAGAGGCCAGCGCCCTCGGCGACCAGCCGCTCGCCGCGCTCCGGGTCGCCGGCGAAGAGGTCGCGCAGGTGCGCGCTGCCGATCTGCTCGAAGTGAGCCTGCAGCGCAGCCCACGCGGGCGCTTGGCGAATCGAGGACTCGGGGGCGGTCGCGTCCATCCCCCGAAGACTCGCAGGTCGCTCAGGACGGCGCCGCGGCCGGATCGGCGTCGAGCAGCGAGAGCAGGTCGGCGAGCTTGGCCCCCCGCTCGAGCTCGTTGGGGAGGCGGACTTCGGCCTCGACCGAGTAGACGTTGCGCCGGCCGCTGCGCTTCTTGGTCAGGTAACCGCCCTCCTCGAGTTCGCAGACCAGCTGCTGCGCCGAGCGCTCCGTCACCCCGACGCAGTCGGCGATGTCGCGCAGCCGCATCTGGGGGTCGCGGGCGACGCAGAGGAGGACGTGAGCGTGATTGGTGAGCAGCTCGACGGTCATGATCTGTTTAGGAATCGTAGCAATCTATCTCCGACTTCCTTTTTCCGGAAATTTGACACCGGAAAATAACTTCTGTATTCTGAGCCTCAGCAGGGATCGACAAGGGCCAGGGAGGGATGCAGTGCGGTTGAGAGATGTGGGAGTGGGTGCTCGCCTGAGCGTCATATCGATGGGGGTACTGGTATCGGCGCTCCTCACCGCCGGCGTCGCGCAGGGGCGCGCCGAGCGGGCCGACCGAGTCGCCCCCGGTCGCTACATCGTGGTTTACAGGGACGCGGTGGAAGCGCCGGGGGCGAAGACGCATCGACTGGAGCGCGCGCATGGCTTCTCCGCCCGGTTCCGCTACGACGAGGCCCTCCAGGGCTTCGCCGCCCGGCTGAACGAGCGGCAGCTGGCCGCCCTGCGATCGGATCCCGCCGTCGACTTTGTCGCCCCGGACCGGTTCGTGCACGCCGCCAGGGTGCCGCTGGCCGCCGGCGACAGCGTCCCCGCCGGGGTGCGGCGGATCGGCGCCGCGACGGCGAGCGAAGTCTCCGGCCCGAGCAGCGTCAACGTCGCCGTGATCGACACCGGCGTCGACCTCTCGCACTCCGATCTCAGTGCCGTCAGCGGCAAGAACTGCGTGACCGCCGGCGCTCCCGCGCAGGACGACGAGGGTCACGGGACCCACGTCGCGGGCACGATCGGGGCTCGGAACAACGGCGCCGGCATCGTCGGCGTGGCGCCCGGAACCAGGATCTACTCCGTGAAGGTGCTCGACTCCGCCGGCTCCGGCACCTGGTCGCAGATCATCTGCGGAATCGACTGGGTCACCTCGACGCGGACCGACGCCGACCCGGCCAACGACGTCGCGGTGGCCAACATGAGCCTCGGCGGCCCCGGGACCCCGGTCGGGACCTGCGCCACGACCACCGACGCCATGCACAGGGCGATCTGCTCCTCAACCGCCGCCGGCGTCACCTACGTCGTCGCCGCGGGCAACGACGGCTGGGACTTCGACTACCCCCAGACTCCGGACGTCCCCGCCGCCTACCCCCAGGTGCTGACGGTGACGGCGATGGGCGACAGCGACGGCCAGGGCGGCGGCAGCGGCGCGACTCCCAGCTGCACGGCCGGCGAGGCGGACGATCGCTACGCCGCCTTCTCCAACTTCCCGGCCACGGCGGCCGGTGCCCAACACACGATCGCCGGGCCGGGCGTCTGCATCGTCTCGGCGGCGCCCGGGGGTGGCTACGCGACGATGTCGGGAACCAGCATGGCGACTCCGCACGTCGTCGGCCTGATGGCGCTCTGCCTCGGCGAGTCGGGCCGGGCCGGGCCGTGCGCCGGCCTCGCCCCCGCCGAAGCGATCCAGAAGCTGCGAGCCGAGGCCGACACCCACAGCCGGGCGACCGCCGCCTACGGATTCATCGGCGACACCCTGCGACCCGTCAACGGCTTCTCCTTCGGACTCCTCGCCCACGCCTTTCAACCGGTGCCGGCCGACACGACCGCGCCCACGGTCCTCGCCCGCAGTCCCGCCGCCGCAGCGAGCGGCGTCTCGACCGCGACCTCGGTGACCGTCTCCTTCTCGGAGCCGATGAACCAGGCCTCGGCGCAGGCGGCGCTGACCCTCGTCCGCACCAGCGACGGCGCCACCGTCCCGGGGACCTACAGCTGGAGCGGGAACACGCTGACCCTGCGGCCCGCGGCGGCCCTCGCCGAAGGGACCTCCTACACCGCTCGCCTTGGTGCCGGGGCCAAGGACCTCGCCGGCAACGGCCTGGCGACCTCCTCGTGGAGCTTCACCACGGCGCGGACTCCTCTGACCTCCTATCCGCTGGCGACCGCGATCGAAGCCGGGAGCCTGCGCGAAGGCACCTACAGCCGGCTCGCCGCGGACGACAACCTGCACTACGCGGTCAACTCGATCGCCTCGGCTACGCGCACCGCCTCCTGGAACGCGCGGATCGTGGGAGTCGCCAACTCGACCAGCCAGCTGAAGGTCCGCTATCGGGCGCGGGCCTCGGCGTCGTGTGCGAGCACGATCGCGATCTATCGCTGGTCCACCCTCTCCTGGGCCCAGATCGACTCGCGCACGCTCGGCACGACCGAGACCCTGATCGAACGGACGCTGACCGGGGCACTGGGGGACTACGTCAGCGGCAGCACCGGGTCGGGCGAGGTGCGCCTGCGCCTGCGCTGCACCTCCAGCCTCTCCTCGTTCTACCTCGCCGCCGACCAGCTGGCGCTGGTCCACTACAGGAGCTAGCCCGCCGCGACCCCGCTCTGCGACCCGATCGTCTCCAGCATCTCTTCCCATGACTTGTTGAAGGCCCCTTTGCCCTCCTCCTGAAGGCGGGCGGCGAGGGCGGCGACGTCGATCCCGGCCTCGACGAACTCGGCCAGCACCTGCTCGGCGTTGCCGCCGTCCTTGGGGAAGAGGTCGGTCACCTGGCCGTGGTCGGCGAATGCCTGCAGGGTCGGCTCCGGCATCGTGTTGATCGTCAGCGGCGAGGCGAAGGCCTCGATGTAGAGGGTGTCGGAGGCGTCGGGATCCTTGGTCCCGGTGCTGGCCCAGAGCAGCCGCTGCGGCCGCGCGCCCTCGTTCATCAGCCGCCGCATCCGGTCGGATTCGAGCAGCTCGTTGTAAGCGCGGTAGGCGCGGCCGCCGACCGCGATCCCGAGCCGGTTGACGAGGTGGTCGGGCACGTCCTTGCCGACGGCTACGTCCCAGCGGCTGATGAAGAGCGAGGCGACCGAGGCGACGTCGGGGTCGAGCCCGGCCTCGATCCGCCGTTCGATCCCGCGCATGTAGGCGTCGGCGGCGCCAAGGTACTGCTTGTCGTCGAAGAGCAGGGTGACGTTGATCGGGACGCCGGCGAGGATCGACTCCTCGATCGCCTCGCGCCCGGCCTGGGTGCCGGGGATCTTGATGTAGAGGTTGTCCCGTTCGCCCTTGGCGTGGAGCGCCTTCGCCTCCTCGATCGTCGCCGCCGCGTCGTCGGCGATCAGCGGCGAGACCTCGAGCGAGCAATAGCCATCGACTCGGGACGTGCGGCGGTGGACGTCGGCGAAGAGGTCGCAGGCGTCGCGCAGGTCGGCCAGCGCCAGCTCGAAGAAGACCTTCTCGTTCTCGTTGGCGCCGACGCCCTCCCCCGCCGCCGCCCGCGGCGCCAGCTCCGCGATCTGCTCGTTGTAGGCGTCGCCGCCGGAGATCGCCTTGTCGAAGATCGACGGGTTCGAGGTGAGGCCGGTGACCGAGAGGTCGCGGATGTAGCCCTCCAGCACCCCGTCGCGCAGCATCGGCCGCGTGATGTTGTCGAGCCAGAGGCTCTGGCCCAGTTCGTGCAGGCGCTGCGTCGGCTTCATCTGGAGCCTCCTAAGTCGTTGATTTGGCCGCTCGCTCGGCGACCTCGCGCGCCACCTTGGTGACGTTGTCGACGGTGAACCCGAACTCGGCCTCGACGTCCGCGAACGGAGCCGACTGTCCAAAGGTACTCATACCCATGATCGCGCCCTCCGTACCGACGTAGCGCTCCCAGCCGAGGGGCGAAGCCTCCTCGATCGAGACCCTTGCGGCCACCTCCGGCGGCAGCACCTCGTCGCGGTAGGACCGGTCCTGCTTCTCGAAGATCTCCCAGCAGGGGAGGCTGACGACGCGGCTCCGGATCCCCTCCGCCGCCAGCCGCTCGTGGGCGCCGAGGGCAAGCTGGACCTCGCTGCCGGTGGCGATCAGGATCAGCTCCGGGTCGCCCCCCTCCGGATCGGCGAGGACGTAGCCGCCACGCTGGACTCCCTCCGCCGAGGCGTACTTGGAGCGGTCGAAGACCGGCACGTTCTGGCGGGTCATCACCAACGCGACCGGGCAGTGGGTGCGGTCGAGCGCGATCTTCCAGGCCTCGACCACCTCGTTGGCGTCGGCGGGGCGGACCACGTCGAGCTCCGGCATCGCCCGCAGACCGGCGAGCTGCTCGACCGGCTGATGGGTCGGACCGTCCTCGCCGAGGCCGATCGAGTCGTGGGTGAAGAGGTGGATGACCGGCAGCTCCATCTGGGCCGAAAGGCGGATCGCCGCCCGGCCGTAGTCGGAGAAGGTGAGGTAGGTCGACCAGAGCGGGCGCAGCTTCGCCGTTGACATCCCGCTGCAGGCCGCGGCGGCGGCGTGTTCGCGGATGCCGAAGTGGACCTGCCGGCCGTCGTAGCTGCCGGGCTCGTACTGATCGGCGTCGCTGAGCCGGACCGAGGTCGAGTCGGTGAGGTCGCAGGACCCTGCGATCAGCCAGGGGATCCGCTCCGCGATCGCGTTCTGGACCTTGTTCGAGGCCTTGCGGGTCGCGAGGCCCTTCTCTTCGTCGGCCTCGAAGCTGGGCAACGCGGCGTCCCAGCCCTCGGGAAGGCGGCGGTGCTGCAGCATCTCCAGCTCGGCCTCGTGCCCGGAGGCCTTCAGCTTCTCCTGCCAGGCGGAGCTGAGCTCGCCGCCGCGCTTGCCGACCACCTCGTCGAAGCGCTCGCGGACGCCGTCGGGGACGAGGAACTTGGCGTCCTTCGGCCAGCCGTAGGCCTCCTTGGTCAGTTCGATCTCCTCTTCGCCGAGC
>Ga0190269_10000089_pt1 | contig 42172 bp, 37 predicted proteins | sample Popmic249IS_FD_133749 | JGI IMG/M metagenome (GOLD analysis project Ga0190269, IMG submission 133749) | Populus adjacent soil microbial communities from riparian zone of Blue River, Arizona, USA - 249 IS | ecosystem: Environmental > Terrestrial > Soil > Riparian zone | place: USA: Arizona... | reverse complement strand
CTGAACGGCGTATTCGAACATCGACGTGTATGCCTGCTCGCGGTACAAGCCGCGCGCGTCCATCTCGGCCAGGTGCAAGAGGAGCTGCACGCTGAGCGCGCGGTCCGCGCGAGCCAACTGCTGCAGCTTGGCGATCAACTCCTGGTCCGTGCAGCGGAGCACATCGTTCGACTGTTCGTGCGTGACAGGTTCGCCCTGAATGACAAAACAACCATAACACGCACGTTTTCGGCCCCTCTCACGCACGCCGAGCGGCGCGCGAGCACAGCCTGATGAGCGCGCGAGCGGAATGCCGCGCATCGAGGGCCAGAGAGGCGCTAGGCGGCGGCAACACGCGATCTTGAAAGCAGCTGCACGGACGGCCAGACCACGCACCAAAAACTGTCAAGCACAATCGTAATACCAACGCGTTCTTTTTGTATTCGATCGCGCAATTCGACTCGTCCCGGACCTTGCGATCAGAGAGCCCCCGCTCCTAGCCCATGCGCGCGCGCCAGGACAGAGCACGCTCTGCGTTCGGCACAACGCAATGAGGCGCGCGGAGCGCGCCGTGGCCTTCGAGGTTTCAGTCAGCGACGCGCCGCCACGCGCCCGACGCGTTCAAGCTCACCGTGCGCTCACGCGCGCCGAGGGCGGCCCGCGGCACCGCGCCACAAGGCGCCCCCGACCTCAGCCGGATCTGGCCACGCCGCGCGCCCCCTTCTTAGCCCTGACCGCGCCGCCGACCTCGCCGACACGCCATCATGTGATCCGGCGACAGCCGCGTGGAAACACGCGCACCCGCTCACAGAGCCGCGAGGCCGCCGAGAGCCTCGCGTGTCCCATCGGCACGGTCATGTCCCGCCTGCACCGCGCGCGGGCGGCGCTGCGCAGATGTGACCAACGACAGTCGTGAACGTGGACGTGGACGATGTCTGTTCAGGTGTCTCGTTGGGCCTATTCGGCCACCGGACCACTCCGGTAAGGCTCATCCTCCACCACGAACTCGTGCTCGCCGAGCGCCTCTTGTGTCCAGGCCTGCATGGCCGGCAGCGCGAGCACGCGCGTGACGAAGGTCTGGCTCGCCGCTGACAGCGGCAGGCCGTAGCTGCGGATGCGGCTCGCGACGGGCGCGAAGTACGCGTCGGCAATGCCGAAGCTCCCGAACAGCCATGGCCCCGGACCCTCGCTCAGCGCGCTCGAGAAGATCTGGTCGATGCGCGCGAGATCCGCCGCCGCCGCTGGCTGCTGCCCGAGCACACGCGGACCGATCTCCGGCGCGTGGAGCTCGATGTTCATCGGGAACGCCTTACGCAGCGCCGCGAAGCCGCCGTGCATCTCCGCCACGACACAACGCGCCCGCGCGCGCAGCTGCACCTCCGCCGGCCACAGCTGCTTGTCCGGGAAGCGCTCCGTCAGGTACTCCGAGATCGCAAGTGAATCCCACACGCGCAGCGCGCCGTCTTCGAGCACCGGCACACGCCCGGTCGGGCTCAAGCGCAGCGCTTCCTGCTTGAAGCGCCCGGCTGGAGCCATGTCATCGAAGCGCAGCTTGACCTCCTCGAACGGGATGCCCGCGTGGCGCAGCAGGAGCCAGGGGCGGAGCGACCAGGACGAGTAGTTCTTGTTGCCAATGTATAAGCGCATGCAGTGCGTCTACACCCGATGCGCGCCGGCTCGCAACGGCCGTCAAGGGCTGACGTCCGGGCGCTCGCCACGCAGCAGCCCGTAATCGGACAGAAACCCGTACAGGCGCAGGTCATCCACGGACAGCGGTGGCAGGTAGCTGCCCACGCGCTCGCGCTGCCAGTAAGCGTCGCTGCCGAGCGGCGTGAAGCGGTAACGGTAACGCTCGGCGCGCACGAAGCGCGGCGCCTCGCGCCCGAACGGCTGGCTCGCGAACAGCGAAAGCACCTGCCGCTCGTTTCGGAGCAGCTTGTACACCAGGTGCACGAACCACGGCTCCTGCCCGGCTTCGGAGAGCGCGGCGAACCACATCTGCCAGTCGAGCCGGTAGTGATACGGCGTGATCCAGCACGGCCTGCGCCGCAGATCGCCTGGCTGACACGGCAGCTCGTACTCGCGCCAGCGAGTCGCCGCGGAGAGCTGCGGGTCGGTCGTACCCTCCAAGATCACCACGTCGCGCTCGCGCCCGATGCTGCCGAACGCACCGTAGCTGTTGACGAGGTGCAGCGGCTCGAACGACGTGTTCATCTGCTGCCGCGACGACAGCAGGTTCAACGCGGGCGAGATGCTGAGCAGCGCAACGATCGCGCAGTACAGCCCCACCGCGATCACGCGCGAGCGGCTCGCGGGCTGTTCGACGCGCACGCCCAGCCGCCCCGGCAGCAGCTTGTGCCACACGCGATCATCCACGCAGCTGAGCGCCACGACGATGGTGAGCCAGTTCAAAAACGAGAGATTGCCGCTGAAGATGAGCAGCGCCTGAAACGCGATCGTGAAGCCCACGGCGGCATGACGCAGGCGCGGGACGAACAGCCCGAACGGGACGATCACCTCCACGAAGTGATTGAACAACACGCCGAACTGGTGGAACCAGCGCGGCGCCCAGTGCAGCACGCGGCTGAGCGGATGCGGGTTCGGTTGTGTCTCGTAGTGGTAGTACAGACATGTCAGATCGCGCCAGCAGCTGTCACCGCGCAGCTTGATCAGCCCCGCGCCGAACATCAGGCGAAACAGCAGCCAGCACAGGAGCCAGAACATGACCCCGGGCACCGGCCGCGGATCGCGCGCGCTGCGCAGCTGCCGCACGGGGGCGAGAAACAGCGCCAGCGCACCGGTCTCGAGCAGCAAGGTCTCCCAGCCGTAGCCGTAGAAGATCTGCCCGATGTGCACGAACGACAGATACAGCGCCCACAGCGCAAACAGGATCGACACGTGATCCACGCCGCACACGACGAGCAGCGACAAGAGCAGCCCAGCCGCGGAACAGCCTGACAGCACATGGTCCGTGACTCCCCACCAGAACAGCGTGGGATGCTGCCAGAAGCTCCACGCGCTGCGCAGCCGCGCCACGTAGATGTCCGCCGGCAGCAGCCCCGCGCGCCCGAACAGCGCGAGGCACTGGTTGTACAAAACCGCGAACGCCACCGCGTAGATGAACCCGAGCGCGCGCAGAAACACCGCGCGCGTCACGTGGAAAGTCGCGGCCGGCCGCGGACGCAGGGCGCTCAGGATCGCGGAGTCGTCCTCCGCCGCTGTCAGCGGCAGCGGGGCAGCGGGCAGCCGCGCAGCGGAGCCAGCGCCGAGCTCGGGGCTCTCTCCGCCGTCGCTCTGGCGCTCCCCGTCCCGCACGGGCTCACGCGCTCGTGGCTCGGCCCTTGGCCAGCGCGCGCAGGAACTGCAGCCCCGTCAACACGCCGAAGCCCGTGCCACCCTTCGGCTGCGCTCCCTGCACCTTGTCGAGGAACGCAGGCCCGGCGATGTCCAGGTGGATCCACGGCGTGTCGCCCACGAACTCCTTCAGAAACAGCGCCGCAGTGATCGCGCCACCGAGCCGCGAGCCCGTGTGCTTCAGATCCGCGATCGAGCTCTTCAGCTCATCGCGCAGCTCCTCATCCATCGGCATGGGCCAGAACTGCTCGCCCGTGGTCTCACCCGCCTGACGGTATTGCTCGAGCAGCTGCTCGTCGTTCGAGAACATGCCCGCGCGATAGTTGCCGAGCGCCACCATGCACGCGCCGGTGAGCGTCGCGTGATCGATCAGGTAGTCGGGCTTCAGCTCGCGCGCGTAAGTGAGCGCATCGGCCAGCACCAGGCGTCCCTCGGCATCCGTGTTGATGATCTCCACCGTCTTGCCATCGCGCGACGGATACACGTCGCCGGGGCGGAAGGCGTTGCCCCCGAGCATATTGTCCGTGGAGCCGACGAGCGCGTGCACCTCGATCGGCAGCGCGAGCTGCGCCGCCGCGATCACCGTGGCGATGGTCATCGCCGCACCGGCCATGTCGCACTTCATGTCCAGCATCGACGCGGCCGGCTTGATGCACAAGCCGCCTGAGTCGAACGTCAACCCCTTGCCCACGAACACCACGCGCGGCATGCCCTCGGGCGCGTGTTTGGGCTTGTAGGTGATGTGGATGAAGCGCGGCTCCTCGTGGCTGCCGCGGTTCACGGCGAGCAGGAGCGGCATGCCGAGCTTCTCGATGCCTTTCTTGTCCCAGACCTTGCAGTCGATGCCGATCGCGGTGGCCTTGGCCCGCGCCTCTTCGGCGAGCACCGTGGCCGTGAGGTCGTTCGGCGGGCAGTTGACCAGATCGCGCGCGAAGTTCACGGCCTCCGCGCTGATCGAGCCCTCCGTGACCGCGTGCTTCTGCTCGGCGCTCGGCTTCCGCTCGAGCAGGATGCCCGCCTTCGAAAGTTGCTTCTTCGGCAAGCGGCTGCCCGTGAGATAGCGCGTGTAGCGATAGGCGCCCGTGCCTACGCCGTCTGCCAACGCGCGCAGCACGCTGGGGTCGGTGGAAGGTGCGACGACCGCGAGCGATGAGTGCGACTGCGCCGCGCGCCCCGCCTTCACGCCGTACAGGCGCACCGTGGCTTCGCTCAGCGCGTCTCCCAGACCCACGATCAAGAGCTGCTTCGCGCGCAAGCGGCTTTTCAGCGGCAGCGTGATCTGCAGCGTCTTGCCGCGCTTGGCCTCGAACGACTCCTCCTTCACCTGCGCCGCGATCGCGCCACCGAGCGTGCGGTCGAGCTTTTGAAGCAGCGGCTCGTTCAGCGGCTTCTTGCCGGAAGCGGGGACCACGAGCCAATCGGCCACGACCGATTGAGGAGCGTCGTTCGAGAGCGAGATCTTCATGACCCCACAGGCTGCCACGGTCGGATAGTGCGCTCAAGAAAGGGATGACGGCCGTCAGCGCACCGCGCGACGGCCGCCGCTCGGCCGCGCCGCCGCGCCGGCCTACAGCGCGCTGCGGACCCTGACAGGCTGCGGCACGCGTGCTGCAAATCGCCCGCAGGCAGAGCCGCGTGCGCGCACCCGCACACAGCGACCACAACACACACAGGAGATCTCCATGCTCACGCTCCGATCGCGCCAGCTCATCGCGCTCCTCGGCACCTTGGCCTGCGCGTTCAGCCTCTCGCCGCTCCTGCCGACACCGATCCGCGCGCAAGAGCCCGCGGCGGCCGAGGCCAGCCGCTCGGGCGTGGTGAACTTGAATACGGCGAGCGCAGCGGAGCTCGTGCGGCTGCCAGGCATCGGGCCCGCACGCGCGCAAGCGATCCTCGAGCTGCGCGCGCGGCTCACGCGCTTTTCACGGCTGGAAGAGCTACTGCGCGTCAAAGGCATCGGGCGCGCCACGTTCCGCAAGCTGAGGCCCATGCTCACGCTGGATGGCCCCACCACCCTGACGGATCGCTGATCAGGTCGCGTGCGAGAGCGTCTCGAGCAGCGGGTTGATCTGCGCGCGCTTCAGCTTCAGAGCCACGCGGTTCGCGATCACCACCGAAGAGATCGGGCAGATGTGCTCGAGCTCGACGAGGCCATTCTGACGCAGAGTCTCACCGCTCTCGACCAGATCCACGATCACGTCCGCGAGGCCCGTGAGCGGCGCGAGCTCCACCGAGCCCTGCACGTACACGATGTCCACCTGCTGTCCCTTGCTCATGTAGTAGCGGTTCGCAATGTTCGTGAACTTGGTCGCGACGCGCAGCGTGCGACCGGGCGCCGCCGTGAGCGGCTTGCCGGCCACGGCCATGTGACAGATGCCGATGCCGAGATCGAGAGGCGCGTACAGGTCGTATTCGCGCTCGAGCAGCACGTCGCGCCCGACCACGCCCAGATCGGCCGCTCCGTACTCCACGTACGTGGGCACATCGTCCGGCTTGAGCAGCAGAAAGCGCAGCCCGGTCTTCGGATCGTCGCGCACCAGGGTGCGGTCGTCCGCGAGGAGCACGTTGGGGTCGAGCCCGAGGGTCGCAAAGCGCTTCGCCAGCTGACGCAGCACGCGCCCCTTCGGCACGGCCATCACGAGCGGCTGGGCGCTGACCGGCAACACCCGCGCCGCCGAAGGAGCCCCGGCCGCGGTCGCCTGTGCCTGCTGCGCCGCGGCAATCCGGGGGGCGGCAGCCTGTGCGCCTCGCGCACGCAGGCTGCGAGATTTCGGCTTCGATGCGGCAGGCTTGCTCATGCGCGCGGTGGTAGCCCGAGCGGGGCCATCCAGCAAGGCGCAGCCCGGGGCGGACGGCTCAAATCAGGACCATGCCGAGCACGAACAGGCCGAAGCCGAGGGCACAGAGCGCGCCCCAGCGCCTGACCTCCGGCACCACCCAGCGGTCCTCGTCGTCGATCGCGCGCAGGCTGAACGCAAAAGCCGCGACCACCCAGCACACGAAGCCCGCGAGCACCACACACGACCAAAACACGTTCGGTCCGGGGATCGGTGTGAGCAGGGCCAAATGCTCGCGGTGGAGCTGCGCCTGGCTCTTGCCGGCATCGATGCCCGGCGGCTCCTCGCGTGCCATCAGGCTGGCGATGCGCTCGTTCGCCGCCGTCAGGCGCGCGCGCTCCGGCACGTACGTGCTGCGCGTGGCGAGGATCGCGCCGCGGACCGCCCGGTACGCCGACAACGCACCCTCTGCGTCTCCCGTGCGCTCTGCGTCCTCGGCCAGGCGCCACAGCTGCGTGAGCGCGCGGCTGTGGTACGGCGACAGCGGCGCATACCAGCGAGCGGCCCGGCGTAGATGCACGATGGCACCTTCGCGGTCTTGCCGCGCCAGCAAGACTTCAGCCTCGCGCAGCTCGCTGCGGGAGCTGATCACCACGCGCGCGCTCACCACCGTCAGCACGCCCGCCGCCATCAGCAGCAGGCGCAGCGCGTTGCGCGTGAGCGCCGGCGTCCACAGCGCTGTGCTCACAGTGCTCATCACAGGAAGTCGCGCCTGCGAAAGACGAACGCGGCGAACGCCAGCAAGAGCGCCGAGTACAGCGCGGCGTAGGTCATGCTGGACAGCACGTAGCCGAGCGGGCCGGACAGGTCTTCGAGCTTGGCGCCCAGCGTGTGGCGCCCCGGCACGAACAGGTTGAAGTTCGGCCAGATGCGCACGAGCTTCTGCAAGAGCGCCTTCACGACGTCGGGCAGCAGCTTGCCCTTGACCTGCACCATCATGTCGGCCGAGCGGCCCACCAGCCACACGCCGGTCGTGAACAGCGCCGTGAGAAACGGCGTGGAGAAGGCCGAAAACAGCAGCGCCACCGCGCACAGCACGAGCACCTCGCCCATCGTGAGCAGCAGCTGCGCGAGGATCGGCCACAGCGCCACACCGAGCTGCCAGCCCATCAGGCTGGTGACAGCGAGCGCGACCGCGGACCACGGCACCAGCACGGCCGTGCGATCGCGCGCGAAGTACATCGCCACGCCGAGCAACACGAGCAGCCCCGGTACTGCAGCCATGAGCTGCCAGGCCGGTCCGCGGAGCTGCAGGCTGCTCACGCACAACTGCACGGCGCCCATGATCGCGACGAACACGCTCACCGTGATCACGATGCCGAAGTACTTGCCGAGCAGGAACTCGTGGCGGCGGATCGGCTTCGGCAGGATCACGTACAGCGTCTTGCGCTCGATCTCCTTGTACAGGAGCGACGAGCCGAGAAACACCGACATGATCACCGAGAACAGCGAGATGGACGACAGACCGATGTCGAGCACGACGCGCGACTGCTGATCGAGCGCGAGCTCTGCCAGCGCCAAGGTGAACACGAGCAGCGAGAGCGCGAGTCCGAGCACGCCGTGCAGCACGCGGTCTCGCACTGCCTCACGGAACGTGTTGACCGCCACCGCCAGCATGCGCAGCATGCGCCGATTGTACCGTGCGAACCTGGAAATCGAGACGAGATTGCAGCGCAGCGTAGCGCGCGTCGGCCGCGGCAGGTCTCGCGCTCGGCAGCATCGGCTCTCCGGCCGCGAAGCGCCCGATGAGCTGCAGGTACAGCACGAACAACACGAAGCCCGATAGCCCTGCCACGTACCGAAACGGCGCCTGTGCAGCGCGCGGCAAGCGCGACGCGAGCCACAGATACGAGCCGTGTGCGAGGTGCCCGGCCAGCGCACCACAACCGAGCACGTACACGCCGAGCACGAGCGGCTGCCCGAGCGACTGCCACAGCCGCTCGTAGCTGCGATCGAAGCGCGCCGAATTATTATCGGCCGCGGGCCAGACCTGGATCAGGTGGAACACCACGAAGCCCGCGAGCAGCGCGCCGGTCCCGACCTGAAAGATCTGACCGCCACCCGACACCCCGACCCGGCGTGCACGCAAGATCCCGAGGCCCCCGTGTAGCGCGAACAGCCCGAGCACCAGCCCACCCCAGGCGTGTCCGAGCGCGTAGTGCTCGGCGCGCGCGAGCCAGGCCTCGCGCCCGAGCAGCGCAGGCCAGTGCGTCCACAGGTGAAACCCGGCGTACAGCGCGAGCGGCACGAGCCCCAGCGCGCGCTGCAGGTGCAGCCACCAGGGCTCGGCAGTCACTTCCGGCGATCGCGGGTCCGTCATGGAGCAGACGCAGCTGACAGCGACATCGTGACAAAGCCGCTCTCGGTTGCCTATCGCGATCCTCGTGCCATCGACGTGCAGCCGCGCGGGCGCGCGCCTACCCTTCCCCAGCTCGCGCTACACTCCAGCCCGACATGCTGTCCCTCAATCACTCGGTCCCCGAGGACCTGCGCAACGGCCGGCCCGTCCGCGACAACATCTTCGACCTCGTCTACCCCGAGCCCGTGCGGCGCGTCTCGGCCCGCTTTTGGACGCCGGTCACCGTCGCAGCCATGGCCGCACGCTGGCTCGAGTCACTCGGCGCGCGCGCGGTCCTGGACGTCGGCTCCGGCGCCGGCAAGTTCTGCATCGTCGCGAACCTCTCCGCGGGCTGCAAGGTCTGGGGCCTCGAGCAGCGTGAGCACCTCGTCGAGACCGCGCGCCAAGCAGCGAGCGCGTACGGCGCTCGAGCGCAGTACCTGCATGGCACCATCGAAGGCCTGGACCCCGCGCCGTACGACGCGTTTTACCTGTTCAACCCGTTCGGCGAGAACCTCTACCACCCGGCCGAGCAGCTGGACGGCGTGCCCGAGCTGTCCGCCCTGCGCTACATGAACGACCTGTCGATCATGGAGCACTGGCTCGACTGCGCAGCGCCGGGCACCTGCTTCGTGACCTACCACGGCTTCGGCGGGCGCATCCCCAGCACCTACGATCTGGTCCGCTCCCAGGCCAAGGGCTGCGACCACCTGCGCCTCTGGCAGAAGAAGCACGCCGGCCGGGCCGCCGACTTCAAGCTCGAGGTCGAGGTCGCACGCTCACAAGCGGGCAAGCTCGCGGTGCGGCGCACCCGCGGACGCTGAAGGACACATCGCTCTGATATGCATGCTCACCGTCTGCTACCCGTGTCGACTGTCAACGTGACGTCACAATCGTTTGGAAACAATCACTCATACAACCGTTCACACAGTCGGAGAGCCGCGTTGGCAGCGTGCATGTGACCCTTGTTCGGCGCAGCGCTGCAGTGGATGATCGGGGACCGTGTCTACCCGCAACAAGCCAGACCGGGAACCGACCCAGCGCACCTCGCCGCGACCCGGCGCCACGGTGCCATATCGCATCGTGTCCTGCGAAGATGGGCTCGGCATCGTCGAGATCGGCCCGATCTGTCTGATCGAGTGGCGCGCGCCGGTGATCGGGCGCCGCTTCGAGCGGCAGCGTGAAGCGCTCGAAGCGATCGTCGCGAAGTACCCGAGCCACGCCGGCGTGGTCTGCGTCATGGCGGCCAGCTCACCGGTACCGGAGGACCGCTATCGCCGCTCGCTCGTGGACATGTACTCGCGGCTCGCCCCCCAGCTGCGCGCGATCGTGTGCGTGCTCGAGGGCAGCGGCTTCGTGGCGGCTGCCGCCCGGAGCGGCGTCTCCGGCATCATCCAGCTGATCTCGGGGCGACCCGGCGACATCATCATCCGGGCCACGGTCGAAGCGGCCGTGCCCTGGTTGGCAGACCACTTCAGCCCGGAAGCCGCGGAGAGCGTGCAGCGAGCTCACCTGGAGCTGACGAGCTCTCTGTCAGAGCGGACGTGACCCGGGAAGTGCCGTAGTCGTAGTGTCCCGGAGCGATGACGTCGTTCGGATCGAACACGCTCTTCAGCTGTCTGATCAGCGCCATGTGCTCGGGATCCTGCGGCATGCCGAGGCGCATCGATTGCACGCCCAGCCGCAGCGGCGGGTAGCCCGCAGCCATGAGCCGCTGCAGCATCGCGTCGTGACAGGCGCGCGCGGCCTCCTCTTCCCCTGCGGCGGCGCGGTCGTACGCGATGACCGCGAAGCACTTCAAGAGCCGCGGGCTCGCGTTCAAATAGCTGATGTTCGGCTCGAGCCCATGCTCGAGCGCCGTGCGTTCGAGGATGTCTGCGTGCTTGCGCACGTGAGCGCCCTCGAACGGGACGGCCGTACACACCCAGTGCAACCCACAGCCGTCCCGATCCGGATGCACGCTCGCGGGGCGCGCTGTGCGTTTGCGCCAGTAAGCGCTCGCGGTGCTGAACTCCGTGGGGTTCCCCAGAAACGGCGAGCTCGAGTACAAGAGGCGAATCAAGAGCTCCGGGTCGAGCCCCGCGACCTTCGTGATCAGCCCGCGCAGCGGTCGCAGCAGCGAGACCGAGCGCCGATGGAACACGATCAAGCGCGAGACGTCTGCCCCCAGCGCTTTGCGCAGCAACCTCCGCTCGACGCGAGCGTGCGCCTCGCTCGCCGAGTAGAGCGCGGCCATTCCCATCCACGGCGCGCCTGCGAGCCCCCGCGGCAGGTGCGCGAGCAGCTCCGCGGCCGACGCGTACGGCTGACCGTTCGCGCCCCATGGATATTGCATCAGCGAGGCCATGAGCTTGTACGCGTTCCACAACGCGCACGAGTTGGGCTTCAGGATGCCGTCGTGTTGCAGGGATCTCAGCTTCTCCAGCACGCGCGGCAGTGCATCGTGGCTCGGGACCGTGAGGCACACACCCTGGAAGTGACTGGGACGCCTGGCCAACCAGATCGTCATGCGCGTGACGATCGCGAAGCTCGACTGCAACAGGAGCCCGTGCATGCTCGGCCCGACGCTGGCGCTCCACAATGGCGTGACGGCCTCGCAGTCATACGGCGCGAGCCCCGTCCGGATCAGCTCACCGCGGCCCGACACCGCCTCGAGCGCGCAGCACTGCTCGCTGCGCTCGCCGACGGGACCGAGGCCGTCGCCGCGCTCGAGCGCATTGCCGATCAAGCTCGCATCGGGCGGGCCGCCGATGACCGCGGCGTACAGCTGGGATTGTCTACCGGCCAGGTACTCAGTGAGCTGACGAAACGTCACGCCGGGCTCGACTGTCACATAACCGAGCTCCTCGCTGAAGTCGCAGATGCGGTTCATGCGACCGAGGTCGAGCACGAGATTGTCGTCGAGGACCGGGACGCGTGAGCCGAGCCCCCAGTTGCGACCGCGACTCACCGGATGCAGCTGCAAGCGGAACCGATTCGCGACCCGGACCACCTCCCGCACCTGCATCACGTCGACCGGCCGCACGACCGCGCGCACGCGATTTTCATGCGCGAACGTGGCCGTTCCATATTCGGAAAGGACGCTCGACTCCGTGATCACGTGCTCTGCGCCCACGACCGCGCGCAGTGCTGCGAGGGCCGCGTCGAGCTCAGGCATCTTCGCTCCCGGTCGCGCCGGAGCGTCGCGCGCGGCCTGCGCTCGCGATCTCCGCGAGCGCCAGGGTGGGAACCACGCCGCTGACGGCGTCCTCGACGCTTGCAGTCGCTGCGCCACGCAGCGGCCCGTCTGCGCCGAGATCCACCGAGCCACGTTCCACGAGCTGCCGCGCGTAGTGCTCGACGACGGCGCGGTACGGACTGTCCTCGACCGCGGCCACGGCCGCCACCGTGGGCTTGGGAAACACGAAGCGGTCCGAGGCGATGCCGGGCCGCGCACGCGCGTCGAGCATGAACCGGGGATTCGACACGCGCGCGTAGCGTTTCGCGAGCGATGTCGCGCACGAATACAGATACAGACGCGCGCCGGCGACGCGCGTGGTCGCGAGCGTCGCCGGGATCAACCGGAACCCCAGCCAGGGTGGCACGCGGCTCGTGTCGAGCGTCAGCCGCCCGATCTCCGCGTCCACCAGCTCTGCGCTCGCACCGAGGCTCAGCGGCACATCGAACGCCTCCTCGCTCGGCAGCTGACGCGAGTGCGGTTCTGGCTCCAGCTCGGCGACTGCGCGCAAGCTGCGGAACAGGCTCTCGAGGCGCTGCTCCGTGCGCAGCACGATGCGCCAGCCCCCGACGAGCTGCCCACCCTGGAACACGCCAAACAATCGCGAGCGGCGATCGTGCGCTGTCAAATCCAGGCGCAGACACTTACTCGGACCGTACTCTTGCTCCTCGAAATAGATGCGGTGACGCAAACGTAATAATTCGACCACCTCGACGGGGTCGACGATTTCTCGCAGCTCTACGCGATCGGCGCGCCTCAAGATCATGCGTACTTCTCGATGCATGCACGTGGGGTGGTCGACTCGCGTGCCCTCGACGCGCGTCATGGCGACTGACTGTAGCTGACGCTCGGCACCCCGCCAGCCCGTTTCGCCTTACGTCAGCTTTCCCGTGCCATCAACGTGCGTGATGGCAACATACGCCGTGCACCTCTGTCACATCTGACTGTCTAGTGCACGCGTTTGATTGTTAGACACAAACAGTCACAAAGGGAAGCCCTGCACCGCTAATTCGTCCACACTGCGTCGGCGAAGCGCCGCCGGAGCAGCCGTTCCCGCGTCGCCCTTGCGCCGCGAGCCGCCTGCGCCGGCGCACTTTGCCCCCACACGCGCTCCGGCCGCGGTGCGACCGATTCGGCAACTCTGCCTGGCCAAAGACGCTCGCCACCGCCGCTCGGGTCTGGCGCTGCTCGCCCAAGCAGCGCCGATCTTAATCACAGCGGCGGTCGCGGGAGCCGCTGCGCGAGCTCCGCGGCTCCCGACCTCCGCGTGGGCTCAGCGCGCCTTGTGGGCCTTGCCGTTGCGCTTGCGGGTGAAGCCGAGCAGATGCAGAGGCTCGGGGCTCTGGCGGAACTCCAGCCGAGCGGCCATCTCCACCACGTGCACGGTGTGCGGGCCGTCCAGGTAGATGCGGCCGGCGCGCATGTGACTCTGGAGCTTCAGGGTCTGGCCCGGCTTCAGCAGCCCCTTCTTGAGGCTGTAGCGCGTGCCATTGATCTCGTACGGCTCGCGGACCACGTACTGCAGCTCCTGCGACTCGATGGACAGGAGCTTGCCGCCGGCGGAGCGCTGGGCCGCGCTCGAGCCTGCCGCCGGCCCCACCCAGACACCGCTCGACTTTTGCTCCTCGCGCGTGCGCCCGTGGCGCAGCTCGTAGCGCGAGGTGGAAGCGGGGCACTCGTGGCAGTACAGCGCGTCGTTCAACACGCGCTTGCTGAGGATCTGCCCATCCTTCTCCACCTGCATGCGCGTGAGGGTGGTGGTCTTGAGCTTGCCGCGGAGCGCGTCCGACAGCACGGCCTCGAGCTCGTGCTTCGTGCCGGCGCAGAAGTAGCCCACGCTATCCTTCGGCGCGGTGTTGATCGCGACGATCGGCGTGTTACCGCCGACCAGCCGCGACGCCCAGAGCAGCGTGCCATCTCCACCCAACGTGACCACCAGGTCCACGTGCTGCGCGTGCGTGCCATCCGAGCGGTGCCGGAACAGCGCGTCGACCCCGAGCTTCGCCAGGGTGCTGCGCGCGGTCTCGAGCGCGTGCAGGTGATCGCGATGGGCGCGCAACAGGCGCAGCGCACCGCGGTCGCGCGCCGCCACCAGCTGCTGGATGTGCGAGTGCCTACGCTCGCGCACGTAGATTTGGTACGCAGACTTCTTGTAGATCACCAGCACGCGCGGCCCGCGCCGCGCGTGTGCCGTGGAAGCGCTCACTTAGGGATCTTCTTGGCGTCTTCCAAAAACTTCGCGAGCCCCAGATCAGTCAGGGGATGATCGAGCAGCTGGCGAATGACCTTGTGCGGGATGGTCGCGACGTCCGCACCCATCTGCGCACAGCGCACGAGGTGCACCGGGTGGCGGATGCTGGCCGCGAGCACCTCCGTCTCGTAGCCGTAGTTGTTGTAGATCGTGACGAGCTGCCCCACGAGCTCGAGGCCATCGCCGCCGATGTCATCGATGCGGCCGATGAACGGGCTGATGTACGTGGCGCCGGCCTTGGCTGCGAGCAGCCCCTGCGGCGCGCTGAAGCAGAGCGTGACGTTGGTGCGGATGTTCTCCTGCGTGAATGTCTTGACCGCGCGAATGCCCTCGGCGATCAGCGGCACCTTGACCACGATGTTCGGGTGGATCGCCGCCAGCTGCCTACCCTCGCGCACGATACCTTCGTAGTCCGTGGCGATGACTTCCGCGCTGATCGGGCCGTCCACGACCTCCACGATTTCGCGGATCACCTTCTCGAACGGCTTGCCCGTCTTCGCGACGAGGCTGGGGTTGGTGGTCACGCCGTCGATGACGCCCATGGAGGCGACATCTTTGATCTCATTCAGGTCGGCGGAATCGATGAAGATTTTCATGAGGTGGGTCTCGGTGGTAGTTTCCGAGATGGTTGTAGAACTGCGCCAAAAGCGGGTCAAGCTGACTGCCGTCACAGTCGGCGCGCCATCCGGGCGCGCATCGCATAACATTGAACGTCCGCCGGTGTTTGCCGTCCAACCCGCACAATGCCAAAACGCCGCAGCTTTACGTGGGCCTGCCTGGCCGCATGCGTCTACGCCTTCATGGTGTCCGACGTCGCGCGCGCGGATACGCCGGCACAGCGCGAGCGGCTCGAGGGCCTGTCCAAGGAGGACCTGACGCGGCTCGAGCCCGAGCTGGCGCGCGGTCCGGTGGCCCTCATCGAGTTCGCCGACATGCAGCGCGATCAGCTGCCTGGCGTGAACATCGTCGTGCCGATCCGCGCGAGCAGCAGCACCGTCACGCAGGTGCTGACCGATCCTGCCAGCTTCCCGCGCTTCATGCCTACGCTCGACTCTGTCGACATCGTGGCGAAGCACGACAGCAGCATCGTGTACGATTGGGCGTTCAATCTCGCGCTCTTACGCATGCGCGGTCGCAACCTGATGACCGTGTACCCTGCGCCGAAGACGAAGCCGGACGCGGGCGCGCGCATCACGATCGACAGCCAGGAGGGCGATCTGGGGCGCGGACGACTGCTGTTCCGCGTGCACCCGCGCGGGCAAGACAGCTTGCTCGTGGTCTCGCTGCGGCTCGATCTGCGCGAGGCGAACTACGTGGCGCGTCAAGTCGCGAAGGCGGCGCGCAGTGTCAATCGCTCGGCGAACATCGCGCTCGCCTTCTCCATGGCGCTGCACACGCAGCTGGAGAGCGAGCGCCGCGAGCCGCGTGAACGCCCGCCGCTCACCGCGGCGGCCGTGCGCAAGCCAGACGTCGAGCTGCAGCGGCTCGCGCCGCTCTTGAATCGCGGCGACCTGCTGCTGTTCGAAGGCCGCGGCAAGACGCTCGATCAGATCAGCGTGCTCGGCATGGTGTCGCAGAGCGAGAGCAAGGTGCAGCACGTGATGCGCGACGCGAAAGCGTTCGGCAGCTCGCTCGTGCCGGGCAGCAAAGCCGAGGTGGTGGCACAGAAGGACGCGGAGACCACGTTCGACTGGGCGATCGATCTGCCGCTCGTCGGCGTGTCCGGGCAGATGCGCCTGCTCGATCAGGGACGCCAGACGAGCATCGAGGCCACCCAGGGCGCGCTGCAAGGCGGGCGCTGGTGGTTCGAGGTGACGCCGGTCGCTGCAGACGCCACCCTCGTCACGGGCTGGGCGCGCTTCGACCTGGCCAACTCGACCTGGCTCCTGGAGAAGCTCGTCAGTGCCGACGCGTACCTCGGACAAGGCATGATCGGCGCGAGCCAGTTGATGTTGATGCGCGCCGTCCGATCGCGCGCAGCGCAGTAGATACCACGTCTACGATCAAGAGCCGGAGTCCACACCCGCGTCGTCGTCATCGACCACCGGCCGCCCGGAGTCCACCTCGGGCGGCGTCAGCTTGCCGCGATCGAAGTCCGCGACCAGCTCGCAGGCCGCGAGCGAGCTGCACAGAAACGCGATCAAGAGCGAGAGCCGGCGGCTCGACATGTCAAAACCTGACCTTGGCGGTCGCGCTGGCGCCGCGGGCTGTGACGCTCGGGATGAGCTCGAAACGGGTGGTCTGGCGCGTCTCTTCGGTGTTCGTCACGTCATCGTGGGTGAGCAGCAGCACGGCGGTCGTGACCAGCGCCATCGCGCCCACGCCGAAGCCGACGTCCGCGAACAACGCGAGGCGTTCCCCGTGATCCGCGCCCGCCTCTGTGGGATTCTTGTCGTAATCGCTGCGCTCCGACAGCGCCAGGATGCCGAGCACGGTGCCCGCGATCAGCCCCGCCGCGCCGAGGCTGCCCGTCACGGCCAGCGCCGCCGTGGGCAGCTCGGCCTTCTCGGGCTGCGCCGGCTTTTCTTCTGGTGCAACGGACGGCGTCGCAGCTACGGGCGGCGGAGCCGGCGCGCGCAGCTGTAGGGTCTGCTCGAGCTTCGTCCCGGCGGTGATCTGCAAGCTGACCGGCTCGGCGTCGTAGCCGCTCATTACGGCGATGACCTGGTGTGCGCCCGGAGACAGCTGCACGATGGCCGGCGTGCGGCGGCCTGTGAGCTGGCCATCGATCATGATGTCCGCGCCCTGCGGCTCACTCAGGAACGTGACCTCGCCCGGCGCGAGCGCGAGGCTGGCGCGCTTCTGCGCGACCTCTTCGCGATCCGGCGCGTCCGGACGCCGCTGCAGGTACGTATCGTACGCGTTCAGGGCGGCCTCGATGCGCTGCTGCTTGGCCGCGCTCTCCGCGATGCTGAGCAGCACGATCGGGTTCGGCACGTTCGCGTACGCCTCTTCGAACTGCGCCTGGGCCTGCGCGAAGTCACCCTGCGCGAAGGCTGCCTGCCCACGCGCGTAGGCGCTGCGCGCTCGCTCCTTGGCCTCCAGTGAGGGCTCCGCGGTGCTCGCAGCTGGCAGCGGCGAGGTCGGGGTGCTCGGCGCACTGGCCGGAGCGGACGTCGGAGCGCTTGGCGTGGCCGGGGGCTGCGCGGGCGGCGACGCAGGCGCAGCCGGAGGCGTGGGCGAAGCTGGGGCCTGCGCGAAGGAACGACCCGACACACAAGCGACGACGCAGCTGACCGAGAGCACCAGCCTAAGGCCCAACCCGAAGGACATGGAGCGGCACGTTAGAGCGGGCAGCCGAATGACGTCAACCACCGTTCCGTGGGACAGCCCCTCTAGTTGGACTCGGTACCAGAATCCTCGTCGTCCATGGGAATGGGAGCGCTGCAGCGATCCGTGCTGGTGGCACAGACTCCGCGTGCAGCCGTCAGCGCACAACACACGAGCCCATCATCACAGTCGCTGTTGATCTGGCAGCTCTCACCGTCGCTGCGCGTGCAGGCGCCCCACAGGCCTGCGCCCAGACACATCGCAAGAACCAGAGCCGTACGCGCGCGTTTCAAAGCATGCCTCCAAAGCGGCCCTGCATACCGAGGGCGCGGCGCGCAGCATACGTGCCCTGCACCAACCTGCCAAGGTTCGTCGTCCCGTCACAAGGGCTGGCCCGAGACGGTCGCAGGCGCCGGAGCGCGCTCTCGGGGCGGCTCCTGATACGCGCAGCGCATGCCCACGTCCTCGCGCGCTTCATCTTCGCGGATCGCCGCGCGGGCCCGGGCTCGCAGCGCATGCGGCGCGGAGCGATACGAGCCGCCACGCAACACGCGTTCACCTGACGTGCGCAAAAGGCTCGAGCCGCCCTCGTTCAGCGGATCGACGCTCGGCAGCTCCGCGGGATACGGCGCGGCGAAGCGATCGAGCACCAGCTCCGCGACGTTGCCTGCCATGTTCAGCAACCCGAAGAAGCTCTTTCCTGCTGGAAGTGCCGCGACCGACTGCAGCCCCGTGGCGACGCGGCTCGGCTCGAACGTCTCGCCCCACGGAAAGCTGCGACGGCTGCTGCCGTGAGCGGCGATTTCCCACTGCGCCTCGCTCGGCAGATCGCCGCCCGCGAAGTGGCAGTAGGCGCGCGCTTCTCGCCAGCTGAGCTGCACCACGGGCCAGTCGGGCTGCGCCGCGTGCTCCGCGGATCGCGGCGGGTAGCAGCGGCCCGCGTCGACGCAGCGCTGATGCGCGGCGTTCGAGACCTCCAGCGCGTCGATGCTGAACGCCCGCACGTACACGCGGCGGCGCGGTGTCTCGGCTGCGAGCTCGGCGTCCTTGCAGCTCGCTCCGCAAAGCGCTCGCGCGCGTGAGAGCTCGGCCTCGTCGCTGCCCATGTCGAACCAGCCGCCTGCGAGCCGGAGGCGCGCGCTCCCGCTCGCAACGAGCGTGCGCGTTTGCCAGACCGGCTTGCGCTCATCCGCCAGCGCCCAGCTCGCAGCGGCGAGCGGCAGGACGGCGAGAGCGAGAGTGCGAAGGCCGCGCGCCATGAACCGAGCCCGCCTTTCTACCCGGCTGCGCGCACGGCGCAACCTTGCCGCAGCCGCCACAGACCCGCGATGGCCCCGAGCAGCAGCGCAAACGACAGGACCTGCGACGTGGACGGCCCGCCGTCCCACAGCAGGCCTCGCACGCGGTCTCCGCGCAGCGTCTCGAGCGCGGCCCGCAGGGTCGCGTACAGGATCACGTAGCTCGTAGCGCGCTGCCCGGTGCGTTCGGAGAAGCGCGTAGGCGACCAGAATAGCGCCGCGAGCGCGAGCAGCGCGGCGGCCTCGTAAAGCGGCCACGGATGCCGCGCGACGTGCTCGAGCGGATAGTGCACGCCCCACGGCAGCTCGGTCTCCGCGCCGTAGCAGCAGCCGCCGAGCAGACAGCCGACTCGCCCGATGGCGTGCGCGACGGGCACCGCAGGCAGCGCAGCATCGAGGGTCGCGAGCACCGGCAGCCCGAAGCGGCGCGCACAGGCCGCGAGGCCGGCAGTGCCGCCGATGAGCCCACCGTAGAACACGATGCCGGGCGCGCTCAGCGCGGCCCGCAATGACCCGAGCTGCACCCAGAGCACGAGCGCGGAGCACAGATAGGCGCCGCAGAAGCCAGCCATCACGGCCCCCGCTGCGCTCGAGATCAACGCGCCGCGCTCGAGACCGGCGCGCTGCCCCTGGAAAACGAACAGCCAGCCCCCCGCGAGCAGGGCCGCGGTGAGCAGCAGGCCGTAGCTGCCGAGCGGCCGCGAGACGCCGTGAAGCTCGAGCGTGGTGAGCACCGGGTGCATGGCGCGCTCACTTTCCCGGCCCGGCCGGCAGCGGCGGAGGCGGCAAGCGCGTGGGCTCTTGGCGCTGCTCGGCAGGCTGAGCGGGCCTCGGCGGCGGCGAGGGCTCTGGCGGCCGCGGATCGCCAGGCGCGCGAGGCGCCGGCTGGGGCTCGGCGCCGGGGTCGGGAGGCGCGGCTCGCGGCGGCGGTGGCAGCGCGCCCGGGCCTGCGTCGGGGCCGAAGCCCGGCCCCACGTTGAAGCGGAAGTCCTTCTGCAGCTGCATGTTGCCCGTGGAGCACAGGGCATTGCACAGCCCGCAGGTGAGCGCGACCAGCAGTGCGGGCACGAGCGCGATCACGTTCAGGACCAGCGCGATGCGCGAGATATCGCGCGGCTGTCCGGCGTCTTTGGCCCGCGTCTCGGCGCGTCCGGCCAGCAGAATGCCTCCGAGGGCGATGCCAGCCGCCCCGAACGAGAACACGACCCCGAGCACCGGGATGGGAGTGGTCAAAACGCCGACCGCCGTGCAGATCAGGGCGAGCACAGAAAGCAGGATCGACACGAGGGCCATCAGGGGCTGGGTATCCGCCCTGGCCCCTGCGCGGTCAAGGAATCACCAATACCTTCAGAGCCCAAGCCCGAGGCCGATCTCCCTCTGGGTTCTCTTCTCGGGCCGAACGGACAGAAGGTAGTCCGGGCTCGGGCTCGGAACGTCAGTGACAGCTCGACTGCGCCGGATACCCCACTACAATGGCGCGCCCATGTCAGAAGCAACCCCGCGCAGCGGCAGCGCCGCGATCATCGGTCGGCCGAACGTCGGTAAGTCGACGCTGCTCAACAGCCTGCTCGGTCAAAAGCTGGCCATCGCTACCCCCAAGCCCGGCACCACGCGCAGCGTGCTGCTCGGAGTGTACGTCAAGGAAGAGCCACCCACGCAGATCGCGTTCATCGACACGCCCGGCATGCATCGGCCGAGCAACGCGCTCGGTCGCGCGCTCGTGGAAGACGCCAAGGCGGGCCTCGCCTCGGCGGACGTGATCGTGTTCGTCACGGAGATCGGCAAGCAGGGCGGCACGCTCAGCTTTCCGACGCCGGGCGACGCCGAGATCCTCACGCAGCTGCGCGACGTGAAGAGCAAGGTGGTGCTGGTCATCAACAAGGTCGACCGGCTGAAAGAAAAAGGCCTGCTCTTGCCGCTCATCGAGCGCGCGAGCAAGGCGTTCGACTTCGCTGCGATCGTGCCGCTGTCCGCGCTGCGCAAGGACAACATCGGGGCGCTCGTGAGCGCGATCCGCGAGCAGCTGCCGGAGGGCCTCGCGTACGACCCCGAGATGCTCACCGACAAGCCGCAGCGCTTCTTCGCGAGCGAGCTCATCCGCGAGGCCGTGCTCACGCACACGCGCGACGAGGTGCCACACGGCGTGGCCGTGCTGGTGGAGCGCTTCGAAGAGGGCAAGGAGCTGTACCGCATCGGCGCGACGATCGTGGTCAGCCGGCCCGCGCACAAGGGCATCGTGATCGGCCGCGCGGGCGAGCGCATCAAGCAGATCGGCAGCGATGCGCGCCTCGGCATGGAGGAGCTGTATCAGCGCAAGGTGTTCCTCGAGCTCTGGGTGAAGGTCGTGCCGGACTGGATGGACGACCCGACCAAGGTGCAGGCCCTCGTTCGCGAGCCGCTGGGGAGCGTGTGATGAGCAAGCGTCGCTCGAGATCTCGCGGTGCGCACGGAGCCAAGCAGCTGGCGCACGGCACACAAGGCTCGCAACCCATCGTCGCCATCGTCGGCCGGCCAAACGTCGGCAAGAGCGCGCTGTTCAATCGCCTCGCAGGTGCGCCGCTCGCGATCGTCGAAGACATGCCCGGCGTCACGCGCGATCGGCTGTACGCCGAGGCGCTCGCGCTCGGCCATCCGTACGTGCTGATCGACACGGGCGGCTTCGATCCCACGAGCGAAGATCCGCTGAGCCAGAGCATCGCGCAGCAAGTGCGGCTCGCGCTCGAGGAGGCCGACGTGGTGATTTGCGTGCTCGACGGGACGCAGGCGCCGCTGCCTGCGGATCGTGAAGCCGTGCAGCTCTTGCGCGCGAGCTCCTTGCCGGTGCTGTACGTGGCCAACAAGGCCGACAATCCGCGCGTCAGAGACGGCGCGCTCGAGCACTACGAGCTCGGTCTCGACGCGCTCTTTCCGATCTCGGCGCTGCACGGTCACGGCATCGGCGAGCTGGAAGAGGCCTTGATCGCCCACTTCCCGGAGCAGGACGAAGCGGAAGAGGACGCGCACGCGGAGCTGGATCGCGTCGCGATCGTGGGCCGGCCGAACGCCGGCAAGAGCTCACTCGTCAATCGCTTGCTCGGTGAGAAGCGTCAGATCGTGGACGACCGTCCGGGCACCACGGTCGACAGCATCGACACGCTCTTGACGATCGACGACGAGCCGCTCGTGCTGATCGACACCGCGGGCATTCGGCGCAAGCGCTCCGTCGATGAGGGGCTCGAGTCGCTCGCCGTCATGCAGGCGATCCGCGCGGTGGAGCGCAGCAACGTCGTCGTGCTCATGATCGACGCCAAGGAAGGCGCGTCGGAGCAGGACGCGAAGATCGCAGGCCTGTCCATCGAGCGCGGCCGCGCGCTCGTGATCGCGCTCAACAAGACCGATCTGCTGAGCGACGACGAGCGCAAGGCGGCGCTACAGAACGCGCGCGACGTGTTCTCGTTCGCGACCTGGGCGCCGTTGCAGCTGATCAGCGTGGAGAGCGGGCGGGGCGTTCGCAAGCTGCTGCAGCACGTGCGCGACGTCAGCAAGGCCCACAAGCTGCGCGTGACGACGGCCGCGGTGAATCGCTTCTTCGAAGAGGTGCTCGAGCATCACCCGCCCCCCACGATGAACAACCGCGCCGTACGCATCTATTACGCGACACAGGTTTCGGTGGCGCCGCCTACGTTCGTGATCGCGGCAAATTACCCGGACCGTGTACACTTTTCGTACCGTCGCTACGTCGTCAATCAGCTGCGCGAGCGCTTCGGCTTCGACGGTACACCCGTTCGGGTGTTTTACCGTGGCAAAGAGGCCAAGGCGTGACCGACATGCGCATGCAGCGCAATCCATGTATGACCGTGCTTGGTCAAGCAGCGCGAATCTAACAACCAGCGATTGCGCATGTGATCGTTCGCCCTTACTTTCGTTGCCTTCTCGAAACTGCACAGAAAGCTGGCTGCCGTAGTTTGGTGCTTCGCTTTGCCGTCGGTTTCGATGACGACAGCCCAACAACCAGGGAGGACGTGATGAGTACGCAGACACCCGGCGCCGAAGCCCCGTTCAAGTACACGAGAGACAGCTTCATCGGCGTACGTGACGCATGGATCAGCTTCGCCGCTGCGCGCATCTCCAAAGCGGCCGCCGCGCTGGAGCAAGTCGCGGAGAAGCTGCCCGCGGCCGTGAAGAACAAGATCCCTCTCAAGTCCAAGGAAGCGACCACCAGCGACACGGCAGCGTCGACCGGCGCCAGCGCACCGAGCTGAAGACACCACCACGAAGGGGCCAGGAAAGTAGAAAGTGGATGGCTCGTCCCGCAGCGCGGGGCGGCGCCCTCGATTCTCTGGTCACTGGCGTGTGAGGTCACGGCTCGACTGGGGGGAGCCGTGCCTCCATGCTGTAACAGATGTTGCCGGCACGCGGCTCGGGGACTCGCGTGGACCGCTGAGCTCGGGCATAGTCGCGCGGTCTCCTGCGCCCATGTCGCTGTCCGTCGATCGTCAGCTCCGCCGCGCGTGGCTGCGGCTGCTCGTGTGCCTGCCGGCGCTGTGGTTTCCAACCGCGCCGCTCGCAGCGCATGGCTTGCCGCCGGCGCCTGTCGCCATCGTCGCGCAGGACGCGCAGGCGCCGCGCATCGTGCGGCTCGCAGCGGGCTTCGCTCTGCGGCACACGGACGGCGCGTATCGCTACGTGTGCCCGGCCTTGTGGGGTGACGTCGAGAGCCTGCCGGCCTACGCACTGCCGGGCCAGCCCGCGGTCGTGCTGAGCAGCGCGGGGCTGTGGCTGCTCCACGAGGATGGCCGCGTCAGCGCGCATCCCGACCCGCTCGCCGCCGCGGGCAGCCCGTTCGACCTCGCCGCCGTCAGCGGCAAGCTGTACGTGCTGCGCAGCCCGGACCGCCGGAGCAGCGAGCTCGTGGAGGTCACGGCCGAGCGCGTCACGCGCGTGTGGCAGGACGCCGCGCTCTGGACCACGCTCGCGGCCGGCGACGATTTCCTCGCCGTCGCGCGGCTCAGCGAGGACGATCAGCTCGTGCAGCAGACGCTCTCGACGAGCGGCGTGCCGCGGCAGCGCATGCAAGCGGCGGCGCCGGCCGGCAGCGTGAACGTGCTGGCGCGCGCCGCTGGCAGCGACGTGTATCTCGTGCTGGCGAACCATGCAGGTCGCCAGCTGGGACGGCTCGGCGCGGACGGCTTCGAGATGCTGCAATCGGCGCGCGCCACGATCGCGGGGCCGGTGCACGGCGAGGACGGCCGCGTCTACGTGGCACTGGACGGCAAGCTCGCGCTGCTGCAAGGCGGCTCGCTGCTGCAGCTGGAGGAGGCGAGCGGCGCGAACGTGAGCTGCCTCGGCTGCTACGAGCGGCAGTGTTACGCCTGCACTGGCGCCGGCGTCCAGCCGCTCACCGCTGCAGGGCTGGACGCGCCGACCTTCGAGCTGGCGCAGCTCGCGCCACCGCAGCTCGACGGGCTGTCGGGCGAGCTCGAGAGCGCCTGCGACCTGCAATGGGAGCACTTGCGCTTCGACCTGCTCGGGCTCGGGATCGAGCCCCGGGAACCGGCGCCGCTGAGCCCAACTGCGGGGAATCTCGCCCCAGCAGCCGGCAGCGGCCCGACCGCGGGGCGGAACGCGCCTGCAGCCGACAGCGGCGAGGGCTGCAGCGTGGGCGCGCGGCCAAGCGGCGCGCATGCGCTCGAGCTGCTGGCGCTGCTCTGGTTCCTGCGCCGGCGCGCGAAGTCACAGCCAGGGCAACGGATACGTGTGCTGCAGCAGCTCGAGCAGCGCGCTCACCCGCGGCTCGAGACCGACGAACTCCACGCCCACCCCGTAGCGCAAGCCAGTGCGCGCAGGCACACTGCGCGTGACCACCGCCTTGGCCACGAAGGGCGCGAGATCACTACTGACTTTGAGGGTGACGTCGACCGTGGCGCCGGTGGGCACCGGGATGGCCGTACGCAAGAATAAGCCCCCGATGCCGACGTCGATCGTAGGACCGAAGATCGTGAGCTCGTCGCTCTCGAGCCAGCACTCGCACGGCAGCGCGTGCCGTTGGTAGCGCCTGCGCTCGGGGCGCAACGTGGCGAGATCTCGGTTGGCAAGCGACGTACCCATTCGCCAAAGTACCTGCGAAAATCTATAATTAGACTCAGGGCACGAGGGGTGCAAGAGCATGGCTGAGCTGCCGCTTTCGTCCACGGACACCGGGGTAAGCCCGATGTCGCGAGCTGTCCAGAAAGAGTCGAGGCTGTGGGCCTGCGCCGTGAGCGTCGCGCTCGTGCTGCTCGGCTGCACCGGCAAGGCCGACGAGCGCGCGGAGGCTCGCGAGCTCATGACCTCGCTCAACGCGGTCTCGGACGAGGGCAGCCTGACACAGCGCAGCGCGGCCATCGCGCGGCTCGATCGACTCGAGCTGCACGCGCCGCAGCACGTGCAGGCTCGCAAGGTGTGCCGTGAGGCGCATCAGGGCCTGCTCGAAGCGGAAGCGGCGCAAGCCGAGGCTCGGCGCACGCTCGCCGCGGTGAGCGGCAGCACCCCGCAGGCGCCGCTGGCCCAGACACAGGCGGAGTCGATCGCGAGCGAGATCGAGCGCAGTAACCGCGCGCTGGCCACGGCGAAGCAGCGCTTTCCGGAGTGCGAACGGGCGATGCGCTCGCTGCTCAAGGAAGCTCACTGAGCCCCCGACTTGCCTGATCTGCTAGGATGCCGGCCGTGAGGTCGTCCGAGTCGTCGAACCATGTCCGTGGCGTGCTCATTGCTTGGCTGAGCGCGCTGAGCGCAGGTGCGCTGATCTTGGCCTGCGCCTGCCGCGAGTCGCAGGCGGGTCCAGCCGCCGAAGCGCCCGAGGGCGAGGCGTCCGCGAGCGATGCCCCCGCTGGGCCGGCTCCCGTGAGCGTGAAACCCCCATTTGCCGTGCGCGGCGAGCTCGAGGGCCTGCTCATGGTGTGGTTCGACGCGCAGGGCCTGCACACGGCGCAAAAACGTTCGGAGATCCCGGAGGCACAGCGCGCGCAGGTGCGGATCGACTCGCTGAACGTCGCACCGGACGAGCGGCTGGATCCGGAGCTCGTGTACGTGGCCGACTTGCGCAACCCTGCGGCTGACGGCAGCTACCCGGTGCAGAAGGCGTCGCGCGGCTGGTTCGATGCCCAGGTGGATCGCGCGAAGCCTCGACCTGCCGCCAGTGAGTCAGCCGAGGTGGTGGTGTACAAGGCGTCGTGGTGCGGCGCTTGCCGCTCCGCCGCCTCGTACTTGCGCTCGCGCAAGGTCAACTTCGTCGAGAAGGACGTGGAAAAAGACCCAGGCGCGAGCCAGGAGATGCTGCGCAAGGCGCAGGCCAAGGGCCTTACCCCACGCGGCGTACCCGTGATCGACTTCCGCGGCGAGATCATGCTCGGCTTCGACCAGGCGCGCATCGCAGCGCTCATCGATCGTTACGCGAAGTCGATCTGAGCTGGCCAGTGCGTAGCGCGAACAAGCTCCCGTGTTCACATGGGCGTCGCGCTTTCGTCTTGCCGACGTGATTTGCGCATGCTTCGCATCCGTCGTCTGTGAGAGTCGAAGTTCGTTGCCAGCGCGTCACGCAGCGCCGTACGTCACAGCGATTGTGACGATTGCGAAAACTCTGCGGCGAGCAGCAAAGCTACCTTGCTGTAAGTCGCGGTACCTTCTGCTACCAACAGACAACTCCCCACAAAGAACGACGTCATGCCCCTGTTCGATCAAAACAATCAAAAGCTGTTCCTCGGGTTCGTTGTGGGCGCCGCCGCCGGCGCTCTGGCCACCAAGCTGAGCCCGCAGATTCGGGAAGCGGCGAAGCCCGCCCTCAAGTCCGCGATGAAGCTCGCGATCCTGGGCGCCGAGGCCGGCCGCGAGATGATCGCGCACGCCAAGGAAGCGCTCGAGGACGCCAGCGCCGAAGCCGCCTCCGAGCTGCGTGAGTCGGCCGTCGCGACAGAGACCAGCGTCGAGAAGACGGCGACCGCGACGACGTCTGCTGCCGCCGAGTTTGCCGCCGCGATGGCGGGACGCAAAAACGTAGGCAGCGCGTGAATGCACGACAGCGCGCGGACGCCGCAGACCCAGCGTCCACCGAGCTTCGACACAGCGTGCCGGGGCGGGTACGGGTGCGCGTTCCGCAGCTGTACCGGGCCGATGCGTTGTGCGCGCAGCTCGAGCTCGAGGTGCGCAAAGTCAACGGCGTTGGCCGGGCCAAGGCCAACCCGCTGACTGGCAGTATCCTGGTGACCGGTGACAAGACGCTGGATCTGCAGAGCGTCGTGCGCGGGATCGATGAGGCGCTCGAGCGGCTGGGCCAGTCGTTCGCGAGCGGCAACGGCAGCAGCGCGGGCGCGTTCGGCGCGCGCGCGCCGCGTCCGGAAGTGAAGGCCGAAAATGCAGAGGCGACGAGCCAGCGCCTGCTGAAGCTCGTGCGCTGGAAGCGTGACGACAAGCCGGACACCGCTACTGCGCCGAAGGGCCCGGTCGTGGCTCCGCGCAGCGGTCCGACGTGGCATGCGTACGCGGTCGACGAGGTCACCACGCGCCTCGAGCTGGTGCCGAGCGAAGGCCTGTCCGCAGAGACGGCGCTCGCGCGCTTGAGCCAGCACGGCGTGAACGAGCTGACGCCACCGAGAGAACGCACCGCGCTCGAGATGGTCGTCGACCAGCTCAAGAGCCCGCCAGTGCTCATGCTCATCGGCTCGTCCGCGCTGTCCTTCGTGACGGCCGGTGTGGCCGATGCCGTGGTGATCCTCGGCGTCGTCGCCGCCAATGCAGCCATCGGCTACTTCACCGAGAGCTCGGCGGAGCGCGTGATTCGCTCGCTCGGCAGCGACGAGCCGAAGACTGCGCCCGTGCTGCGTGGCGGCACGGTGCAAGAGGTGCCCCTGTCGTCGATCGTGCCCGGCGACGTGATCATCCTGGAGCGCGGCGCGTTCGTGCCTGCGGATGCGCGCGTGATCGAAGCGCGCGATCTGTACACGGACGAGTCCGCGCTGACGGGCGAGAGCCTGCCCGTGGTCAAACAGCCCGCGCAGCTCGATGATCCGAAGGCACCGCTCGGCGATCGCCACAACATGGTCTACCGCGGCACGTTGGTGACCGGCGGCAGCGGTCGCGCGATCGCGGTCGACACCGGCAGCCGCAGTGAGATCGGCCGCATCCGCGAGCTGCTCGACAGCCTCGAGCAGCCGGAGACGGGCATCCAGAAGGAGCTCGGGCGGCTCGGCCGCTACAGCGCGATCGTGTCCGTCGGCGCGTGCGCCGTGATCGTGGGCATGGGCGTGCTGCGCGGCAAGCCGCTGCTGCAGCTGCTGCGCGAAGCCATCTCGCTCGTCGTGGCCGCCGTGCCCGAGGGCTTGCCCACCGTCGCGACGACGACGCTCGCGCTCGGTCTGCGCCGCATGCAGGAGCACAACGTGCTCGTGCGCAAGCTGGACGCGGTGGAGACGCTCGGCGCGGTCGAGGTGGTGTGTCTGGACAAGACCGGCACCATCACGCTGAACCGCATGGCGGTCGTGAACATCGTGGCCGGTGACGACGACATCAGCGTGCAGAGCGGCAACTTCGCGATCGGCGACGTGCAGCTGACGCCAAAGCAGCACACGGATCTGACGAAGCTGTGCGAGCTCGTTGCGCTTTGCAGCGAGGCCGGTTGTGAGGCCGTGGACTCCGGCACGCGCCTGAAGGGCAGCGCCACGGAGACCGCGCTGTTGCAGGCGGGTCTCGACTACGGCGTGGACATCGTCGAGCTGCGCCGCCAGTGGCCGCTCGTCTCGACGCGCGGTCGCTCCGCGGGTCGCAACCTGATGAGCACCGTGCACAAGCACAACGGCACGAGCCTGCTCGCGATGAAGGGCAGCCCGAGCGAAGTGCTCGCGTTTTGCACCAAGCGCTTGCAGGGCGGTCAGGTGCGCGAACTGAGCGCCGAGGATCGCTTGAAGCTCGAGGCCATGAACGAGCGCATGGCCGGCAACGCTTTGCGCGTGCTCGGTGTGGCGTATCGCGAGGCTGCGGAGCTCAGCCACGATGCGCCGGGCGACATGACCGACGAGCGCGATCTGATCTGGGTGGGCCTCGCGGGCATGACCGACCCGCCGCGGGAAGGCATCCCGGAGCTGATCGCGCAGTTCCACTCCGCTGGCATCGATACGATCATGATCACCGGCGATCAGAGCGCGACGGCGTACGCCGTCGGGCACGAGATCGGGATCAGCGGCGGCGATCGCATTCAGGTGCTGGACTCTTCCGCGCTGCAAGAGCTGGAAGAGGGCGTGCTCGACAGCCTGGCGCGCACGGTCCACATCTTCTCGCGCGTCAGTCCGTCGGACAAGCTGAACATCGTGCGCTCGCTGCAGCAGGGCGATCGCATCGTGGCGATGACCGGCGACGGCGTGAACGATGGTCCGGCGCTGAAGGCTGCAGACGTGGGCATAGCGCTCGGCGCTGCGGGCTCGAACGTGGCACGCGAGGTCGCGGACATCGTGCTCGCGCAGGACGATCTGCAGACGTTGATCACCGCGATCCGCGAGGGACGCACGATCTACGACGACATCACCAAGGCGGTGCGCTTCATCTTCGCCACCAACATGAGCGAAGTGATCGTGACCGTGGTGGCGTCGCTACTAGGCACGAGCGAACCGCTCACGCCGATGCAGCTGCTGTGGATCAACCTGGTGAGCGACATCGCGCCGGAGCTCGCGCTCGCGGTTCAGCCTCCGGACGACGACGTGTTGTCGCGTCCGCCGCGGCCGCCTGGAAAGCCGTTCTTCAGCAGCGCGGACCTATGGCGCATCACCGGCTACGGCGCCGCGATCTCCACCGGAGCGCTCGCGTCTTACGTCTACGGCCTGCGCACGGGTGGTGGTCAGCGGGCCTCGACGTTGGCGTTCCTCACGCTGACCGGCACGCAGCTCCTGCACACGTTGAGCGCGCGTTCCGATACGCACAGCATCTTCGACAGCGCGCACCTCGAAACCAACAAGTACATCCCGATGGCGATGCTCGGCGGTCTCGGATTGACGTTGCTGACGCAGTTCACCCCCATGCGCAGCTTGCTCGGCTCGGTGCCGATCGGCCTGCGCGACTGGGGCGTGGTCGCGATCGCCGGGCTTGCGCCGTTCCTCGCGATCGAGCTGCAGAAGGTGCTCGTCAAGCGCGAGCTCCCGAGCACACGCAAACATCAGTTCCCCATCATCGCCGAGGCTTGAATCATGAAGACGGCTTACGTGTTCACGTCTGAGTCGGTCACCGCCGGTCACCCGGACAAGCTGTGCGATCAGATCAGCGACGCGATCGTGGGGCGGCTGTTGCGCCGCGACCGCGTGGCGAAGGTGATCGCCGAGTGCGCCACGTCCGCGGGCATCGTGTTCGTCTCGCTGCGCTTCCTGAGCGAGGCGAGCGTGGACATCTCCACGGTGGCGCGCTCCGTGATCCGCAACACGGGTTACGATCACGAGCAGTTCAACCCGCGCACGTGCGCGGTGATGACCAGCGTGATCGGCTACCCGCACAACGCGCGCGCGCCGCAGGATGAAGGCAGCCTGGCGGATCACGACCTCGACAGCTTGCCCGTCAGCGATCAGGCGACGGTGTTCGGCTTCGCGTGCCGGCACACCGACGAGCTGATGCCGCTGCCCGTGCATCTGGCGAACAAGCTGGCGCAGGAGCTCGATCACGCGCGCGCCAGCGGCGACCTGCCGTTTCTCTCTCCGGACGGCAAGGTGCAGGTCGCGGTGGAGTTCAACGAGCGCACGCCCGCACGCATCTACGGCATCAGCATCGTCGCGGCGCAGACCGAGCTGCACCGGCCGACGGCGGCGCAGCTGGAAGAGGCGCTGCGCGAGCGCGTGATCCGGCGCGTGTTCGAGACCGAGCAAGTGAAGCCAGACGGCAAGACGCGCATCGCGATCAACCCGGACGGCCCGGTGCTGTACGGCGGACCGCACGCGCACGCTGGGCTGACGGGCCGCAAGAGCGGCGCGGACATGTACGGCGAGTTCTCGCGCCAGAGCAACGCCTCTCTGAGCGGCAAGGATCCCTCGCGCATCGATCGCGTGGCCGTGTACGCCGCCCGCCATGCAGCGAAGAACGTGGTCGCCGCGGGTCTGGCGGACGAGTGCGAGGTGCAGCTGAGCTACTCGATCGGCGTGGCCGCGCCCGTCAGCGTGCAGGTGCAGACGTTCGGCACCGAGCGCCTCGATACGAAGGAGATCGCGGCGCGCGTGCGTCGCACGTTCGACTTCCGCCTCGGCGCGGTCGTGCGCACGTTCAAGCTGCGCGACCTACCCGCGAAGGCAGAAGACGGCTTCTTCGTGAAGCTCGCAGCGTACGGACACCTCGGACGCCCGGAGCTGAACCTACCCTGGGAAGCGACCGACCGCGTGGGCGCCCTGCGCGAGTAGCCGCCGTTGCGCAAGCTGTGAGCCGGCCGTAGCATCGAAGGATGTCACGGCCGGCCCTCAAGCCTGCAACGTATGCGGATCTCGTCGCGCTTCCGGAAGGCGTGGTGGGCGAGCTGATCGGCGGCACGTTGTACACGCAGCCGCGTCCAGCGGGGCCTCACAGCCTGGTGGCCACTGGGCTTGGGATGGACCTCGGTGCGCCTTTTGATCGTGGCAGAGGGGGCCCGGGGGGTTGGATCATCATTTACGAGCCCGAGCTGCACCTAGCCGATGAAGTGCTCGTACCCGACCTGGCGGCATGGCGCGCCGAACGCCTGCCCGCGGACGCTCGCAAGGACGCCTTCTTCACGATCGCGCCGGATTGGATCGCCGAGGTTGCGTCGCCTTCGACGACGAATCGGGATCGCCTACTGAAGGTGCCGCTGTACGCGGCGTCTGGCGTCAAGCACCTCTGGCTCGTCGAGCCGGTCGACGGTCGCATCGAAGCGTACGCGCTGGAGAACGGGCGCTGGGTCTGGCTGGGGACCTGGGCGGACGACGCGGCCGCCGCGATCCCCCCTTTCGACGCGGTGCCGCTGGACCTCACCCGCTTGTGGCAAAGCACGGGTCTGCGCGGCTGATGCCGCTCTTAGCTTCAGGGGCGCGACAGCACGGCGTCGCACGGGGGCTCGAGCTCGGGATGCAGCTCCACGCTGCCGTGCTCGAAGTCTTGCGTGAGAAAGCCCCGGCTCGAGCGGTGTGGTGCGGACAGCGCTTGGCCGAGGCTGGCGTCGCCGCCGAAGGCCGTGAACGCTTCCCAGAAGCGGCCGCACACGGCGCCGCCGGGCGTGAAGGCGCAGCTGCGAGCGGCTTCGGGTGCGCAGCGGCCAGTGAGCGCGGGGCCCGGGGTGAGCTCGAGGCTCGAGCGGCCGTATTGCTTCTGGGCTTGATCCTCGAGCGTGGCGAAGCGGTAGCCGCGCGCGCGTAGCCCCGCGATGATCTCGGGCAGCGCGTCGCGCGTGGTGTTGTGGGAGTCGTGCATGAGCACGACGATGCCCTTCCCTGCCTGCACCAGCGCGTGCTCGAGGATCGTCGCCCGGATGCGCGCCACCTTGTCTGCGTACTGCACTGTGGACTGCCAGCGCATCCGGCTCAGCTCGATCTGACTCGAGGCTTCGCCGATCGCCCACTCGTCCGCGTCCGTCGAGCTGATGTTCCACAGCACGTTGTAGCCGTGGCGCAGGAAGACGCGGCCCACCAGCTCGCGGCGCAGCTCCGGGTCGTCCAGCAGCAGGTTGCCGCGAAACCACGGCGAGCCGAACGGCGGGCGCAAGATCGACAGCGGCTGCGTCGGCGCGCCGCTCTGTACGAGCGCGACGTTCACCAGTCGCTCGTTGTCGCGCAGCTGCGCGTCGACCGCGTCCTCGCTCAACGTGCCGAGGTCGGGATGTTCGAGCGTGTGGTTGCCGAGCGCGTGCCCTTCCACCAGGGTGCGCTTCAGGAGCGTGCGATACGGCACCTGCTCGCCGCTCGCAGCGGCGTACGCGCCGTCCAGGCCCTTCGCGCCCTTCAGCCCGCGCGCGTTCACGAAGAACGTGGCGCGGGTGTCCTGCGCGGCCAGCGTGTCGAGGATCGCCGCCGTCCAGTCAGAGGGGCCATCATCGAACGTCAGATAGGCGATGTGATCCTCGAGGCCATCACACGGCGCATTCAGCGTGTAACACAGCCCCGGCGGCTGCTTCACGCTCCACGCAGGCGACCCGATCGGGCCACCGCTGCAGCTATCAGCTGCCGCGTCGGGATCGAGCGTGTCCCAAGGCTGTGCGTTCGCGGGGCGGCAGCGCGCCCCGGGCGGGAGCTCGACCTGCGAAGCAGCCGTTGGCGTCGCACTGCTGCCAGCGCCGGGCGTGGGGTAGCGCTTGATCACGCGACCGCAGCCTGCCGCCATCAGCAGCAGAAACGGTGCGGCGATACGAAGCATGGCAGACCGCGACACGCCTCATGGTGCCTCGAAATGCAGCTCGAAGCGGCCATTATCGCTGCGTAACCCCACCGGTCCATCGAAGTGCAGCGCAGTGTCAGGAAGTGTCCCTTCCCATGCCACTCGGCCGTCCGCCCAGACCCGTAGCTCGCGACCGTGCAGCTCCGCGCGGAGCCTGTGCCAGACGTCCGGTGTGATCAGCGGCACACCCTGCACGCTGCGCCCGCGCACGAAGTGGTAGCCGTGATCGCGACACTCGGCATGCGTGCGCTGCGCCGGGTTGCTCTTCACCGAGACCTCCAGCTGCGCGCGGGGCTCGATGTGCCACATGACGTAGACCACGTTGCACGTGTCACGGGCCCGCAGCTTGAGGCCGATCTGACGCCGCAGCTCCCCCGACGCGAGTGGCTGCGCGCCCCGCGCGGGACCGCGGTATACGAACTGCAGCTCCGCTGCGTCGGTCTTGCGCGTCAGCTCCGCGCGCACGCTGCCCTCGCGAATCAGGAGCGCGCCATCTGCGCCGTGCTCGAGCGCACCGGAGGTCACGTGCAGCTCGGCGCTCGCACGCGGGCCGCGCGCGGCCGGCAGCCCGGCACATGCCGCTGACAGCAGCAGCAGCCAGGCCAGCGGGCGCGCGCTGCGCTCAGCCATGCTGTTTCGGGCGCCTGAACCACTGCGCGGGCGGTGGAACGGTGGAGCGGCGCTTGCCGGTGGTGAAGCCCTCGAAGCCGCTCGGCGTCCAGGCCGTCTCGCGCCAGCCGAGCCAGAACGCACCGAGCGGTACATCGCCCCAGACGATGGAGCGCAGCGCGAGCGCGAACACGCGCCGCACGCGGGCGAGCAGCGCGATGCGTGCGGAGCCGCCGCGGATCAGCGTGGACTCGGGCGCGAAGCCGGTGACGTTCCCGAAGAACAGCACGTCCGCGGTCACGCCCACGAAGCAGGGCAGCCAGTTGAAGACCAGCTGATACAGCGGCGCGAACGGCACGCCGAAAATCAGCCGGAAATACCGGTACTCGCCATTGATCGCCAGCGCCGTGAAGGTCATCAGCGACCACACCACCACGTTGCAAGCGTAGCCGAGCACGGCGCCGGTCAGGAGCGACGATTGCCACACGAACACCGGCACCACGAAGTACGCGATGGCGCCGAAGATCACGGTGCGCGCCATGAAGAACTTCACGATCATGGCCGGCAGCCCGAGCGTCCAGTGGTAGCCGAGCGCGGGCCAGAAGCGGCCGGTCAGCTCGACGCGCGAGCAGTTCCAGCGTTTGCGCTGCTTGAACAGCGCCTTCACGGTCGTGGGCGAGGAAGTAAAGACGCGCGCCTCGGGCTCGAAATGCAGCGGTCGATCGAGGAAGATGCCGCGCAGCATGTAGTAGAGCGCGTGCCAGGGCGTGGCCGGCGGATCGAACGTGAAGTGCCCATTTTCGTAGCGTGCGATGGTCGCGGTGTACGCGGTGACCGTGTCGTCCGTATCGCCGGCCATCAGCTCCGGGATGGGCGCGGCGCGCGTCTCGGAGAAGCGCGGCGGCATCTTGCCGAGCCAGAAGGCCCAGAAGTGCCGTCGCTCGAGCGTGCGCATGTAGCCCATGAACTGTGGGATCGCGAGGAAGATCTCGGACCACGTGCAGTAGAACGCACCCGGTACACCGGTGACCGGAAGCCAGCGGATGTTGTAGCGCCAGATGTTGCCGACGTAGTACTCGCGCGCGACCTGGATGTTCAGCTGACCTTCGATCGAGAAGAAGTGCTTGAAGCCGCGCCAGAAGTCGTCGCCGCGCACGTGCAACGCACCTGCGACCACGCGCGCCGGCCAGCCGGTGATGGGATGCCTGCGCTGCAGCCGGTGTACGATGCGCGAGAGCGCGTGCGGGCCGAGGTCGGCGTCCGCGTCCGTGCTCACGTACACGGGCGGAAACGCGGGCAGCTCGCCGCGCGCCACGAGCTCCTTTACGAACTGCACGGCGTGCTCGATCGCCATCGGCTTACTGCGTCGGCCCGGCGTGCCCGTGACGTACAGGCGCTGCGCCGCGCCGAGCACCTGGGCGCGAGCCCAGTCCTGCAGCCGCGCGTAGAGCTGCGGCGCATCGTCGCTACCATCGATGCTGAGCACGATGGTGAGCTCGCCCGGATAGCCGTTGTGCGCGATGCTCTGCACCGTGCTCATCATGCTGCTGAGCTCGTCCGCCTTGCGCAGCAGCGAGGGGATCACCACGAGCACGGGCAGGTTCTGCGCTGCGGCGTCGCGGCGCAGGCGGTCGAGGCCCAGGCTACGCTGCAAGAGGCGCCACACGAGCAACAGCGGGAAGTCCCAGCAGAACACGAACAACAGGAGCAGGGCGACCTTCACGAGCGGCAGCAAGGTCGCCGCGCTCGGTAGCGTGAACAAGCTCCAGACGACTGCAGATACGCCGTCCATGGCTCAGCGCACCGCGGACGTGATGGCGCTCAGCGGCCAGAGCTCGAGCTGCGAGATCGGCTCCCGCACGCGCAGGATCTTGGAGCGAGCCGCGTCCGCATCCGTCAGCTGCAACACCGCGTATTGGCCGCGCGCAGGTGAGCCCCAGGGATCTTGAGTCGCGATCTCTCCGGCCAGGATCTCGCCGACTTTGCCGACCGCCTGACAATCGAACGCCGACCACACCTTACAGTGATAGACCGAGGCGCCGGCCTTCACCTGGGACAGCTGAGTATAAGGCACGAAAGCCAGCTGCTGCTCATGCTCCACGGCGCGGTACACCGGTCGCGATTTGATCTGCGCGATCAGCCCATCGAGGCGCGCGGCCTGGCTCTTCTCCGCTTCGAGCTGCGCGAGCTTGCCGCGCTCGTCCGCCTCGAGATTGATGAGCTCGAGGTCGATGCGCAGCAGCTGCTCCTGGTGCCGCAGCACCTCCGGCGCGAGCAGCTTCGTGCCGCGCTTGCGCAGCGAATCGTGCGTGAGCGCGACCTCCTGCTCGCGCGTCTGAGTGCTGAGCGCATCGCGCTGGTTCTGCAGCTCCAGCAGCTGCAAGCGACGCAGCTCGTTCTCCTCGCGCGCCACGTCCGCACGCCGCACCACACCTGCCTCCAGCTGGCGCCGCAGATCTTCCACGTAGCTGCGCTGTGTGTCGATCGACTGTATGAGCACGCCGCGCTGCTCGGCCAGGTGCTTGCGATCCTGCACGGCCGCGCTCACGTTCGCGGAGCTGACCTCACCCGAAAACGCGAGCCCCGACGCCGTGACCTTGGCGCGCAGCTCGTGCAAGCGCTTCTGCGCTTCGCGGTCGGCGTGCAGCGCGTTGTCGGTCACCTCGATGCGCGCGGTCACCGCGTCCCGCTCGCCGAGCAGGCTCATCAGACTCAGCCGGCTGGAGGTCACCGCGTCGCTGTCCGGCGAGAGCAGGAGCGGTGCGATCTGCGCGTCGGTGGCCAGGTAGTAGCCGGCCCGGCCCGCGTGAAACAAGCCGTAGAGCACCAGCCCAAGCAGACACAGCGAGATCAGACGCGGCAACAAGAACTGCTGCTGCGCGCCCGGCATGACCGAGACATGCGACTCGCGATTGGCAGGCTTGCGCCGGAAGAACGACGGCTTGGGTGCGTCGCTCAGGTCGATGGGTGTGGGGACGAGCTCGGGTGTACGCACCGGTTCAGCCACGCTGCTTGCTCCTCTCAGTCGCGAGTGACTCGATCAAGGTCTGCAGGAACACGCGCTCGGACTCCGCCGAGAGCTGCTCGAGCGACAACGCATCGCGCGTGTGCGCGCCGAGCGCAACATCGGCGCTCTCCAGCTCGGCCGCGGTGCTGCGCAGGTAGCCGAGGCGCTTGTCGAGCACGCGCAGCTCGCTCTGTGCCTGCTCGGCCTGCAGCGCCATCTCGCTCTGTAGGCTCTGCAGCTTGGTCGGAAGCCCGTCCGGTGAGGTCCGCAGCTCATCGCGGCGGGCCTGCCGGTAGCGCCGCTCTGCGCTGCCGCGGAACAGGCCACCCAGGCTGTAGTTGAGCTCCACCCAGCCGAACCAGTCCAGGCTGCGATCGGCGAGCGGTATCGCGCCGCCGTGCACGCGCAACGCCCACGCATCCAACTTGCGAATGGAAGACAGCTCCGCCTCGTGCTCGCCCTCGAGCCGCTGCAGGTCGCGCACGAGGCGCCCACTGGTATGTGAGGAGGGCGGGGGCATTGAGGCCTCCAGGCGCGCCGCTTGGCCCTGCGCCTGCGCGGCCTTGCGTTCCAGCTGGTCGCTCAACGTCAACAGATCGTTGAACTCCATGACCGTGATCACGCGCTCTGCCAGGCGCCGGCGCGCGCGCTCGATCACGGCCTCGACCTCGCCGCGGTGCAGCGCCAGAAACTGAGCTTGCGCTTGGTAAGCACTGTGCTGCGGTGCGTCCGTGGTGGCCGCATACGCGCCCTGCAGCTCTTCCAGCACGGTGTGTGCGCGGCAGTCCAGCGCGCTTGCCGCCGTGAGCCGCGTGGCTCGGTAGGCGTCGATGAGTGAATAGGAGAGCCCCACGCGCAGCTGGAAGCCCTCGTTCGTCATCGGTCCGTTGTCGAACCCCGACGGGTAGCGCAGGCCCTGTAACGAAAGGCGCGGCCACAACAAGAGCGCTGCATCGCTCTCCGCTTGTGCGTCCACGCGCCGGCAATACGGCGAATCATCGGCGCGTGCTGCCGTGTTTCCCAGACTGTACAGCGTGCAAGACACCCACCACCCCACCTGCGCGAACGCGCACAACCAGCGCATGAGCAAGCCCACCACCCGCCCTCATTCATGCTGCGCGCGATGGCGATCATCGCAGCGTCTGAAGGCGTACGAAGGTACTAGAGCGCCGTGAAGTGGTCCACGACAAAGCGCTGCACACGCGTGGATGGTGCGTGCAGTCGACGAACACGTGACACAACATTTTCTAACAGCTCACTCCCAACAGTCATGTAAGCGCAGCTGCGAGTGACTTTCTGCCGCTATTGGCGGCGGCTCGAACATTTCGGTCACGCGCAAGCACGCGGCGCGGATACCCCCTATACTCGCCGGGTGCGTGAAGCTCCACCTCGCCGCTCATTTCGCGACTACTTCCAGGTCTACCAATACGGGTTGCGTGCGCTGTCGTTGGTGTGGAGCACGCAACCCTGGATCGCCGGCTGGCTGCTCCTTTTGAGCAGCGCGGCAGGGCTCTTGCCCGCGGCCGTCACGTACACGGGCAAGCTGATCGTGGACGCGGTCGTGAGTCGTCACGGGGCCGGGGCAGCGCTGCGCTACCTGTGGCTGGAGCTGGGCCTCGTGCTCGCGATGGCGCTCGTGCAGCGCGCGCTCGGGCTGTGCGAGTCGCTGCTACGTGCGCTGCTCGCGCAGCACGTCAACGAGCTGATCCTGGAAAAGGCGCTCACCCTGCCGCTGTCGGACTTCGAGGACTCGGAGTTCTACGACCGCATGACGCGCGCCCGGCGCGACGCGTCATCCCGGCCGCTCAGCCTGGTGCGCCGCGCGTTCGGCCTGCTGCAGAACGGCCTGAGCCTCATGGTGTACGGGGGCCTCCTGATCGGCTTCTCGGGTTGGGCCGTGCTGGTGCTCGCGCTTTCGGCGCTCCCCGCGTTCCTCGCCGAGACGCGCTTCTCGGAGGACGCGTTCCGGCTGTTTCGCTGGCGCGTGCCGGAGACGCGCATGCAGACGTACCTCGAGACGTTGCTCGCGCGCGAGGACAACGCCAAGGAGGTCAAGCTGTTCGGCCTCGGGCCGCTGTTCATGGAGCGCTACCGGGCGCTGTTTCGCAAGCTGTTCAAGGAAGACGCCGCGCTCACGCGCAAGCGCGCGGTGTGGGGCTTCGTGCTGGGCGCGCTGAGCAGCGCCGCGTTCTACGGCACGTACGCGCTGATCGTGATGCGCGCGGTGGAGGGTGTGATCAGCCTCGGCGACATGACGATGTACCTGCTCGTGTTCAAGCAAGGTCAGTCGGCGCTGTCGGCGATCCTGACTGCCATTGGTGGCATGTACGAGGACAACCTGTATCTGTCCAATCTGTACGAGTACCTGGAGCATCCGGTTGCAGCCGGCGGCGGCGAGGCGCGGCAGGGGCCAGAGCCCGGAGCGGGCATCCGCTTCGAGAACGTGTCGTTCAGCTACCCCGGCAGCGGGCAGCGCGTGCTGCACGACGTGAGCTTCGCGATCGGGCGCGGGCAGAAGCTCGCGCTCGTCGGGGAGAACGGCGCGGGCAAGACGACCCTCATCAAGCTGCTGACGCGCCTGTACGAGCCGAGCGCGGGCCAGATCTGGCTCGACGGCCTGCCGCTCGCGCAGTGGGAGCCTGCCGCGCTGCGCGCGCGCATTTCAGTCATCTTCCAGGACTTCATCCGCTACCAGCTGCTGCTCGGCGAGAACATCGGCGCGGGCGACATCGCCCACTTCGACGACGAGAGCGCGTGGCAGCGCGCGGGCGAGCAAGGCATGGTGGACGACTTCATCGATCGCCTCCCGGAGGGCTATCGCACGCAGCTCGGGCGCTGGTTCAAGGGCGGGCGCGAGCTATCGACGGGTCAGTGGCAGAAGACGGCCCTCGCGCGCGCGTTCATGCGCGAGCACGCGGACATCCTCGTGCTCGACGAGCCCACCGCCGCGATGGACGCCGAGGCCGAAGCCGAGGTGTTTCAGCGCTTTCGCAACCTGTCCGAGACGCGCATGGGCATCGTGATCTCCCATCGCTTCTCGACCGTGCGCATGGCCGACCACATCATCGTGCTTGAGCGCGGGCAGATCGTGGAGCAGGGCTCGCATGGGGAGCTGATGCAGCAGCAAGGTCGCTACGCTCGGCTGTTCAGTCTTCAGGCTGAGGGTTATCGGTGATGCGCCCCACTTGCGGGGCCTGCGCGATGTGCGCCATGGTGACGCCCGCGCATGGCCAACCCCGCCGTTTCCCAACAGCTCGACACGAAGACCTTGCACGCCGCGATCGTGGCGCGCCTGCCGCACCGTAGCCAGAGCTCCGGCGAGCTGCGCTTGCCGGCGATCCCTGCGCTGCTCTCGCACTACCATCGCATGTTGCTCGACCTGTTCGCGGGCCTCGGCTTTCGCTTCACCGACGAGGAGCAGGCGGAGCTCGAGGCGAAGCTGCGCATCGAGCTGGAGCTGGGCTTTCAGGCCTCGCCGTACTCGAAGATCGAAATCAAGTACAACTCCGCGACGCCGCCGGACAGCGGCATGCACTACGAGATCGCGCATGTGATCAGCAGCGTCGCGGACGAGTACGAAGAGTGGACGCGCATCCGCGAGCCGCCGCTGTTCGGCGCGCATCCGGACGCCAAGGTGATGTCGGTGGCTGGCGCGCTCGGCGAGAAATCGGCGGTGGCCATCCTGGACGTGGGCGCGGGCACCGGTCGCAATACGCTGCCGCTCGCGCGCGAGGGCTATCGCGTGGACGCCGTGGAGCTCGCACCCTCGCTCGCTGCGGTGCTGCGCGAGGAGCTCGCGAAGACCGGCCTCTCGGCGCAGGTGTTCGAGGGTGACGCGCTCGATCCGAGGCTCGGCGTCCCGCGCGGCGCCTATCAGCTCGTCGTGCTCGCGGAGGTCGTGGCCGCACATTTTCGGGATGCGGCGCAGCTGCGGCAGCTGTTCGAGCGGGCCGCACAGTGGCTGGCGCCCGGCGGGCTGTTCCTGTTCAGCGCGTTCCTCGCGCGCGACGGTTACGCGCCGGACGGGCTGGTGCGGCAGGCTTCCCAGGCGTTCTGGTCGGTACTGTTCACGCGCGGCGAGCTGGCAGACGCCATGCGCGGCCTGCCCTTCGAGCTCGTGTCGGACGAGAACTGCTACAGCTTCGAGCGCAAACACCTGCCGAAAGAAGCCTGGCCACCGACGGGCTGGTTCGAGCGCTGGGCGCGCGGCTACGACGTCTTCGAGCTCACGTCAGGCAGGCCGCCGCACGAGCTGCGCTGGCTGACGTATCGGCGCACGGACGGCGTCTCGGAGCACGCGGCAGCGCCCGCGGCGAGCGCTGTGGCGCACATCGCCGCGCCCCGTGAGCGCGTGTTCGAGGCGGTCACGGACGCGGCTCAAGCGGCGCGCTGGTTCAAGCCCCTCTTGCCGCTGGCCGGGCTGGCGCGGCGCGACGCCTTTGCAGCTGAGGGCGGCAAGCCTCAGCCGGGTGCGCGCCGGCGCGCCGTGTGGACGGACGGCAGCGTGACCGAGGAAGAGCTCGTCGCGTTCGAGGCGCCCGTGCGCTTCGCGTATCGCTGGACGAACAGCCTCAAAGGGCCGCTCGCGCTGCTGTTCCGGAGCGCGCAGTCGGACTGGCTGTTCGCGCCGACCGTGCACGGCACCAGCGTGTACTGGACGTACCGGCTGGAGCCGCGCTACCGGCCGCTCGCGCGCATCTTGAACATCGCGCAGGGTGCATTCGAGCGCTGGATGCGCGCGAGCCTCACGACGCTGCAGAAGGGGCTCGAGTAGGCTCTAGAGCTTGCGGAACGGCCGGTCCTGCCACCACGGGAAGAACGCCGGCATGTCCTGCGATACGCGATCGGTGAACGCAGGCTTGCGCTTCTCGAGGAACGCGGAGATGCCTTCGCGCGCATCCGCGGACTTGCCGAGCGCTGCGATGCCGGCGCTGTCGATCTCGTGCGCGTCGATCGGGTGCGGGGCGCCGAGCATGCGCCACATCATCTGCCGGACCATCGCGATCGACACGGCCGACGCGTTGTCGATGAACTCCTGCGCCAGCTCGCGCGCCGCTGGCAGCAGCGCCTCGGGCTCGTGCAAGCTGCGCAGGAGGCCGGCCTGCAGGCCCTCCTCGGAGCGGAAAACGCGCGCCGAGTAGCACCACTCGAGCGCCTTGCTGATGCCGACGAGGCGCGGCAGAAACCACGACGAGCAGGCCTCCGGCAGGATGCCGCGACCGGCGAACACGAAGCCGAGCTTCGCGTTCGGCACGCACAGGCGAATGTCCATCGCCAGGGTCATCGTCAGGCCCACGCCGACGGCAGCGCCGTTGAGGGCGGCGATCACGGGCTTGTTGAAGTCGAAGATCCGGCGCGTCACGCGCCCGCCGCCGTCGCCCACGTAGCGCTGGTCCTCGGCTTGTTTCGCCAGATGCTCGGCGTGTTTGCCCCAGGTATCGCCACCCCGCTCCAGATCCGAGCCCGCACAGAACGCCCGACCCGCGCCCGTGACGATGACCACCTTCACGTCGTCGTCTGCCTCCGCGCGATCGAACGCGGCGATCAGCTCTTCACACATGCGGCCGTTGAACGCGTTCATGCGATCGGGCCGGTTGAGCGTGAGCGTGAGGATCTTGTCCGCGACTTCGTAGCGTAACGTGGTGAGCTCCATG
>Ga0190269_10000088_pt1 | contig 42186 bp, 37 predicted proteins | sample Popmic249IS_FD_133749 | JGI IMG/M metagenome (GOLD analysis project Ga0190269, IMG submission 133749) | Populus adjacent soil microbial communities from riparian zone of Blue River, Arizona, USA - 249 IS | ecosystem: Environmental > Terrestrial > Soil > Riparian zone | place: USA: Arizona... | reverse complement strand
GTGCCCTCAGCCACTTCATCGGCGGCCCGTTCCACGATGACGACGGTCGCGGCGGGCCAGGAGGTTGGTGGATCTTCATCGGGGTCGACATCGAGCTAAGCCCCCACGACATCGTTCGTCCGGATCTAAGCGGCTGGCGGCGGGAACGTCTCGCGACACCCGGGCCGCAGCGTCCGATCGAGATCGTGCCGGATTGGATCTGCGAGATCGTTTCTCCGGCGACCGCCGCGCGCGATCGCGTGCTCAAGCGCGATCTCTACCGGCGCGCGAGCGTCGCGTCCTATTGGATGATCGACCCGCAAGCCCGCACGCTTGAAGCTCTTACGTTGCGCGATGGCAGCTGGGTCGACGTCGGCGCGTTCGACGCCACGAGCACCGCCCGGATCCCGCCGTTCGAAGCCGTGGAGCTGGAGATCGACCGGCTCTTTCTGCCGCGCGACGCGGACGATCCACCACCTGAGCCCTGAGGCTCAGTCGCAGAGCGCCGCCGCCACCAGCTGCTGCGTGAACGACGCCCGCAAGTAGAAGCCGCGCGGCTGCATGCGCCAGGGCACGCCATCCCCATCCGTCATGCGCACGCGCACGGCGCCATGAGCAGCTTTCGGGCGCAGCTGCAAGACGCGACCGACCCGAGCGTCCAGCGCCTCGGCATGCCCATCCAACACGCGCTGCGCGAGCTCCATGTAGTCCGTGCGCAACAGCTCGGTGTGCTCCGAGGACGGTGACCACAGGAACGCGCGTCCGATGCGGCGCTGCGCGAAGCCGAGCCCTGGCGCGCTCTCGATCGGCAGAAACAGCACGTTCGCGAGCTTCTCGGCCACGCGCGAGCTCTCCCAGGGCGTCTCCGTCAGCTGCAAGAGGCGCACGTAACACACGAACGTGGACTCGCGCGGTCGCAAGTCGCGCGTGACCGGCAACGTCTTCAGCTCCACGCCGAGCGCCCCGAAGTCCGCCGCTGACGGAGGCGCGCCCACGAGCTCGTGCAAGCCGAGCGCGCGCTCCGCGACGCGGCCGATGAAGCCCTTGTCGCGCAGTGGATCGGAAGGCAGGCCGCTACACACAGCGCGCGCCAGCTCCGCCACCGTGTACCCAGCGAGCGCCCGCGCCGCCGACAGCAGCAAGTCCCGCGTCGCAAACGGCCCGCGCCTCAAACACGGCGCCGCAGCCGGTGACGCCGGAGCGTCCGCTCGAGCCGCGGCAGCGCGCAGCCCCGGGTCCGACTTACCCGGACCCGCAACTGTCGCCGTGAGCGGCAGATGCGCGCTCGGTCCGAGCTCACGCGGGTCTGCGCCGCGGCGCTCTCTCACCGGAGCTCGCACACCTTTTCGCCAAAGAGGCGCTCCAGGTGCATCATCATGGCTTCGGAGGGCTCGACCGTCAGGCGGCCCGAGCCGAGCGTCACGCGCCAATCTTGCGACGAATCCAGCTGAACCACGACCGGACACGTTCCCGGATGCGCTTCCAGCGCGCGCCGCAGCTCCACGAGCTTCCTTTTGTCCACGCGATCCACGTGCACGCGCACGCGGACCGCTCTCGTTCTGGCCCGAAAGGCCTGCACGAGCGGCGTCACGGAGTCGAGCAGCAGCTTCATGTCCGGTTGCTGCTCCATGCCTTCTTCCACCGGCGCGCCCTGGGCATCACGCTCAGCCTTCACCACCCCGCTGACGAGCAACGGCTGACCGCTCTGCAGCATCTCGCGGCAGGCTTCGACCTGACGATTGCGCACGATGACCTCGACGCGCCCGAACGGGTCGTCCAGGAAGAAGAACGCGATCTTGCCGCCCGTCTTCGTCGGGCGCTCGCGGTAGTCCTCGACCATGCCGCCCATCGAGACGTTCGCGCCTTCACCGCAGCGCACGAGGCTCGCCGTGCTGGCATTGCAGAAGCGCTTGAGCTCTTCGCGATAGCCGTCCAGCGGATGACCCGACACGTAGAAGCCGAGCGACGCCTTCTCACGCTTGAGCTTCTCCGGTCGCGACCAGGGCTCGGCCACTTCGGGGAAGTTGGCACGCCGCCCACCGAGGTTCGCGCCATCCTTACCAAGCAGCATGCCGAATAGATCCGTCTGACCGCTCTCGCGATCGGCGCTCGCGCGCTTGCCGAGCTCGATCGCCGCATCGATCGCGGCGAGCGCTCGGTCACGACCGATGCCCTTCGGGTCGTGCAAGCTGTCCATGGCGCCGCACTGCACCAGCGCCTCGAGCACGCCCTTGTTCACGCGCCGCAAGTCCACGCGCGACGTGAAATCCCACAGATCTTTGAACGGCTGCTTGGTCGCCGCGGGCGCGCCCGTGTCATCGCGCATGCGCGCATCGAGGATCGACTCGAGCGCCGACCCGCCGACGCCCTTCACGGCGCCGAGACCGAAGCGGATCTTCGGGTAAAGCGGATCGCGCAGCTTGCCGCCGAGCGACACCGGCTGCCCGGGCTTGCGCTTCGGCGGCGGCTGCGTCTCGTCGTACACGACCGCGAAGTCGATCTCCGATTCGTTGACGTCCGGCGCGAGCACCGTGATGCCCATGCTGCGCGTCTCCGACACCGTGCGCACGACCTTCTCGATCTTGTCCTTGTCCGCCGACATCGTGGCGCACAGGAACTCCACCGGGAAGTGCGCCTTCAGGTATGCGCACTGGTACGAGATCAGCGCGTACGCAGCCGAGTGCGACTTGTTGAAGCCGTAGCCGGAGAAGTACTCCATCAGCTCGAACACGCGCTCGGCGTCGGCTTCCGCGTAGTTGTTCTTCTTCGCGCCCTCGACGAACGAAGCCTTCTGCTTCGCCATCTCCTCGGCCTTCTTCTTGCCCATCGCGCGGCGCAGCAGATCGGCGCCACCGAGCGAGTAGCCGGCCATGACGCGCGCCGCCTGCATCACCTGCTCCTGATAGACCATCACGCCGTGGGTCTCTTTCAGGGTTTCCTCGAGACAGGGATGCGGGTACTCGACCTTCTTCTTGCCGTGTTTGCCCGCGACGTAGTCGTCGACCATGCCCGAGCCAAGCGGGCCCGGACGGTACAGCGCGACGAGCGCCACGATGTCGTCGAAATTGTCCGGCCGCAGCTGCTTGATCAGCTGCTGCATGCCGCTCGACTCGAGCTGAAACACGTTCGTGGTTTCGCCCGAGGCCAGGAGGGCGTAAGTCGTCGCGTCATCCATCGGGATGCGCTCGAGGAAGAACGGATCGTCTTTGCGATCGGGTCGCTTGTTGATCAGGTCGGTCGCGATCTTCAGCGTGGTCAGGGTCTTCAGACCCAAGAAGTCGAACTTGACCAGGCCCGCAGACTCGACGTCGTTCTTGTCGTATTGGGTAACGTAGATCTCGGGCTCGGGGCAGAACACCGGCACGTGATCCCAGAGCGCGCCCTCGCTGATCACGATGCCCGCCGCGTGCATGCCCGCGTGGCGGTTGAGCTCCTCGAGATCCATCGCGGTGTCGAGCAACTTCGTGACTTGCGGTTCCTGATCGTAGGCGTCCTTGAGGCGCTTCTCCTGCTTCATCGCGTCCGCGATCGGCACGCTCTTGCCCTGCACCGGGTCGGGCACGAAGCTCGCGATGCGGCCCGCATCCTGCGGCGTCATGCCCATGACGCGGCCGACGTCGCGCACCACGCTCTTGCTCTTCAGCAAGTGGAACGTCGCGATCTGGCCGACGCTCGACTTGCCGTATTTGCCCCGGACGTAGTTGATGACCTCGTCGCGCCGATCCATGCAGAAGTCGACGTCGAAGTCCGGCATCGACACGCGCTCGGGGTTTAGGAAGCGCTCGAACAGCAGGCCGTACGGGATCGGATCGAGGTCCGTGATGCGCATCGAATACGCGACGAGCGAGCCGGCGCCCGAGCCGCGGCCCGGGCCCACCGGGATGCCCTGCTGCTTGGCCCAGTTGATGAAGTCCTGCACGATCAGGAAGTAGCCGGCGAAGCCCATCTGCGCGATGACGTCGCACTCCATCGCGAGGCGCTTGCGGTACGCCTCCTGGTCGACGTGCTTGCCGATGGCGTCGAACTCGGCGAAGCGCTCTTCGAGCATGCGCCGCGTCAGGGCATGGAAGTACGAGACCTCGTCCATACCCTCCGGCACCTGGAAGCGCGGGAGCATGGGTTTCTTGAACGGGTTCGCCGCGCCGCCGCACATCTCGGCGACGAGCATGGTGTTGCTGATGGCTTCAGGCAGGTGCCGAAAGAGCTCGGCCATTTCCGCCGCGCTCTTGAAGAACATCTGGTGCGAGCCGTGGTGCGCGCGCTCCATGTCGACGAGGCTGGTGCCCGAGCCGATGCACTGCAGGACCATCTGAGCCTGCGCGTTTTTCTCCTCGAGGTAGTGGCAGTCGTTCGACGCCACGAGCGGCAGGGAGAATTCGCGCGCGAGGTCGCATAGGATCTCGTTGAGCGGCTTCTGCTCCGGGAAGCCGTGGTCTTGCATCTCGACGAAGAACGCGCCCGGCTCGAAGGTGTCGCGCAGCTTGGCCATCGCCGCGCGGCCGGCGTCTTCGCCCTTCATGAGGACTTCTTGCGCGAGCCAGCCGCCCATGCACGCCGACAGACCGACGATGCCTTCGCGGTGCGCGAGGAGTTGTTCCAGATCGATGCGCGGTTTGCCCTGGGCGTAGCCCTCGACCCAGCCCATGCTCGTGAGCTTGACGAGGTTTTCGTAGCCTTTTTGCGAGCGCGCTAGGACGACGAGGTGGCTGGCTTCGCGGCTATTGACTGTGTGGTCCGCGCAGACGTTGAGCTCGACGCCGAGGATCGGCTTGATGTCTTGCTTCTTGCATTCCGACTGGAACTGCATCGCACCGAACATGTTGCCGTGGTCGGTGAGTGCTAGCGCTGGCATGCCCTGCGCCTTGGCGGCTTTCGCCATGGCTTTCACGCGCAGCGAGCTGTCTAGCATCGAGTACTGCGAGTGGGCGTGCAGGTGGACGAAGTCTGCCATGAAGCGCGGGAGTATAACTGCAGGTGGTTGCGGCTGGGCGCGTCAAGCGTTTCTTCTCTTGCTTGAACGTGGTGATCCGGGGCTTGGGCTTGGACAATTGTGGAGCCGTCGAAGGCGCACGCGATCTCGTCGCTCGGTCCGTCGACCGCTCGCGGTGGCGGGCGGCGCGCGCGGGGCGATCTCGCCGCTCGGTCTGTCGGCCGCTCGCGGTGGCGGGCGGCGCGCGCGGGGGGAGGTCGGTTCCGGGCGGCGGCTCGCTTGCTCTGGTCGCGGTTGCGATCGGCTTCCGGCGTTTCCCGCGCGACGCAAGCGAGCCTACACCGCGTGCCAAGTGGTGCTTGCGCGTCCGGCACTTGGCACGCGGTGTATCACCTGGAACCGACCTCCCCCCGCGCGCGCCTCACGTTTGAAGGGCTAGATGAGCGGCCGAATGACATCGCGGTGCGTCGGCAGATCGCGTGCACGGGATGCTACCGGACGACGTCGCGCTCAGTCGGGCATCGCGTGCACGGGAGGCCACCGGAGACGTCGCGCTCACTCGGGCAAATCGCATGCGGGTGACGCGTAAGTGCTGCACGCGACGCGTAGACGCTCACCTGATCGTCGACGGCGCCGTGGACTTTGAACGCCACCTCTGTCGAACTGAAACGTTCGACGCCTCAAACGCCCGACCAAACGCCGAAAGCCCGTCTCCGTCGTGCGGAGCCGGGCTTACGGTCGACGAAGCGCTGGCTTCAGGCTTTGGTCTTGTTGCGCTTCTTGCTTGCCGAGAGCAGCGAGTAGAGCTCTGGCGTGCTGCGCTTGTCGAGGCGGGCGCGGTAGCCCTCGTCTTTGTTGCGCTTGCCGGATTCGGCCACTGCGTCGATGAGCTTGGCGCGCGAGCCGAAGTCGTTCTTGACTGCGCTCAGGACCTCGTGGAGGTGCAGGAGCTTCTTGTTCGAGACGTGGTCGAGGCCTTTGCCCTCGTTCAGGCGGCGACCGTTCCACAGCTCGTCGGTGGCCAGCGCTTTGACGGCCGCGACCAGGCCTTCCTTGTTCGTGAAGCGTTCTTTGACCAGGGCGAGCGGCGATTTCGTCGGCATGACAGTCTCCAGAGCGTCGGTGACTTGGGAAACACTTGGTGAGGGGCGGTGTGCGCCGGGCACTCCAAGCCCGGATCACGGCGGCTCGGGCCTCTTCCAAGCGGAGCGGCTTGGTAGCATGCCGCCCCCACCCTGCCAAGCACATCACCAAAATTGATCGATCGGTGAACCTTTGGCCCCCGGCGTTGTCACTACTTAACCGTGAGCCACCTGGAACCAGGCGCCCCCCCGCTGCCGCCGGCCGCCCTCGATAAAGACGCCGAGCTCGACCCCGAGTTGCTGGCGCTTCCGGCGCCTCCGCGTGGCCGCCGGCTGTGGGCGATGACGTTGATGGCCGCGGTGGTGGCCCTCGCGCTCGGCCTGGCCAGCAGCGTGCGCTCGGACATGGCGTACGCGCTCCTGCCGAACCGCGCGGAGCTGCTCGGCGACGCCATACAGCTGAACCCCGCCACCTTGCCGTCCAACGCCTTCGTGTTGGTGCGCGGAACGCCCATGCTTTCCAACATGGTCCGCTTCGAGGTGGGCTTGTTCGGGGCGGAGTACGTGGTCTTCCCACTCGCCGGGCAGCGCAATGTTTTCGTGCAGCTCCCGGCGGAGGCCCTGCGCGATCCGCGCACGGCCGCGAACACGGAGTTCGCCGGTCGCATGGTGACGTTCGGCGAGCTCGGCGGTCGTTTCCGGGTTGTCCGTGAATTCCTGGCCCAGCGCCTCGAGCTGCCGGTCACGGCCGAGACGTTCCTCGTGGTCGCGGATGATCCTCCCCGCGGCCACGCGTGGTCGCTGTTCTTCGGCGCGTTTTGCCTGTCGATCGTGGGGCTCAATGTGTGGCTGTTCTCACGCTGGTTCTCGCGCAAACCCGCCTGACCCGCAATCAGCCCTGCACGAGGCGAAACCACGCCTCGATCGCCGCATCGCCGAAGAACAGGTACTCGAGCGCTCCGAGCGCCAGGAAAGGCCCGAACGGCAGCTTGAGGTGCCCCCAGTAATCCGGCGCCGGCTCGCCCTCCTCGCCGCCGTCAGCTTCAGGCTCTGGCTCAGGCGCAGGCGCACGCTCTGACGGGCTGAACAGCGCGGTGACGCGCGTGAGCACGAACGTGATCAGGCCCTGGGCCGCCCCCGCGAACACCGCGAACAGCGCGCCCTGCCAGCCCAGAAACGCGCCGATCATCATCAGCAGCTTCGAGTCGCCCTCACCCATGCCGCGCCGCCCGGTCAGATGCTCGTACGACCACACGAACAGCAGCTGGATCACGAGAAAGCCGCCACCTGCTCCGAGCGCAGCGGCCTCCGCGCCCGGCTGCTCGCGAAACACGGACGTGGCCAGACCGAGCGCCGCTCCAGGCAGCGAGACCTCGTCCGGGATCTCCATGAACTCGAGATCCACGAAGGTCGCGATGACTAAGCCCCCCACGAAGCAGAAGTACGCGAGCGCGGTCATGCCCGCGCGCCACAGCGGCGTGTCGTCCAGCGCGTTCACCATGAAGCGCTGCGCGATCGCGAGACACAGCACGCCGCTCAGCGCCTCGACGATCGGGTAGCGCGGAGACAGCGCCGTCCCGCAGCACGCACTGCGACCGCGCAGCCACAGGTACCCGAGGATCGGCACGTTGTAGCGGAAAGGAATCGGCGCCGAGCAGCTGGGGCAGCTGCTCGGCGGCCGCACCACGGACATGTCGCGCGGCCAGCGATAGATCGCGACGTTGAAAAAGCTGCCCCAGATGGCGCCGAACACGAAAGCGCTGCCGAGCACAAACCAGGCGGGGACGTCCGAGACGAGCAGCTCCACGCCCGCAGGGTAGCGGCCCGGACGCACGCCTGCGAGTTTCACGGCAATCCGCCCGCTGCGACGAGCCGCCGCTTGCAGAGGCGCCGGCCGCACACCAAGCTCGGCACCGTCATGACGGATACGGAGAAAGCATCGCCTCGCAAGGCGCTGGAGCAGGCCAAGCGCATCGTGGTCAAGATCGGCTCGCGCGCCATTACCCAGGGCGAAAAGCCGGGCGAAGGCCGCTTCCAGAGCATCGCGGACCAGGTCATCGAGCTGCGCAAGCTCGGGCGGACGGTGATCCTGGTGTCGTCCGGGGCGGTCGCCATGGGTGTGCAGAAGCTCGGTCTCAGCACGCGTCCCAAGCTGATCGCGGAGCTGCAGGCGGCCGCGGCCATCGGACAGCCGCGCCTCTTGCAAGCCTATGAAACTGCGTTCGCTGCCGCTGGCATCCCCGTCGCGCAGCTGCTCTTGACGCACGCAGAGGTCTCCGATCGCCGTCGCTACTTGAACGCGCGCGCCGCGCTGGACGCGATGCTCGAGCTCGGCGCGGTGCCGATCATCAACGAGAACGACACCGTCTCGACCGAAGAGCTGCAGTTCGGCGACAACGATCAGCTCGCGGCCATGGTCGCGCCGCTGGTCGGCGCCGATCTGCTGGTGCTGCTGACGGACGTGGAAGGCCTCCTCGATCAAGACAAGCAGCGCATCCCGGTGGTCAGCGACGTCGAGAACATCGAGCCGCTGATCTGGGCCAAAGACAACGCGCTCAGCCTCGGCGGTATGGGCTCGAAGGTGTCCGCCGCACGCCAGGCGTGCCAGGTGGGTCTGCCCGTCGTGATCGGCCCGGCGCGCGATCCCGACGTGTTGCGCAAGGTGGCCACCGGCGAGGACGTGGGCACCCTGTTCTTGCCGGCCGGTGCTGCCATGGCCAGCCGCAAGTATTGGATCGCGTACACGCGCAAGATGCGCGGTCAGCTGATGGTCGATGCGGGCGCCCTGCGCGCCGTGGTGAGCCACAAGCGCAGCCTGTTGCCCGCGGGAATCGTGAGTGTACGCGGCGCGTTTCGCGCGGGAGACGCTGTCAGCATCGTGAGTCCCGACGGCCGCGAGGTCGCGCGCGGCCTGGTGCGCTACGACGCACGAGACGTGGAGCGGCTGCTCGGCGCGCGCTCGGAGCACATCGAAGAACGCCTAGGCTTTCACCGTGGGGACGAAATCGTCCATCGGGACGATCTGGTGGTGCTATAACACCTGTGACCCCCTCGCCTGCGCATGGAGGAGAGAACCACTTGACGACGCGCGATGACCACCCCGCGACCAAACGCGCGATGAAATCCAGCACGAAGACCCCGAGCAAGGGCGCATCGAAGCCCAAGCTCACCGCCTCGAGCACGCGGTCGCCAGCGCGATCTCGCACCGCAGGCACGAGCGGCGCGAGCACGCGCAAGGGCAAGCGCGACAACGAGCAGCCGCCCCAAGATCGCGCGCGCACGCTCGCCTTGGCCATCGCCGAGGTCGGTCTCGAATACAAGGCGCTGAACGTCGAGATCATCGACGTGCGCGGCAAGGTGGATTACTCGGATTACGTGGTCGTGATGAGCGGCCGCAGCGATCGCCAGGTCAACGCGCTGGGTCGCCACATCGAAGAAGATCTGCAGACCAAGCATAAAGCGCGCTGCCTCGGCACCGAAGGCATGCCGTCCGGCACCTGGCTGCTGATGGACTACGGCGATGTCGTGGTGCACATCTTCCACGAAGACACGCGCGGCTACTACGATCTCGAGACCTTGTGGATCGACGCGGCGCGCGTCTCGCCGAGCGCGCCGCCCAGCGCTTCCCGTGCGTGAAGATCGCGATCATCGCCGTCGGTAAGGTCAAGCAGCCCGGTTTGCGCGCCGAGCTCGACGATTACTTGAAACGCTTGTCGCGCTACACGAGCTGCAGCGAGATCGAGCTCAAGGACGGCGGCGACGGCGAGGTCGCGGCGCGCTTCGAGAAGGCCATCCCCGACCGCGCCCGCCGCATCGCGCTCGAGGTGAATGGCAAGAGCCTGTCCAGCCACGGCTTGGCCGATCTCGTGGCCAATGCCGAGCAGACTGCGGTGCCGAGCCTCGCCTTCCTGATCGGCGGCTCGTACGGCCTGCCCAAGGCGATCTCGGCCTCGGCCCAGCTGCAGCTCTCGCTATCCGCGCTGACCCTGCCGCACCGTCTCGCGCGTCTACTCCTGGCTGAGCAGCTGTACCGGGCTTACACCATCTTGCGGAATGAGCCCTACTCGCATTGAACGGCCCATCATGACCTTTGCAGTTTTGCAATGGTCCATTTCACTTTTGGTTCAGGGTCAAAGGGTGCCGAGCCGGACACAGTGACAACCCCGATGCGCGTCTCTAGTCAGTCTAGGGCATGCGATCGCCGCTCACGTGGATGTTTCAGACAGATTATGCGCAGTTCTCCGCTCGCCCGTGTTTCGAGGGTGCAATCTGCACATTGCGCGTTTGCAATGATCCGCCGCACTAACTGAGTAAAACAGTGGAGATTTCGCGGGCTGGTGCTTGGCACGCCTATCGCATTATCGCTTGCTCAGAACGTGGCTCCCCTGAAGGTGTCCCCCCGCCTTCGAGCCACTGAGCGGCGGTCGCGCCGGTTCCTGTCCCCCCTGGAGCCCCGACCGCCGTTTTTTTTACCTACGGCGTGTACGCCTGAGTCCGACCTACCGATACATGGTGCGTGTTGCGCCAGCTCGTGACTGGTCTCTTGGACGCGCTTGCCCCACCTGTATGTCCAGCGTGCGAGCTCTCCTACATCTCAGCAGAAGGTGAGGCATGCCTTTGTGCCGCATGCGCTGTTTTGGTCGAAAGGCCAGAGGCAGAATGGCGAGCGCCCGCTCGGCACGCAGTCGCGGTGCTCTACCAGGGGCCTGTGGCCGACGCCATCCGACATTTCAAGTATGCGAACAAGAGCGAGCGGTCGCGCCAGCTCGCTCCGCTCCTCGTTCAGGCCGCGCTCGCGTACGCAGGACGCGTGGACGCCGTCGTGCCCATGCCGCTGCATCCCTCCAAGCTCAGAGAGCGGGGCTGGAACCCCTCGGCCCTCCTGGCCTCGCCCGTGGCCCGCGCGCTGGGTGTCCCGCTCTGCGATCACTACCTGCGGCGCGTGCGCGCGACGGCGGCCCAGGCCGGCCTCTCGCGCGCCGACCGCATTCGCAACGTGCAGGGCGCGTTCGCCGCGAAGGAAGTGCGTCCGACGCGCGTTCTCCTGATCGACGATGTTCGCACCACCTCGGCCACCCTGGACGAAGCCGCGCGTTGCCTCGAAGGGCGCGGCCACGACGTCTACACGCTCGCACTCGCGTGGGCCGAGCACGACGCACGCGCGCTCGGTGCGGAAGGAGCGCCCGGCTGAGCGCCTGTGTAAGCTGGCGCGCGTGTGGCGACAGGCCCTGCTCGTGGCGTTGTGCGCAGCGTGCTCCGGGTGCGCAAGCCGGCCCACAGGGCCCCTGTTTCGCGACGAGCAATACTTGCGCTTCGGCGTCGATCCCCGCAGCGAAGCGGACGCGCTGATCAAGCTCTACGCCGAACAAGCGGAGCCGCTCGCGCTGCGCGTGTCGGGACGCGACTTCACGGCGCTCGGCTTCATGGACAAGCAAGGCCGCAGCACGCGCGCTCGCGTGATCACCGGACGCGGCATCGCGCTCGCGCTCGACCCGGAGCGGCCCTCGCCGCTCACGGCGGCGAGGCGCTACGCACTGCTCGCGCCGCCTGTGCCTGACACGCACGACGCGGATCGCGACGGCTTCGAGGAGGTGTTCATCGAGGAGCGGCTGGCGGCGCACACGTGTCTGCTCGTGTTCCGCGTTCGCGACGTCGGCGACGTGGATCGCGTGGCCGCGCCGCTGCAGGCGTTCGGGCGCGAGCACTGTCCAACCGGGGTCGGCGACGTGGACCACGACGGCAAGGCGGAGCTGTTCGCGGACGTCGAGCTCGTGGACTTCGAGCTGGACACGCCTCCGAGCCTGCGCGTGGTGCTATGGCCCGAGGGGCACAAGTTCGTGCCGGACACCCAGGGCCGCAAGCTCGCGCAGTACGTGGCCGCGCAGCAGGCCGCGCGCGAGCTGGAGCTGGAGCACGCGCAGCTCACCTCGGATGTGCCTTCGACACTGCGCCTGGCAGTGGAGCTGGCCGCGCTCACGCACCTGCTCGGGCTGTCGGCCGCGGATCAGGTCGAGCGCTTCGAACGTGCGCTGTCCGGAGTGGCGCTGAGCGAGCCACAGCGGCTGTGGGCCGAGGCGGCACGCAAGCTCATGACGAACGCCTGGGTGGATCCCGAGCCCAAGCCGAGCGCCACCGGCCCGGACCACGTGCTGGACGGCGGCGGCACGCCCGCGCCGCTGTGATGAGCGGAGGTCGGGAGCCGCACCGCTTCGGTGCGGCTCCCGCGACCGCCGCTGTAATTAAACCAGGCTCGCCGAGCCCGGCGCGAGCTGATACACCACGCCCGCACATGAGCAAGAAGGGCAAGAGCAGCGCCAGCGACGCGCGCGAGCAGCTGATCTGTCGCAATCCCAAGGCGGAGCGCAACTTCGACGTGGAAGAGCGCTTCGAGGCCGGGCTGGTGCTGACCGGCTCCGAGGTCAAGAGCTTGCGCGCCAAGCACGCCGATTTGGAGGGCGCGTACGCCAGCATCGAGAACATGGAGCTGTTCCTGTTTCACATGCACATCGGCCCGTACAAGCAGGCCGGGCATTTCGGCCACGAGGAGAAGCGCAGGCGCAAGCTGCTCATGCACAAGCGCGAGCTGGAGCGGCTCACCGGCCGCATCGCCATGCGCGGCTACGCGCTCGTGCCGGCGAAGGTGTACTGGAAGAACGGGCGCGCCAAGGTGGAGCTGGTGCTCGGCAAGGGACGCAAGGTCCACGACCAGCGCGAGACCATCAAGCGCGAGCTGGACCTCAAGGAGGCGCGCGCCGCGATGGCGCGCCGCGGGAGTCGACATGATTGAAGCTCCGCTGCGCATCGACAACGCGCACGAAGCCGTCGCCGTGAGCTGCGACGCCAGCATCATCGTGTTCCACGCGCCGAAGGCGTTTCCGCCCGGCCAGCCCGTGGCGCTCTCGCTCTGGCCGGCGCGCGACAAGCCGCTGTCGCTCCAGGCGCGCAGCATCGGCAGCAAGCTGCTGCCCGATCAGCGCTTCGAAGTGCGCGCGCGCCTCGTGAACTTGAGCCGCCAGGCTCGGGAAGAGCTGCTGGCGGCGTTCGGCTCCGGCTGAGGCTCAGTCGAGCGCCGAGAACACGGCGCGCTTGACCATATCGTACTCGTTCGGCAGCTGCACCGGCTTGTTCGGATACAGGCTCTCGACGTCTTCGATGCGGCCCTCGTGGTAGCGCACCTTGAAGTCGGTGAACTTCAAGCCGCTCGCGGTGGACACCACGACCACGCGCTCGGTCTTCTTGATCTCGCCGCGCTTCACCAGCTTCACGAGCGCAGCCAGCGCCACGCCGGTGTGCGGACAGGCGAACGTGCCCGTGCGATCGGCGGCCGCCGCGGCCTCGGCCAGCTCCGATTCGCTCGCCTGCTCGACCACACCCTCGTAGCGCTGCAGGGTGCGGATGGCGCGCCGGATCGAGACCGGATTGCCGATGCGGATCGCGCTCGCCTCGGTCTGCGTCGCGGTGATCGGCTCGTACTTGTCGAAGCCCTTCTGCGACGCGAGGTAGAGCGGATTTGCGGCCTGCGCCTGCGCCACGCAGATGCGCGGCTTCTTCGAGATGAGGCCGAGCGCCAGCATCATGTCGAAGCCAGAGCCGAGCGCGGAGACGTTGCCGAGATTGCCGCCCGGGATGATCACCCAGTCCGGAACTTCCCAGTCGAACTGCTGCACGATCTCGATGGCCACCGTCTTCTGACCCTCGAGGCGCAGCGAGTTCATGGAGTTGGCCAGGTACACGCCGTCTTCCTGCGCGAGGCGCTGCACGATCGCCATGCAGCCGTCGAAGTCCGTGTCGAGCGCGCACACCTGGGCGCCGTTCGCGAGCGGCTGCACCAGCTGCGCGGTCGTGACCTTGCCGCGTGGCAGGAGCACGGACGCGCGAATGCCTGCGGCCGCACAGTACGCGGCCAGCGCGGCCGAGGTGTCGCCGGTGGACGCGCACACGATCGCCCGGATCGGCTTGCCGTTCTTGATCATCTGCTTGACCACGCTGACGAGCACGGTCATGCCGAGGTCCTTGAACGAGCCCGTGTGGCTGTTGCCGCACAGCTTGATCCACAGGTCGGGCAGGCCGAGGGTCGCGCCATAGCGCTCCGCCCAGAACAGGTTCGTGCCACCCTCGTGCAGCGAGACGACGCAATCGTCATCGAGCTGCGGCATCACCCACTCCTTCTTCCCCCAGACACCGCTCGCGTAGGGCCAGCGGTTGGAGCTCTTGCGCTCATCGAAGAGCCGCGTCCAGGCAGAGGAGCTGCGCTCCTTGAGCGCATCGAGATCGTGGCGGACTTCCAGTAGCTCGCCGCATTTGGGGCAGTGGTAGATGACCTGCTCGACGTCGTAGCTGCCCTCACAGCCCGCGACGCAGCGGAATGCACATCGATAGTCCATGGTGCGCGAGTATAGAGGAGGCCGGCCCTTCGAGCATGCCATTACCTCGGGCTCGGCGGTCCGCCCTGCTCGCCGCGCAGCCTGCCGCCCAAACGGCCGAATTCCGGAGTCGTTGCGGGCATTCGCCGGCGCGTGCGGCGCCGGCATGGCTCAGTCACGGCATTCGCCGAGATCCTGGCTCGTGACCTGCTCCCGCAGGGATTCGTTGTGGGCGAGGAAGGCGCGCTGGACTTCCTCCGGCACGCGATGGGTAGCGAACACGTTGCGCAGCAGCTGCAGGCGTCTCGCGAACTGCCCGCCCATGATGCGGTGCTTGGCGTGCGCGGCGCGCAGCGGCCGGCCGCCGTACGCATGGGGGCCGCCGAGGAATTGGCTGGCGTGCTGAAATTCCAAGTCTTTGATGCGCTGCCGGTCCACTCCGCTAAACAAGTAGCCGATCATGATGTCGTCGTAGACACGATCGATGAAGTCGTCGATCACGGCGCGCAGCGCTGGCTCACCGCCCATGCGGGCGTAGAGCGAGTCGGGCGATGTCTCGGCAGCCATGCTCAGATTGTGACCCGAACCACCTCGCTGGTCGAGAGCTCGGCCAGGCGCGCCAGCATCGTGGGGTACTGCATGGCGATGCGCGAGAAGCGCGCGGAGGGCAAGCGCAGCACGATCATGTCTACGCGCGTGATCACGTCGACCTGCGAGGGATCCTGCGTGAGCAACGTGTTCTGACCGAACATGCTGCCGGGGGGCGCGATCCGCTCCGGCGCGCCCGGTTGGTTCACGCTCAGCGTGCCCGTGAGCGAGATGTACAGGCCGTCCATCTTCTTGCCCACGACCGCGAGCATGGTGCCCGCCGCCACGCGCCGCACCTCGAACAGGCGTGCGAGCTCGCTCTTGGTCGCGGGGTCGAACTCCTGGAACAGCGGGGAGACCTGCAACAGGTTGCCGAGCAAGCGCCGCGTGAGCAGCTCGAGCACGAGGCCCGCGAGCGGCGGGTGCTCCTGGACGATGTCGAGCAGCACGTCGCGCGGCACGCGCAGCGCGGTGAGCTGACCCATCACGATTACGTCCGCGTGCGAGCGGTCGTCCTCCAGAAGCACGGACTCGCCGAACACGTCGCCCTCGGCCAGCGTGAGCTCGAAGGCCTGACCCGGCACGACGACGTTCACGCTGCCATCGACGATGCCATACAGCGCGTCGCTGTAGTCGCCATGGCGCAGCACGTGCGCCTCGTGTGCGAGCTCGATCAGCTGCGAGCCGGCGATCATGCGGCTGAGCGCGCTGCGCGGCAGCTCCGCAAACAGCGGGAAAAGCGGCAAGCTGGCCAGGGTCGCCGGCGCGGGGGGCTCGGGCCGCGCGGACTCGAGCACCGGCAGCGGCATCCGCACGCTCACCTCGGCCTCGCTCAGCGCCAGCTCGTCTGCGAAGTCCGCGAGCTCGTCGGGCACCGCGGGCGCGGCTGTCCGCAACGCCGCGCTCGAGCCGAGCAGCGCTGCGAGCGCGGGGTCCGCAGCCCGCGAAGAGAGGGTCGGCGCGTGCATCCGGGGTGGCGCGCTCGAGAAGCGCGTCTCGTTCGCCGGGCCGTTGACGTCGATGGTCAGCTCCGGCACGAGCGACAGCGCGCGGCTGTAGATCTCCTCGAGCGCCATCCGCTCTGAAGCTGGTGGCGGCGGAGGCAGCTGGCCACGCTGCGGTGGCAGCGAGAGCTGATCCAGCGTCGCGCCGGGCCGCAGCGCGACGCGCGCGATCGGAGCCACGCTCGTCACCGCAAACGCCTGCGGAGGCGGCGGTGGCGCAGCGGCCCGCGCAGCTGTGGGCTGCGGCCCCCGCTGGCCCGCGGCTGGTAGCGGCAGACGCCCGGGCGCTTCGATCGGCGTCCCGCGCGAGGCTTCGCCCAGATGCGGAGCGCCGGGGTTCGCACGCTGACCTGACCGCGCCGCTGTCGACGCCGGCTCCGGGCGCGCTGCGGGGCCACGACCGCCGGACGCAGGAACGGCGAAATCCTCGGTGCGGTCCGCAGCCCGCGCGGCCGGCATGCCGTGCGTGTTCGAAGGGGCTGCGTGCGGAGGTCGCGCAGGTCCGGGCGGCCGCGCCGCCGCCGGCGGCTCCCCCGGCCCCGACAGGCGCGCGCGCGGCGGTAGGCTCAGGCTCGGCTCGAACGGCTTTCCGCCAGGCGCCGGCCTGCGTGCGGCGGGCGCTGCCTCTCCGGGCCGGCCGGGCGGAGCCGCAGCTGTCCGCGGCGGGGCGACAGGCGTGCGAGCACCCCGCGGCGGGGCGGGCGCAACGGCACGCTGCGGTGGCGCAGGCGTCCACCCGCCCGCATGCCCCGGCACAGCGGGGCCACCTGCAGAGCGCGGTGCGGCCGGCGCGGACCAGGGCAAGACAGAGTCCGCCGCCGGCGGCAGCGGAGCGAGCGGCGCATCGTCCAGCAGCAACATCGGGTTGCGCGGCGGCCGCTTCGCCGCTCGTAGCTGCTGCGCGGCCTGCGGATCGACGCGCTCCAGGATCTCGATGCGCGCTGGATCGAGCTGCACCACCGTCTTCGCCATCGCCACCGCACGCGCGATGAAACCCTGATCCGTGTACAGGCTGACGGCCTGCTCGAAGCACTCCACCGCCTCGGCGTTGCGCCCCAGCTTCCGCAGCAAGTCGCCTTGCTTGTGCGGCCAGCGCACGTTCTGTGGCTCGTAGCGGCGCAGCTCACTCAGCGCTTCCACCGCCTCGGCGTGACGGTTGCCCTCGAGGGCCTTGTCGAGCTTGCTTCGGGCTTTGCGCAGTGCCTTGTCTTCGCCCATGAAGCTCGCGCTCAGTGCAGGGTGCGGCTCCTCCATAGTAGCGCCGCATGAGCGCGCGCGCCCAGTAACCCCACGTTCGGCTCGCGCACTACGCTCACGGGGATGCTCTTCATCAGCTGACTCATGCGACCTTTGTCGCAGAAGCTACGCATGAACGCAGACCAGTCCAGCTGATCGACCATGCGCGCAGCGATCCCTCCAGCGATGTACAGACCACCTGTCGGCAGCACCTTGAGAGCCAGGTTTCCGGCCTCTGCGCCATACGCAGACGTGAACAACGCGAGCGCCCGCGCCGCCGCCGGATCTTCCTTCGCGCGCGCCGCGATCACCGCGCCGTGCGACTCGGTCGCGAAGCGCCGCCGCGTCTCCGGATCGTCGGGCGCGAGCTTCGCGGCGACCACGAAGTCGTACAGGCTCGAAAGCCCAAGCCCAGACACCACGCGCTCCACGGACACGTGCTCGCTCTGCGCGCCGAGGAACTGCAGCAACTTCCACTCGAGCTCGTTGCGCGGCGAGAAGTCGCTGTGACCGCCCTCCCCCGGCAACACGCGCACGCCGCCGCTCTCCATCGGCAGCGCGACTGCCTCGCCGAGACCCGTGCCCGCGCCGATCACCGCGTACACACCGCGCGCCTCGCGCGAGCCGCTCTGCAAGGTGTGGAGCGACGCCGCGGGCAGCTCCAGCACGCCGAGCGCGACCGCGTGGAAGTCATTGATCAGCGCGACGGGCACGTGGAGCGAGGTGCTCAGCTCGTGCTCCGAGATCACCCATGGCAGGTTCGTGGTCGAGCACACTCCGTTCTGCACCGGGCCGGCCACGCTGAACACGGCCGAGTCCAGAGATCGCGTGCTGCCGAGCGTCGGCAAGAAGCGCTGCAGCACGACGGCCAGGCTCTCGTGTTCCTGGCTGGCGTACACCTTCTCGGCCACCGTCTTGTAGCCACCGGTGCTCGTGCTCTCGTACACCCCGAGCGCCGTCTTCGTGCCACCAATATCGCCTACCAATACGTTCATGTGGACTCCAAGGGTGTTACCGGAGGCGGTGTCCCCGGGTAAGTTTGCCAAAGGCCGCAGGCCGCTCTACACCGTGCCGATGCGACGCCTGGGCATCGACCTCGGAACGGTACGCACTGGGCTCGCCATCGCCGAGCCGGATGTGTGTGTGGCCACGCCTCTTTGTACAGTCCGGCACGCCAGCTTGCCAGAAGCGGTGACCCGCGTGACCGAGCTGGTGACGCGCGAGCAGATCCAGCAAGCGATCGTCGGCCTGCCGCTTCGGCTCGATGGCAGCGAGGGAGACGCGGCCCGCCGCGTGCGGCAGTTTGCGCAAGCGCTCGCTCGCTCCGCGCGCATTCCAGTGCGGCTCTGGGACGAGCGGCTGTCGACGGTTGCGGCGCAAAACAGCCTTCGCGAGCAGGGCGTCCGCAGCACGGCGCAGCGGCGCGTCGTCGACCAGGTGGCCGCGACCCTGCTCTTGCAGAGTTTTTTGGAGCACGTGAGCAGCGCGCGCCCCGAGCACGACGAGGCGGGTGAGCCTTCGTGAGCCGAGCTCGGACCCGGCGATCGGAGATCGAGGCACGGGCATGAAGCGCGTCGTCGTCGGCATGATTGTGGTGCTCGCCTTGGCCGTAGCAGCCCTGACGTGGCTGGTCGTCATTTATCCCACGCAGAAGCCGGAACAGAAACCAAGCAAGACCGTGGCCATCCACCTGCAGCCGGGCGCCACGCTCGAGGACGTGGCGGGACAGCTCCACGCGCGCGGCTTGCTCCCGCAGCCGAGCGTCTTCGCGCTGTACGCACACGTGATGGGCGCACGCACGCGGCTGAAGCAGGGTCAGGTGCTCGTGACGTCACAGATGACCATCCGCCAGCTGCTGCAGCGCGTCGCCACGGGTTACGGGTCGACGCCGCTGCTCATCACCATCCCGGAGGGCTTCAGCCGCTTCGAGGTGGCGCAGCGTCTGGGCGAGTGGGGCGTGTGTGATGCCGCAGCGTTTCTGGCTGCCGATGCTGCGCCGCCCGGGGTCGAGCCGCCGCCGCCGACGGCGGAGGGTTATCTGTTTCCGGACACGTACTGGCTGCAAGATGGCATGCCGGCGAGTCAGGTCTGGAAAAAGCTGACCGACAACGCGCAGCGCCGCATGTCCAAGCTGTTCGAGAGCGAGGCCGCTGCCCTCGCGCAGTTGCGAGAGCAGCTGGGCTTCGGGCCACGCGAGGTGGTGATCCTCGCGTCGATCGTCGAGAAAGAAGCGCACGTTCCGAGCGAGCAACCGTTGATCGCGGGCGTGTTTCTGAACCGCTTGCGCGATCCGGGCTTCAAACCGAAACGCCTGCAGGCGGATCCGACGGTCGCCTACGGCTGCAACATGCGCCGCGATCTGGCGAGCTGCAGCGCGTTCGATGGCAAGCGGGTCACGCGCGTCATGACCTCGGATCCCGACAATCCCTACAACACCTACCGGATCGAGGGCTTGCCGCCGACGGCCATCGCCAACCCTGGATTGTCCGCGTTACGCGCGGTGTTGCACCCCGCAGAGCACGGTTTTTTCTACTTCGTGGCGCGGCGCGACGGACATCACAGCTTCAGCGCCAGCCTCGCTGAGCACAACGTCGCCGTGCACGGGGAGCCGAGCAGCGCAATCAAGTAGGCGCCGGGTTGCGTCCGCTCGCACACGGCCACTATGGTAGACGCACGCCCTGGCTGCGCGCACCGCTGCCACCGCGACGCAAGGTATGGAGAAGCCGAAGTCCGAGAACATCACCTGGCACAGCGGGGGAATCACGCGCGCCGAGCGCGAAGCGGTGCGAGGACACCGCGGTGCGACGCTGTGGTTCACGGGCCTGTCTGGCTCCGGAAAGAGCACGCTCGCCACCGAGGTCGAGCGCCGGCTGCTGGCTCGGCGCTGCGCGACCTACTTGCTCGACGGCGACAACGTCCGCCACGGCCTCAATCGGGATCTCGGGTTCGCGCCCGCGGATCGCAGCGAAAACAACCGTCGCATCGGCGAGGTCGCCAAGCTGTTCACGGATGCTGGCGTGCTGTGCCTGTGCGCGTTCATCTCTCCCTACCGCAGCGATCGGGCGAAGCTGAGAGCGGCGATCGGTCAGCCGAATGCGCGCGACTTCATCGAGGTCTACGTGCGCGCCTCCCTCGGCAAGTGCGAGGAGCGCGACCCGAAGGGTCTGTACAAGCGCGCGCGCGCCGGGCAGATCCCGGACATGACCGGGATCGGCGCGCCGTACGAAGAGCCCGAGACCCCGGAGCTGGTCCTCGACACGGAGACCGCCCCGATCGAAGCCAACGTGGACGACGTGGTGCGATACCTCGAGCGCGGCGGCTACATCGAGCGGAGCTAGTACTAGAGCGCCTCGGCGATGGCCTTTGCCAGCTTCGCGATGCCCTCGGCGATACGCTCCTCGCTCTGCACGCCGAACGACAGGCGCATGCTCGAGCTCGGCCGCTCGCTGCGCGCGGGGTAGCAGTACTCTCCTGGCACGTACAACACCCCGAGCTCGCGCGCCCGCAGGAGCAGCCGCCCGCGCGAGCTTGTGTCCACGTACTCCGGCAGGTTCAGCCACACGTACAGGCCGCCGTTTGGCCGCTGATAGCTGCAGCCGCCGAGCGGTGCGACGTGCTCGTCGAGCGCCGCCAGCATGGCGGCCGCCTTGCTGGCGTAGATCTCGCGCAGGAGCTGCGCCTGCGGCTCGAGCAGCCCGAGCTCGAGCGCCCGGCTCACCAGACACTGGCTCAGGTGCGGCGAGCCGAAGTCCAGGTTGCCCTTGAGCGACAGCACCGCGGGCGCGAGCGTCTTTGGTAAGATCCCGAAGCCGACGCGCACGCCGGGCGCAAACGACTTCGAGAACGTGCCCGCGTACACCACCGTCTCGCCGTGCGTGTCGTAGGCGCGCACGCTGGCTTCGTCTGCACCGGAGAAGCGCAGCTCGCGGTAGGCCGCGTCCTCGATGACGTAGATGCGGTGCGAGCGCGAGTAGCGCTCAGCGATCGCGACCAGCTGCGCCCGACGCTCGGCCGCCAGGCTGACGCCGCGCGGATTGTCGAAGTAGCTCATCACGTAGATGGCTTTGACGCGGCCCAGCGTTCCCGTGGCGGCCTGGCGTTCCAGCTCGGCCTCGAGCGCGGGCATCAGCATGCCGTTCTCGTCGGACGGGACGCCGACGCAGTGCCCGCCCACGCTCTCGATGAGGCCCGTGAACACGAAGTAGGTCGGCGCGTCGCACAGCACGCAGTCGCCCGGGTCGAGCAGCGCATCCGCCAGCAGCGCGAGCAGCTGGTTACTGCCGGCCGTCAGCACGACTTGCTCCTCGGTCGGTGGATCGATGAGCGACTCGCGCGGCGTGTGCGCGTCGGCCACATCCGCGCGCAGCACGCGCTCGAGCACCTGGCGGCGCAGCGGCGTGTTGCCGGGGGTCGAGCCGTACTGCAGCGCGACGCGCGCCACCTCCGGATCGGAGAGCAGCGACACGGCGGCCGTGCGCGCGGCCTCGGTCGGTAGACTCGTCGGGTCCACGAAGCCCGCGGCCAGCGAGATCAACCCGGGTTGCTCCAGCGCCTGGCGCATGAGCGCGCTGATCGGCGCGTCGGCTGCGCGCAGCGCGCGTGCGCTCAGGCTCGGCTGTGCTGCGTGTCGTCGTGCTTGCATGGCTCTCTCCTCAGCTCGACCTCGAGGTTGCGAACTCCGCGAGCAACCGCCACACCGGCTCCAAAGCAGCGTCGAGCCCGGCCTGCAGCAGATGTCCGCCGTGGAACACCGAGAGCTGGCCGCCGAAGTGCTGAGCCAGCTTCTTTGCCTGCTCGATGCCCGTGACGTGATCCGCTTCGCCCGCGACCGTGATGACGTGCGAAGCCGGGATCAGCGACGGCCGCGAGAACGGGCTGATCGGTGCGTGCGCGCGCGCGAGCGCGTCACGCTGCAGAGCTTGCTCTGCGCTGCTACCGACCATGCGCCCGCTCTCGTGCGCGAAATCTTCGATCGCCGCGAGCGGCACGAGCGGGACCGCGAAGCGCAGGTCTCGCTCGACGGTCGCGAGCAGCGCAGCGCTGTACGCGCCGAGGCTCATGCCCATCACGCCGAGGGCATCCACACCCGTCAGGCGCAGGAAGTCGAACAGCGCGCGGTGGTCGAACACCACCTGCCGGAAGCCCTCGATCGTGAAGCGCGGGTCACTCGAGGGAAACGCGGGCGGTAGGTAGCCGCGGCTCTCCGCTCGCCGCGGGCCGTGCAGCGGCAACACGCTGATCACCACGTCGAGCCCGCTCTGGAACAGGCGCTTGATCGGCCAGAGGCGCTCCTCGATCAGGTAGTTGCCCGCGAGGTAGCCGTGGATCAGCACGACACACGGGCGCGGCCCGCCGGCATGTCTGAACCAACGCGCCTGCGCCGTCTGGTTGGCGCGCGCCCGCAGGTACTTGTCCCGCAGCTCACCGCTGCGATCGATGCCGAAGCGGCTCAGGTCCACGGCACCCGGCGTGAAGCCGAGCGCCTGTTGCTCGGCGTCCGGCAGAGCCGCGACGTGCGCCTCCACCGCGACGCGCGTCCACAGCGGCTCGAAGGCGCTCGGCCAGCGTAGGTCGATGACCTCGCCGCGCTCCGCATAGCTGCGCACGCGCGTCTGCTCGGGGAGCACCGCCGCTGGCCGCGGCAGAAGCGCGTTCTGCGTGCTGAGGAACTCCGGCCGTCCGTAGAAGCTCGCGATCAGCGACAGCGCGCGCAAGCGGCCCTCGTGATCCAGACGCTCGGCCCGGGACGCGCGCACGAAGCGGCGCGGCGGGTTGAGCGCCGTGCCCTTGAACGCGAGGTCGAGCCCACGCGCCAGCTGTGCCACGGTCCTGCGAAGCAACGGATTCTGCATGCGCTTCGGCCTACCAGGCGCACCGCGCCGAGTAAAGCCGCAGAAGCGGGGCCCCGCGATCGCGCTACCGCGGCGCAGGGTGTCTCGCGTATCCTCGCCGCCATCATGGCCAAGAAGGAACAACACGCCATCTCGCCGACGCGCGCAGAGGATTATCCCGAGTGGTATCAGCAGGTCATCAAGGCCGCGGACCTCGCGGAGCAGTCGCCCGTGCGCGGCTGCATGGTGATCAAGCCGTGGGGCTACGCCCTGTGGGAGAACATGCAGCGCGTGCTGGACGCCGACTTCAAGCGCACCGGCCACCGGAACGCCTACTTCCCGCTGTTCATCCCGAAGAGCTTCCTCGAGAAGGAGGCCGAGCACGTGGAGGGCTTCGCCAAGGAGTGCGCCGTGGTCACGCACCACCGGCTCGAGGCCGGTCCAGATGGCAAGTTGGTCCCCGCCGGTGAGCTGGAAGAGCCGCTGATCGTGCGGCCCACCTCCGAGACGATCATCGGGGCCAGCTTCGCGAAGTGGGTGCAGTCTTACCGGGACCTGCCGCTGCTCATCAACCAGTGGGCGAACGTGGTCCGCTGGGAGCTGCGCACGCGCATGTTCCTGCGAACGGCGGAGTTTCTGTGGCAGGAGGGGCACACCGTCCACGCCACCGCGGAAGAAGCGTTGGCCGAGACGCGGCAGATGCTCGACGTGTACGCCGACTTCGCCGAGCGCTACCTGGCCATGCCCGTGATCCGCGGCGAGAAGTCCGCCGCCGAGCGCTTCCCGGGCGCGGTCTCCACGTTCTGCGTGGAAGCCATGATGCAGGACGGCAAGGCGCTGCAGGCTGGCACCTCGCACTTCCTCGGTCAGAACTTCGCGAAGGCCTCGGAGATTCGTTTCCTCGACGAGACGGGCGTGCTGCAGCACGCCTGGACCACGTCGTGGGGTGTGTCGACGCGCCTCATCGGCGGACTGCTCATGACGCACAGCGATGACGATGGCCTCGTGCTGCCGCCGCGCATCGCGCCCGCGCACGTCGTGATCTTGCCCGTCACGGCGAAGGCCGAGCGACCGGAGGAGGTGATCGCGTACTGCAAGCAGCTGCAGGCGGATCTGCGCGGGCTGCGCTACCAGGGCCGCGAGGTCGAGGTCGAGCTGGACCTGCGCGACTTGCGCGGCGGCGAGAAGGCGTGGAGCTGGGTCAAAAAGGGCGTGCCGGTGCGGCTCGAGATCGGTCCGCGCGACATCGCGCAGGACGCCGTGTTCATGGCGCGCCGCGATCGCCCGGCGAACGAGAAGCAAGGCCTGCCGCGCGCGAAGTTCATCGAGGGCCTGCCCGCGTTGCTCGATGAGATCCAGGACGGCCTGTTCGCGCGCGCGGAGCAGCGCCGCGAGCAGAGCACGCGCGAGCTCGACACTAAGCAGGACGTGTACGCGTATTTCGGCGCGGACAAAGGCGAGTCCGCCGCAGCGCCCGGCTTCGCGCTCACGCACTGGTCCGGCGACCCCAGCATCGAAGCGCAGCTCAAGCAGGATCTCGGCGTGACATTGCGCTGCATCCCGCTCGAGGCGAGCGGCCCGGGCACCTGCCCGTTCACGGGCCAGCCCTCGAAGCAGCGTGTGGTGTGGGCCAAAGCGTACTGAGCCCGCTCCAGCTCCAAACAGCGAAGGCCCCGGACGCGCTGCGTACGGGGCCTTCTGCGAGTGTGCCAGCGAGGAGCTCAGTCCGCGTATTGCTTCGCGATCTGCTCGGCCTTCAAGACGAGCTCCTTCGTGTACACGCGGCCGATCTGGCGCTCGCGCACGGCCTCGCCGACCTTCACCCACTCGTTCACGTTGTTGAGCTTCACGGGCTTGTGGCCGCGCTCGACGAGCTTCTTGTAGGCGCGCTCGTCCTCCTTGCGGATCGTGAGCTGGTTCTTCTGGCCCTGCTCTTCGGCGAGCGCGGTCATCGAGTCGCGCGCGTTCTGCGGCAGCGCGTCCCAGGCGCCGCGGCGAATGGCGAACGCACCGCTGATGAAGCCCATGCCCTGCTCCGTGATGTAGTGCGTGCCGGTGTGCCACTGCAGCGCAGCGCCCATGACCGCGGAGATCCAGACGACGTCGATCATGTTCGTCTGCAGCGCACCGTAGACCTCCATCAGGCCCAGCGGGATGCCGGTCGCGCCCACCTGCTTGTAGAACTCCTTGAGCGCCTCGCTCTGCGGGTACAGCCAAGGACGCGCCTTCCTGAAATCGGCGAGGCTCGAGACTGGGGCCTTCGACAACAGGCGCAGACGACCGACGTCACCCCACGCCATGATCTTGAAGCCGTTGTCGTACGCTTCCTTGTTCATCGCCGGCGTGAGCGCGGCGCGCACCGCGTCCAGCTGCTTGTAGTTCGTGAACAGCGCGGGCGATGAGAGCACGAGCGCCTGGCGCACGAACTGGCTGCACAGCTCCACACTCAGCGGCGCGGCGTCCATCTGGCCGGTCTTCATCTTCCGCAACACGTCGGTGTCGTCGCCCGCTGCCCCACCCCAGTAGATGCGGACCGACACCGCGTTGTTCGTCATCGCCGCGAGCTTGTCGTTGTACTTCTTGACCTCGATGGCGATTTCCTGCGTGCGCGGGATCGCCAGTGCCACCTTGAGCACCTGTTGCTCCGCAGCTTTCGCGAACGTTCCAGGTACTACCCCGAGTAGCGCCGCGAGCAGCACGAGCACCACACAACCCCGCGCCACGCTTACCTTCTGACCAGCCATGAGTCCTCCAGAACCTTGCGCGGGGTGCTTACCAAATCCGCACAACTGCGCAAACCGAGTGCGCGAACATTCCATGTTCAGACGCGCCTGCGAAGCCCAAATGCAAGCGTCTGAAAGTTTGACGCGTGTAGCTCGATCAGTCGATGCCGACTGAAAGTGTCAGACCGCACGCTCGCCTTCGGAGCCGGCGGGGCGAAACAGCGCAGGCACTCCAACCCCAGGGACAACAACGCATACCAGGCCGACTTGCTCGAGCCGTGCGCGCAGCTGCAGCCCGTCAGGTTCGCGAAACGCGTCGCCAGGAGCCAGCACACAGGCCCGCTGGCCCTCTCGTACGGCCGCCGCCATACGCTGCAGGCTCACATCCCCCTCCAGCGCTGGCCAGCCAGCGAGCCGCAGGCGCTCGGCGTCGCGCCGGCTGAGCTCCGCGACGGCTTCGGTCAGCTGCGGCGCGACCAGCACCAGGTCGGCGCGCTGCAAAAGGCGCAGCGCGCGAAACGAGATCAGCTCCGGATCGTCCGGCCCGGCACCGATCAGGTAGATCTCCCCGGCGAGCCTCGGCTCGCTGCCGCTGACAGCGGCGAGCTTCGCACGCAGCTGCTGCTCTGCGACGGCGCGCTGCCCGCGCAGCACGAGCTCTGCGATCTTACCCTCGAACACCTCTTCCCAGAAGCGTCGTCGCGCATTCACGTCTGGCAGACGCGCCTGCACCTCGCCGCGCAGAGCGGCGGACAAGCTCGCGAGCTCACCGTACGCGGCCGGGACGTGCGCCTCGATCGAGCCGCGCAGCAAGCGCGCGAGCACAGGCGCGCTGCCGCCCGTGCCGATGGCGATCAAGATCGGCGAGCGATCCACCAGCGCGGGCACGATCACGCTGCACAGCTCGGGATCGTCCACGACGTTGACCGGCAGCTGTCGCGCCTGCGCGTCGCGCGAGACGGCGCGGTTCACTTCGCGCTCGTCAGTCGCGGCCACCACGAGCACGGCCCCCTCCAAGTCGGCCGGCTGATACGGGCGAGCCCTGTGCTCCAGCAGCCCCGCCTCGCGCTGCACGCACAGCGGCTCGCTCAGCTCCGGCGCGACCACACACACGCGGGCCTCGGCTCGCACGAGCAGGCTCACCTTGCGCGCCGCCACTTCACCACCGCCGACCACCAGGCAGCGACGGCCGCGCAAATCCATGAAGACGGGAAAGTAGTCCACGCGCGGAGGGTAGCTCACGGCCCCACCGCGCTGCTGGAACGATGCGCGCTTTTTGAGCGGTGCCGCTGCCCGCTGCTTGCACGGGGGGTACAGTAACCCCATGTCTCGAACGCAACACGAGCCCGGTGTGGTGCGGGGCGAGTTCTGGCACGTCATCGAAGATGGCCGGCGCGTGATGTGCGACCTCTGCCCGCGAGCGTGCAAGCTGCAAGACGGTCAGCGCGGCTTCTGTTTCGTGCGCAAGGCGCAGGGCGGCGGCATCGATCTGACGAGCTACGCGCGCGCCTCGGGCTTCTGCATCGATCCCATCGAGAAGAAGCCGCTCTACCACTTCTACCCAGGCACGAGCGTGCTGTCGTTCGGCACGGCGGGCTGCAACCTCGGCTGCCGCTTCTGCCAGAACTGGGATATCTCGAAGGCGCGCGAAGACGACAAGCTGCAAGCGCACGCAGCGCCCGAGCGCGTGGCGCAGGCGGCGCGCGACGCCGGCTGCAGGAGCGTGGCGTTCACCTACAACGATCCCGTGATCTTCGCCGAATACGCGGTGGACACGGCGCACGCCGCGCGCGAGCTCGGGGTCAAGACGGTGGCCGTGACCGCGGGCTACATCACGGCCGCCGCGCGCGAGAGCTTCTTTGCGCCCATGGATGCCGCGAACGTGGATCTGAAGGCGTTCAGTGAGCGCTTCTACCAGAAGCTGTGCTTCGCCGAGCTCGCGCCCGTGCTCGAGACCTTGCGCTGGCTGAAGCACGAGAGCCGCGTTTGGCTCGAGGTCACCACCCTGCTCATCCCCGGGCACAACGACTCCGACGCGGAGCTAGCCCAGCTCGCGGACTGGTTCGCGGAGCACCTCGGCGCCGACACCCCGCTGCACTTCACGGCCTACCATCCGGACTACAAGCTCGACGCGCCCCCCACCCCCGCGGCGACTCTGCTGCGAGCCCGCGAGCGCGCGCTCGCCGCGGGTCTGCGCCACGTCTACCTGGGCAACCTGCCGCTCTCTGTCACCGCGGGTCGTGATACGAGCTGCCCCGACTGCGGCGCTGAGGTCATCTCGCGCAGCACATATCGCATCACCGGCTTCCAGCTCGACGCACACGGCGCCTGCCGGGCCTGTGGCGCGGCTCTTGCCGGGCACTTCGAGGCGACTGCAGGCCACTTTGGCCCGCGCCGCGTCCCGCTTACGATCGCATCCTGAGCGGCAGCGAGACAGCCGCGAGCCCAACGCGGCGCGTGTCGCGTGCCACCGAGCGATTCCATCATGCCCATCCCTTGCGCCGTCCTCATGTGTCATGCGCCGATCGTCGTCCCCGAGGTGGCCGGCAACCGCGCGCGGCAGTGCAGCGAGACCACGCGCGCCATGGCGGATGCAGCCACGCGCATCTGCGCGCACGCTCCGGACGTGCTGGTCATCATCAGCCCACACGCCACGCGCCACGCGACCCGCTGGGGCATCTGCACGCAGACGCCGCTCTCCGGCAACTTCTCGCGCTTCGGCGCCGCGAACATCGGCGTCACGTTGCCCGGCGCGCCCGATGCCGCCGGTCGGCTCGCACCGCTCGCGCGCGAGCTGCGCCTGACGACACGTGAGCTCGCAGGAGACGAGCTCGACCACGGCGCGCTCGTGCCGCTCTACTTCCTGAGCAAAGCCGGCTTCGCCCGGCCCACCTTGCTGCTCGCGCCGCCGGAGCCCGGCTCGCGCACGGAAGAGCGCATGGGTCAGGCCATCGCGCGCGCCGCGGATCAAGCCGGCGAGCGCTGGGTGGTGCTCGCGTCGGGCGACATGAGTCATCGCCTGATCCCCGGCGCACCGAGCGGCTATCACCCGCTGGCGAAGGAGTTCGATCGCTCGTTCAAGTCGCGCATCGACGTGGGCGACCTGCGCGGCGCGTGCGCGATCGATGGCGATCTGCGCGAACTCGCCGCGGAAGACGTGGTCGACTCCTGCACCGTCGCGGCCGCGGCCGTGGGCTACCGCAGTCACGGGCACCACACGTATTGCTACGAGGGTCCGTTCGGCGTGGGCTACCTCGAGGCGCTGCTGTTCGAGGAATCGCCGCCAGAGGAGCACGTGGCGCTCGCCGGGCCCGGCAAGCGGCCGTGGCCAGCGATGCTGCGCATCGCGCGCGACGCGATCGCGGCCAAGATCTCCCACAACGCTTACCGCGTGCCGGTGTTGCCGAAGCCGTGGAACACGGTGCAGGGCGTGTTCGTGACCTTGCGCGATCGGCACGGCGAGCTGCGCGGCTGCGTGGGTCACGTCGAGCCGTTGTTCGGCACGCTGTCCGAGGAGATCGCCGCGTGCGCGGCGGCCGCAGCCACCCAGGACACGCGCTTTCCGCGCGTCTCCCCGCGCGAGCTGCCGACCCTGCGCATCGAGGTCAGCCTGCTATCGAAGCCCGAGCTGGTCACCGACATCCGCACGCTCGACCCGCAGCGCTACGGCGTGGTCGTCTCCTCCGGGCGCGCGCGCGGCGTGCTCTTGCCTGGCGTCGAGGGGGTGGACACCGTAGAAGAACAGCTGCGGATCGCGGCTGCCAAAGGACAGTTGCCCTCGAGCCGCTCCTGGGTGATCGAGCGCTTCGACGTGCAGAAGTGCGAAGATGGGCCCGACGAGACAGAGCCTCAGCTCACCACCACGAGGCGCGGCGATGCATAGCGACACTCACGACCAAGAGCTCCAGTCAGATGCGGACGCGCTGCGAGCGCACATGGTCGAGCGGCAGCTCAGGCGTCGCGGCATCAGCTCGCCTGCGGTGCTCGATGCCATGCGCGAAGTTCCCCGCGAAGTGTTCGTGCCGAGCGCGGAGCAAGACCGCGCGTACGACGACTGCGCGTTGCCGCTGCCGCACGGTCAGACCATCTCGCAGCCGTACATGGTCGCGCGCTGCGTGGAGCTGGCCGCGCTGCGCGACAGCGACGTGGTGCTCGAAGTGGGCCTCGGCTCCGGCTACCAGGCGGCGGTGATGTCGCGCCTGTGCGCGCAGGTCGTGGGTGTGGAAATCATCGCGGATCTGGCCGCGGGCGCGCAGCGTGCCTTGAGCACGCTCGGCTACGACAACGTGCGCGTGCGCGTGGGGGACGGGTCGGTCGGCTATCGGCCATTTGCGCCGTACGACGCCATCGTCGTCGCGGCCGGCGCCCCGCGCGTACCGGACGAGCTGATCGAGCAGCTGAAGGTCGGGGGCCGGCTGGTGATCCCGGTCGGTGACGAGACGCAGATCCTGTCCGTCATCACGCGCACGGCGAGCGGCACGGTCACGCGCGACTACGACGCGTGCGTGTACGTCCCGCTGCGCGGAGCGGCGGGACGTCACGACGCTTGAGTGAGCGCTACAGGGCCGCGCGGTCCTGATCGGCGTCCTCGACGCGCGCGCGCATCTTGGCCAGGGCGGAGGCCTGGATCTGGCGGATGCGCTCACGCGAGAGGTTGTACATCTGGCCGATCTCCTTGAGCGTGCGCTCCTCCCCGCCATCGAAGCCATAGCGGTAGCGGAGGATCTGCGCCTCGAACGGCGAGAGCTCACCCATCAGCGAGGCGAGGCTCTCCTTGTGGCTGGCAGACACGACGCTCTCTTCGGCGCTCGTCTGATCCTCGTAGCGCAGCATGTCGAGGAAGGTGCGGTCGTTGTCGCCGCTGACCGGCGCGTCGAGCGAGAACGGCGCCTCGGTCGACAGCTCCTCCATCGCGGGCAGCTTCTCCGGGGCGAGCCCGGTCTCCGCTGCGAGCTCATCCAACGTGGGCGCGACGCCCGTGCGACAGGTGAGCTTGCGCGTGGCGCGAGCGAGGCGCGTGCGCGTCTCGAGCGCGTGGACCGGCAGCCGCACGAGCCGCCCCTTGTCCGCAAGCCCGCGCGTCAGGGCGTGGCGGATCCACCACGAAGCGTACGTGCTGAACCGGAAACCCCGGCGGTGATCGAAGCGCTCCACGGCCTTCATCAAGCCGAGGTTGCCCTCCTGGATCAGGTCGGCCAGCGGCATGCGGCCTTCGCGCGCGTAGCGGCGAGCCATGCTCACCACGAGGCGCAGGTTGGCTGCGACGAAGCGGTCCTTCGCGGCTTGTTGCGCGCGGCGGGCGGCGTCGACGTCGCGCACGAAGCTGTCGAGCTGCTTCTGCGAGCCGCGCGTGTTGCGGAACGCGGCGCTCTCGGAGAGCTCGTGCACCACCTTGTACGTGGCTTTCGCCGCGTCGCGATGGATGTCTGCCGCGCGCAGCTGCAGCGCGACGCGCTCGACGGCACGCTCGTAGCGAGCTTGCGCCGCCTTCTGCGCCGCTGCGGGCTTCAGCGCGGCCGGAGCCTTGCTGCCGGCGGGGGCACACGCGGCGTGCGCGGCCTTGGCCACTGCCGGAAGCTCACTCGGCGCCTCTTCGAGATTTTCCTTGATGACGGGCTCGATCGCGTCCCACGCGCGCGGCAGCGCCAGCAGCGCGCGCCAGTAGGCCACCTCGAGCGCCTCCACTTCCTGTGCGAGACGGATCTCGTCGTCGCGGCCGAGCAGCTCGTAGCCGGCGAGCTCGCTCATGTAGCGAGCGAGGGTCGCGTCGCCGCGGCCCGCGTGCGTCGGCGTGGAGCTGGGCACCACGGCAGGCGCGCTGCGCAGCTCGGGCCGTGCGGGCGCGGCGGCCGCTTCGCTTTCGGCTGCGGGCTTGCGCGGCGCGACGGACGCCTTGGCCTGCGCAGGGGCGCGCTTCAGCTCGCTCGGCTTGCCGGGCGCGTGCACCTCGTTCGCAACCTGGCCGTTTGCGCTCAGCACCGCTTCGCGCAGGTCGGCGACGTGCTGCACCGCAGCCTTCAGCGAGGCGTGCTTCTGCTCTTTGACCGCCGCCTTGACGGCTTTCACGGGCGCCTTCACGACCTTGCTCGCCGGCGTCTGCTTGACGGCCTTGATGGCCGGGCGCGCGCGAGATGCAACTGCGGCACGGCCGCGCGTCACAGACCGCGTGCGGCTCTTTGTCGCAGCCTTGCTCTTGCCCGCCTTCGCGACCGCGCCGCCCTGCAGCTTGGCCTTCGTCCCGGCCGTCTTGGCGGGGACAGTGCGCGCCGCTGGAGCCACCGCCTTCAGTCGCTTTTCCGGCGCAGAGCGCGTCTCGGCATGGCTAGCCAGACGCGCACGCGTCGCGCCAAGCGACCGGGCCGGCGCGGACAGACGCGTGGACGGGAATGCGGCTCCTGCCGCGGACTTGTTGGCGTTGGTTTTCATGGCAATGGTACGTCTGGGGTTTCAGCGAAGCGCGCAGCGCTGGAAGCCATTGCGCTCACTGCAAAACGGGGACCGCTGGCTGGCCACCTATCCTCACTAACCACTGAACCAGCCTGCTTGTTCCGGAAAAACATGGGGCTGGCGCAGACACTGTCAAGCTGTGCAGTTAAGGCTCATGCGCTTGCAACCACGCAGGATTACGTTGGTACTGCGCGCGCGTTGCGAGCGTTCGCCTGCTCACCGGGGTAGTTCGCAGAGCGGCGGCAAGCAGCTCAATCGGGCCGGTACGTGGGGGTCGTCAGACCCCCTCGGAGAGCGTGATCTCCAGGATCAGGCGCTGTCGCGCACGCCCAACCAGTGTCGCAAAGAAGGTGCCGACCCGCATAAGCAGGCCGTATTTCGCGTTCAGCGCCCCGTAGGCTGCGGAGATGCGCTCTGGCTCGCGTTCGACGGGGCGACACGTCGCGTCCTGCCACGGACCCAACAATTTGCCACGGACATCGCAGCGAGCGACCTGCACGCGCGGATTGCGCCGGATGCGCTTCACCTTATAGGAGGTGCCATTCGTGAACACCACGAGCTTGTCGGCGGTCCGAGCGAACCAGACAGGGGTGTCCACCGCGTCGCCGTTCTTCTTGTAGCTGCGCAGGTTGATGTATTTCGCAGCGTCGAGCGTGTCGGCCATGCCAGCTCCCATCTAGGTCCGATCGCGCTCCAACGACAGTCCCAGCCGTCGCAGAAAATGAGCGCCCGAACTGCCTCACCTCGCCTGATTCGCCACAGCCGAGCCTGTTGGATGCATGCGGCGGGACAGCCGCAAGGAAGCCTGTAGGCCTGAGGAGTCGACCGTCTACCTGCCCCGACGCCGGCTCGAGCGGGCGCCTGCGACACGCAGCGCAGCTTCGCTGCGCCGACGCGGAACGTCGACGAGCGCGCGCTCAGCGGCGCGAAGCCGTCGTCCGGACGCTCGTGGCTGCGCGCATGCAGCGCGCCGCAGCAGGCTGCATGTCAGCCGCCATCAGCGGCTTTGACGTCCGGCGCGCGCCAGCGCAGGATGCCGGCAGCATGACGCAACTCGACTCCTTGCTTCCGCCTGTCACGCGCCGCGTCTACGCCAATCGCACGCTGAACATGCGTGCGATCAAAGCCATCGGCTGCGACATGGATTACACGTTGATCCACTATCGTCACGAACTCTGGGAGCGGCGCGCGTACGAGCACGTGCTGCGCAGCATGGCGGAGGATGGCTGGCCGGTGAGCGATCTCACGTTCGATCCGGAGTTCGCCACACGCGGGCTGATCCTCGATCTGGAGCTCGGCAATCTCGTGAAAGCGAGCCGCTTCGGGTACGTGACACGCGCCTGTCACGGCACGCAGATGCTGACGCACGAGGCGCAACGCGCCGCATACGCGCGCGTGCTGATCGATCTGTCCGAGCCGCGCTGGGTGTTTCTGAACACGCTGTTCTCGCTGTCCGAGGCCTGCCTCTATGCCCAGCTCGTCGACCGCATGGATGCCGGCGAGGTGAAGTCCGTGCGCAACTACCGCCAGCTCTACGACGTGGTTCGCACCAGCGTGAACACCGCGCACATGGAAGGCGCGCTGAAGGCCGAGATCATTCGCGACCCGGAGCGCTTCGTGGTGCGCGACGAAGAGCTGCCGCTGACGCTCCTGGACTGGCAACACGCGGGCAAGGCCGTCGTGCTGATCACGAACTCGGAGTGGCTGTATACGCGCGCCATGATGAGCTACGCGTTCGATCCGCACCTGCCGAAGAGCAAGACCTGGCGCGACATGTTCGAGCTCGTCGTCGTCGACGCGCGCAAGCCGAGCTTCTTCACCGACGCTTACCCGCTGCTCGAGCTCGTGGACGAGCAGGGCTTGTTGCGCCCGTGCACCGGCAAGCTGCGCCGTGCGGGCGTGTACTACGGCGGCAACGCGCGCCTGGTGGAAGACTTCCTCGGGCTGAGCGGCGAAGAGATCCTGTACATCGGCGACCACGTGTACGCCGACGTGCACGTGACGAAAGACGTGCTGCGCTGGCGCACCGCGCTCGTGGTGCGCGAGCTGGAGCAGGAGATCGAAGCCGCCGAGCGCTTCGCGCCGGACCAGGCGCGGCTCGAGGCGCTCATGCGGCAGAAGACCGAGCTCGAGCAGCGCTACTCGCGCCTGCGTCTGTCACTGCAGCGGATCGAAGCGGGCTACGCGCCGGCCGAGCAGCCCGATCCCGGCACCGCCCGCGCGCAGCTCAGCGCGGTGCGCGCCGAGCTCGAGCAGCTCGATGTCGCGGTCGCCGAGCTCGCGCGCCGCGCGTCGGAGCTTGGCAACCGGCGCTGGGGCCCGCTGCTGCGCGCCGGCAACGACAAGAGCCGCATGGCACGCCAGCTCGAGCGCTACGCGGACATCTACACCTCGCGCGTCTCGAACCTCGCTTCGTACACGCCTTACGCGTACCTGCGGCCGCCGACGGGTCACCTGCCGCACGATCCGCGCTGACTCACAGACAGAGCTGCAGTAAGCCGCCTACGGAGACGCCGACGCACTGCAGCTCGCCGTTCAGCATGCCGCACTTGCACGCCAAGCCGCCCGCGGACAGGAGACCGCAGGCCTGGTCGCAACGGCCGCAGGTCGCGTCGTCCGCGAGGTCCACGCACCTGCCGCCGCAGCACGCGGGCCGCATGCCGTCCTTGCAAACGCGACCGCATGCGCCGCAGTTGTTGATGTCCGTGCCGCGGATGTTCAGGCACTGCCCCGCGCAACACTCCTGACCTGCCGCGCACCCCGCCGGGCACGTCCCCGGCGCGCTGCACGTGCCCGCGTCGTTTGGTGCGGTGCAGTTGCCCGCGCAGCACAACATGCCTGCGCCGCAGGCCTTGTTGCAGGTGCCGCAGTGCTTCGGGTCGTTTTGCAGATCGAAGCCATCGTCCAGGGTGCCGTTGCAGTCGTCGTCTTGGCCGTTGCAGAGCTCGGCGGCCGGCTTCGCCGTGACACACTGCAGCTGAGGGCTGCCAGCGACGCACTGCCAGGTGCCAGCCCGACACGCGCCCTGATTCGCCGCCACGCTGCATGCGCCGTTGCGATCGCGGACGTCGTCCTGCACGCCGTTGCAGTCGTCGTCGGCGCCCTCGTTTCCGCAGCTCTCGGCGGCGGGCACCACGCTGCCCTCGCACGCGCCGAACTGGCCGTCCTTGCACGTCTGCGCGCCCGCCTTGCAGCGCCCCACGCCGGACGTCCCGTCCGCGCCCATGTAGCAAGGGCTCGTATCTCCGCCCGCGCAGCTGCAGCCCTCGTCGACGCGCCCGTCGCAGTTCTCGTCGGCGGCGGTGGCCCCGCGCTCGGTGCAGCGCTCGGGCTGCGGCCCCTTCGCGCCGTTGCAGCCCGTGTACGCGCCGTCCACGCACATCTCTCGGCCGTACGCGCATGCGCCGCGACAGCTGCCCATCGCGCAGCCCGGCGTGCTCGGCGGATAGCACTCCCGTGCCGTGTCCTCATCCGTTCTGCCATCGCAGTCGTCGTCGCGTCCGTTGCAGCTCTCGGCTGCAGGAACACAGGCTTCGCTCATCGGGGCGCTCATGCTCGGCGACAGCGCCGCGTCCGGAGCGTCGCTCGCGCCCTGCCCGCCCGAGCCGGTGCTCGTCATGTTGGAGGCAGCGGGCGCGTCGCTGGAAGCCTGCGCGTCTGCGCTGCCCGGCTCGCGGCTGCCGGTATCGCGCGGGTCACTGCCGGCATCGGCCAGGACACAAAAGCCACGGTAGCAGGTTTGCCCCGCTGGACAGCGCTGCGTGTCCGAGCAGCGCGTGCGCGATTCGAAGCTGCACGCAGCCAGAAGCAGCGCACAGCTGCCAAGAAGTAGAAATAACGGAGATAGGGCGAGGCGCATCATCCGGTGAGACGTGTGATGCGAAGAAAGCCGCCCTGAGGCAAGCTCTAATCGCGTCGTCTCACCGCTGATATGCAAATTGCATGCGGAAGCGCGCGTCGACCGCGACAGCGGAGTCACACGCCGCTGTCTCGCGTCACCTCACTCGACTTGCAGCCGATAGCTGCCCCAGCCGACGCCGCCCCGTTCGTCTCGCAGCACGACCCACAGACGTACGTCGCTCTCGCGCTCGGGCGCTGCCAGATGTTCGCAGATTCGGGCGCGTCGGTGTACGGGTCCTGTCCGGTGCGCTCGTAGTCGAACGAGCCATCCGTGGCGAACCAGGCCACGCGCATCACTTCGCGCCGCTCGGAGAGCTGACGGCTGAGCGGATCGAAACGCTCACGCGCAGCTGCACACGCGCGCCAGGCACGAAGGTAAGCGTCGGCTCGCTCTCGCCTTCGGGGAGATCCTCCTCCTCGCCCACCTCGCGCACGACCTTCAGCGACTCGAGCTTCGGGTTCTCGTTCGCGCGGCGACGGCGAGTGAGCTCCGCCGACTGCTCCTGGGTGGCGCCGCCCAGCGCACAGCTCAAGCGTGTCACACCCACCGCGTGGCTCACTTCATCGCTGCTCACAGTCAACGCAACCGCATGTAATAGCCGCCGGTCGTATGCGGATCGACGGGACCACCCACTCACCGTGAACTCTAGGTGACAAACGTCATCGATCGGACCCGCAGCGCGACGTGCGTGTCCCACCCGTACGACGACGAGGTTACAAGGTAGCGCTGAGTGTATGCGCGCTTCGCTCGCGGGCGTCGCTGCGTGCGAGCAGCTCGACGGCCACGCCATCTCGCAGGCCTTTGTCCGAGACGAACGCATGCTCGAAGCCGAGCTGCGTCAGCAGCTGCAACATGATCGTGGCCGAGACCAGCACAGTGGGTGCGCGCGCCGGCTCCACGTCCAGCTCGATGAGCTCGGCCTGCGTTCTGCCGAGCAGCTGCGTGAGCGCGGCTGCGAAGCTGTGCACGTCGATCGGACCGGTCTTGCCGCGCAGCTTGCCGTTACGACTGAGCAGCTTGCGCGCTGCGCGTGCGCTACCCGAGCCGAACACGACGAGCTCGGGGCGGTGTTGACGCACGAGCGCGAGCGGCGCAGCCAGATGCGCGCGCAACACCTGTGTCAGCGCGGTGACTTCAGGCGCGCCAAAGCTCGTAGCTCGCTCCCAGACGCGCATCCGCACGGCGCCGAGCGGCAGACTGTCGGCGTGGCTGGGCACGAGCCCGTCGCCGACCGCGAGCTCCACCGAGCCGCCACCCAGATCGACGGCCAGAATGCGCCGGCCGGCGACGACCGAAGACGTCAGCTGTCCGAGGTAAGCGAGCCGGGCCTCCTCGTGGGGCTCGAGGACGCGCACTCGACAGCCGTGCCGCCGCTCCAGCTCCTGCACGAACTGCGCGCCGTTACGAGCGCTGCGGATCGCACTCGTCGCCACCACGGCGCGCTCCGTGAGGCCCCGACCATCCGAGAGCGCCATGAGCTCCTCGACCGCGGACAGCCCGCGCTGCCATGACGTCACATCGATGAGGCCATCCACGAACACCTGGGCGCCGAGGCAGATCGAGCGCTTCTCGTCCAGGACCGATTCAAGCCCCGACGCCGCCCCGGCGAAATGCTGCAGGTGGAACGTGGTCGAACCGAGGTCGAGGACAGCCAGCTCCATGCGACAGACTGGCCAGGGGCGTAAGAATTCTGTACGAACCTGACGTGACATGTTCGCGAATTCCGCACTCGTCGCGGGTCCGACGTGCGCCATGCAGTCGACGCAAGGCCGTCACCGAAAAGCCACGCGCAAAGGTTACAGGGTGGCCCTGAAAAAGGACGAATGGTCGACGCCTAACCGACTTGCGCGACCTCTGCCCCTAACCCAGGCTGGAAGAGTGCATGCAAACAAGCCACACTAAACACGTAACCGAGGCTCGCATGTCTGCGCTGGTGATGGTGGTCGATGACGAGGAAGACCTCGTGTCCACCCTGGAATTCAACCTCAAGCGCGAAGGTTACAACACGCGCACCGCCTACAACGGGGAGGCCGCATCGCGGGCCATCGAAGAGGATCCGATCCCCGACTTGATCCTGCTCGACCTCATGCTGCCGGACGTTTCAGGTACGGAGATCTGCCGGCGACTGAAGCAGGAGCCGCGCACGCGCGGCGTTCCGATCATCATGCTCACCGCGAAGGGTGAGGAGATCGATCGCGTCATCGGCCTAGAGGTCGGCGCCGACGACTACGTGGTGAAGCCGTTCAGCGTGCGCGAGCTGATGTTGCGCGTACGCGCCATTCTCCGCCGCACGCAGACCAGCGACACGCAGCACGGTGAGCGCCGCTTCGCCGATCTGCGAGTCGACACCGACGCGCACCGCGTGTGGGTCGGCTCTTTCGAGATCACCCTGACCGCGCTCGAGTTCCGTCTGCTCTTGATGTTGCTCGACCGCCGCGGCCGCGTGCAGACGCGCGAGCGCCTGTTGGAGGAGGTCTGGCAGATGCCGGGCGAGCTCACCACGCGCACCGTCGACACGCACGTCAAGCGCCTGCGCCAGAAGCTCGGGCACGCTGGCGATTACATCGAGACCGTGCGCGGCGTGGGCTACCGCTTCCTCGACCGCCCCAAGGAGATTTCTTGAATTGGGCATCCGCGGCAAACTCTTCGCCGCATCGCTGGCACTCATCGCGATCGTCGGCTTGGCCGGTGGCTTGTACCTGGAAAGTGAGCTCACGCGGCTCCAGGAGCAGGAGTTCGAGCGTAACCTCTTGCGTCGTGCACGCACGGCGCGCGAAGCGGCGCACGGACTGACCGAAGCCACGCCGGCGGTGGTCGATGCCATCGCCGACCGTCTGGGACAGGCCACCGACTCGCGCATCACGTTCATCGATCGCACCGGCAACGTCATCGGTGACTCCGCGCTGAGCCTCGAAGAGATCGCGCGCGAGGACAATCACCTGGAGCGCCCGGAGGTGCAGTCCGCGTTCGGCGGCGAGCCCGCAGTGGTGCGCCGCTACAGCACCACGCTCGGCAAAGACCTCGTGTACGCCGCGGTGCCCTGGTACGAGGTGCACGGCGTGGTTCGCTCCTCCACACCGCTCGACACGGTGCACGAGCTCTTGTCGCGGCAACGCGTGCTCGTGGGTCTCGCCGGTGGCCTCGGTTTGCTCCTCGCCGTGCTGGCGAGCGCGATCGCGGCCCACATGGCCGGACGCGTGGTGAGCGATCTCGCAGCGGACGCACGTGCGCTCGCGACGGGCGGCACGGGGCGTCTGCCGGTGCTCTCCGAGGACGAGCTGGGCCAGCTCGCGACCTCACTGAACCGCCTCGCCGACGAGCGCTCGGAGACGATCTCGGCGCTCGTGAAGGAGCGCGATCGGCTCAACACGATCCTGCACGGCGTCAGCGAAGGCCTGCTCGCCATCGACGTGGAGAACCGCGTCGAGCTGGTGAATGAAGCTGCCAAGACCCTGCTCGGCCTGCGCGGGGTCTCTCCGGAAGGACGCAAGCTCGTCGAGAGCGTGCGAATCCCGGCGCTGGTGGAGCTGGCCGAGGCCGGGCGCGACGCACCGCGCACGGCAGAATTCGCCGTGGACGATCCACCCCGCTACTTGCTCGCCACCACGACGCCGCTCCGAGCGACGGGCGGCACGGTCATCGTGCTGCACGACATGACCAGCTTGAGGAACCTCGAGAGCATGCGGCGCGATCTGGTCGCGAACGTCTCGCACGAGCTGCGCACCCCCGTGAGCATCATCCGCGCGAACGCCGAGACCCTGCTCGACGGCGCGCTCGACGATCCCGAGCAGTCTCGCAACTTCGTCCAGGCGATCCTCCGTCACTCCGAGCGCCTGTCGAACCTGCTCTCCGACCTGCTCGACCTCGCCAAGATCGAGGGCGGCGCCTACCCGCTCTGCCTCGAGAACGTGAGCGTGCGGACGGCGGTGCAGCGCGCGGTCGACACCTTGAGCCGGGCCTCCAAAGCCAAAGGATTGGTGGTGCAGGTGGATGTGAACGCGGACCTGTACGCACACGCCGACGCGCAGGCGCTCGACCAGGTGCTCGTGAACCTGCTCGACAACGCCATCAAGTATTCGTTCGAGGGCGGCGTCATCCATGTGACAGCCACCTCTCTGGACGGGCAGGTGCGCATCGTGGTCAGCGACGATGGACCAGGCATCGCCGAGCGCCACCGCGCTCGCGTGTTCGAGCGTTTTTACCGCGTCGACACAGGACGGTCACGCGCGCTCGGCGGCACCGGGCTCGGACTGTCCATCGTGAAACACCTGGCAGTGCTCATGCATGGCGCCGTCGGGGTAGATCCTGTGGAACCACACGGATCTTCGTTCTGGATCACCGTCCCAAGGACGGAGGCTCCAGCCCAAGTTGTTGCCACGCTGTCACATTGATGTCACCTGCGGTCGGCAGCTTGCCGGCATTGGAAGGGTGACTCCATGATCAGTCTGCGTTGTTCTGCAGCGCTCTCGCTCGCGCTCCTGTGTGGTTGCAGCAAGAATCCCGCCGCCAAGGCCCCGGAGGCCGAGGATCCGAAGGGCACTGAGAACACGCCTGCCGCCAAGAGCGGCGAGACGGTCGCAGCCGAAGCAGCGCCTGCAGTCATTCGCATCGACGGCTCGAGCACGGTGTATCCGATCACGGAAGCCGCGGCCGAAGAGTTTCAGAAGCAAAGCCCAGCCAAGGTGACGATCGGTGTCTCGGGCACCGGCGGCGGCTTCAAGAAGTTCTGCGCGGGGGAGATCGCGATCGCGGGTGCGTCGCGTCCGATCAAGAGCAGCGAAGAGCAGGCTTGCGCCGCGAACAAGGTGGAGTTCGTCGAGCTGCCAGTCGCCTACGACGGCCTGGCCGTGGTGGTGAACCCGAAGAACACCTGGGTCAAATCGCTGACAGTCGAGGAGCTCAAGAAGATCTGGGAGCCCGGCGCGCAGCAGAAGGTAACGAGCTGGAACCAGGTACGCACCAGCTGGCCCAACAAGCCGCTGCACCTGTTCGGTCCGGGCGTGGACTCCGGCACGTACGATTACTTCACGAAGGCGATCGTCGGCGAGGAGCACAAGAGCCGCGGCGACTACACCTCGAGCGAAGACGACAACGTGCTCGTGCAGGGCGTGTCGCGCGACGAAGGCGGCCTCGGCTTCTTCGGCCTCGCGTACTTCGAGGAGAACTCGGACAAGCTCAAGCTCGTGCCGGTCGACGACGGCGAGGCCAAGAACGGCGAGGGGCCGATCTCGCCCACGAGCGACACGGTGCGAAACGGCACGTACCAGCCGCTGTCGCGCCCGATCTTCGTGTACGTGGCGAAGTCCGCGCTCGCGCGGCCCGAGGTCAGTGGGTTCCTCGATTTCTACCTGTCGAAAGCTCCGAGCCTGGTCAAGGAAGCGCGGTACATCCCGCTGCCTGAAAAGGCTTACGAGCTCGCCTTGAAGCGCCTCAAAGCCGGCACATCGGGCTCGCTGTTCGCTGGCAAAGGCTCCGAAGTGGGCGTGACGGTCGAGGCGTTACTTGCGCGCGAGTGAAGTCATCACCATGCCGCGCAACGCAACGCACGTCGAAACGACCATCCACGGTAGTGCCCCCTGGACCGAGCGCGCCGCAGAGCTCGCGCTCGGCGCCTGCGGCCTGGTCACGGTGCTCACCACCCTCGGCATCCTCGGCGTACTCGCGGTCGAGAGCTTCGCGTTCTTTCGCGAGGTCGGCATCACCCCGCTGATCTTCGACACACAGTGGACGCCGCTCTTCGCCGACAAGCACTTCGGTCTTTGGCCCCTGCTCGCGGGCACGTTGCTCACGTCGCTGATCGCGATCGCGGTGGCGCTGCCGCTCGGACTGTTGTCCGCGATCTTCATGAGTGAGCTGACGCATCGCCGCTATCGAGCGGTGCTCAAGCCCGCTCTGGAGGTGCTCGCCGGCGTTCCGACGATCGTCTACGGCTACTTTGCGCTCGTCGTGGTCACGCCGCTGCTTCAGACCGTCGTGCCCGGGCTCGCGGGCTTCAACGCGCTGAGCGCCGGCATCGTGATGGGCATCATGATCACGCCTATGATCGCCTCGCTCGCGGAGGATGCGCTGTACGCGGTGTCGCCGAGCCTGCGCGAAGCGGCG